>Ga0310826_100861_pt1 | contig 22099 bp, 17 predicted proteins | sample WT_ome_FD_201306 | JGI IMG/M metagenome (GOLD analysis project Ga0310826, IMG submission 201306) | Sorghum-adapted microbial communities enriched on wild type (WT) sorghum from Joint BioEnergy Institute, Emeryville, California, United... ... | reverse complement strand
CTCCGAGCTCGTGCCGCTGTCCTACGTCGACCCGAAGCACCGGGCTTCGACCGAGGAAGTGTACGCCATGGCGACGCAGGAGCCGAGCTGCGTCGAGGCGAACATTTCGGCGAGCGGCGCGGATGTCGTCGTGCGCGTCGAGCGCGAGTTCGCCGTCGAAATGATCGCGGAGACGAAGGTGTGCGTCGCCGTATGCCCCGGCGGCTGCGGCGGCGAGGACAAGGTTTACGACGGATTCGACGACGGCGGCTACGAGGATCTGGATCCGGAACTTTTGGACGACGAGCTGTAAGCCGGCGGGCGGCTGGCGTGTGGGTCGCGCCGTTTTCCGGATCTGCAATGGCCGGTTCTCATATGCAGGATATGCGAACAGGTTCACGTTTTCGAGGGCGTATGCCCTCTTTTTTGTCGATTGGGCGGTTGCCGGTTTGGGCGCGGCGGCGGAGGTGCGTGCGGCGTGGCGGGCAGGCTGTGGATTGACGGGGGAGCGGAAGGATGTCGCGTCATGGCGCGTATCGCCGGGCGGTTGGCGCTTCCGCGCGCCGGGCGGGACGGCGCGCCGGAGGCGGGAGATGCGGTGATCGTGCTTCGGCGGGAACGTCGGGGGCGCGAGACGGCCGTAGGCGAGTTTGCGCCCGGCGTCTGGCTGGTGGACGGACGTCCGGGGCTGGAACCGGAGGACATCGAACAGATGCGCCTGTCGGGGGTTAAGCTTGATCCGGATCTGCTCGCGGACGCGGACGGCGCCGCCGGATCGGACGGGATAGCGGGATCGGCCGGACGTGAAGGCTCGTCCCGTCATGCGGGGGTGGCCGGACGTTCGGGATCTGTGGCGCGTGCGAAGGCGGTCGGGCATGGCGGGTTGGTCGCGCGTGCGGCGACGGTCGGGCATGCGGGACTGGTCATGAATGCGGGGATGACCGGGCATGCGGGATCGGTGGCGCGTGCGGAGGCGGTCGGGCATGACGGATTGGTCGCGCGTGCGGCGGCGGTCGGGCATGCGGGATTGGTCATGAATGCGGGGATGACCGGGCATGCGGGATCGGTGGCGCGTGCGGAGGCGGTCGGGCATGACGGATTGGTCGCGCGTGCGGCGGCGATCGGGCATGCGGAATCGGCCAGGAGCGCGGGAACCTTTGGATTTGCGGCATTGGCCGGGGGTGTGCGTCTGTTCGAGGTGCCGGTTTTTCACTTGAAGGCGCTCGCGGTCCGGCGCATCGGCCCGGGTGCTGGCCTGCTGCCCTCCGACTGGGACGGGCCGCACCCGCTCAGGCGCCGGCTGGAGGCCGCGGCTATCAAGGCGCTGTACGCGGCCGGGCGGGACTTCGGCACGGTGCGGCTCGCGGCGTCCGACGACGGCGCCGTGTGGCTGGCCGGTCCGTTCGGCGAGCCGACGGAGCGGGATTTGCCGCTCTGGGCGGAGGCGGTCGAATCGTTCCGCGCGGAGCTGGCGGAGGAAGCGGAGACGGGCCGCCGCCGGGAGATCCTGATCGGAGCCGATCCCGAGTTTCTGCTCGTCGGCCCGGACGGCCGCGTCGTCTCCGCTTCGCGCTATTTTTCGCGCGACGGGGCGGCCGGCAGCGACGCGCTGCGCGTGAGCGGGCAGCTCCGCTGCCCGGTGGCGGAGCTGCGGCCCGATCCGGCTGTTGACCCGGACGGCCTCATGCGCGGCATCCGCGGGCTGCTGCGGCGGGCGGAGGCGCTGACGGCGGCGGCCGGCCGGCCGCTCCGCTGGCTGGCGGGCGGGATGCCGGTGCCCGGCTTCGCGCTCGGCGGCCATCTCCATTTGAGCATCCCGCCGAGCGCCCGGCTGCTGCGCGTGCTGGACAGCTGCGTGGCGTTGCCGCTGGCCGCGGCGGAGGACGCGCGCGCGGTGAAGCGCCGTCCGCGCTACGGCGCGCTCGGCGATTTCCGCGTGAAAAGCCACGGCTTCGAATACCGGACGCCGCCGAGCTGGCTCGTGTCGCCGCTTGCCGCGCAAGCGGCGTTCGCGATCGCGCTGTTGGCCGCGCGGCACACCGCCGAGCTGGCGATGCTGACGGGGCTGCCGGGCGAGACGCCGGACGCGATGGCGCGCCGGGTGCACGACGCGATGCGCCGCGTGTCCGGCTACGCCGTGTACCGGCGGTGGATCGCGCCGTTCTTCGCCGCGCTCGAGCGGGGCGCGGTGTGGCGCGAGGACGCCGATTTTCGGCCGAAATGGGGGCTTGCGGCGCGGGAAGCCGACCGGGATGATGACTCGCGCAACGGTACGGCGTACCGTTAGCGGCCCGCCGACCGCGGTCACGCCGGCATTAGCGGTACGCAGTACCGTTATAGCCCGCATACGGGCAAGCTGGACGGCCCGCAGTTCCTTGCAACGGTACGGCGTACCGTTAGCGGCCCGCCGACCGCGGTCGCGCCGGCATTAGCGGTACGCAGTACCGTTATAGCCCGCATACGGGCAAGCTGGACGGCCCGCAGCTCCTTGCAACGGTACGGCGAACCGTTAGCGGCCCGCCGACCGCGGTCAAGTCGGCATTAGCGGTACGCAGTACCGCAACGGCCCGCCGCAGCGCGGACACGCTTGATCCCCGGCGCTATGCCGTCCTTTTTGCCGCATCTTCCCGCAATCCGTTGGCAGCCTCCGTCCGTTTGCTCCCCGAGCGGGTGGCTTTCTGGTATAATGACCAATGATGTCCGGTTACATTGACCGGTGACACGGGAGGGGCGGCATGACGGCTCAATACACGCCGATGATTCAGCAATATCTGGCGATCAAGGAACAGGTGAAGGACGCATTCCTCTTCTTCCGCCTGGGCGATTTCTACGAAATGTTCTTCGACGACGCCATTCTGGCCGCCCGCGAGCTGGAGATTACGCTCACCGGCCGGGACGGCGGCGCCGAAGAACGGATCCCGATGTGCGGCGTGCCGTACCATTCCGCCGAAAGCTACATCGCGAAACTGATCGACAAAGGCTACAAGGTCGCGATCTGCGAACAGGTTGAAGATCCGGCCACAGCGAAGGGCGTCGTCCGGCGCGAGATCGTCCGCATCGTGACGCCCGGGACGATCATGGAGACCCGCTCGCTCGAGGAGCGTGGCAACAATTTCATCGCCGGCCTCGCGGAAGAGGACGGCGTCTGCGGGCTCGCGGTCTGCGACCTGTCGACGGGCGAGCTGTACGTGACGTCGTTTCCCGCGACGATCGAGGCGATCGCCGACGAGACGGGCGTCTACCAGCCGCGCGAAATCGTCGGCGCCGAGCAGCTCTTCGCGAAGCTGAAGGATTCCCCGGCCATGGCCGGAAGGAACGTCGTGTACACCCCGCGGGAGACGGTCGACGAAGCGAAACTCGCTGAAAGGTTCGGCGCGGACGCGCTCGCGGCACTCGCGCCCGCCAGACGCCGGGCGATCGGCGTGCTGACAAGCTATCTCGAGGAGACGCAGCGCCGCGCGCTCGTCCACCTCAAGCGCTTCCGCGAATACGAAGCGAACCAGTTCATGATCCTCGACCAGCATACGCGCCGCAACCTGGAGCTGACCGAGACGGTGCACGAGCGCAGCCGCCGCGGCTCGCTCCTCTGGCTGCTCGACCGGACACGCACGGCGATGGGCGCCCGCATGCTCCGGCGGTGGATCGACAAGCCGCTGCTCAGCCGCGCCGCGATCGAGGAGCGGCTTGACGCGGTGGACAAGCTGCACGCCGATCTCATGCTCCGGGAGGAGCTGCGCGCGGCCCTGAGCGAAATCTACGACCTCGAGCGGCTCGTCGGCCGGATCGCGTTCGGCAGCGCGAACGCGCGCGATCTGGTCGCGCTGAAAGCCTCGCTCCGGCAGGCGCCGACCATCGCCGAACTTTGCGCCTCGTCGCAATCGCCGGCGCTCGCCCGGCTCGTCGACGGGCTCGACACGTGCGCCGACATCGCGGACTGGATCGAGGCCATCATCGTCGACGATCCGCCGGCGTCGGTCCGGGAAGGCGGTCTCATCAAGAGCGGCTGCGACGAATATCTTGACAGGCTGCGCGAAGCGAGCGTGAACGGCAAGCAGTGGCTCGCCGAGCTCGAGCGCGCCGAGCGCGAGGCGACCGGCATCAAGTCGCTCAAGGTCGGCTACAACAAGGTGTTCGGCTACTACATCGAGGTGTCCAAGGCGAATCTGGCGCTGCTGCCGGAGGGCCGCTACGAGCGGAAGCAGACGCTGGCCAACGCGGAGCGCTTCGTCACGCCGGAACTGAAGGAGAAGGAGCAGCTCATCCTCGAGGCCGAGGAGAAAATGGTCGAGCTCGAGTACCGGAAATTCGTCGAGCTCCGGGACCGGATCGCCGGCGAGATCGATCGGCTGCAGAAACTGGCCGGCGCGATCGCCGCGATCGACGCGCTGCAGTCGTTCGCGCACGTCAGCGCGGAGCGGCGCTACGTCCGGCCGACCGTCACGGAAGGGTATGATCTCGTCATCGAGGACGGACGTCACCCGGTCGTCGAGACGATGACGGGCGGCGCGCCGTTCATTGCCAACGGGACGCGCCTCACGTCGGATTCGCCGATGCTGCTCATCACGGGACCGAACATGGCCGGCAAGAGCACGTACATGCGCCAGGCGGCGCTCATTTGCATCATGGCGCAGATCGGCTGCTTCGTGCCGGCGCGGCGCGCCGAAATCCCGCTGATCGACCGGATCTTCACGCGGATCGGGGCGGCGGACGACCTCGCGGGCGGCCAGAGCACGTTCATGGTCGAAATGAAGGACATCCAGGTCATGACCGAGCGGGCGACGCGGAGGAGCCTCGTCATCATCGACGAGCTGGGGCGCGGCACGTCGACGTCGGAAGGGATGGCGATCGCCCAGGCGGTCATTGAATACGTCCACGACCGGATCGGCTGCAAGGCCCTGGTGTCGACGCATTTCCACGAACTGGCCCGCCTCGAGGAGACGCTCCCCGGCCTTTCGAACGGCTGCATGGCGGTCGCGGAAGAGGAGGGAACCGTGACGTTCCTGCGAAAGCTCGTGCCGGGCGCGGCGGGAACGAGCTACGGCATCTACTGCGCGCAGCTGGCGGGCCTGCCGGATTCGATCATCGCGCGGGCGTACGAGCTTCTGCATCAGGCGGAACGGGAGAATGCCCGGTTGCAAAAAGATCCCGCCGAACCGCACCAACGCGAACCAATCGGGGCGGGAGCGCGCGAGGCGGACGGCCGTGCGCCTGCCATGGAAGCGGCGGACGCGCATGATGCGGGAGCCCGGGCCGGAGACGCGGGCGCGCATCACCCGGGAGCCGCGTTCGCGCAAGAAGCGGGCGGCCGGACCGACGGAGCCGGTTCGGCGTTCGCGCGCGAAGCGGCGGCGGCCCGGGAAATGCCGCTGCAGCTCGCGCTGTTCGAGGAGCCGCCCGCGCCGCCGAAACCGAAGCGCAGCGCCGCGGAGACGCACGTGCTCGAGCAGCTCCGCAAGGTCGATCTGATGAACATGACGCCGCTCATGGCGATGCAATGGATCCACGAGATGAAAACGAAGCTGAACGAATAGCCGCAGGCGCGGTCGGGACAAGGCGGCGGAAAGCGGGGGAACCGATATGGGGATCATTCGGGTGATGGACGAGCAGCTCGCGAACCGGATCGCCGCGGGCGAAGTGGTGGAACGCCCGGCTTCGGTCGTGAAGGAGCTGGCGGAGAACGCGATCGACGCGGGCGCGACCGAGATCGACATCGCGGTCGAGGAAGGCGGGCTCGCCTTCATCCGCGTGCGGGACAACGGCTCCGGCATCGGGCCGGACGATCTGGAGCTCGCGTTCCAGCGGCACGCGACGAGCAAAATCCGCTCGGACCGCGATCTGTTCCGCATCGCGACGCTGGGCTTCCGCGGCGAAGCGCTGCCGAGCATCGCGGCCGTCTCGCGCGTCGTCTGCACGAGCTCCGCGGACGACTCCGGTCTCGGGCGCAAAATCGTCCTCGAGGGCGGCAGCGTGAAGGCGATCGAGCAGACCGCGTCGCCGAAGGGTACGGAAATCGTCGTCCGGGACTTGTTCTACAACACGCCGGCAAGACTGAAATACATGAAAACGATCCAGACCGAGCTCGGCCACATCTCCGATTGCGTGAACCGGCTCGCGCTGGCCCATCCCGGCATCGCGTTCTCGCTGACGCACAACGGTGGCACGCTGCTCCGCACGACCGGCGGCGGCGACCGGCTGCAGGTGATCGCCGCGATCTACGGCGCGGCGGCCGCCCGGCAGATGCTCCGCGCCACCGCGGACCATCCGGACTACCGGCTGGACGCCTGGCTGTCGAAGCCGGAGCTGACCCGGGCGAACCGGAGCGGCATCACGACGATCGTGAACGGCCGCCATATCCGCAGCTTCGCGATCCAGCAGGCGATTCTCGAGGCGTATCACACACTGCTGCCGGTTGGCCGCTTCCCGCTCGTCGTGCTGGAGGCGGACATGCATCCGTCGCTCCTCGACGTCAATGTCCATCCGGCGAAGCAGGAGGTGCGCTTCAGCAAAGAAGCGGAGCTGAAGGAACTCGTCGTTTCGGCGCTGCGGCAGGCGCTCGGGCGGACGGCGCATATTCCGTCGGCGCCCGCCGCCGGGATGAAGCCGGCCGTCATCCAGGAGCGGCTGACGTTCCAGCCGGATGCCCGATCCGAAGGCGCGGGCGCCGGCTTGCGCGCGCCCCGGGACTTCCCGCCTGATCAGGCATTCCGGTCCGGCGCCGGATCGTCCGCCGCTTCCCGCGCCGCGCGGGATTTCCGGCCGGCCGAGCGGCCGGCGGGAGGACCGCTGCCGCGCGATGCCGCGGAACGGCTGTACCGGCCGCCCGACAGGCTGGACGGGTCGGCCGTGCGCGAGACGGCCGCCGGTCTGGCCTATGAAACGGCCCACACCGACGCGGATCCGGTGCCGGCTGCGAGCACGGCTTCCGAAGCGGCAGATGCGCGCTCCGGACCCGCGGCCGGAACCGCGGCCGGTCCGGGTCCCGGCAAGCCGGACGCCGGCACGGATTCCGCGCGGCCGGACGAAGCGGACCGGGCGTCCGGATCCCGGCCGTTCCCCGAGCTGTCCTGGATCGGGCAGCTGCACGGCACGTACATCCTCGCCCAGGGCGAGGACGGGTTGTACCTGATCGACCAGCATGCGGCCCACGAGCGGATCAACTACGAATACTATCTGCGCAAGTTCGCCGAGCCGCCGAAGCTGAGCCAGGCGCTGCTCGTGCCGATCACGCTCGAGTTCACGGCCGGCGAGGCGGAGATCGTCCGTTCCCGGCTCGACGCGTTCGCCGCGGCCGGGGTGGAGCTTGAGCCGTTCGGCTTGAACGCGTTCCTCGTCCGGGCGTATCCCGAATGGCTGCCGCAGGGCAGCGAGAAGGACATCATCGAAGAGATGGCCGAGTGGATCCTCGCCGAGAAGAAATCGATCGACATCGGCAAGCTGCGGGAGAAAGCGGCGATCATGACCGCCTGCAAGGCGTCGATCAAGGCGAACGACCGGATGACCCGCGAGGAGGGCGAGGCCCTCATCGCCCGTCTGGCCGCCTGCAGCCAGCCGTACACCTGCCCGCACGGAAGGCCGATCGTCGTCCACATCTCGACCTATCAACTCGAGAAAATGTTCAAGCGGGTGATGTGATGATCGTGACGACCGGCATGAAGCCGACGGAGGAGGAGACGGCGCTCGCGGAATCGCTCGCCGCCGAGCTGGGCGGCCGGTTCGTGCCTCGCGGCGGCGCTTCGCTGGCCAAGCTCCTGAGGCGCTTCCGGGCCGATCGGGTGCTCGTCACCGGCCCGGACGGACTCCGGCTGCACACGGATGACGGCGGACAGCCGCTGCGCTACCATCCGGGCATGGGGCTCGTCCGCGCGAAGCGTCTGCGCGAAGGCGGGAGCGATCCGCTCGTCGAGATCAGCGGGGCGCGGCCGGGCGACCGCGTCCTCGATTGCACGGCCGGGCTCGCGGGAGACGCGTTCGTGTTCTCCCGGGCCGTCGGACCGACCGGCCGCGTCGTCGCCCTAGAGAGCGAGCCGGTGCTTTATGTCATCGTCCGTGAAGGCCTGCGCGTCTACGCGACGGGCATGGACGATCTCGACGCCGACCTGCGGCGGATCGAGCTGATCCGGACCGACCATGCCGCGTATCTGGCGTCCCTGCCGTCCGGCAGCTTCGACATTGTCTATTTCGATCCGATGTTCCGCATCCCGGTTCACGAATCGTCCTCGATGGTGCCGCTGCGCGGCGTCGCCAATCCGGCGCCGCTTTCGTCCGAAGCCGTGCGCGAGGCGAAGCGCGTCGCGCGCCGCGTCGTCGTGATGAAGGAAAACCGGGACAGCGGTGAATTCGAGCGGCTCGGCTTCACCCGGGTTCCGACCAAAAAAACGTCCGCCGTCGCCTACGGAGTGATATGCGTTGAACGTCATTGATCCCCGCACCGGCAAGCCCCGCCTGCTCGTCCTCGTCGGCCCGACCGCGGTCGGCAAGACGCGCTACAGCATCGAAATCGCGCGCAGATGGAACGCCGAGATCATCTCGGGCGACTCGATGCAGGTGTATCGGGGCATGGACATCGGCACCGCCAAGATCAGGCCCGAAGAGACGGAGGGCATTCCGCACCACCTGATCGACATCCGCGATCCGGTAGAACCATTCTCCGCAGGCGAGTTCCAGCGGCTTGCGCGCGGACTCATCGCGGAGATCGCCGCGCGCGGCCGGCTGCCGTTCGTCGTCGGCGGCACGGGGCTGTACATCGAGTCGCTGCTGTACGGGTTCGATTTTCCCGAGGCGCCGTCCGACGGGCGGGTCCGCGCCGAGCTGAAGGCGTACGCGGAGGAAAATGGCGCGGAAGCGCTCCACGCGCGGCTTCAGGAGGTTGACCCCGAAACCGCGGCGCGCCTCCATCCGAACGATGTGAAGCGCGTCATCCGCGCGCTGGAGATCGCGCTCGAGACCGGGGAGTCGATGTCGGCGAAGGTGGCCGGCTTCCGGAAGCCCCGGGAATCGCCGTACGCGTTCTGCCTGATCGGACTCACGATGGATCGCGAAGTCCTGTATGATCGCATCAACAAGCGCGTCGACGCGATGATCGGGGCGGGGCTGGTCGACGAAGTGCGGGAGCTGCTCCGGCGAGGCGTGCCGCCGGAAGCGATCTCGATGCAGGCGATCGGCTACAAGGAGATCGTGCCGCATCTTACCGAAGGCCTCCCCCTGGAGGAAGCGGTCGAGCGGTTGAAACGGGACACGCGGCGCTACGCGAAGCGGCAGCTGTCCTGGTTCAGGCGCATGAACGGGATGGAATGGGTGGATGTGACGGACGAAGGAAATTTTCTCGCCAAACTGGAAACCATTCATGCTATAATAACAGGAAAGTTCAAGGATCAGCCCGAATATAATTTGTAACCAATCTTTTCGACGGGGGTAACGGCCCATGAGCAAATCCATCAATATTCAGGATACGTTCCTCAACCATCTTCGCAAGGACAGCGTACCCGTGACGGTCTATCTGACGAACGGCTTCCAGATCCGGGGCGTCGTCCGGGCATTTGACAACTTCACGATCGTCATCGAGAGCGAAGGCCGTCAGCAAATGATCTACAAGCACGCGATCTCGACCTTTACCCCGCAGCGCAGCGTGTCGCTCGTTCCGGATTCAGGATCCGAGTCCTGAGAACGCGAAACTTTTTGACCGCCCGCGTCGTCAATTGAAATAACGGATCGACAAGGAGCAACCCGCCCCCTTGTGCCGCAGCGGCGTCTGGATGCGCCGGAGCGGCCGGCCGTGGGTTGTTCTTTTGTTTCCGCCAGACAAGGGAAAGATAGAGAGAAACAGGCGACAGACGGAGGAGGGGAGTCTGCTGTGGCGACAGATCGGAAACCGAAGCGTCCGTCCGGCGGCAAGACGACCGGCAAAGCGCGCGGAAAGCGGGGCGGACGAAAGGGAAGGCGCTGGCTCGGCTGGCTTCTGGCCGGCGGGAGCCTCATGGTCGTGTGCGCGGTGGTCGGCTATCTCCTGATCGTGCTGAACGGAGAGCGGATTCTCGCGGCGAACCAGAAGGCGTTCGAGTTTGCCGAGACGACGGTCATCTACGACCAGGACGGCCGGGAAGCGGCCGCGCTGGCGACGGTCGAAAACCGGGAATACGTGGAATTTTCGAATATACCGGAAATGGTCTACCGCGCGTTCGTCGCGGTGGAGGACAAGCGGTTCTATGAACACGAAGGCGTCGACTTCTGGGCGATCGGCCGCGCGATCGTGAAGGACATCATGGCGCGGAGCATGGTGGAAGGCGGTAGCACGATCACGCAGCAGCTTGCGAAGAACATGTTCCTCAGCCACGAGAAGACGTTCTTCCGCAAGGCGTCCGAGGCGTCGATCGCCGTGGCGCTCGAGAACAACCTGACGAAAGACGAGATTCTGGAGCTGTATCTGAACCGGATCTATTTCGGCAGGGGCGCTCACGGCATCATGGCGGCGTCGAAGCTCTATTTCGGCAAGGACGACCTGAACGACCTCGAGATCTGGGAGATCGCGATTCTGGCCGGCATCCCGAAGGCGCCGAACGTCTACAATCCGATCAGCAACCTCGAACGGTCGCTCGAGCGGATGGCCGTCGTGCTCTCGCTGATGGAGCAGCAGGAGCTGATCACGGCGGAGCAGGCGGAGGAGGCGAAGAAGAAGGCGGCCGAATACGAGCCGCCGGAGGAGACGCACGCGGGCGCGGCGGCGCAGAAATACCCGGCTTTCGTCGACTATGTCGCCTCCGAGGCGGAACGGGTGACCGGGCTTACGGAAGAAGAGCTGCGCGTCGGCGGGTACAAGATCTACACGACGCTCAACACGAACGCGCAGCGGATCGTCGAGCGGGCGTTCGCCGATCCCGCCAACTTCGAGGAAAGCCCGGACGACCGGATCGTGCAGGGCGCGATGGTCATTCTCGACCACCGGACCGGCGAGATCGAGGCGATGGCCGGCGGGCGCGAGTACCAGAACAAGGGGCTGAACCGGGCGGTGCAGCCGCGCCAGCCGGGCTCGGCGTTCAAGCCGATCGCGGTGTACGGTCCGGCGCTCGAGACGGGCGACTGGTTCCCCTGGTCCAATCTGAAGGACGAGAAGCGCTGCTACGGCAAATATTGTCCGACCAACCCGGGCGGCCGATACGCGGGCACGATCCCGATGCGCCAGGCGCTGAAGGAGTCGCGCAACGCGTCGACGGTCTGGCTGCTGAACGAGATCGGCGTCGACCGGGGCCTCGAATTCGCGAAGCGGCTCGGCATCGAGCTGGACGCGGAGGACCGCAACCTGGCCATCGCCCTCGGGGGCCTCACGCGCGGGGTGACGCCGATGGAGATGGCGGCGGCTTACAGCGTTTTCGCGAGCGGCGGCGTCTCGGTCGATCCGCACGCGATCGTGCGCATCGAGGACCGGAAGGGGAAAGTGATCTATGAGTACAAGGCGCCGGAGGCGAAGCGGCTCATCAAGCCGGAGACGGCCTGGTACATGACGGAAATGCTGCAGGCGGTGCTCGAAAGCGGCGGCACGGGCACGAAGGCGCGCATCGGCCGGCCGGTCGCCGGCAAGACCGGGACGACCGAACACGGCATTCCGGGCTTCAGGTCGAGCGGCAACCGCGACGTCTGGTTCGTCGGCTACACGCCGGAATGGACGGCCGCCGTCTGGATGGGCTACGACCGGACGGACGAGCAGCACGTGCTGAAGCGCGGCAGCTCGATGGCCGCGGCGATGTTCGCCACGGTGATGGGCGAGGCGCTGAAGGATGCGCCGTCATCGTCCTTCAAGAAGCCGGAAGGCGTGAAGACGGTCGCGAAGCCGCCGACCGTGGGCGGATTTTCCGTCGTCTGGAGCGACGCGGACCTCGGCGTCAGGCTGTCGTGGGCAAGACAGAAAGGGGACAATCTGCTTTACCACGTTTACCGGAAGGCGGAGAACGCGGACGCGTTCGAGCTGCTCAACGTCACGGAGGTCACGACGACGCTCGACCTGACGGTGGAGCCCGGCGTCCTGTACGAATACTACGTGACCGCATACGACAAGGAGAACGCGATCGAAGGGGATTCGTCGACGGTGCGCGGCGTGCGGGTGCCGGAATCGATCGTGCGGGAGCCCGAATGGCCGGATGGCTGGCCCGGCGGCTGGCCGGACGGAGAGCCGGAAGGCGGGGACGGCATTGAATGGCCGCTGCCCGGCGATTTCCCCGAACCGGGAGACGGCGGGGAAAGCGGCGGGCAGGATGACGGCGCCGGAACGCCGCCCGGAGGCGAAACGGGCGGCGGCACGGACGGCGAAACGCCCGGCGATGGCGGATTCGAAGGCGGAACCGAAGGCGGCAAGCTGCCGGCCGATCCCGGTTCCGCCGGCGCCGGCGCGGGCTCCGGCGATGCGGACGCGGACGAACCGGGGGAGCCCGCGTCCGAAAGCGGCGCGCCGGCCGGATGACGAGCGGCGATGGCGGATTGTTTCGCGGTGAACTGGTGATGAGCGGACAGATGTGGTAATCTTTTTTCATAAAGAGTCTCATCACATGCGGAAAGGTATCTTGCCATGAAACGGAAATTTTCGGATCGGGCCAATTGGAGACGCATCCTGCGCAAAAGCTACAGTTGTCTGGCACTGGACGGCGACGACTACCGCGGCCTGGTCACGTTCTATAGGATTCATGAACTGCGCGAACCGCTCTGGAAGGAGTACAACGGAAAACGGCTTTGCCTCGCGAACCGGGGCTATCTGTGGATGCAGCATTTTCCGAAGGGCGAGCATTTCGTCGTCACGACCATGTTCGACGACAAGGGCAAAGTCGTGCAATGGTACATCGACATCTGCAAGAACCAGGGCATGACCGACCAGAAGGTGCCCTGGTTTGACGATCTGTATCTCGATATCGTCGTGCTGCCGACGGGGGAAGTGTATCTGCTTGACGAGGACGAACTGGAGGAAGCGGTGAAGAACGGCGAGGTGTCGAAGCGCGACGCGGAGATGGCGCGCAGAACCGCCGAACGGCTGCTCTCGATGATCCGGAACGGCCGGTTCCGCTATTTCACGCTCAGCCTCAGACACCGCAAGCAGCTCGCGGAAAGGGCCGTCGGGAAAGATCCGACATGAAGTCCCGCGGCCGTGCTTCCCGCATCCCGGCAGCATGTCCGGGAAGCGGCCGCCTGGACGAAACGGACGCTCGACATCCTGCTCCTGCGCGTCGGGCAGCAACTTCCCGACCGGCCGGGCCTGTGAGACAGTCGCCGCAAGCGTCCGAATCTGCTAATATCCCGGGCTTCTCGCGAATAAGATGGATCAGGCATCAGGCGGACCATCGACATCGTCCGATCGATTCGTGAGAAGGATGGGATGTTCTTGATGAGCGGACGCGCAGCAGCGGCGGGCGGCACGGGAGCGCCCAGGCCTTCGCGGCAGATCAGCATCGTCCTGCGGCCCGCCGAGCAGGCCGCACAGCCGGCCGAGCCGCCGGCCGTCGAGCCGGCGAAGGGGCTGGAGCCGGGTTCGCCGTTCGCCGAAATCCAGCGTGAGCTGGACGCGATGGTCGGCATGGAGAAGGTGAAGGCGCTCATTTACGAGATTTACGCGCTGCTTCACATCTCGGGGCTCAGGTCGGCGGCGGGGCTGGCGGTCGGCCCGCAGGTGTACCACATGATTTTCCGCGGCAATCCGGGCACGGGCAAAACGACGATCGCGCGCATCGTGGCGAAGCTGTTCCAGAAGATGGGCGTGCTCCAGAAGGGGCATCTCATCGAAGTGGAGCGGGCCGATCTCGTCGGGGAATATATCGGGCACACGGCGCAGAAGACCCGGGAGCTCGTGCGCAAGGCGCTCGGCGGCGTCCTGTTCGTGGACGAAGCGTACAGCCTCGCGCGCGGCGGCGAGAAGGATTTCGGCAAGGAAGCGATCGATACGCTGGTCAAGGCGATGGAAGACTACAAGAACCAGTTCGTGCTCATCCTCGCCGGCTATCCGGACGAGATCGACATGTTCCTGCTTTCCAATCCCGGCCTGCCTTCGCGGTTTCCGATCCGGATCGATTTTCCGGATTACACGGTCGATCAGCTCGTCAAGATCGCCGAGCTGATGGCGAAGGAGCGGGATTACGAGCTGCAGCCGCAGGCGGTCGCGAAGCTGCGCCAGCATCTCGCGGAGCGGAAGCGCGACACCCTGTTCGCGTTCAGCAACGCGCGCTACGTGCGGAACATGATCGAGCGGGCGATCCGCCATCAGGCGGTGCGGCTGCTCAATCTGTACGGCAGCGGACAACCCGGCCGGCAGGAGCTGATGACGCTCCGGGCGGAAGACTTGCGCTGGGAGCCGGAGGATGCGTAAGCGGCGGACAACGATTCATTTCAGGCACTGAAGGAGCGTTGGCGGCATGACGACGCTGCATGAGACGATGACGGCCATCCGGGAACGGGCGATTCTGGTCAGCCTGGTCACGGACGGGATGAAGCGCGCCGGCGTCGACCCGGAATATTCGCTGCGCGAGCTCGTCGCGCTGGCCGAGACGGCCGGCGTAGAGGTGCTCACGGCGGTGACGCAGCACCGCGAGGCGCCGGACCCGAGAACGTTCATCGGGAAGGGGAAGGTGGAGGAGCTGCGCGCGGTCGCGCAGGAGCTGGGCGCGACGACGGCCATTTTCGACCAGGAACTGTCCGGCGCGCAGGTGCGCAACCTGGAAGAAGGGCTCGACCTGAAGATCATCGACCGGACGCAGCTCATCCTGGACATTTTCGCCGGACGGGCGAAGACACGGGAGGGCATCATCCAGGTCGAGCTCGCCCAGCTCAGCTATCTGCTGCCGCGCCTTGCGGGCCATGGCAGGAATCTCTCCCGGCTCGGCGGCGGCATCGGGACGCGCGGGCCGGGCGAGACGAAGCTGGAGACGGACCGGCGGCACATCCGCGAGCGGATCGCGGAATTGAAGCGGCAGCTGGCCGAGGTGGTGCGCCATCGCAGCGTGCAGCGCGAGCGGCGGCGCAAGACGGGCGTCACGCAGGTCGCGCTCGTCGGCTATACGAACGCCGGCAAGTCGACGCTGCTCCGGGAGCTTACGAACGCGGACGTGTACGTCGAGAATCAGCTGTTCGCGACGCTCGAACCGACGTCCCGCGCCTGGATGCTTCCGGACGGCACGGAAGTCGTCCTTACGGATACGGTCGGATTCATCCAGAACCTGCCGCACGAGCTGGTGGCCGCGTTCCGGTCGACGCTCGAGGAGGCGGCGGAAGCCGATCTCATCCTGCATGTCGTGGACAGCTCCTCGCCGTACCGGGAGGAGCAGATGGCGGTCGTCGACCGGATCTTGACCGAGCTCGGCGCGGGTGACAAGCCGCGGATCGTGCTGTACAACAAGATTGACCTGTGCACGGAGGAGGAGCGGCATCTGCTCAGGCGGGACGGGGACGCGCTGCTCGTCAGCGCGTTCTCGGCGGAGGACCGGGAGGCCATCGGCCGCGCCGTGCAGGACAGGCTCGCCGGCGAGATCCGCGCGTTCGCGATTCCGGTCGCCAGGGGCGATCTGATCGCGCTGGCGCACCGGTTGGGCGAGGTCGTCGAACAGTCGGTGGAAGGCGACGGGGAGACGATGCGGATCGCGGTGCGGCTGAACAGGCGTGAATACGAGACGGGCGGCCACAGGCTGAAGCCGTACGCGCAGTAACACGGGGCCGGGTCCTTGGCTGACCCGGCCTTAATGGTTGTTTTCGGGCGAAGATGCGGAGAGTATTTGAATCCCGGACGGGAAGTGTGCTTTAATGGGGGCTGGCGGAATCCGGGGACGGCCGACCATGGAGTTGCCGATTGAACCGTCCCGACGGATGTTGTGATGTGGTGTAAACCTGCGCCTGTTCGCGCGGGAAAAGACGGGATTCCCAATATCGCGCAGATTTGCACCATAATCGGCACAACAGCGGGAAGCCGGCGCTGTGGTGCAAAAATGCACCATAATCAGTGCAACAGCGGGATACCGAATCTGATGTGGTGCAAAAATGCACCATACCGCGTCCCCGGGCGGAATGTTCCCGCAAGTCGGCGGCACGCGGTCAATTCAAAACATAACGGGAAGGAATTGTAAATGAATCACGGCATGCGCAGCGAACTGCTCGCCCTGGCCGACGCGGTGGAGGAGCGGATCGGCCCCAGGCTCCGCGAGGCGGAACGGATCGCGGAGCGGAACCAGTGGAAGGTGATCCGCGCGTTCCAGCGGCACAAGGTGAGCGATTTCCATTTGAACGGATCGACCGGATACGGCTACAACGACAGCGGCCGCGAGACGCTCGACCGGGTGTACGCCGACGTGTTCGGCGCGGAGGCCGCCCTCGTGCGGCCGCACTTCGCCTCCGGCACGCACGCGATCAGCTGCGCGCTGTTCGGCGTGCTGAGGCCCGGCGACGAGCTGCTCTACATGACCGGGCGGCCTTACGATACGCTGCACAAGGTGATCGGCAAGCCGGGTGACGGCACGGGGGCGCTGCGCGATTTCGGGATCGGATACCGCGAGGTGCCGCTCCTTCCGGACGGCGGCATCGACTGGGACGCCGTGCTCGACGCGATCGGCGAGCGGACGCGCGTCGTCGCGATCCAGCGGTCGCGCGGCTACGACTGGCGTGCGTCGTTCACCGTCGCCGAGATCGGCGAGATGGCGCGCCGGGTGAAGGCGGCGAAGCCCGACGCCATCGTGTTCGTTGACAATTGTTACGGCGAATTCACCGAGGAGAAGGAGCCGACCGAAGTTGGCGCCGACCTGATGGCCGGCTCGCTGATCAAGAATCCCGGCGGCGGGCTTGCGCTGTCGGGCGGATACATTTGCGGCCGGGCGGATCTCGTGGAGAAGGCGGCGGGCCGGCTGACCGCGCCCGGCATCGGCGGCGAAGTCGGCGCGACGTTCGGGATGCAGCGCTGGATGTTCCAGGGCTTCTTCCTCGCGCCGCATCTGGTGGGGCAGGCGGTGAAGGGGAGCATCTTCGCCGCGGCGATGTTCGAGGAGCTGGGCTTTGAAACGAAGCCGCGCTGGGACGAGCCGAGGACCGACCTCATCCAGGCCGTCCGGTTCGATTCGGCCGAAGCGCTCATCGCCTTCGTGCAAGGCATCCAGCAGGCGGCGGCCGTCGACGCGCACGCCGTGCCGGAACCCGGCGACATGCCGGGATACGAGCACCCCGTCATCATGGCGGCCGGCGCGTTCGTGCAGGGCGGCAGCCTGGAGCTGTCGGCCGACGCGCCGATCCGGGCGCCGTACATCGCGTATCTGCAGGGCGGGCTCACATACGCGCACGCGAAACTTGGGGTTCTTTCCGCCTTGACACGGCTTGCCGAACGGTCTAACATTGTAATTAAACCTAACATGACTTGACACGTTTTGTTCGTGTCTGTACAATGAACCCATATCACAAAAATTGGAAGGTTGATGCGGCATGGGTGACGAAATCCGCAGGAACATGGCGCTCTTCCCGATCGGCATCGTGATGAAGCTGACGGATTTGACCGCCCGCCAGATCCGCTATTACGAGCAGCACGGCCTGATCATGCCGGCCCGCACTTCGGGCAATCAGCGTCTGTTCTCCTTCAACGATGTCGAGCGGCTGCTGGAGATCAAGTCCCTGATCGAGAAAGGCGTCAACATCGCCGGAATCAAGCAAGTCATGAATCCGGTTTCAAAGGAGTCGGAAGAAGCGACGGTCATTACGCCGCAGACCGAAAGCAAGCGCCGCGAACTGACGGATCTGCAGCTCCACCGGCTGCTCAAGCAGCAATTGCTCGAACGCCGTCCCGGCCGGACATCGCTCATCCAAGGTCAGCTGTCCAGGTTCTACAACAATAAACCGTAATCGCGGCAAGGAGAGGATACGATGGGCTACACCAAAGAGGACATCCTGCGCATCGCGCGGGAGCAGAACGTCCGGTTCATCCGTCTGCAATTCACGGATCTGCTCGGGACGATCAAGAACGTGGAAATTCCGCTGAGCCAGCTCGAGAAGGCGCTCGACAACAAGATGATGTTCGACGGTTCCTCGATCGAGGGCTATGTCCGGATCGAGGAATCCGACATGTATCTGTATCCCGACCTCGACACCTGGGTCATCTTCCCGTGGGTGACGGAGGACCGGGTCGCCCGTCTGATCTGCGATGTCTACATGCCGGACGGCACGCCGTTCGCCGGCGATCCGCGCGGCATCCTGAAGCGGGTGCTGAAGGAGGCCGAGGAGCTCGGATTCTCGACGATGAACGTCGGTCCGGAGCCGGAGTTTTTCCTGTTCAAGACCGACGAGCGCGGCAATCCGACGAACGAGGTGAACGACCAGGGCGGCTATTTCGACCTCGCGCCGACCGACCTCGGCGAGAACTGCCGGCGGGAGATCGTGCTCACGCTGGAAGAGATGGGCTTCGAGATCGAGGCTTCGCACCACGAGGTCGCGCCCGGCCAGCACGAGATCGACTTCAAATATTCCGACGCGGTGACGGCCGCCGACCGGATCCAGACGTTCAAGCTCGTCGTCAAGACGGTCGCCCGGCAGCACGGCCTGCACGCGACGTTCATGCCGAAGCCGCTGTTCGGTGTGAACGGATCGGGCATGCACTGCCACGTCTCGCTGTTCCGCGGCAACGAGAACGCGTTCTATGATCCGGACGACCCGCTCGGCCTGAGCGATGTCGCGCGCTGGTTCATGGCCGGCGTGCTGCGCCACGCCCGCGGTTTTGCGGCCATCACGAACCCGACGGTCAATTCCTACAAGCGGCTCGTGCCCGGGTACGAAGCGCCGAACTATGTGGCCTGGTCGGCGAGCAACCGCAGCCCGATGGTGCGCATCCCGGCGTCGCGCGGCCTCAGCACGCGTATCGAGGTGCGCAATCCGGACCCGGCGGCGAACCCGTATCTGTGCCTCGCGGTCATGCTCAAGGCGGGGCTCGACGGCATCAAGAACCGGATGAGGCTGCCGGCGCCGGTGAACCGGAACATTTACGTGATGACCGAGGAGGAGCGGATCGAGGAGGGCATCCAGATGCTGCCCACGAGCCTGCGCGAAGCGCTGGACGAGCTTCTCCGCGACGAAGTGATCTGCGAGGCGCTGGGGGATCACGCGCTGTCCCATTTCTTCGAGCTGAAAGAGATCGAGTGGGACATGTACCGGATGCAGGTCCACCAGTGGGAGCGGGATCAATACTTGACGATGTACTGATACATGATGAAAGCCCCCCGATTCCGGCTGTGTTGCCGGAGGCGGGGGGCTTGGATTTTGCGGCCGGACCGCTTCAACGGATGCTGCGGAACAATCCGATGACCTTGCCGAGAATCGTGACATGCTTCAGCCGGATCGGTTCCATCGCCGCGTTCTCGGGCTGCAGCCTGATATGGTCGCGCTCCTTGTAGAACCGCTTGACGGTCGCTTCGTCATCCTCCGTCATCGCGACGACGATGTCGCCGTTCTGCGCCGTCTGCTGCTGGCGCACGATGACGTAGTCGCCGTCGTGGATGCCGGCCTCGATCATGCTGTCGCCCTTGACCGTGAGCATGAACACGTCATGGTCGCCCGTGAAATGGGCGGGGAGGGGGAAATATTCCTCGATGTTCTCCGTCGCCGTGATCGGAACGCCGGCCGTCACCTTGCCGACGACCGGGACGCGGGTGATGGCGAGCGGGAACGGCAACTGGTCTTCGTTATCGTCATCCAGGACCTCGATCGCGCGCGGCTTCGTCGGGTCGCGGCGGATGAGTCCCTTCTTCTCGAGCCGATCCAGATGGCCGTGGACGGTCGAACTGGAAGCAAGGCCGACGGCTTCGCCGATCTCCCGGACGGAAGGCGGATAGCCCTTCTCCCGGACTTCGCGCTTGATGAATTCCAGTATGGCTTGCTGGCGGTTGGATATTCTGGACACGGCATTCACTCCATCAATCATTGGTTACTCCAAATTATAGCACAGAACCCGGGTTCGCACAAACATTCGTTCCCGAAAACAACCGTTCGCATTTTGTCGGCCGTCCGGAAGGACCGCACCGCAACCGGAACATCCATTCGCGGAACAAATGTTCGAAAAATGATTGACGGCAAACAAGTGTTCGTGTTATGATGGGATCACGCGACGAGAACGTTTGTTTGGGGTGTGGGCCATGATGTATGTGAGTGAATGCCGCAGCTATTCGTCCATCCGGGAGCGCCGCCCGGAATCCGGCGGCCGGCGCGCGGCTGCCGGCGGGGAGCGCGCGCTACGGGGGGAAGGCATCACGATCATGCGTTATGCCGCAGCCATGCTGTTCATCGTGCTGGTCAGCGCCGGTTTCATGATCATGGGAACCGGCGCGGCGGAACGGATGCCCGTCGAACCGGCTCCCGCGGAATCGGTCGTCGTCGTGTCGTCCGGCGAGACGCTGTGGGAGATTGCCGCGGCGCACAAGGCGGAAGGCATGGACACGCGCCGCGCCGTGTACGAGATCAAGAAGCGCAACGGCCTCGACGGCAGCGTGATTCAGGCGGGACAGCAGCTTGTCATTCCCGATTGGTCGGACCGCTGATCCTCCGCCTGGACGGCGTACGGCGTTTGCTTGTTCACGCAGATGGAGAGCAGCCCCGGTACGGTGCGAGCCGTAACCGGGGCTTTCCCATGTTTCCTGGCCGCCCGGCTTTTCCGGCCGGCTTTTTCGCCGGGCCGCCGGCGTCAACTTGACAATGATCCGGCCGGATGTCAAAGTAAGGTGTGGTATGCCAGGGGCATGGGGGGAAAGCGACGCATGGATCAACTGACCGCGCGCATCAACGAGCTGGCGCGCAAGCACAAGACGGTCGGGCTCACGCCGGAAGAGACGGCGGAACGGGACAGGCTGCGCCGGGAATACCTCGCGCGGTTCCGGACCAACCTGAAGCGGCAGCTTGACGCGATCCGATGGGCGGATGATGCCGGCGGATCGATCAAGCATTGAGGAGGGGGAACCGGCATGTCCCGATCCTGGGAACGGAAAGTCCGCAGGCACACGGAACAGCTGAACAAGCGAAGGAAGAAGGCGGGCCTCCACGCCGTCTCCTCGCCGGGAGCGGTGACGGACCGATACCGGGGACGCAACTTCATCCTGCCGGCGTTCCTGATCCTGTTCATCGGCTTCTACATTTATATGATGACGATATCAGCGGACGACCCGGATCAGCCGAACCCGTTCGAGTCGACGGTCTTCTGGCTGACGGTGGCGAGCTACATCGCGCTGGCGGCGATCTTCTGGTTCAGGCGGCCCTATCTGCTGGTCGGGAAGGACTTCGTCGGCACGCGCAAGTTCACCGGCCCCAGGACGCTGACGGCCGGCTCGATCAAATCGATCACCGTCATCCGGCCGGGCTATGTCATCATCGAGCCGAAGAAGGGCGGCAACTGGGTGTTCTCGCGCCTGCTGAACCGGTATCCGATCGACGAGATGGCCGACCGGCTCCGGCGATTCGCGCAGGACAACCGCATTCCCTTTTACGAACAGACCAAGAAATGACGGGGAGAGAAACCGAATGGCAAAACAAGCGGTACTGTTCGACCTGGATGATACGCTGCTGTGGGACGAACGCAGCGTGAAGGAGGCGTTCGAGGCGGTCTGCCGATATGCGCAAGAGCGGACCGGCGCGGACCCGGACGAACTGGAAGCGGTGGTGCGCCGCGAGGCGCGCGCGCTCTATGAATCGTATGAAACCTGGCCGTTCACCCAACGGATCGGCATCAATCCGTTCGAAGGGCTGTGGGCGCGTTTTCGCGAGGGCGAGCAGGAGGAGTTCCGCAAGCTCGAGGCGCTTGCGCCGGCCTATCGCCGTGAATCGTGGATCCGCGGCCTGCGCGGCATCGGCATCGAGGATGAGCGGCTCGGCGAAGAATTGGCCGAACGGTTCCCGGCGGAGCGCCGGGCGCGGCCGCTCGTTTACGACGAGACGTTCGAAGTGCTGGATCGGCTGCGCGGCCGCTACAAGCTGCTGCTGCTGACGAACGGATCGCCCGATCTGCAGCGCGAGAAGCTGGCCGGCGTACCGGAGCTTGCGCCGTACTTCGACCATATCGTCATCTCGGGCGAATTCGGGGAAGGCAAGCCCGCGGCATCAATCTTCCGTCATGCGCTGTCGCTGCTCGGCATCGGACCGGAAGATGCCGTCA
>Ga0310826_100859_pt1 | contig 22125 bp, 17 predicted proteins | sample WT_ome_FD_201306 | JGI IMG/M metagenome (GOLD analysis project Ga0310826, IMG submission 201306) | Sorghum-adapted microbial communities enriched on wild type (WT) sorghum from Joint BioEnergy Institute, Emeryville, California, United... ... | reverse complement strand
CGAAACTGGTCGCATGTCGCAGGGAAAATTCTGTCTTGATTTTGCTGACGGGTGTGGTAGACTTCACCTTAAAGGTGCTCCTTTCTTTGGCTGGGTTTTTTTCGTCAAACACCATTCTACCAAAGAACAGGAGCCCTTTTCACGTTTTTAAACAGGTGTACTTTCGAAATTCAGGTTAAAAAAAATTATTCATCAAGAGAAGCGGGATGCCAGTTGCGACACCGATTGGGGAAACTTCTGTCGGGTTGGATGGCGGGCATGCTTGTCTTTAACGCTTTGTGCTTTTTTGGGCTGCCCACTCCCGACGTTAAAGCAAGCGCTTCCACCCCGGCGGGCACCTACGCCGACTCGCCGCAGCCGGGACAAAACCGGATTTACGCCGGAGCCGAAGCGGGCAATTCCGATCCGTACGGCAACCGGATGGTACCCGCAGGCGAAAGAGATGTACGAACGGGTGCATCCCCATCTGGACGAGCGGGATTACGGATTTCATATGGAGAATTTCAACCATCACGACGGAACGACGGTGGACGGAATCGGAGAGTTCACGATATTCGACTGGGGCTGCGGCGCGGCGGCCGCCTCGCTCGCCGAGTTCAGACAGCGGCTGGAGCAGGGATAGGGACGGGGAAAAATTTTTGCCGCCCCTGGCTGTCCCCTGCCGGACGAAGTGGATGATTTATTGCATTTTTGCATTATAATCGGACGTTTTTCGCGAAATGGGCTGTATTTAATGCAAAAATGCAATAAATGGGGCCGTTTTCCCGAAATTGGTCTCACCTTAATGCATTTTTGCATTAAGTCAAGGATGGTCCCCCTTTTTTTGGAGATCCGGCCATTGATAAACTTTGTTTATTGCATAGACAAACTAAGTTGCGGGCGTTATGCTATAGATGAACACGAAAACGGTTACCGAGGAGGACTGCCGCCCATGAGCTGGTTTCCCAACGTTCCAAAAATCCAATACGAGGGACGCGACACCGACAATCCCTTCGCGTTCCGGCATTACAACCCGCAGGAGAAGGTGCTCGGCAAGACGATGGAAGAGCACCTGCGCTTCGCCGTCGCCTACTGGCACACGTTCACCGGCGCCGGCGCGGACCCGTTCGGCGTCGGCACGGCCGTCCGCAAGTGGGATTCCTACTCCCCGATGGACAAGGCCAAGGCGCGCGTGGAAGCCAACTTCGAGCTGCTGGATAAGCTCGGCGTCCAGTTTTTCTGCTTCCACGACGTGGACATCGCGCCGGAAGGCGCCACGCTGGCGGAAACCAACAGGAACCTCGACGTCATTGTTTCCATGATCAAGGAATACATGAAATCGACGGGCAAAAAGCTGCTCTGGAACACGGTGAACCTGTTCACCCATCCCCGCTACGTGCATGGAGCCGGGACCAGCTGCAACGCCGACGTGTTCGCGTACGCCGCCGCCACCGTCAAGAAGGGGCTGGAAGTCGGCAAGGAGCTCGGCGCGGAAAACTACGTGTTCTGGGGCGGCCGCGAGGGCTACGAGTCGCTGCTCGTCACCGACCTGGCGCTGGAGCAGGACAACATGGCGCGCCTGCTCCGCATGGCCGTGGAATACGCCAAGGAAATCGGCTTTGATGCGCAACTGCTCATCGAGCCGAAGCCGAAGGAGCCGACGAAGCACCAGTACGACCACGACGCGGCGACCACCATCGCGTTCCTGCAGAAATACGGGCTCAAGGAGCATTTCAAGCTGAACATCGAAGCCAACCACGCCACGCTGGCGGGCCACACCTTCGAGCACGAGCTGCGCGTCGCGCGGATCAACGGCATGCTCGGGTCCATTGACGCCAACCAGGGCGACCTCCTGCTTGGCTGGGATACCGACGAGTTCCCGACGGATGTGTATTCCACGACGCTGGCCATGTACGAAGTGCTCAAAAACGGCGGGCTGGGACGCGGCGGTCTCAACTTCGACTCGAAGGTGCGGCGGGGCTCCTTTGCGGACGAGGATCTGTTCTACGGCCACATCGCCGGCATGGACGCTTTCGCCCGCGGCCTAAAGGCGGCGGCCAAGATCGTCGAAACGGGTCTTCTGGACGACCTCGTCGAGCATCGTTACCGCAGCTGGCGCGAAGGAATCGGCGCCGACATCATTGCCGGCAAGGCCGACCTGAAATCACTGGAAGCCTACGCGCTGAAGCTGGATTCGATCAAGAACGAATCCAATCACCTGGAGAGACTCCGGGCGCAGCTTAACGAAATCATCTTCAGCGTCTGACAGAGTACGGTGCCGGAAGGCGCAGATCACGATCCGAAAGGAGGAATGAGCATTGCAATACGTCATCGGGGTGGACCTGGGCACCAGCGCGGTCAAGGCGCTTCTGGTCGGACGGGACGGTACCGTGCGGGCGGAAGCGTCCCGGGAGTACCCGCTGTACCATGAGAAGTCGGGCTGGAGCGAGCAGGAGCCGGAGGACTGGGTGAACGGCACCCTTGAGGCGATCCGGGCGCTGGTGGCACAGTCCGGTGTCGATCCGGCCGACATCGGGGGCTTAAGCTTTTCGGGGCAGATGCACGGGCTCGTCCTGCTGGATGAGGAGTACCGGCCGGTAAGGCGCGCCATCCTGTGGAACGACACCCGCACCACCGAACAGTGCCGCCGGATCGAGCGGACCCTGGGCGGCCGGCTGCTCGCCGTGACGCGCAATCCGGCCCTGGAAGGCTTCACCCTGCCGAAAATCCTGTGGGTCCAGGAGCACGAACCGGAAGCGTGGGCGAAATCGCGGCTGTTCCTGCTCCCCAAGGATTACGTGCGCTTCCGCCTGACCGGCGCCGTCCACATGGACCTCTCCGACGCCGCGGGTACGCTGATGCTGGACGTGGCCGGGCGCCGGTGGAGCGACGAAGTGCTGCGGGCGTTCGGCATTCCGGCTTCCTTCTGCCCGCCGCTATTGGAAGCCGGCGGATTCGCCGGGTATCTGAACGAGGAAACGGCGCGGCGCACGGGACTTTCGGCGGAGACCCGCGTGTTCGCAGGCGGGGCCGACAACGCTTGCGGCGCCATCGGCGCGGGGGTGCTGGCCCCGGGTCGGACGCTGTGCAGCATCGGCACCTCGGGCGTCATTCTCACGTATGAGGCCGATGCTTCGGCGGACTATCGCGGCAAGGTGCACTTTTTCAACCACGGGCAGCCGGGGGCGTTTTACGCCATGGGCGTCACCCTGGCGGCCGGTTACAGCATGAGCTGGTTCCGCCGGACGTTCGCTCCCGGTGAGTCGTACGATCAGCTGCTGGCCGGCGTCGGCGACATCCCGCCGGGTTCGGGCGGGCTGCTGTTCACACCGTATCTGGTCGGGGAGCGGACGCCCCACGCCGACTCCGTCATCCGCGGCAGCTTCATCGGCGTGGACGGATCGCACACCCGGGCGCATTTCGGGCGGGCGGTCATGGAGGGGATCACCTTCTCCCTGAATGAATCGCTGGATATTTTCCGCCAGGCCGGAAAGTCGGTGGACACCATCGTTTCCATCGGCGGCGGCGCGAAAAATCCGGTGTGGCTGCAGATGCAGGCGGACATTTTCGGAGCAAGGGTGCAGTCGCTGGCCAGCGAGCAGGGGCCGGGGCTCGGCGCCGCCATGCTGGCCGCCGTCGGCTGCGGCTGGTACCCGGATCTCGCCAGCTGCGCGGAAGCTTTCGTGAAGCCGGCGAAAACCTATGAACCCGACCCGGCGCGCACCGAAACCTACCGGCGGCTGTTCCGCGTCTACCAGGAAGTGTACCGTCATACCCGCGAACTGAACGCCGCCCTGGCGGAATTCCGCAATTAGCGGAATCCGGACGGCCGCTTGATGCACATTCGTTTTTTGGCGCCAATTTGATAGAATGAGGAAGGCATCATCGCCTTCCTTGCACGGGGAAGAGCCGATCGCCATCCCGTCGCGGACGGGAGCGGGCTCTTCTTTGTTTTGGAGGGAGGCTCATCTGACGTTCGGGCACTCGTGCTGCATTTGTTTTGATGAGGCAATGGCGGATGAAGGAACGGGCGGCGGAGATCGCGAAGAAATGCATTAGAAACGGTTCGTGGGCAAAAGGGAGGCATTGGCCGTGATGGATCATGGCCTGGGAAAAGTGGCGCTGGTGACCGGCACGTCGAGCGGATTCGGCATGCTGACGGCGGTCCGGCTGGCCCGGATGAACTGGACGGTGTACGCCGGCATGCGGGATTTGGACCGCGGCGGCGAACTGTTGGCCCGGGCGCGGGAAGCCGACGCCGCGGAGCGGATTCGCCCCGTGCGTCTTGACGTCACCAGGGAAGACGAAATCCGCGCGGCCGTGGAGAAGGCGCTGGCGGAATCCGGCCGCATCGACGCGTTGGTCAACAACGCGGGCTTTGCCGCGGGCGGCTTTCTGGAGGAAGTGCCGCTGAAGCGGTGGAGGGAGCAGTTCGAGACCAACGTGTTCGGCTTGGTGGCCGTCACGCAGGCGGTGTTGCCCGTCATGCGAAAGCAGGGCGGGGGCCGGATCGTGCTGGTGGGGAGCGTCAGCGGACGCATCGGCTTTCCCGGGCTTTCGCCCTACACGGCGTCGAAACACGCCGTCGAGGGGCTGGGCGAGTCGCTGCGGCTGGAGCTGGCGCCGTTTGGCATTTCCGTCAGCATCGTGGAACCCGCTTCCTATCGGACGCCCATCTGGGAGAAAGGCTTGCGGGACGCGTTGCTCCCCGCGGACGATTCGCCGTACGCACAGATGTACCGGAAGCTGCAGCCGATGCTCGTACAGTCCGCGGAAAGCGGCGGCGATCCGGAGAAGGTGGCCGCCGTCATCGTGCGCGCGCTGACGGATCGCCGGCCGAAGCTGCGATACACGCCCACCATGCAGGAGCGGACGGCGCTGGCGCTCAAGAGCCTCGTGCCGTGGAGCTGGTTTGAATGGCCGATTCGCCGCATGCTGGCCGGTACGGGGGAAAAGAAAAGCACGTAAGGCCGAATTCGCGTGAACATCAAGGAGACGTTTCTTCATGTGGCTCACTCTGGCGCTTGCCGCGACCGTGGTTTTCGGCCTGCGGGGAATCCTCTATCATTGGTCCGCGCTGCAGCCGATCGACCGCAATCTCGTGCTTTTGGGGACGTTCGCCACCGGAGCATTGGTCTGCCTTTCCCTTGGCTTCATCCTTGACCAGACCTGGACGGGCGGGTCGCTGGTCGGGCTGCTCATGGGACTGTTCACGTTCGGCGCCAATATGTCGGTTTACCAGGGCTTTGCCGCCGGAAAGTCGTCCCTGCCCGCCCTTTTCACGTCCATGTCTCCGGTTCCGGTTCTGCTGGTGTCCTTTCTGCTGTGGGGAGAAACCGTGAACGTCCGGCAACTGATTGCGTTCATCATCATCGTCACCGGCGTGGTGCTCATCCGCTACGCCGGCAGGCAGTCCCTGCAGCGGCTGCAGGGCATGCGGTGGGGTTTGCTGGCCCTGCTCTTTTTTGCCCTCGGCGACCTGTCCAACTAGCAATCCTCGCTGGCGGGAGGGGACCCTTTTCCGACGCTGGCCTACATGTGTTCCGTCGCGACGCTGCTGTTCGGTTCCGTGTGGTGGATCGGGCGAAGGCGGGAGCGCCGGCGGTCGTCGGAAAGGCGGGAAGGCGGCGCGGCGCAGGATCGGCCGGTACGGATGTGGAGCGACGGAAAGACTTTTCTGTGGGGCGCGGTGATCGGCATCGTCAATATCACGGGCATGGTGCTCATTTTCTTTGCCTTCTCGCTGGGCGTGACCGGGCTGGTGACGGCGGTGGTTTCCATGCACGTGGTTCTGATTCTCCTCTATGCGCGGTTTATCGTCCGGGAACCGTTCCGGCGGACGGAAATGGGGGGCATTGCGCTGGCCCTGGGCGGCATGGCGGTGTTGCATTTGTTCGGATGAGGACGCATGGCGGCATGGCGGGAGGTTCGCCGGCTGCCGCCCGAAAGGAGGACGGGGGATGTCAACGGCGGATTGGACGGGCGTTCAGGCCATCGTGGAGGAAGCGGGATACGAGCCGGGCAAGCCGGTGGTGCGGGGCGTCCGCTTCGACATTCGCCCGGGCGAACGGGTCGGGCTGCTCGGTCCGAACGGAGCCGGCAAAAGCACCGTCATGAAGGGGCTTTTGGGGCAGCTGCCGCACTGGAAAGGAGAGCTGTTCCTGAACGGCAGCCCCGCGGCGGAGGCGGGACCCGGCGCGATGGCGTACATTCCGGAGCAGCCGGTGCTGTACGAACGGCTGACGCTGTGGGAGCATCTCGCGCTGGCCGCGGCTTCCCTGGGGATGCCGGAGGAAAAGTTTGCGGCCAAGGCCGAACGGCTGCTCAGGCGCTTCCGGCTGGATCACGTGCGGCACCATTATCCGGTCCGGTTTTCCAAGGGCATGCAGCAGAAAGTCATGCTGACCGTCGGTTTTTTGCTGGAGCCGCGGCTCTATCTCGTGGACGAGCCGTTCATCGGGCTGGACCCGTCCGCGATGATGGAGCTGATGCAGGCGCTGGACGAGGAACGGGCGCGCGGCGCCTCGGTGCTGTTGACCACGCATGTGCTGGACACGGCGGAACGGATGTGCGACCGGTTCGTGCTGCTTCTGGACGGGCGGGTCGCCGTGTCCGGCACGATGGAAGATATTCGCAGACAGACGGTATGCGGGCCGGATGCCCGGTTGTTCGACTGTTTCCTGAAACTGACGGGGACGGCCGAAGCGGGGGAAGCCGGATGAGCGACGAAATCCGGCCGGCGGGTCTACGGGACGAGCGGGAGCCGGATGATTCGGAAATGCATCGGCGGGACGGGCGGAAACCGGAAGACACGGACGATCCGGAACCGGATCCCTGGCATGGGCAGGAGCCGGAAGCGGATGAGCCGGAGGACGAGGAAGCGGACGATGAGGAGCCGGAGGACGTCCTGCCGGAGGATTTCAGCCCCGCCGGCCTCATGCGGGAACGGATCGCGGCCTACTGGCGAAAAGTGCTGCGCAGCTGGCGGACGGCGTGGGACTGGACGGCGGGCGTATACATCGTCGCTCCCTTCCTTTGGATCGGCGGCAATATGTACGCCGAATTCTGGCGCGAGCCGCCCGGGTGGGCGGCGGAACTGCCGGCCGCCGTTCCGTCGGCGCTGCTGGCGCTGGCCGTCGCCGTGTTCGCCGCGGATCTGCGGACGTTTGCGGATCCGGGGGACGGGCTGTTTTTGCGGCGCAACCGGGCGTGGACGCGGCGGATGATCGGCATCGGCATGCTTTACACGCTGACGGCGAAGCTGGTCGTGACGCTGATTTTTTCCGCGCTGCTGTTGCCATACCACCTGGCAATGGTCCGGTGGCCGGCCGGCATCCTGCTTTGGCAAGCGGCGGGGCTCGTCTGCGGCGGGTACGTGCTGGTATTGGTCCGGGACGCGGTGTCGCGGCGCTGGTCCGGCTGGCGGCGCAGGATGTCGCGCTTCGCCGCGGTCCTTATCTGGGCGGCGGCATGGGGGTGGGCGGTATCGGCTGCGGAAGACAGCCTCGCGGTCCGGCCCGCCGCGATCGCGCTAATCGTGTCGGGCGGTGCGATTCTTTCGGCCTCACGGCTGAAGGCGCAGGGGACGCTTTTCCACGAGGTGGAGACGGAGCGGGACGCCTATTCGGCAAGCATCGGCTGGCTGCTGGTGGACGCGCCTTCCGTCCGTTCGCTGCCGCGCGGCAGGCGTCCGATCATGTTCCGCGGCTCCCGGCCGCTTCTTCCCGGCACCGCCGCTCCCCATCGCCGGCTGGCGGACCTGTGGCTGAAATCGCAGCTTCGGCGGTTTGAAGCGGTGCGCATCTACGGGGCCCTGTGGGGCATCGGCACGGCGGCCATCGCGCAGACCCCCATGTGGCTGGCCGTTGCGGTTTGGCTCGTGCTCGGCGGCCTGATGGTATCGTGGCTGAACCGGCTCGTGGCGCAGTGGTACGCCGAACCGTACATGAAAATGTTCCCGTGGTCCGGGGATCTGGCGCAGCGGAGCGCCGATACGGCCCGGATCGCCGCCGGCGCGCCGGCGTTCGCCCTGTGGGGGTTGGCCGTCGGCGTCAAGGCCGGTCTCCTTTACGGAGGCTACGCATGGCTCGCCGCCGCGGCGGCGCCCGCGGCCGGATGGTGGCTGTACCTCGCCCTCAACGGATGGATGGCCGCCTTCATGGCCCAGCCCGCAGCGGACAAGAAAAAGGCCGCCCCGTCCCGGAACGACCGGCCGCCGGCGGAAGAAACGAAGGAGCTTGAAAAAAATAGTTAATAGATTTGCAGATTTGTGTTATCATGAGACCCAAATCCTTGTCGGGATAACTGGGTGACTCGGGATGACCGCGGGGATCGCCGCGGCATCCTTTTATTTTGCGGGAGGAAAAGCCCCATGATTCGCGTGCTGCTGGTGGATGACGAGGAAGACGCGCTGAATTTGCTGGAGATTTTGCTCCTTCGGATCGGGGATGTGGAAGTGGCCGGAAGGTACGTAAATCCGGTTCAGGCCATCGAAGCGCTGCAAGCGTCGCCGGTGGACGCCGTATTCCTGGACAACGAGATGCCGGGCATGTCGGGCATGGAGGCGGCGAGGAAAATGCGCGAAATCCGCCCGCGGCTGCCGATCGTGTTTACGACGGCGCACGCCGAGTACGCGGTGGAGGCGTTCGAAATCCAATCGACGGACTATTTGCTGAAACCGCTGGCGCCGGGCAGGCTTCAGGACGCGGTGTCGCGCATCCGGCAGTCCGTATCCGCGGACCGGGCGGACCGGAACCTTTCGGACGCAACCATCCGGTGTCTGGGCGGCTTTTCCATCGCCCGCCCCGATGACACCCGCCGCACGATGCCCTGGAAGACGAACAAGGAGAAGGAAATTTGCGCCTTTCTGGTTCATCACGGGGAAAAACACGTGGATACCGCGCTCATCATCGAGTCGGTCTGGCCGGAGTACGACCTGAAAAACGCCAAAACGTATCTGTATACCTGTCTGTCCTACCTGCGCAAAAGTTTCCAAGAGCATCACCTGCCCCTGCAGATTGAAAAAAACGGGAGCGGCTTCGCCCTCCGGCTGAACGGCGCCGTGGTCGACGCCGCGGCGTTCGAAGAGCTCCTGGACGAAATCCTGTTGGCGCCGACGCCGGATGATCGGTTGTACCACAAGATCAACGGCATGTACCGGGGCGAATATCTGGAGGGCTGCGACTATCACTGGGCGGAATTCAAAAGGGACGCGATCAACGCGAAATATTTGCGCGTGCTCCGCAGCATGCACCTGCTATTCCGCCGGCGGGGGGACGTGGTGCTCGCGGAGGATTGCCTGCGGCGCATCCTGGCGATCGCGCCCGATTCCGAAGCGGATGGACGCGAACTGATCCGGCTGCATCTGGAAGAGGGCAACCGGAGCGATGCGCTGCACGTCTACCGGCAACTGGAGCGGAACGTCAACGAGCAGCTCGGCGTCGGGCTGGAAGAGGAGACGATCAGGTTGTACCGGAAAATGGGATATTCGGGTTGAGCGGACGATGAAAGCGAAAACGGCAGCCGCGGCGGTCACGGTGGCAATCCTTGCGATTACATACGGTTTCCTTTTCCTCTATTTCACCCATGAAGGCAAACAGATGCCCAAAGCGGAAAACGGGATGCTCGATCTGACCGCGTGGCGGTTTGCGGACGACGGCGCCATTCCGCTCGACGGCGAGTGGGAGTTTTACCCGGACCGGATGCTTTTCCCGGAAGATTTCGCCGCCATGGCCGCGGACGGGAGCTCCCCTTCGCCGGAAATGATCAAAGTGCCGGGATCGTGGGCGGATCGCATGCCGGTATTGGGCATGGCGACCTACCGTTTGCGGATCAAAGTCGATGATGCCGATGCCTTTTACGGGCTGAAAACCTCGGCGATCCAAATGTCCAACAGCATTATGGTCAACGGCCGGACCGTGGGCCAAAGCGGGATTCCGGGGGAGAAGCGGCATTATAAAGCGGTGAACCGGCCCTATGAGAGCTTTTTCGCCCTGCAACCCGGCTGGAATGAGATCATCGTGCAGGTGGCCAATCATGAATTTCCCGCCAGCAGCGGCGTGATCGAGTCGATCTATCTGGGGCTGGAGGAACAGATTTCCGGTATTCGCGAAAAAGCGCTTACGCACGACTGGATCAAAGTCACGGCTTTCCTGATCATGGGGCTTTATTTCATCGGGCTCTACACCCAGCGCAAAAAAGACGCCTCCCTGCTTGTGCTGGGCCTGGTGTGCGTGTTCATCGCCCTGTTTACCAGCACGCGGGGAGAAAGGGTGTTCTTTGACGTATTCGGCGAAGTTCCGTTTTGGCTGTTCCTTCGCGTCCAGATGCTGTCCGCGATCTGCGGGGGAATGAGCTTTTTCCTGTATGCGTTTACGGCGTTTCGTCCGTTTTGCTCCAAATGGACGTTTCGCGCGGGTATGGCGGCCGGGGCGGCGCTCGCCGTCTGGGGGCTTTTGTTTATTCCCTGGTTCGCCACGGATCTGTACCGGCAAATGGTAACGATCTATGCCACCTTCCCGCTGATCTACGTGATTTATGTGTTTGCCCAGGCGGCGTTTCGCAAGGTGGAAGGGAGCCTGCATCTGGCCGTGGCCGCCGTCGCGCTGAACGTCTATGTGCTGGTGCAAAACCTGAACGTGTATTTCGGCGTCCCCGTGGATTCGCTGCCGCCTTTCGAACCGTTCGTGCTGCTTCTGATGCTGGCTTTGCTCATGTCGCTCCGGTTCTCCAACGCGTACCTGAAAATCGAAGAGCTTTCCGTCCAACTCCAGAAATCGGACAAGCTGAAGGACGAGTTTCTGGCCCGGACATCGCACGAGTTCAAGTCGCCGCTGCACGGCGTCATGCACATTTCCAGGTCGCTGCTGGAGGATCCCCGCCATCCGCCGACGGAGGAGCAACGGGAGAAGCTCCATTTGGTCATGAACATCACCGAAAGGCTTTCCAGGCTGATTTACGATATTCTCGATTTCTCGAAGCTCAGGCAGGGCGAACTCGCCATCGATCCGAAACCCGTCGATGTCCGTTCGGCGGTGGAAACGCAGGTGCGCATCTATACATATTTGAGCGAGGCCGGCAACACCCGCCTGGTCAACCTCGTTCCCGCGCAATTGCCCTACGCGCTGGCGGATGAAAGCCGGCTCAGCCAGATCATCGGAAATCTGCTCGACAACGCGGTCAAATACACGAAAAACGGGGACATCGTGGTGTCGGCCGCGGTCAAAAGCGGGATGGTCGAAATTTCGGTCAGCGACACGGGCGAAGGCATCGAACCCCACAATCTCCCGCACATCTTCGAAGCGTTCCAGACGTTTGACGAGACGAAGGAAAACCGGGGGTTCGGCCTCGGCCTGCCCATCGTCAAGCAACTGGTGGAACTGCAGAAAGGGAATATCTCGGTTACTTCATCCCGGGGCGTCGGCACGACGTTCACCTTCACGCTGCCCATCGCCCAGGTTGGCGGCAACGAGGGAAGGGTGCCCGCCGATTCCAGATCGGCCGTTCACCCGGTCAAAATGCCGGAGTATGAGTTCGAAACGCCATATTTTCTGAATCAAAAGGGAAAGCACACGATCCTGATCGTGGACGACCAGTTCCTGAATCTGAAAGTGCTGATGGACGCGCTCCAGCCCCTCGGCTATAACGTGATCGCCGTCAAGAACGGCTACGAGGCCATCGAAATGCTCGGCAAGCCGTTCCGAATCGACCTGGTGGTCCTCGACCTGATGATGCCGGGCATGTCGGGTTACGAAGTGTGCCAGGAAATCCGCAAAAACTATACGCTTCCGGAACTGCCCGTGCTGATGGTGACGGCCGCCATCGGCCCGCAGGACAAGGTGGCGGCATTCCGGGCGGGAGCGAACGATTTCCTGCCGAAGCCGTTTGACCTGGCGGAACTGAAGGCGAGGATCGGCGGGTTGCTCGCGCTCAAGGATTCGCTGGCCAAGGCGGTCGATCTGGAAGTGGCGTTTCTGCAATCGCAGATCAAGCCGCATTTTTTGTACAACGTGCTGAACAGCATCGTGGCCTCCAGCTATACGGACGTGGAACGGTCGCGCAAGCTCACGTCGGATCTGGCCGATTATCTGCGCGCCAGCTTCCGGTTCAGCCATACGGAAAAACGGGTTTCCTTCGAAGAGGAGTTCGGTCTGATCCGGACCTACGTGGAAATCGAAAAAGCGCGGTTCAAGGACCGACTGCGCTTCGAATCCGACATCGCGGAAGGCATGTTCCGGGTCAGCCTGCCTCCCCTGCTGATCCAGCCGCTGGTGGAAAACGCCATTCGCCACGGCATCGGCCATCGGGTCGAAGGCGGAACCGTCAGGCTCAGGGCTTTTGAGGGAGACGGCGAATACCGGTTCGTCATCGAGGATGACGGCGTCGGATTCGAGAGCGACAGGCTTCCCAATCCTCCGGATGCCCAGCCGGACCGGCGCCAGGGCGTGGGCCTGGCCAACATCAACAAACGGCTGAAATACGAATACGGAACGGGGCTGGAGATCGACAGCGCGCCCGGGCGGGGGACGAGGGTGACGGTGCGGATTCCGGCGGAGCTGGCCTGAACGGCCGGCTTTTTTGTTTTATCGGAACACACAAAATTTTTAAGGTTTTTTTAATGTCGATTTTTGTACGATGAGGGGTGAAATCTTTCAGGGAGGAACTCTATGATGACCATTTCAGACGGCAACTTCCGGTTCGCCGGGCCATCGGGCCGTCGCCGAATCATGGGGATGGTTGTTGCAATTCTATTGATCATGCAGCTTGTGCTGCCGGGCGCGATGCCGGCGGCTTGGGCCGAGCCGGTGACGCTGCAGGGGTCGGGCACGCCGGCGGACCCGTACAAGATCACGAATGCGGAAGAACTGATGGCGGTCGTGGACGATCCCGGAGCGTACTATGAACTGACCGCGGACATCAATCTTTCCGGCCACATCCCGTGGACCCCGGTCGGGAAGGACGTGTCCGCGTTCACCGGACATTTCGAGGGAAACGGCCACAAGATTACGAACATGATTGTCAACACGAACGGTGACGCGGGTCTGTTCGCGGCCATCGGCAGCGGCGGGGTGGTCCAGAACCTGGTTCTGGAGAATGTGTCCGTCATGTCATCCGGTTTCGGAGGCGCCGGAACCTTGACGGGGGTGTTGCAAGGTACCGTAACCAACGTCTTCGTATCGGGGGGAAGCGTGAAAGGAGAAGACTACGTTGGCGGGCTGGCCGGGTCGATGTCCCCGGGAGCCCTGATCTCCGCCAGCTACTCCCAAGCCCAGGTGGAAAGTGCGGATTTTCTCTCTGACGTGGGCGGACTTGTCGGGTATCTGAACGGGGGCACCATATCGGAATCCTTTGCGGCGGGCACAGTCAACAGCAGCGGGATGGCCACTGGCGGGCTGGCGGGATACGCGATGAACGCCTCCATCGTCGACAGTTACGCGACGGGATCGGTGACGGGATCCTTCGGCCCCGTCGGAGGTCTGGTCGGGGCGGCCAATGGGGCGGTGTCCCTGAAGCGCGTCTATGCCGGGGGGCCGGTAAGCGGCTCGCTGTCCGTGGGAGCGCTGGTCGGCCAGCCGTTCGAAGGCGCAGATGTAAATGCGGAGGATGCCTATTACGACGAAGACGCGACCGGCCAGTCGGACGATTTTGGCACGGGGCTGCCCAGTGAAGAAATGGGCGACGAATCCAATTTCAACAACTGGGATTTCGACACGCTCTGGCATATGGACGCCCGGACCGGAAGGCCGACGTTTCTCCGGTATGACAGCCTTGCGCCGGTCATGAGCGGGGCTACCGTCACGGATGACGCCCCCGGTGAGGTCGTGGTGGATTTCCCCGAGAAAATCGTGGCGGATGCCGAGGCGCTCATCCGCTTCTCCGTCTCGGTAGACGACACCGAGGTCGACGTCGAAAACGCCCAGCTGGGAACGGACGGGAAACAGCTGGTCCTCACGCTGGCGGAACCCGTGGAGCACGGCCAGGAAGTGAAGGTCTCCTATACGGCATCCGCCCCGCACGTTACCGACAAAGTGGGGAACCCGATGGCTTCGCAGGAGATTGAGGCGGATAACGAGGTGGAGGAACCGTCCGATTCCGATCCCTCCGATCCCGAACCGTCCACCCTCGAGGTCGTTTCGGTCTCTCCGGCGGACGACGCGACGGGGGTTGCGGGGCTCACCCAGCTTGTCATCACGTTCAGCCAGCCGGTGGAAGCGGCGAACGGAAAATTCATCTATATCATGAATGAAAAGGGGGTCGTGGCGGAACAGATCGGGGCGGCTTCCGAAAGAGTGCAGATCGCGGACAAGACGGTGACGATCCAGCTGATCTCGCAACTTGCATCCCTGACGAATTTTTATGTCCTGGTGGAAGCCGGCGCGTTCAAAACCGCCGAGGACGAAGCGTTCGGCGGCATCTATGATCCTTCGGCCTGGAACTTCATGACGGCCGCGGATCCGGACGCCATATGGGTGGATGCCGGCAATCCGGGATTCACCGCGGGCGGGGCGGAATATCCCGTTTTGAAGGCAGGCGCGGACGGCACGCTGTATGTGGTGTTCAAGGACGGCGCCAATGACGGGAAAGCTACGGCCATGAAGCTGGGCACAAGCGACACGACGTGGTCGCTGGTCGGCGAGGCGGGCTTCTCGCCCGGGGAGATCGGAGCGCCGTCCCTCGTGGTGGACGGAAATACGCTGTACGCCGCGTTTGCCGTGGTCGACGAGGACAACCTGTCCTCCATCCTCGTCCGGAAATTTGAACTGAACGGCAGCGGCGAGTGGGAGATGGCGGGTGAAGGCATCCCGGTCGACACGATCGATCCGGATTTGCTGGCGGACCAGGATCCCCAGCCTTTCCTTCACGTGCATCAAGGAGATCTTTACGTCGCCTATCGCGACGGACTCCCGTACGGCGGCCTGACGGTGCGGAAGCTGGCGGAAGGCGGCGTGTGGGAATGGGTGGGCGAGCAGGAGTTCTCGCCGGGCGATATCATGGATCCGGCGCTGGTCACCCATGAAGGCTTGCTGTTTGCCGGCTTTTACGACTTCGAGGATGCGGCGGAATTTAGCGCCACCGCCATGTGGTACGATGACACGTCCGGAGAATGGAAGCTGGCCGGCGCGCGCGGGGTCACCGCCTCCAATGTGTTCGAACCCACCCTGGTGTCGGACGGGAATCGGCTCTATTTCGTGTATTCCGACGATGACTATAAAGCCGCCGCGATGGCCTACAACTGGGAGCCCAACAACTGGGTTTCGGCCGGCAGTGCGTTCTCCACGGACCAAGCCTACGGCACGACCGCCTGGGCGGGGGACGGCGGGCTGTACGCCGCTTTCACGGACGCGGGGCATGGCAACAAATTGGTCGTGAAGAAGTATACGGGCAGCACCTGGGTGTCGGTGGGCGGCAACGGCTTTACGCCGGGCGAGGCTTACAATCCTTCCCTGGTCGTGTTCAACAGCTTGTCTGGCAGCGTGCCCTATGTCGCCTTCGAGGACGCAACCCGGGAAGGCAAACTGACCGTCATGAAGTACGTCAAGCCAAACCAGCCGCCGGCAGCGCCGAACGTCACGGCTGACGACACGCTGAACGTGATTGTCGGCGCCGATGCGACGATGGAATATTCCACGGACGGCGGGCACACTTACACCCCCTACGATCCGGCCAATCCGCCGGTGTTCCCCGGCAATGTCACGGTGCTGGTGCGGGTCAAGGCGAACCCGGCGACGAACACGCCGGCCGGAGCGGCCAAGACGCTGACGTTCACGGCGAATCAGCCGTCTTCGCCCGTGCCCACGGCTCCCGCGGCTCCCGCGGCTCCCGCGCCGACCAATCCGACGGGAACCGGCGTGAACGTGCTGATCAACGGCAAAGAGGAAAGCGCGGGAACGGCTTCGACTTCGAACCGGAACGGCCAAACCGTCATCACCGTGTCGGTCGATCCCGCGAAAGTGGCAGCGAAACTGGCCGAGGAAGGCCCGAACGCCGTCCTCACGATCCCGGTGCCTTCGGGCTCCGATGTGGTGGTCGGGGAACTGAACGGCCAGATCGTGAAAAGCATGGAAGACCGGCAGGCCGTGCTGGAAATCCGGACGGATCGGGCCACGTACACGATTCCCGCGGAGCAGTTCGACATCGGCGCGATTTCGGAAGCGCTCGGCGCATCCGACGCGCTGGAGGACATCAAGGTCCAGGTGGAAATCGGCCAGCCGACGGAGGAAACGGTCCAGGTGATCGAAAACGCGGCGGCGGATGGCACCTATGCGATTGTCGTTCCCCCGGTCGAATTCACGGTCCGGGCGGAATATGAAGGGCAAAGCGTGGAAATCGCGAAGTTCACCGCGTATGTGGAACGCGCCATCGCGATTCCCGACGGGGTGGATCCGGACAGGATCACGACGGGTGTCGTCTTTGACGCGGATGGCACGCCCCGACACGTCCCGACGAAGATCGTCGTCATTGACGGAAAATATTACGCCGTCATCAACAGCCTGACCAACAGCGCCTACGGCGTGGTCTGGAACCCGGTGGAGTTTGACGACGTGGCGTCGCACTGGGCGAAGGACACGGTCAACAACATGGGCTCGCGGATGATCATCGCGGGAACGGGCGAGGGACGGTTCAGCCCCGACCGCGACATCACCCGCGCCGAATTCGCGGCGATCATCGTCCGGGCGCTCGGTCTCGGCGCGCAAAGCGGACCGTCCGCCTTCACGGATGTGAAGGAAACGGACTGGTACAACGGCGCGATCCGCACCGCCGTCGAATACGGCCTCTTGTCCGGTTATGCCGACGGCACCTTCGGGCCGAACGACAGGATCACCCGCGAACAGGCGATGGTCATCCTTGCCAGGGCCATGGCCGTCACCGGACTGAAGGACGGGCTTCCGGACGGTCCGGCAGACGAAGTGCTGGGCGCCTTCGCCGACGCGGATCGGGCGTCCGCCTGGGCGGCCTCCGGCATCGCCGACAGCGTGCGGGCGGGCATTGTCCAGGGCAGGGACGGCAACCTGCTGGCCCCGCAGGATTTCATCACCCGGGCGGAAGGCGCGGCCATGATCGAGCGGTTGCTGCAGAAGTCCGACCTGATTTGATTGCAGGCACCCTGTAAACGAAGCTCCCCGGGAGACGGGCGTCCCCGGGGGCTTCTTTTTTTTGTACAATGGGAGTGGTTGAAAGGGGACTCCGAAAATGGAAGAGAAAAAACATGACGATCCCATATCCCGTGCCGCCGCGCTCATCAAAGACGCCCGCCGTATGGTGCTCATCTCCGGCGCCGGACTCTCCGTGGATTCCGGCCTGAAAGACTTCCGCTCCCCAAGCGGCTGGTGGCGCAACATCGATCCCCGCACCGTCGCGACGGTGGAGGCGCTGGAGAACAGCTACGATCTTTTCCACGAATTCTATGCCGCCCGGGTTCTGCAGCTCAAGGAAGTGGTTCCGCATCGGGGGTACCACATCCTCGCGGATTGGGAGAAGCGGGGCCTCTTGGCCTGCGTGTGCACCCAGAACGTGGACCGCCTTTCGAGAAATACCTCAGTCCCTCTTCATCGATGAAATGTCTTCCGTAAGCATCCAAAAATGCATCTTTGTATTTATCGGTCTTCAAATTGTACCGCAGCGTCCAGATCCCCCAATAGAGATCGTAATGCCTGTCACCGATGCCGCCGCCCCCCACATCGATAAACCCCTTGAACGCAAAGTTGTCCATGATGATGTTGGGCAGGCAGTAATCGCCGTGAATGATCACACGATCGGCGGCCGAATAGCCGTATTCCTCCAAAACGCCCAGGTCCATCCCTTTGCCGCGGGCTTCCTGGAGCAGTTCTCGCGTTCGGTTGGGGTATGGACATCCCTCGGGCGGGAGCGAGTGCAGCATGTTCAGATATTCGCCGAACACGCCCGCCAGTTTTCCGGGGTTGCCCAGGTGCCCCGCCGACGTCCCGTCTTCGCCGCTTACCGCTTCCGTGAGCAAATAGTCGCCGTCCGGGCCGGATTCATAGGCGATGGCATGGGGCGCGACGCGATGCCCGTGCAAAAATTTGGTCATTTCATATTCGCGCCGCAGCGCGCCCCGTTTGCCGATCTTCAGAAACGCGCGCTCCCTGCCGTCAACGAAGAGTGTCCTCGCGTATTCGGAGCAGCTGCTGTCGAAGATTTTTGCCCCTTTCAAGAACGGCCGTATGGACGGTGGCAGGGTTTCCGTATCCAAGGAAATTTCGGTTCGTTTCATGCCGTGCCGCCTCCTTGAGTCCGGTCCTGCTGCCGGGACGCATCAGCCGCCGGAACCGATGAACAGGTTGCCTTTTTGCTGGAAAAAGTCGTTCATGCTGCGCCGGATATGCGCCTGCATGGCCCGGCGGGCGGCTTCCGCATTCCCTTCGCGGATCGCGTCCAGGATGTTTTGGTGTTCGGGAATGGACTGCTCGGCCTGATTGGGCAAAAATTCCGCCACTTGCGGCGGCAGCCCGTTCCAAAGTTGATTCAGCAGGGATTTCAGCCGCACGCTCCTGGACGCTTCCCAGATCGCGCGGTGGAAAGCTTCGTTGGCCTTGATGTAGGCGGTGACATCGCTGGAGGAAAGCGATTCCTTCGCCTGCCCGTGCAGCCGTTCCAGCTCCGGGTAACAGTCCGGCTTTCCGCTTGCCCTCGCGGCCGCTTCGCCTTCCAGCATCGAACGGATTTCGTAATGGTCCCTCAAATCTTCCTTCGTCAGTCCGCGCACCACCGCGCTGCGGTTGTTATGGAGAATCAGCAGCCCGTCGCGCTCCAGGATCTGGAACGCCTCACGGACGGGCATCCGCGAAATGCCGAGCTTCTTGGCAACTTCTTCCTGCGTGATTTCCTTGCCGATCTCGAGTTCGTTGGAGAAGATGGCCTTCCTGAGCGCAGCCGCCACCTGTTCGCGCACAGGCAGCACGTTGATTTTGTCCATCTGCCGCTACACCTCGATTGTAAATTATAGCATAAAACACCGGCTCGGCGGCGGAAACGGATTTTGAATATTGGATCCAGGATATTGACTGCAGGGAGGGGAGGTTTATAATCAAATTGTATCCTGGATCCAATCCAAAACGGCACCCAACATAAAAGAACGAACTCCATGGTACAATGAACAGAACAGAAACGAGGTGCAGCCTGTGTTGCCTCTGCAGGGAATTACGGTGGTGTCGCTGGAACAGGCCATTGCGGCTCCGTTCGCCACGCGGCAACTGGCCGATCTGGGAGCGCGCGTCATCAAGGTGGAACGGCCGGAGGGCGATTTCGCCCGCGGTTACGACAAGACGGTCAACGGACTGTCCAGCCATTTCGTGTGGACGAACCGGTCGAAGGAATCCCTGACGCTGGACCTGAAGCAGGAAGAAGGAAAGCGGATTTTGCACCAGCTGCTCGCGAAGGCGGATGTCTTCGTGCAGAATCTGGCGCCGGGAGCGGCCGAACGGCTCGGCTTCGGGGCGGAAGAGCTGCGCAGGCTTTATCCCCGGCTCATCGTGTGCGGCATTTCGGGTTACGGCTCGGACGGCCCGTACCGGGACAAGAAGGCGTACGACCTGCTGATCCAGTGCGAAGCCGGGCTCGTTTCCATCACCGGGACGGAGGATACGCCCAGCAAGGCGGGGATCTCGGTGGCCGACATCGCCGCGGGCATGTATGCCTATGCGGGCATCCTGACCGCGCTGTACACGAGGGAGAAAACCGGCCGGGGCACGGCGATGGAAGTGTCGATGCTGGAAGCGCTGAGCGAATGGATGGGCTACCCGATGTATTTCACCGCCTACGGCGGAAAGGAAGTGCCGCGCACCGGCGCGAACCATGCGACGATTTTCCCTTATGGTCCGTTTCCGACGGGGGACGGCCGGATGGTGTTTTTCAGCATCCAGAACGAGCGGGAATGGGAGCGATTCTGCGAAATCGTGATGGATGATCCGCTGCTGGCGAGGGACGAACGCTTCCAGGGCAATGCCAACCGGCACATGCAACGGGAAGAACTGACCCGGATCATCAACGGCCGCCTGGCCCGTCTGACGGCGGAGGAGCTCGTCAGCCTGCTGGAAGAAGCGAAGATCGCCAACGCGAATCTGAACACGGTCCGGCAAATGTTCGAGCATCCCCAGCTGAAGGCGCGCAACCGCTGGCGGGAAGTGGACACCCCGGCCGGCAAGGTCCGGGCGCTTCTCCCGCCGGTGACGATGGATGACGCCGACGTGGTCATGAATCCCGTGCCGGCGACGGGAGAGCATACCGAGGCGATCCTGCGGGAGATCGGGTATGACGGGGATCAGGTCGATCTGCTCAGGCAGTCGGGTGTCATCTGACCGAAAGGAAGGGGAAGGATGATCGCGAACGATCCGGTGACCAGAGGGCTGATCATCAACGGGCAAGAAATATTTACGGACCAAAAATTTTCCGTGCTTAACAAAGCGACCGGGGAGACCATCGCCGAGATCTGCGCCGCGGGCAAGGAGCATGTGGATCTGGCGGTCGGCACGGCCCTCGAGAAATTCAGACAGGACCGGCTGACACCGTATCAGCGGTACGAGATCCTGATGAAGACCGCGCAGCTGATGCAGGAAAGGCGGGACGCGTTCGCGCGGGCCTTGGTGATGGACGTCGGCAAGCCCATCAAGGAAGCGCGCATTGAAACGGCCCGGGCGATCCAGGTAATGATTCTCTCGGCGGAGGAAGCGAAGCGGATCGCCGGCGAAACGGTGCCGATCGAGGCGAGCCCGGGCAACGAGAACAAGATGGGCTTCTACATCCGCTGCCCGATCGGCGTCATCTGCTGCATCACGCCGTTCAACCTGCCGCTGAGCCTGTCCTGCCACAAGGTCGGACCGGCCATTGCCGCGGGCAACACCGTGGTCTGGAAGCCGGCGTCCAACACGCCGCTGTCTGCCCATCTGCTGATGCAGGCGCTAAAGGACGCGGGGCTGCCGGACGGCTATGTCAATCTCGTGTACGGCTCCGGTTCCACGGTCGGCGAATGGCTGCTGGAAGACGAGCGGATCGGCAAATACACGTTCACGGGCAGCTCCGCTGTCGGCCGCCGCATCAAGGAGCGCAGCGGGCTGCGCGGCGTGTCGCTGGAGCTCGGGAACAACTCGCCCAACATTGTGCACCATGACGCGGATCTCGATCACGCCGCGAAAATGTGCACGTTCTGGGGATTCATCAACGCCGGCCAGACCTGCGTCTCGGTGCAGCGCATCCTGGTGCATGAGCAGGTGAAGGAAGAGTTCCTCGATAAGCTGGCCGAGTACGCCCGCAAGCTGAAAATGGGTGATCCTTTCGACGAGACGACCGATCTCGGCCCGATGATCAGCCTGCAGGAAGCGGAGCGGGTCAAGGCGTGGATCGACGAGGCGGTGGCCAGGGCGCCAGAATCGTCACGGGCGGGAACCGGAACGGAACGTTCGTCGAACCGACGGTGCTGGATCAGGTGCAGCCGGAGATGAAAGTGTGCCGCCAGGAAGTCTTCGGTCCGGTCGTCACCGTCATGGCCTACCGCGACCTGGACGAGGCGATCGAGCTGGCGAACAACACCGATTACGGCCTGCAGTCCGGCATTTTCACCTCCAACATCAACACGGCGATGTACGCGGTCAGGAAGCTGCACACCGGCGGGGTCATCGTCAACAACGCCTCCACCTTCCGGGCCGATCTGATGCCGTACGGCGGCGTGAAAAACAGCGGCATCGGCCGGGAAGGTCCGCGGTACGCCATCGAACAGATGACCGAGATGAAGATGGTCGTGATCAACCTGTAGATAAGCCGGGGTATGCGATTGCAATCCGATGTGGTATACTAATGGCAGGGATTGAATAAAATGCAAAGGAGCCATGTTCGCCCATGGCTCCCCGCGCAATAGCCGCTTTTTGGGGCGGAAGGCTTGAAAAAGTCAGGAACGGAATAGACCGCGAACCTTGACCCAGGGCGGTCTATTTCCGTTTATTGGACAATACCAACACGATAAGTGTCGCGAAAGCGATCATCAGTGATAGTGATTGGTAAACGTCCATGGGCATCCCTCCTCGTATAGTAGTTTTTGAAGGCAGTTGCCTGGCCGATTTCCAGTCTCCTCGGGGACTGGAGGCCACCTTCAAAATTTCCAGCTTGCTCTTTGAAAATTTCACATCAGGGACTGGA
>Ga0310826_100836_pt1 | contig 22749 bp, 21 predicted proteins | sample WT_ome_FD_201306 | JGI IMG/M metagenome (GOLD analysis project Ga0310826, IMG submission 201306) | Sorghum-adapted microbial communities enriched on wild type (WT) sorghum from Joint BioEnergy Institute, Emeryville, California, United... ... | reverse complement strand
GGCCGGTCTGTTGAAGGACAAGACGGCGATTCTGATCCAGTCCAGCGGAGACGTGTACAGCCGCGGGCCGCTCATGCCGTTCGAACATGGAAGCCGCTACCTGCGGGCGGTCCTTTCCTTTATCGGTATGGAGCGGATCGAGACGATTCTGATGGGAGGCATGGATACCGCTCGGGAGGAGCGGGAAATGAAGCGCCGACGCGCGATGGAGCAGGCCGAACAAGCGGCCGCATTGCTGTTCGCTTGACGGCTTGCAGCCGGCCCGTCCATAATGAATGGACAGGGTACGAGCCGGACCAAGACACGCCGGGCGCGTGATGAAAGGAATGCTGCTATTGGCCGAACATGTGGAACTCCGTCAAGTGCCGTTGCTGGGCGAGCTGGGCGAGGATGAGCTGCGATCGATCCGCCCCCATCTGAAAATGAACGAATTTGCGAGCGGGACGTCAGTCATCAGGCAGCATGAAGCGGCGTCCCATTTTCATATCATCGTGTCCGGTACGCTGAAGGTATACGTGCGGCAGGAGACCCGGGCGCATATCGCCACGCTGGAAGCGGGACAGTTCTTCGGCGAGATGTCCTGTCTGACCGGCGGCGCGGCCAGCGCCACAGTGGAGACCGACGGGCCGGTTGTCACCGTATCGATGCCCCGCGAGGGGCTGCTTCAACTGATGGACAAGAGCGCGAAGTTCCGCCGTCACATGATCGAAGCGATGGTCCGGCGCATCGCGAGCTCCAACGACCGGATCCTCGAGGAGCACGCGAGATCCGCCGTCATCGTGCGCCAGCTCGCGGAAGAGCGGCAAACCCGCTACGGCCGGCTGGCGGGGGAAGGCCGCTTCATGCGCAGGCTGCGCGGCGAGATCACAGCGCTCGCGGGCGGCGATCAGCCGCTGTGCATCGTCGGCGAACAGGGAACCGGCAAGACCCACGCGGCCTGGGAAATCCACGCGCAATCGGAAAGGTCCGAACATCCCGTCTTCGTGATGAGCGGCGCCGATTTCCGCGCGGAGGAATGGGAACTGAAAGCCCGCACGGCACAGGGAGGCACCCTGATCCTCAAGGATGCGGACGCCCTGCCCGCCGGCCAGCTCCGCCGCCTGGCGCAAACGCCGTCCGATGCGCGCCTCATCCTGACGGCGAGGCAGCCCGTCGACCTTCCGCTGACTCGCATTGAGATGGCGCCGCTTCGCGAGCGGAAGGAGGATATCCCGGCGCTCGTCCGCGCCTTCATCGCGGAGGCGGGATTCGAAGAGCCGGACGGCCTGATCTCCCAGGAAGCGCTGAACCTGGTCACCAACTTTCCGTTCCTCGGCGGCAACATCCGGGAACTGAAGCAGGTGGTTCATGAGGCGCTGATCCGCAGCGGCGGCCAGACCATCCGCATTCCGCATCTCAGGTTCGGCAGCGTGCGGCAGCCCGGAACCCGGCCGAAGGTCGCGCTGGCGCTCGGCAGCGGCGCTGCCCGGGGCGCGGCGCACGTCGGCGTCATCAAAGTGCTGGAGCAGGCCGGCATTCCGATTGACATGATCACCGGCACGAGCGTCGGCGCGTTCATCGGCGCGCTCTACGCGGGCGGGCAGCCGACGTCGGCGTTCGAGGAAGTGCTGCCCACCGTGCGCTGGCGGCAGCTTGTCCGCCCGGCGCTGTCGGGCGGCGGCCTGGTCGACAACCATCCGATGGTGCGGTTCGTCGAGAAGTATATCGGTCCGGCCGATTTTAAGGATCTCAGAATTCCATTCGCCGCCGTCGCGTCGAACGCCGTGGACGGCGAAGCGCACATCCTCAATGCCGGCAAGGTGTCGCACGCGATCTGCGCCTCCACGGCGATTCCCGGGGTTATGCGGCCGGTACGGCTGGGGAATCATTTGCTGTTGGACGGCGCCGTGGCGCATCCCGTGCCCGTCGCGCTGGCGAGGAGCATGGGAGCCGACATCGTCATCGCCGTGGACGTCCGGGTGCCGGACAGCATGAAGAAGGCGCCGTCCAGCTTCGTCGGGGTCATCCTGAACACGATCGACATCATGAGCAAGCGGATGATCCAGGATGAAATGCAGCTTGCGGACTTCGTCCTGAATCCGGAGTTCGGCACGAGCGCCATGTCGTTCAAGGAATCCGCAATCTGCATTCAGGCGGGGGAGAAGGCCGCGCGCGAATCGCTGGCCGCCATCGCCCGCAGGCTGGAAGAACTGGACAGCAGAAAGGAGATTCGTCCATGACCGAGCAAGGCAAAACGTTGTCGCCCGCGGAGCGCGACGCGCTGCTTGCGGCGCTGAAAGCGCGCTTCGAGAAGTTTGCCGGCCGCCATGAAGGCATCGCGTGGGCCGATGTGCAGGCCCGGCTGGAGGCTGCCGATCCCGGGAAGCTGTGGTCGCTCCATGAAATGGAACGGACCGGCGGCGAACCGGACGTCGTGGGACGGGACCCGGAGACGGGCGAGATGCTGTTCGTCGACTGTTCGGCCGAAAGCCCGAAGGGACGCCGCAGCGTCTGCTACGACCAGGAGGCGCTGGAATCGAGGAAAGAGCACAAGCCGGCGGACAGCGCGGTGGGCATGGCCGCCGCGATGGGCATCGAGCTGCTGACGGAAGCGCAATACCGGTCGCTGCAGCAGCTCGGGGAGTTCGACAAGAAGACGTCGAGCTGGATCAAGACGCCCGAGAAGATCCGCAGGCTCGGCGGCGCGCTGTTCTGCGACCGCCGCTATGATACGGTGTTCGTCTATCACAACGGCGCCGAATCCTACTATGCCGCGAGAGGCTTCCGCGGAATGCTCAGAATTTAGTTGGAGGGGACGGGAACAACGGTGTAGATGAGAATGGAGATGCGCGCGGGATGCGGTCTCCATTTTTTTTTATGAAAAGACTTTAACGTTGACGGATCCGCCGTTACAATATCGCTAATTGGACTTGCAAGGGGGAGGACATCGTGGACAGGCAGATGGCGGTAACGTTGTCGTTCCGGCAGGGCGTGGCGGATTGCGTTCCGACGCTGCTGGGCTATTTGTCGATCGGTTTTGCGGCCGGGGTGATCGAGGCGACGGCGGGCATGAGCCTGCTGGAGATCGGGCTGCTGTCGCTGTTTCTGTACGCCGGGTCGGCGCAGTTCATCACGGCGGGCATGGTGATGGCGGGGGCGCCGGTCGCGTCCATCGTGGTGACCGTTTTCTTCGTCAACCTGCGCCATTTGCTGATGAGCGCGGCGATCGCGCCGAAGTTCGCCGCTTATTCGCCGCTGAGGAATCTGTTGATCGGGGCGCAGCTTACCGACGAAACGTTCGGGGTGGCCGCAGGGAAGCTGACCGGCGGCGAGCGCCACGCGGACCGGTGGATGTTCGGGCTCAACGTGACGGCCCATGCCAACTGGATCGCCGCCAATCTGCTCGGCGCGCTGCTCGGCGGGTGGATCGCGGATCCGGAGCGATACGGGCTGCACTATGCGCTGCCGGCCATGTTCATCGGCCTGGCGGCCATGATCGTATTGCAGCGCAAGCAATACAAGCGCGACCTGCTCGTGATCGCTTGCGCCGTCGGCGGTTTCGCGCTGGCCTTCATCTGGCTGCCGGGCTATATGGCCGTCATGGCGGCGGCGGTGCTGGCCGCGATTGTCGGGGCGGTGACCGAGCGATGAGCGTCAGCCGCGAATTTCTGTGGATGCTGATCGGAACGGCGGTCGTGACGTTCATTCCGCGCACGCTGCCGCTCGTCCTGATCAGCAGACTGAAGCTGCCGGGTTATGTGATGAAATTTCTGAAGCATGTGCCGCTTGCCGTCATGACGGCGCTGGTGGCGCAGGCCGTGCTGACCGAGGGCGAGGCGTGGATCTCGCCGGATAATCTCGAGTGGGCGGCGTTCATCCCGACGCTGGCCGTCGCGCTGCTTACCCGCAGCCTGCTGCTGACGGTGGTCACGGGCGTGGTCTGCACGGCGCTGCTGGCCTGGCTGCCCCTTTAATAGCAAGGCGGGACGAACGGTCCCTTGCCCGATACGACGCCCGGCGGCGTATCGTAGATGTAAGGCGGCGCCGGAGGCAGATGCGGTGCGGGCGCAAGCGGCACCGGATTCGCGACATAGTTGAATCGGCCGCAGCCGTCCGGGCTCGGGCCGCTCGCCCACCGGCCCAGCGCGCTGTCATCTCCGCGCGAGAAGTTGAACAGCGTGTAGGAGACTTCGCGCTTCTCCAGCTTGTGGGGAAACGTGCTCGGCACGACTTTGCCTTCCTTCTCCTCCAGCTCGGCAATGGCGGCCATCCATTGATTCTGGTGCATCGTGTCCCGCGCCAGCAGCCATAAGAGCATGTCTCTGACGCCGCGGTCCGATGTCTGCTCGTACAACCGCGCCACCTGAAGCCGTCCCTGGGATTCGGCGTTCAGGTTCGCCCGGAAGTCGGCGAGCAGATTGCCGCTGGCGATGATATACCGGCCGTTCCACGGGTAGCCGACGCTGTCGGTCGGCGCGGCGCCCAGCCCCGTCACGATGGCATGCTGGGGGTTCATGCCGCCGAGCACCGCCGCGATGACCGGGTTTTTGGCCGCTTCCTCCTGATCGGCGACCGGCCGGCGCGTTGTCCAGCAGCCTCGCAATCATCGTCGCGAGCATTTCGATATGCGCAAGTTCTTCGGTGCCGGTGTCCAGCAGCAGATCTTTGTACTTCCCGTTGCCTCTGATATTCCATCCCTGGAACAGATACTGCATGGCGACCGAAATTTCGCCGAACTGTCCGCCGAGCACTTCTTGCAGCTTCTTGGCGAACAGCGGATCAGGCCTTTCGGGTTTCGCCTGATATTGCAGCTCCTTCACGTGATAGAACATGTCAACCTCACTCCCGTAAAATTGGGTGTTTACCCACGACATTCTATGTTGCGCCCAGGAATGTGTGCCGCCGGGATGTGAAGGCTGCATGCTTGAAAAAAGTATGCCGCCGCCCTGTGACAGAGAGAACCTGATCGCGGCAGACGGCTACGGCTGACCGAAAATTTTGACCAGCTTGATGAGCAGCGACCTGAGCGTCTCGAACTCGTCTTCCGTCATGCCTTGTTTGACCCGCTCCTCCAAGACGACGGCGAAATGCTGCGTTTCCTCGGCCAGCTGTTTCCCCGCATCCGTCAGGAAGATCTGCTTGGACCGGCCGTCTTCCGGGCTGCTCCGGCGCACGATCAGCCCGCGGCTTTCCAGTCCGTTCATCAGGCTGGTGACGCTCGGCCGCTCGATCATCAGAATCTGTTCCAACTGCGAAGGCGTGATGCCGGGAAAATGAAGGATAACGCCGAGGGCGCTCCATTGCGTATGCGTAAGGCCGACGGGGCGCAGCATCTGTTCGATCTCCCGGCGCAGCGTGATGTAGCCCGTCTTCACAAGCCGGCCGATCGGCCCTTGATCCCAATGCCATTCCGAATGCGGCATGTTCGATCCTCCGTGAGCAAATTAATTAGAATTCTAATCATAGAATACCGGATATGCAGCGATTGTCAATCGAAAGGCACCGGTATGGAGCGGTTGTCAGCCGGAAAACGCAAGCCGCCGGCGGAGAAGAAGCTGTCCGCGTCCGGCGGCTGTCGACGTTCGATCCGGCCCGGCCGTCACCCCGCGAATTCCGCAATCAACCGGTTGAACTCTTCCCGTTCCTCCCAGAACAGACCGTGGCCGCTGTACTGGAACGGCACGAGCCGGGACTGCGGGATGCGCGCATGCTGCTCCTGCGCCATCGCGAACGGCACCACCTGATCGTGGATGCCGTGCATGATCAGGGTGGGCACGTTAATCGCGGCCAGATCGTTGGCCAGATTCGTGTCCCGGAGCAGCCGGATCATCGCCGCCGTGGACCAGCCTGCCGCCTGAAGCCCCAGGCTGATGAACCATTCCCTGAACGGCTCGGTCGCATAACGGAAGAAGAAGCTGTCCGTCACATGCCGGATCAGGTTCGGCCGGTCGCCGCTGTTTACGGCCAGATACCGTTCCGCCGTCTCCGGCGTGAAGGAGGTCGGCGCGGCCGCGGCAATCAGGACGAGCTTCGACACGCCGTGCCCCTGGTGCCGGGCCATGTAGCGGATCGAGATCGCGCCGCCTGCCGAATGGCCCGCCAGCACGACGTTCTGCAATTGCTTCTGCTCGAACACCGCGCGGAGGTCGTCCCCCAGGCGGTCGAAGTCGTATCCGGTGTACGGTTTGTCCGAATTGCCGAAGCCGCGCCAGTCGATGCCGATGACGCGGAATCCCAAGGCGGGCAGCACATCGAACTGATATTCGAACTGCTTGTGGTTCAGCGGCCAGCCGTGGATGAACACGATCGTCTTGCCGCTTCCGGGGTTCAAATCTTCGACGTACTCCCGGTTCCACGGTTACATATTCGCCCATCTTCCATTCCTCCCGGCCCAAAAGTCACCATCACTTCAGCATACTCGCCGGGAGAGGGAAACATGCCCGAATGTCAGAACGGTTTCGCCACCATCAGATAGAGCACGGCGACGGGCAGCAGAACGGCGGCCGTTCCGAACACGTACCAGTTCACGAGCGCCCGCGAGTAGGCGCGCGGCAAGGTGCCGGTGCCGAGCGCCTCCGCGCTGAGCCGGATCATGCTCCGCTGCAGGGGCAGCAGCACGGCCAGCCAGATCAAGCCGGTCAGGCCGAAGAGCAGGAGGGACAGGGTCAGCCAGTTGAACGCCCCGCCATAGCCCGACCGCTCCGCCATCGCCGCGCCCGAGCCGACGATCAGCAGAATGCCGGGCAGCGTAAAGGCGAGGTCGGCCTTCATGACGGTTTTCGCCGAGAAATGAATGACTTCCGCGCTTCCCGTCCGCTGCGCGCGCCAGTGCCAGAACGCCGCGGTCACAATGTTGCCCGTCAGCAGGACGGCGCCGGCAATGTGCAGGAACAACAGCAAAGTCATCCGACTTCACCTCCTTATGAATGCCCCTCAAGGTTCCGGCTGCAGCCAGCGTTCGATGAGCCGCTTGAAATCCTCCGCGTCAAAAGCGTTGCCGCCGGCGCCGGAGAGCAGCATCCCCCGCACGCGCAGGCCGAGCGAGAGCAGGACGAACAGCTCGGCCGACTTGTCCGCGTCCACGGACGCCGGAATGACGCCGGCCTCCTGGCCGGACGCGATCCACTGCTTCGACAGGCGCAGCGTCTGCTCGTAGAATTGCCGGAGCGCGCCGCGCACTTCGGGGCGGCTGATTCGTCCGAGCAGATGGACGAACACCCGGTTGCCCGCGTCATCGGGATTTTCCAGTTCCGGCAGGCTGCCGGCGATGCTGCGGAACGGAGCCGCGAACGACTTCTCCCGCTCCTTCGCCGCGTTGAACCGGCGATTCGTCTCCTCCGCCCGTTCTTCCAGAATCCGGATCAGCAGCTCATCCTTGCTCTTGACGTGGTGGAAAATGCCCCCCTTGGACAGCCCGGCCCGCTCCATGATGTCGTTCAGCGTCAGATGGTCGCACCCTTTTTCCAGGATGAGCGACCGGGTGGCCTCCAGCAGCCGCTCCCTGGTCTGTTCCCGTTTCGTTTCCCGTTTCAATGGCCGCGGTCTCCTTTCCGGACGATGTCAGCGTAATCGGTTTGGCGTTATTTTATCAAACCGACCGTCGGTCTGTAAATAACGATAATGAAGGCCCCGATCAACCATCGGGGCCTTGGTTTGCGGCTTGATCAGAACGCCGGCACGACCGCGCCTTCGTACGTTTCCTCGATGAACTGCTTCACTTCGGCCGAGTTGAGCGCGGCCGCCAGTTTCCGGATCGCTTCATCGTCCTTGTTGTCCGGGCGCGATACGAGAATGTTGACGTACGGCGAGTCGCTTTCCTCGATGAACAACGCGTCGCGGGTCGGCACCAGACCGGCTTCGAGGGCGTAGTTGGTGTTAATGACGGCCACATCGACGTCGGGCAGCACGCGGGGAAGCGTGGCCGCTTCCAGCTCGACGATCTCGAGTTTCTTCGGATTGTCCGCGATATCCTGAACCGTCGCCAGGATGCCGACGCCGTCCTTCAGCGTGATCAGGTTGTGCTTCGCCAGCAGCGCCAGGGCGCGTCCGCCGTTGGTCGCGTCGTTCGGAATGGCGACTTTCGCGCCGTCCTTCAGCTCTTCGATGGCGGAAATCTTGCTCGAATAAGCCCCGATCGGCTCGATGTGCACGCCGGTGACTTTCACGAGGTCATAGCCTTTCTCCGCGTTGAACTCGTCGAGATACGGCACGTGCTGGAAGAAGTTCGCGTCGAGCTGCTTCTCGTACACCTGCACGTTCGGCTGCACGTAATCGTTGAACACGATGACTTCGAGATTGACGCCTTCCGCCGCCAGCTTCTCCTTTACGAACTCGAGAATTTTGGCGTGCGGTTCGGGCGTGGCGCCGACCTTGATCGTCACCGGTTCGGCGGCCTGCGACTCGTCAGCTGCGGATGCCTGGTTGTCGCCGGACGCGTTGGCCGCCGTATTGTCGGGGCCGCCTGCGCCGGCATTCGCCTCCGCATTGGCGCCTCCGTTTCCGCCCGAGCCGCCGCCGCAGGCGGACAGCATCACCAATAATGCAATGATCAGCATGAGACCGAAAGCTTTCTTCATGTTCTCTTCACTCCCTGACTTTCTTTATCTATGGGTTCCTGGACAGCCGCTGAACGAGCCGGTCGCCGAACGACTGCAGCAGCTGCACCAGGATGACCAGCAGCACGACGGTCACCAGCATGACGTCGGACCGGAACCGCTGGTAGCCGTAGCGGATGGCCAGGTCCCCCAGGCCGCCGCCGCCGATGACGCCGGACATGGCCGTGTAGGAGACGAGGTTGACGGCGGTCACCGTCACGCCCGCAATCAGCCCGGTGCGCGCCTCCCGGAGCAGCACGCGCCAGATGATGAGCAGGCGCGGCGTGCCCATCGCTTCGGCGGCTTCGATCACCCCGCGGTCGACTTCCCGCAGCGCGATCTCGGTCATCCGCGCGAAGAACGGCGCGGCCGCGATCACGAGCGGGGGAATGGCCCCCTTCATTCCGATCGACGTGCCGACGAGCCAGCGGGTAATCGGCATGACATAGATCATCATGATGACGAACGGCACTGACCGGGTGACGTTGACGATCAACGACAGCAGCCGGTTCACCCAGATCTGCTGCCAGAACTGGCCGGGAGAGGTGAGGAAGACCAGCACCCCGATCACCAGGCCGATCGGCACGGACAGCGCGAGCGATGCGCCGAGCATGACGAGCGTCTCGCGCGCCGCTTGCCAGATGATCGGCCACGGAATTTCGTCATAGGACATCGGGTGTTTCCACCTCCCATCCCTGCTCCCGCAGCCTGCCGATCACCGACGCCGTCTCGCCGGACGGACCGGTCAGCCGGATCGTCATCCGGCCGTAGGGGACGTCGCGGATGCGGGACACGGTGCCGTGCAGGATGACGAATTGAACGGACGTGCCGCGCACGGCCTCGGACAGCGCCGGCTTGCCCGCGCTGTCGCCGGAATAGAGCACCCGGATGATCGTTCCGCCCGCATCGCTGCCGGATGCGTCCCCGCCGTCCGGATCTTCCGTCTGCCGCAGCAGCTCGCGCGTTGCCGGATGCCCGGGCCTGAGCAGCAGATCCGCCGTCCGGCCCGACTCCACGATTTGTCCCCGTTGCATGACCGCAACCCGGTCGCAGATCGCGCGGACGACTTCGATCTCGTGGGTGACGAGCAGGATGGTGACGCCCAGCTTGCGGTTGATGTCCTGCAGCAGCGCCAGGACGGAGCGGGTCGTCTCCTGGTCGAGCGCCGAAGTCGCCTCGTCGCAGAGCAGCACGTCGGGCCTGCCGGCCAGCGCCCGCGCGATGCCGATGCGCTGTTTCTGCCCGCCCGACAGCTGGGCCGGATACTTGTCCGCATGGGCGCTCATGCCGACCATCTCGAGCAGCTCGTCCGCCCGGCGCCGGATCTCCTGCCGGGACAGCCCTTCCAGGCGGAGCGGAAACGCGACGTTATCGCGGGCGGTAAGCGTCGAGAGCAGGTTGAAATGCTGGAAGATCATGCCGATCTTTCGCCGCTGCGCCTGCAGCTCGCGCGTGTTCAGCCGGGTGAGCTCGACGCCCCCGACGGTGACGCTGCCCGAATCCGGCCTCGCCAGCAGGTTGACGCATCGGAGCAGCGTGCTTTTGCCGGCGCCGGATTGTCCGATGATGCCGAAGATCTCCCCCTTTGTCACTTCCATGGAGACATGATCGATCACGGTGACCGCATGTTTCCCGGAGCCGTAGGATTTGCACAGGTTGTCCAAAATGATCAGACCGACCCCTCCCGGTAACCGCACAGATGAAATGTTGTTTATCTTATTGGATTAGTCGGATATAGATAAAAGTATTGACCTTCAAGTACTTGTCAATGCCCATTTGATGAAAAAACGGGAACCCGAGGATGCCTGTCCGGGGTTCCCGTTCGTTCATCTTGAGCCATGCCCGCTGTACTTGATCGCATCCGGCCCGTCCGCCCGTCTTCAGCGATGCTGCTCGTACCGATTGGCCCGGGTGACGGCGCGGATGGCGGCGAGCTCCTCTTCGGCGAGCGGCGGAGCGGACGCCGCCGACAGGTTGAGCCGGAGCTGCTCCAGGCTGCTTGCGCCCGGAATGACCGTCGCCACCGCCGGATCGGCGAGCGCGTAGCGGATGGCCGTCTGCACCAGCGTGCGGCCGTTCCCGCAAAGTTCCAGCAGGCTGCGCCGCACTTCCGGCAGCTCCTCCCGGCTGTAATCGAGGTAGTCCCGCTCCGCCTTCGCCGCGCCGCCCTCCGTCAGAATGCCGCAGGCCAGCGGTCCGCGCGCGATCAGGCTGATGCCGCGCCCTTCGATCAGCCGCAGCGTCTCCTCCTCGGGCCGCCGGTCGAGCATGCTGTACTGGCTCATGAGGCTGACGATGTTCGAGCGGCGCGCGTATTCACGGATCACGTTCGGCCGGATGGACGAGATGCCGTAATGCCGGATCAGCCCTTCCCGTTTCAGCTCCTCGAACGCCTCGATCGACTCGTCGATCGGATCGTCGATCGTGCCGCCGTGCAGCTGGTACAGGTCGATATAGTCCGTTCCGAGCCGGCGCAGACTGTCGCGGACCGCCTGCTTGATATACGCCTTCGACGGATCCCAGACCCAGCCTTCGCGGCCGGGAATGCGGCGGTTGCCGACCTTCGTCGCCACGATCACCTCGCTTCGCCGGCCCCGGATTGCCAGTCCGACGAGTTCCTCGTTCCGCCCCGCATCGTACAGATCGGCGGTGTCGAGGAAGTTCACGCCGGCATCCAGCGCTTCATGGATGATCCGGACGGCGTGAGCCTCTTCCGTTCCCAGCGACATGCAGCCGAGCCCGATCTCGCTCACGAACAGCTCCGATTGTCCAAGCCGGTTCTTTTTCATCCCCAATCAGCGACCTCCCGAAAGGCAGTTGTCCTTCCTCCATCATACACGGTGTTGCGGACAACCGGAACCCGGACCATCAAGGCCGGCTGCGCGCGTTTGTCCGATTTGGAGGAACAAGCCGTCGGGATATCGAATCCTTTGGAAGACGATTCCCGGGGCAAGGGGAGATGGCGTTAAATGAAACCTTCCGTCATGGTGCTGGGCGTCTATCATATGAACGACCGCGAACTCGAGCCGGAGCGGCAGGCGGAGATTCGCGATGTCGTCGACCGGCTCGTCCGGTTCAGGCCGACGAAGATCGCCGTGGAAGTTCCCGTGAAGCAAGGGGATCTGCTTCAGCGCGATTACCGGGATTATGTTGCGGGTTCCCTGGACATCACGTCCGTTGGCGTCCTCGCCTCGGGCTTCCGGACGTCCAACGAGGTGTGCCAGCTCGCGTTCCGGCTGGCGGAGAGAAGCGGCCATTCGCAGATTCACGCCATCGACTGGATGGAAAACATCGGGCAGCGAGGCGTGGGGGACGTGATCGATTGGGCGGCGGCGAACCAGCCCGATCTGCACAAGGCGATGATGGAAGACGTCGGGCGCCTGAACCGGCATGACCACGCGCACAAGACATTCGTCCAGATCCTGAACGATTTGAACGATCCGGCGTTCAATCTGTTCGACCATCAAATTTACATCCGCTACTTCGCCCGGATCGGCACGCGGACGGATTACGTCGGGATCGACTGGATGCGGTGGTGGTACCAGCGGAACCTGATCATGTACGCAAACATCGCGAAACTTGCGGAAGGCCCGGAAGACCGGATTCTCGCGATGCACGGCTGCTCGCACAATTATCTGATCCTGCAATTTCTGCGGGAGAGCGGGCTGTTCGAACTTGAATCGCCATTGAAGTATTTGGAATCAGATGCCTAAGGTGCCGACCCATCGGGAGATCCCGGACGGAACGATCGATGCGATCGCCTCGGGACGGATGCGTACGGCCGTCGGCCTGCCGGAGCCGCGGGACCGCCGTCCGGGCTGCTGACGAACTATGAACATTAACCTTAAGAAATTCTTCAACTTTACCCGTGTCGTTTCGCAAGAATTGCTTTCTATAATGGATGACGTAATCGGCCGATTACAGGGGGAGGAAAAGGGGCAGACATGAGCGCACACACCGTGCTCGTCGTCGACGACGACAAAGAAATCCGCGAGGCGATCGGCATCTATCTCCGCAACGAGGGACTGAACGTGCTGGAAGCCGAAGACGGCCTCGCGGCGCTCGAGCTGCTTGAGCAACATGAAGTCCATCTCATCATTCTGGACGTGATGATGCCGCGGCTCGACGGGCTCGGCGCGACGTTTCGGATACGAGAGAAAAAGAACATTCCGATCCTGATGCTGAGCGCGAAGAACGAGGACGCGGACAAAGTGCTCGGCCTGCAGGTCGGCGCCGACGACTACGTGACGAAGCCGTTCAGTCCGCTCGAGTTGATCGCGCGGGTGAAGTCGCAGCTTCGGCGGTACATGACGCTCGGCATGTACGAGGGCGGCGGCCGCGTCATCCAGTTGAACGGCCTTGCCCTCGATCCGGACGCGAAGGAAGTCCGGCTGAACGGCGAGCCGGTGCGGCTGACGCCGATCGAGTACGGCATCGTGGAATTGCTCATGACGCATGCGGGGCGCGTGTTCTCCATCAATGAGATTTACGAGCGCGTATGGAAGGAGCCCGGCTTCCGCCCGGAAAACACAGTGGCCGTCCACATCCGGAAAATTCGGGAGAAAATCGAGATCGATCCGAAAAATCCGCGCTATCTGAAGGTGGTATGGGGACTTGGGTACAAGATGGAGAAATAGGCTGGCGGCCATAGCGGCGGTGCTCTTTTTGACCATCGGCGTGAACGGGGTGCTGGCCGGGCTGACCGACATCGGCAGGTACGCCGGCAAGAGCTTCATTGAAGCGAGCGGCATCGACCGGGATCTGGGGTGGTTCATCCAGCTCCTGTCATTCTACGAGCTTGCGCCGATCACGTTCGAGGAAGTGAAACGGCATATCAGGATCAGCCGGGATGACATTGAGTGGTATAAACGCGCATATGACGAAGCGCGGCAGATGAGCGACGAGGAAATCCGTCGGGCGATCACGGCAGAGAGGGAAGAAAATCTGCGCAGGTATCTTGAAGAAGAGCTGGACATCTACCGTTCCGAATTCAACCGGCTTCGGGAACGGTACGCTTTCTATCTCGTCGAGACGGGGACAGGCCAGATCCATACCAATCTGGAACGGGAATTGGAAGCCTATGGAGACGCGTCGAAGGCGGCGGAAGACATGCTCTTCGTGCTCCGCTATCCCGACCGGGTGGATGGCCGGTTGTCGGTCTATCGTTTGCCGAATTTCATGCCTGTCGTCAGGGAGGAATTGGCCCGGGCGGCGGCTGCTCGTCCGACGAAGCAGTTCACGGGATGGGTCGGCGTGCCGAAGTCGGATGCCTTCATGGCGCAATTCAGGGAATACCGGCAGCATCAGGGGTACACCTTCGGCATGCTCGGGGTTGGCGCGATTCTCCTGACGCTGCTGATCGCTGCCGGGAACCGGCTGACGCCGCCTGGCATCGGCCTGGCGGGCGGAGCGCTCTCCGGCGTGCAGACGGTCTGGCGGAACATTCCGCTTGACCTCCGGCTGGTCCTGCTGCTGCTGACGGGATTCGCGGCGTACCAACTGCACCGGGAGGCGATTCTGCCCTATGATCGTCTGTTTGCGAGCGATGTGCCGCTGCTCGTCTGGGAGACCGTCTATAAGCTGGCGGTGCTGACGGCCGTGACGGCGGTCGTCGACGTACAGCTCCGGTTCGCGTACCGCTCGCTGAAGGAGCCGGAACCGCTTGGCACCGCATGGCGGAAGTCGCTCGTGATGCGGCTGTACGGCGTCATCCGCGACGCTTTCCTGAGCCTGCGGGTCGGCGTGCAGGCGACGCTGCTGTTCCTCGTGGTGTTCGGACTCGGGTTCGCGACGCTCCCCGCCTTTGCCTTGTTCGTGCAAGAACAGTCGATACTGTGGGTGCTGCCGATTCCGGCGGTCACGGCCGCCATCCTGTTTTACGTGCTGCGTCAGGCCGGAAACCTGAACCGGCTGGTTGCCGCTGCGCGGGAATACGCGGCCGGCCGTGCCGTGGGCGATGTTCCGGTGAAGGGCCGGTCGGTCATGGCGGAGCTGGCGGGCCATTGGAACCGGATGCGGCAGAGTGCCGAGGCGTCGCGCGCGAATGAAGCGAAGAGCGAGCGGCTCAAGACGGAACTGATCACGAACGTCAGCCACGATCTGCGCACGCCGCTTACGTCGGTCATCTCGTATGTCGAGCTGCTGAAAAATCCCGACCTCCCGGGGGAAGAGCGGGCATCGTATATCTCGATCATCGACCAGAAGAGCAAGCGGCTGAAGGCGCTGATCGACGATCTGTTCGAAGCGACCAAAATGGCGAGCGGCAGCGTGGAGCTGAACCGGGAGCGGGTCGATCTGGTTCAACTGATCGAGCAGGCGCTGGCCGAGTCCGGGGCGAAGGACGGGGCGGCGGGCATCGAGTTCCGTGTCAAGCTGCCGGAGCATCCGGTCTTCGCCATCGTCGACGGGCAGAAAATGTGGCGCGTCTTCGACAATCTCATCTCGAACATCATCCGCTATTCGCTGGAAGGGACCCGGGCCTACATCTCGCTCGAACGCACGGGCGGCCGGGTGGAGATCGCGTTCAAGAACGTCGCGAAATACGAACTCGGCGACAACGTCGACGAGCTGCTCGAACGGTTCAAGCGGGGAGATGCTTCGCGGCATACCGAAGGCTCGGGGCTGGGTCTCGCGATCGCGAAGTCGATCGTCGATCTGCACGGCGGGACGTTCGAGTTGGAAGTGGACGGCGATCTGTTCAAAGTGAAGGTGCTGCTGCCGGAGGCGTGAGGACGGAATGTGGCGGCTGGCATTGAAAAAGGGACAGGCTTGGCGGCCGGGAGTGACCCGGCGATCAGCCTGTCCCTTCTTTATCATTTATAAGGGCTTACGCGTACGGATCGATCGTTACGATCGTGCCGTCCGGGTTGTAGTGCAGCTCCGTATATTTGACGCAGCGCAGATGGTTGACGCCGCCGGAGAGCGAGGCGTCGTGGTAGAACAGATACCATTTGCCCTGGAACTCGACGATCGAATGGTGCGTCGTCCAGCCGATGACCGGCGTCAGGATGACGCCCTTGTACGTGAACGGCCCGTACGGGTTGTCGCCGATGGCGTAGACGAGCTTGTGCGTCGTGCCCGTCGAGTACGACAGATAATACTTGCCGTTGTATTTGTGCATCCACGGCCCTTCGAAATAGCGCCGGTCTTCGTCGCCCGCCTTGATCGGCTCGCCGTTCTCGTCCAGAATCTGCACCTCGCGCGGCGTCTCCGCGAACGTCAGCATGTCGCCGCTCAGCCGGGCGACGCGCGGTCCGAGCGCGGGCGCGTCCGGCGCGGGCTCCTTGCCGTCGGGGTTGAACGTGCCCGTCTGCCATTTCTCGAGCTGGCCGCCCCACAGGCCGCCGAAGTACATGTACACTTCGCCGTCGTCGTCGACCAGCACGGCCGGGTCGATGCTGAAGCTGCCGGGAATGTAGTTCGGCTCGGGCTTGAACGGGCCCGCCGGCTTGTCGCTCACCGCGACGCCGATCCGGAAATTCCCCTCAAGGTCGCGCGCGGGGAAGTAGAGGTAGTATTTGCCGTTCTTGAACGCCGCGTCCGGCGCCCACATCTGCTTGCTCGCCCACGGCACGTCGCGCACATGCAGCGCCTCGCCGTGGTCGATGACCGGCGAATTCAGATCGTCCATGGACAGCACATGGTAGTCTTCCATCTGGTATTGGTCGCCGTTGTCGTTCGTCGGCCCGTCATGCTCGAGGTCGTGGGACGGATAAATGTACAGCTTGCCCTCGAAAACATGCGCCGAAGGATCCGCCGTGTAAATATGTCTGACGAGCGGTTCTTTCGGTTGCGGAATGTTCGACATGATGATCCCCTTTCGGTTCAGACATTGGCTCTTCTTGTCCATTATAGCAGGATGAACCGCTTTCACAAGGGAACGAATTTTAGGTTTTCCCCGCCAAATTAAAGGTTTTCGGAGCGGACCGGACGTCAAATTGACATCCGGATTCCGGAATTGGTTGAATCGGAATATGCGATATGCGAGGAGGCGGGCCGAACATGATGCTCGACCGCGTCAGCACCGGCATCAGGGGAATCGACGACGTCGTCGACGGGCTGAGGCTCGGCGACAACGTCGTGTGGCAAGTCGACGAGATCGGGCAATACGGGAGACTGGCCGCGCGGTTCGCCGGGCAGGCGAAGCGGGACGGACGGAAACTGATCTACGTCCGTTTCGGCAGCCACGAGCCGCTGTTTGCGCCGGATTCGGACACCGTCATCATCGAGCTCAGGGCGGACCGGGGATTCGAGCGCTTCGCCGCGTCCGTCCACCGCCGGCTGATCGAGAAGGAAGGCCGGCGGGCGTTCTATGTGTTCGACTGCCTGACCGATCTGCTCGCCGACTGGCATTCCGACCTGATGATCGGCAACTTCTTCCGCGTCACCTGTCCCTGCCTGTATGAACTCGAAACCGTGGCCTGCTTCGCCATCATCCGAAATGCCCATACGTTCGCGACGATTGCGGGCACCCGCGAGACGACGCAGCTGCTGATCGACGTGTACCGGAACGGCGATAGCGAGATGCGGCTGCTCAAGATGCTCGCCGGCCGCGAAGCGCGCCTGCTGAAGCTGTGCGGCCGCTACTTTGCGCTCGCGGACGTCCTCCGGGTCGCGGAGCGCCAGATCGGCAGCGGCTTCATCGTCGGCAAGAGCGTCGGCATGCTGCTCGCCCGGCGCATTCTGGAGGCGGCGGGAGGAGACCGGTTCGCGCCGCGGCTGGAGCCGCACGATTCCTGGTACATCGGCTCGGACGTGTTCTATACGTACATCGTTCACAACGGCTGGTGGAAGCTGTTCATGCGGCAGAAGACGAAGGAAGGCTATTTCCGCTGCGCGGCCGAGCTCCGGGAGAAACTGCTGACGGGCCGGTTCCCCGACAACATCCGGGAGCGGTTCATGCGGATGCTCGAGCATTACGGCCAGTCCCCGATCATCGTCCGCTCCAGCTCGCTCCTGGAAGACCAGTACGGGAACGCGTTCGCCGGCAAATACGAGAGCGTCTTCTGCGTCAACCGGGGGACGCCGGAAGAGCGGTATGAAGCGTTCGAGCAGGCGGTGCGGACCGTCTACGCCAGCGCGATGAACGAGGACGCGCTTGTCTATCGGCAAATCCGCGGGCTGGCGGGCGAGGACGAGCAGATGGCGCTGCTCGTGCAGCGGGTGTCCGGCGACGAGCACGGGGACGGCTATTTCCCGCATGCGGCGGGCGTCGGCCATTCGACGAACCTGTACGTGTGGGAGGAAGGCATCGACATGAACGCGGGCATGCTGCGGCTCGTGTTCGGGCTCGGGACGCGGGCGGTCGACCGGACCGAAGGCGACTACGCGCGGATCGTCTGCCTGGATAACCCGAAGCGCCAGCCGCCGATGCATGCCGGCGACCGGCGCAAATACATGCAGCATGAAGTCGACCTGCTGTCGTTCCGGGAGGGCGCGCTGGTCTCGCGGGATGCGGACGCCGTGCTCGCGGGCGGCATCAAGGCCGACCGATCACTCATCGCCGCGCCGGATGACGAAGCGGCCGCGCGCATGCGCGAGCTCGGGCTGGCAGACCGGCCGGCGCCGTATATCGTCGATTTCCGCGGGCTGCTGGAGCGGACCGATTTTCCGTCGTTCATGCGGGAGATGCTGGCGCAGCTCGCCGCCGTGTACGAGTACCCCGTCGACATCGAGTTCACGGTCAACTTCACGCCGGACGGAGCGTACCGCGTCAACCTGCTGCAATGCCGGCCGCTGCAGACGCGCGGCCTCGGGCGGCCGGTCGAACTGCCCGAGCCGTCGGACGATTGTTTCTTCGCGTCCCGCGGCGGCTTCATGGGCGGCAACGTCCGGCTGCCGATCGACCATGTCGTATTCGTGCGGCCGGATCGCTATCTCGGGCTGCCCGAGCAGGGCAAATACGCGGTCGCCCGGCTGATCGGCCGGATCAACAAGGCGCTCAAGGGCAGACAGACGATGCTGATCGGGCCGGGACGGTGGGGGACGACGACGCCGTCGCTCGGCGTGCCGGTTCATTTTGCGGAGCTGTGCCACATGACGGTGCTTTGCGAAGTGGCGCCTGAGGAATCCGGCATCGCGCCCGAGCTGTCGTACGGCAGCCATTTCTTCCTCGATCTCGTGGAAGCGGGCATCTTCTATACGGCGCTGATGCCGGGCGAGCCGGACGTCATCTGGCATCCGGAGCGCGTGCTGGCGCAGCCCAACATGCTGATCGAACTGGTGCCGGACGCGGTGCCGTTCGAAGGGGTTGTTCACGTGGCGCGGACGGACGGGATGGAAATTTTCGCGGACATCGGGTCGCAGCGGGTGGTGTGCAGGTAGGGGGCGGGGAAATCCATTAATAAGTGCTTAATACGGGATTTTTATCCTATATTCGGGATACATATTGATCCGAAGTAACGACAGAAGAAAGCATGAAGTTTGCAGGCATTCTTGCTGCCCTTTTAATTCGCGGCCGTGCTCGTGATGCCGGTCATGTCGTCACAGGTGACTGGGGCGCCTAAGATGGCAGGTATACGGTTTTCTACACGATTGATCTGACGAAGATTTGAATGTTGTACGGCCGCTTAGTTACATCTTTACACAAGAACATATGTTTGGTAATTTATTTACAAATCATTTGTTTCTAATCGTTGGAATAATCGCGATGATAATGAAGAATCTCAAAAACTGTAATAATAAGTCTGTCCATTGTCTTTTTTTGCGATATACTAGAAACTAGATTAGGACCATCTTCCTGCATGGAGTTGTTGCAAATGATTTTTAGAAAAGGCGAATTATTTTGCGGACCTGGAGGATTGGCCCTTGGAGCAAAAGAAGCTGTCGACGTTTTTTCAAAATCTGGAGAACGTTTCAGCGTAGTTCATGAATGGGCAAATGATATTGATGAAGATGCATGCAATACCTTTCGATTGAACATTTGTCCTGATCGACCGGAATCTGTCATCCAAGGAGACGTCCGGAATCTTAATATTAAGAATTTGGGCCGAATCACGGCGTTTGCATTTGGATTTCCCTGCAATGATTACAGTTTAGTAGGGAAACGTCGCGGATTGGAAGGCGAGTACGGCCCGCTTTATTCATATGGAATAAAAGTATTAAACATTCATGAGCCTTATTGGTTTATTGCCGAAAATGTGACTGGTTTAACAAGTGCAAATGATGGAGAGGCGTTTGTCAAAATATTGTCCGAAATGGCGGAAGCAGGTTCGCATGGATATGAGCTCACACCTCATCTCTATAAGTTTGAAGAGTACGGTGTGCCGCAGACTAGACACCGAATAATCATTGTCGGAATTCGCAAGGATTTTAACTTGAAGTTCCGAGTGCCTTACCCGTCACATAAAAACAAGTACGTTACTGCCAAGGAAGTATTGGAGAGGCCATACGATGAAAATGTTCAAAACCACGACCTGCCAATTCACAAACCCAATGTAATTGAAATGCTTAACAAAATCCCGCCGGGTGGAAATGCATGGCATGAGGATGTTCCTGAACAGCTTCGCTTGAATGTGAAGGGAACGAGAATCAGTCAAATATATCGGCGCCTTGCTCCTGACAGACCTGCCTACACGGTTACGGGAAGCGGGGGAGGCGGTACTCATATGTATCACTATGCAGAGCCGCGAGCTTTAACCAATAGAGAAAGAGCAAGGCTTCAAACCTTCCCGGATCACTTTGTATTCACCGGGGGGAGGCAAGCTGTGCGCAAACAGATCGGTATGGCTGTACCCCCTTTAGGAGCCAAAATCATTGTTGAAGCAATATTAAAAACATTTGCAAGAGTGCCCTATGAGACTGTTGAATCTTCATGGACGTTTGATTACGATTTGCTGGGCATGCCCGCATTAATAAAAAACCAATTAAAAGAAGAGCAGGAATGTTATTTAGTTTAATCAAGATTCTAATTAGGGCTTGCTGAACAATTAAAAAATGCAGTAACAGCAAGGATTTAACGCCTATTTTGTCGAATTCAAGTGCAAGGAAAACGGTGACTGACCCGCGAAAAATCGTGCACTTGGAGGCGTCCAGATTGTATCAGCGAACCGAAAGCCAAATGTTCCTGCCAGGCGACTTCTTTCTGCCGTTCGGCGGAAAACTCGCAGAAGATAACCGCTGGGTGCTGCTGGCCCAGATGATTCCGTGGTGGAAGCTCGAAGAGAAGTATGCAAAGAACTTCAAGAAGAGTCTCAAGGGGCAAAAGGCCGTATCCATCCGTGTCGCGCTAGGCGCCCTCATCATTCAGGAGCGGCTGGGCACCGACGACCGGGAAACGCTTCGTCAGATTCTGGAGAATCCGTATCTGCAGTACTTCCTCGGTCTGCCGGAGTACCAGTACCGCCGTCCGTTTCACCATTCCCTCATGACACACTTTCGCAAGCGGTTGGGCGGCGAGATCCTTGATGAAGTGAATGAGTGGATCGCCCTTGAAGAAGCGCGCAAGTCCAGCGAATCGGATAATTCATCGGACGAGGACGATGAACCCGGCAGCGGATCCGCAGCAGTATCCAATGAATCATCAGAACCGCAGCCGCGGCAGATGGAACTGACGAATGAAGGCGAACTGCTGCTGGACGCGACCTGCGCGCCGGCGGATATCGCCTACCCAACGGATTTGTCGCTGCTGAATCAGGCTAGAGAAAAGCTGGAGAAGATCATCGACATCTTGCATGAGCCGGAACGCGGAAAGACTCGCAAGCCAAGAACATACCGGGAGCGTGCCCGCAAAGCCTATCTGGCGGTTGCCAAGCAAAGGCGCGTGAAACCGCGCGCGATGCGCAAAGCAATCGGCAAGCAATTGCGGTTCATTTCCCGTGATCTGCGCATCATCGCCGAACTTGCCGAGACGACGAGCGGTCTGATGCGGCTGCCGCGTCGCATGTACAAGGAGCTGCTGGTCATTCAGGAATTGGTTCGCCAGCAGCAAGAGATGTACGACAAGCGAACGCATAGCGTACCGGATCGGATCGTTAGTATCGCGCAGCCGCATGTCAGACCGATCGTACGCGGCAAAGCCCGGGCGAACGTCGAGTTCGGCGCGAAGCTGGCGATCAGCGTGGTGAACGGCTACGCATTCCGGGAGCATCTGTCCTGGGACAGCTACAACGAAGGCCAGACGCTGCAGGCCGCAGTGGAACGATACCGTGCTCGATTCGGTTATTATCCCAAAGCGGTGCTGGCCGACCAGATTTACCGCACGCGAGAAAACTTGCGCTTCTGCAAAGAGAAGGGAATTCGGCTGAGCGGACCGCAATTGGGCCGTCCATCAGCCGACCAGCAGGAGCAGAAGAAAATTGCCAAAGCGGATGCAGCCGCGCATAATGCGGTGGAAGGCAAGTTCGGTGAAGGCAAGCGCAGTTACGGGCTTGGCCGTATTCGAGCACACCTTCAGACGACGAGCGAGACCGTAATCGGACTGCAACTGCTGGTCATGAACCTCGAAAAGAGACTCCGAGCTCTCTTTTTGCCGCTTTTGCAATAGTTGTGGTCTGCTCTCGCATTCCGCTTGCCCGTGATGCCCTAAAATGTGACCCGTTCAGCAAGCCCTAATTATTGGTCGAAATTAAAGTTTTCGACCTTTTTCTTTGCGTCAATTATGAATGAAAAAATTCGATCGATCGTTATATTGAATTTTTTTCTGCTAAGATCATGTTCCCAGATTCGAAGTATATTCCAGCCAGCTGATTCGTAATAGCCGGTAACCTCATTATCACGTTTCTTGTTATCGGCTATTTTTTTTGCCCAATAATCGACATTTGACTTAGGCTGCACTTGATGGAGTTCACACCCGTGCCAAAAACATGAATCAATGAAGATGGCCACTCTGTACTTTTTTATCGCAATGTCTGGTCGTCCCGGCAGATCTTTGACATTTCTTCGAAATCGAAGACCTCTTAACCACAATTCCCTGCAGACCTTGTGCTCGAGGGATGAAACTGACTTGATCGCTTTCATGTTCTTCGTTCGATCTTCTTTTGACAAGTTATCCATGTTCACCGCCGCCTGATTGAGATGTTTTATTGATCATACAGTACAATCAATAATGTGGAGCGTTTTGCAATAATCCAAGGCCTTGATTTGTAAGGATTTTCGGACATAAAAAAGGGACTTCACCCCAACTTGGAGAAGTTTTCAAGTGACCAAACAAGAAAACTTAAGGAGTGAAGTCACGATG
>Ga0310826_100835_pt1 | contig 22760 bp, 20 predicted proteins | sample WT_ome_FD_201306 | JGI IMG/M metagenome (GOLD analysis project Ga0310826, IMG submission 201306) | Sorghum-adapted microbial communities enriched on wild type (WT) sorghum from Joint BioEnergy Institute, Emeryville, California, United... ... | reverse complement strand
GCGATCGACCCGGCCTACGTCGACGGATTCCGGCGGTACGGCCTGCCCACCGGTCCGGCGGCCGGCAGGTCCTGGGCCCGGGTCGACGAGCGGTTCGACCTCAGCAAGCACCCCCACGAGGCCCACCGCTTCGGATGGGTCGTCGAGCTGGACCCCTACCGGCCCGACGAGCCGCCACGCAAGCGCACGATGCTCGGCCGGTTCAAGCACGAGTGCGCGACCATCACCTTCACCCGCGACGGGCGGATCGCCGCCTACTCGGGCGACGATGAGCGGTTCGAGTACCTCTACAAGTTCGTGTCCCGCGACCGCTTCCGTCCCGGCAACTCCGAAGCCGCACGCCGGCACAACCTCACCCTCCTCGACCACGGCACCCTCTACGTCGCGCGTTTCACCGGCGACGGCACGGACGATGGCGAGTACGACGGCGTCGGCGAGTGGATTCCGCTCACCAGCGACACGACCTCGTACGTCCCCGGCATGTCGGTGGCCGAGGTGCTGGTCTACACGCGTCTGGCGGCCGACAAGGTGGGTGCGACGCGGATGGACCGCCCGGAGGACGTCGAGCGCAACCCCGTGACCGGCTCGGTCTACGTGGCGTGCACCAACAACAACCAGCGCACCCCCGAGCAGGTCGACGAGGCCAACCCGCGCCCCAACAACCGGCACGGCCACGTCGTCGAGATCGACGAGCTCCACGACGACGCGGCGTCCACCCGGTTCCACTGGCGGCTGTTCCTGGTCTGCGGTGACCCGGAGGACCCGTCGACGTACTTCGGCGGCTACGACAAGTCCAAGGTGAGCCCGATCTCCTGCCCCGACAACGTCACGTTCGACGCCTCCGGGAACCTGTGGATCGCCACCGACGGCAACGCGCTGGGCTCCAACGACGGGCTCTTCGCCACACCGGTCCGCGGACGCGAACGGGGCCACGTCCGCCAGTTCCTCACGGTGCCGATCGGCGCCGAGACCTGCGGCCCGGTCATCAGCCCGGACCAGCGAACGGTCTTCGTCGCCGTCCAGCACCCAGGCGAGGTCGACGGCGCGTCCGTGGAGAACCCAGCGTCACGCTGGCCCTACGGCGACCAGCCGCGCCCGTCCATCGCCTGCGTCTGGAGGGACTGACGACCTGACGCACCGACTGGCCACGCGGCGGTGGCACGAGGGCGGGGGCTCGGCCTCCGCCCTCGTCGCGTCGCGGGTGACGCCAGTACGGTGACGACATGCCCGAGCCATCCGTCGCGGGGCTGCTGCTCGCCGCCGGTGCTGGTCGCCGTCTCGGCCAGCCCAAGGCGCTCGTCGAGCTCGACGGCCGTCCCCTCGTCGACCGCGGCATCACGCTGCTCCGCGACGCCGGCTGCACGCCGGTCCACGTCGTTCTCGGCGCGGCCTACGACCAGGTCGTCGCCGCCGCCGCGCTCGACGGCGCGACTGTCGTCCACAACCGGGACTGGCGAAGCGGCATGGGATCGTCGCTGCGCGCCGGCCTCGCCTCACTCCCACCCCACGTCGGCGCGGTGGTGGTCGCGCTGGTCGACCAGCCGCGGGTCACCGGCGAGGCCGTTCGTCGCCTGATCCGGGCGTACCGGAGCGGCGCCACCGTCGCCGTCGCGACGTACGACGACCAGCCCCGCAACCCCGTCCTGCTCGCACGGCCCACGTGGGCAGCTGTGGCCGAGGTGGCCCACGGCGACGTGGGCGCCAGGCCTTTCCTCCGCGCCCACCCCGACCTGGTGACCCGGGTGCCCTGTGACGACGTGGGCAGCCCAGAGGACATCGACACCCCCGACGACCTGGCCGCCCTGCGCTCAGGCGACCGCTGAGAGCTTCCGGTCGCTAACCGGTGCGGGAGACCACGATGTCGCAGAGCGCGTCGAGCGCGTCGCGCGCCGGGATGTCCGGCAGCATGCTCAACGTCTGCCGGGCGTCGTCCGCCCACTGCCGGACGATCGCCTGGGCCTGCTCCATCGCCGGGTGGGCGCGCAAGAGAGCGAGCGCCTCGGCGTGGTCGTCGTCGTTCGTGATCGGCCCGGACAGCAGCGTGCGCAGCCGCTCGTCAGCCGGATCCTTCGACTGGCGCGCCAGCAGGACCGGCAGGGTGGCGACACCTTCGCGCAGGTCGGTGCCAGGCATCTTGCCGGACTGCGAGGCGTCGCTGGCGATGTCGAGGACGTCGTCGGAGAGCTGGAACGCGACACCGATCTTCTCCCCGAACTCCGTCACCACCTTCTCCACCTCTGGGGAGGCGCCCGCCAGCTTCGCCCCCAGGCGGGCGGAGGTGGCGATGAGGGAGCCGGTCTTGTCGGCGAGCACGGCGAGGTAGTGCTCGAGCGGGTCCTCGCCCTCGCTGGGCCCGAGCGTTTCCCGGATCTGGCCCTCCACCAACCGGCTGAACGTCTGCGCCTGGATCCGAACCGCCTCGAGACCCAGCTCCACCATCCGGTCGGAGGCCTTCGCGAACAGGTAGTCGCCGGTCAGGATCGCGATCGTGTTGTTCCAGCGGGCGTTGGCGCTCGGCGCACCACGTCGCAGCACCGCCTCGTCCATCACGTCGTCGTGATGGAGCGTGGCGAGGTGCGTGAGCTCGACGATGACTGCGACCTGCACGATGCCGGGCGCCGTGGGGTCGCCGAACTCGGCCGCCAGGAGCACCAGCAAGGGCCGAAACCGCTTGCCCCCGGCGTCGATCAGGTGCCGAGCGGTCTCGGTCACGAAGTCGAACCGACTCGCGACGGCGGTGACGAGCTGGCGCTCGACGTCCTCCAACCCAGCGCGGACGCGTGCTTCGAGGTCGGCGTCGACGTACGGCACAGTGAGCCCGGCCATGCTCATCACCACACCTACCCTCAAGGTGCGTCGTTCACGAGGGACGTGCCCTCGCGACGGTCGTCAACCCACCAGCTGCCCGGCCCGTGCCGCGAGGTCCAGCAGCGGCTGCGGCATCAGGCCAAGCCCAACGGTAACCGCGACCCCCGCCGCGACCGCGACCGAGGTGAAGACGCTCGGCACGGCGACCGTCGGACCCTCGGCGGCTGGCTCCGAGAAGAACATGAGGACGATGACGCGGACGTAGAAGAACGCGGCGACGACGCTGGCGACCACGCCCACCACGACCAGCGGCCAGGCACCACCTTGCCAGGCCGCGCTGAACACCGCCCACTTGCCCATGAAACCGCTGGTCAGCGGGATACCAGCGAACGCCAGCAGGAACACCGCCATGATGCCGGCGACCAGCGGCGACTTCCGACCAAGCCCAGCCCACCGCGACAGGTGGGTGGCCTCGCCACCGGCGTCACGCACCAGTGTGACGAGCGCGAACGCGCCCACCGTCGCGAAGCCGTAGGTCAGCAGGTAGAACAGCACCGCCGACGTGTTGGCCTCGACCGCGTCCCGGACGCCGACGAAGCCGATCAGCAGGAAGCCGGCGTGCGCGATCGACGAGTACGCCAGCAGCCGCTTGATGTCGTTCTGGGTGAGGGCGAGCACCGAGCCGACCGCCAAGGTGATGATCGCCACCACCCAGATCATCGGCTGCCAGTCCCACCGAGCCGCGCCCAACGCGACGTAGAACAGCCGCAGCAGACCACCGAACGCGGCGATCTTGGTGCACGCCGCCATGAACCCGGTGATCGACGTGGGCGCGCCCTGGTAGACGTCCGGCGTCCACATGTGGAACGGGGCGGCGCTGACCTTGAACAGGAGACCCACCGCCACCAACGCGGTGCCGGCCACGAGCAGCCCGTCGAGACCGACCTTCGCGCTGACCGCTTCCGCGATGCCGGCGAAGCTCACTGTGCCGGCGAAGCCGAACAGCAGCGCCATGCCGTAGAGGAAGAAGGCGGAGGCGAAGGCACCCAGCAGGAAGTACTTCATCGCCGCTTCCTGCGACAGCAGCCGACGCCGGCGCGCCAGACCGCACAGCAGGTAGAGCGGGAGCGAGAGCACCTCCAGCGCCACGAACATGGTGAGCAGGTCGTTCGAGGCCGGGAAGAGCAGCATCCCACCCACGGCGAAGAGGAACAGCGGGAAGACCTCGGTGTGCTCCAGCCGACGCGCGGCCGCCTCCCTCTCGGCTTCCGTACCGGGCAGCGCCGCCGCCTGGCCGGCGAACGCCGTCACGCCGCCGTCGACCTTCCGCTCGGCGATCACCAACGCCGAGATGATCGCCAAGGCCAGCAGGAGGCCCCACACGAAGAGCGTGAAGCCGTCCACCGCGATCGACCCTTCGGCCACGACCAGCTCGCTCCCGGCGATGGTGATCGTGGCGACGAGCGCCGCCACCAGCGCCACCAGCGTGAGGGTCACCTGGGTGCCGTAGCGGTACCGGCGCGGCAGGAACGCCTCCAGGATGACGCTGAGGACCCCGGCGCCGAAGACGATGAGCAGCGGCGCCACCTTGCCGTACTCGATCGTCGGGGTGCTGAACTCCTGAGCCAGGTTGATCGGAGTCACTTCCCACCTTCCGAAGGAGCCGTGACGGGAACAGCCGGCGCCGGGTCGGTGACACCGACCCGCGTCATCGTCTGCTCAACGGCGGGCGAGATCACATCGATGGCCGGCTTGGGGAACAGGCCGAGCGCCAGCAGGAGCACCACCAGCGGCGCCACGGCGAGCGCCTCACGCGGCCGCAGGTCCGGCATCGACTCCACGGCCGGCTTGGTCGGCCCAGTCATGGTGCGCTGGTAGAGGATCAGCATGTACAGCGCGGCGAGGATGATCGACAACGTGGCGATCACCGCGGCCACCTCGTACCGCCGGAACGTGCCGGCGAGCGCGAGGAACTCGCTGACGAACGGCGCCAGCCCGGGCAGCGACAGACCCGACAAGATCGCGAACAAGAACACCCCCGACAGCCTCGGCGCCACCTTGTCGACGCCACCGAAGTCGCCGATCTCGGCCGAGCCGCGCCGCGCGATCAGGTAGCCGGCGACGAGGAACAGCGCGGCCGTCGACAGACCGTGGTTGACCATGTAGAGGGTGGCACCGGTCTGTCCCAGGCTCGTCATCGCGAAGATGCCGAGGATGATGACGCCGAAGTGCGAGACCGAGGTGTAGGCGATGAGCCGCTTGATGTCGCGCTGGCCGATCGCCAGGATCGCGCCGTAGATCACGCTGATCACCGCCAGCACGATCACCGCGGGCGTCGCCCACCTCGACGCCTCCGGGAACAGCTGGAGGCAGAAGCGGATCATGCCGAACGTGCCGATCTTGTCGAGGACGGCCACGAGCAGGACGGCCGTGCCTGGCGTGGCCTCGCGCGCCGCATCGGGCAGCCAGGTGTGCACCGGCCACATCGGCGCCTTGATCGCGAACGCGACGAAGAAGCCGAGGAACAGCCACTTCTGCGTCGCGGGGTCGATGTCGAGCTGGGCGAGCGCGCTCAGCAGGAACGACGGCCCGTCCTCGAGCTCCTGGGCGGAGACCACGTACAGCCCCACGACGGCGGCGAGCATGAGCAGACCGCCCACGAGGCTGTAGATCAGGAACTTGACCGCGGCGTAGGCGCGGCGCGGGCCACCGTAGCTTCCGATGAGGAAGTAGATCGGGATGAGCGTCGCCTCGAACAGGATGTAGAAGAGGAAGACGTCGGTGGCCGCGAAGACCCCCAGCGACAGCGCCTCCAGCGCCAGCATCAGCGCGAAGAACGTCTTGATGCTGCGCTTGGGCACCACGCGCTGCTCGCCGCTCGGCGAACCCACCCCAGGGTCGGCGTCGTTCCAGGAGGCGAGCACCACCACCGGCGTCAGGAACGCCGTGAGGAGCACGAGGACGAGCCCGATCCCGTCGACACCCACCGCGTAGTGGATGCCGAACGCCGGGATCCAGGCGTACTCCTCGACGAACTGGAACGCCGGGTCGGCCGGGTCGAAGCCGGTCGCCATCACGACGGCGAGCACCAGCGTGAGGACCGAGAAGGCGAGCGCGGTCTGCTTGGCCAGCAGGTCACGGCCCTTCGGGAGGAGAGCCACGACGAGCGCCCCGACCGCGGGGAGCGCGGCGATGACGGTCAGCCAGGGGAAGTTGGTCACGACAGCCTCACCAGGACCATGGCCGCGATGACGAGGGCAGCGCCCCCGAACATGACGAGCGCGTAGGAGCGGACGAACCCGGTCTGGACCCTGCGGACCCAGGCCGACAGGCCGCCGACGAAGGCGGCCAGACCGTTGACGACACCGTCGACACCCCGGTCGTCGAAGGCGACGAGGCCGCGGGTGAGCTGCTGCCCGGGCCGCATGAAGACGGCCTCGTTGAAGGCGTCGCCGTAGAGATCGGCGCGAGCAGCCGCGGTGATCGGCGACACCTTCGTGGGCGCCTCGACCGGCACCTCACGCCGGGCGACGAACACGACCGCGGCCGCCACACCGAGCAAGACCACGAGCAGGGTGAGCGCGGTGAGAGCCAGCACCGGCATGGGCAGGTGCGGGTGCTCCTCACCCACCACCGGCTCCAGCCAGCTCACGATGCCACCGCCGAGGTAGGCCAGACCGACCCCGCCGACGACGCTGAGCGCGGCCAGCAGGATCAGCGGCACGGTCATGACGGTCGGCGACTCGTGCGGGTGCGCGTCCTTCGCCCACCGCTGACGTCCGAGGAACGTCAGGTACATCACCCGGGACATGTAGAAGGCGGTGATGCCGGCACCGACCAACGTGCACAGGCCCACCCACACGTTCGTGCCGAACGCGGCCTCGATGATCTTGTCCTTGCTGAAGAAGCCGGCGAACGGCGGGATGCCGATGATGGCGAGGTAGCCCACCGCGAAGGTGCCGTAGGTGACCGGCATGACCTTCGCGAGGGCCCCGTAGCGCCGCATGTTGACCTCGTCGTGCAAGCCGTGCATGACCGAGCCCGCACCGAGGAACATGTCGGCCTTGAAGAAGCCGTGGGTGAGCAGGTGGAAGATGGCGAACGCGTAGCCCACCGGTCCCAGCCCGGCGGCCAGCATCATGTAGCCGATCTGGGACATCGTGGAGCCGGCGAGCGCCTTCTTGATGTCGTCCTTGGCGCAGCCGATGATCGCGCCCATGAGCAGGGTGATGGCGCCGACCACCACCACGGCCGTCTGCGCGGTGGGCGCCAAGTCGTAGATCGCGTTGGACCGCACGACGAGGTAGACACCTGCGGTCACCATCGTCGCCGCGTGGATGAGCGCCGACACCGGGGTCGGACCCTCCATCGCGTCCAGCAGCCAGGACTGCAGCGGGAACTGCGCGGACTTCCCGCACGCGCCGAGGAGCAGGAGCAGGCCGAGAGCGGTCGCCACGCCCGTGCCGGCCTCACCGATGCCGGCGAAGACGCCCTCGAACGAGGAGGTGCCGAACGTCGCGATCATGAGCATGATCGCGACCGACAGTCCGACGTCACCGACGCGGTTGACGACGAAGGCCTTCTTCGCCGCCGTGGCGGCCGACGGCTTGTGCAGCCAGAAGCCGATCAGCAGGTACGACGCCAGACCGACGCCCTCCCAGCCGATGAACAGCAGCAGGTAGTCATCGGCGAGCACCAGGAGCAGCATCGCGGCGACGAACAGGTTGAGGTACCCGAAGAAGCGCTTCCGCCGCTCGTCGTCGGCCATGTAGCCGATCGAGTAGACGTGGATGATGCTGCCGACGCCGGTGATGAGCAGGACGAAGCACACCGAGAGCTGGTCCAGCAACAGGCCGACCGAGACGTCGTAGCCGGCCAGCGGGATGAAGGTGTACAACTCCTGCGCGACGGCGCGCTGGTCGGGGTCTCGCCCGAGCATGGCGCCGAACATCACCACGCCGAGGACGAACGAGGCGATCGGCGCCGCACAGCCGAGCAGATGCCCCCAGGACCTGCCGGCGCGTCCGGACAGCAGGATCACCGCCGCCGAGACCGCGGGGATGGCGACGATCAGCCACAGGAGGGAGAAGACGCCGCTCGCCTGTGCCGCGTGCTCCTGGGCTTGCACCAGAGCACTCACCGAGGTGGTCACGTAGATCTCGCCTCTCGCATCGAAACCGAAAGCCCCGTCAGAACTTCAGCAGGCTCGCGTCGTCGACGGACGCCGACCGACGAGTCCGGAAGATCGTCATGATGATGGCCAGGCCGACCACCACCTCCGCCGCCGCGACGACCATGACGAAGAACGCCACGACCTGCCCGTCGAGGTTGCCGGTCTGCCGCGCGAACGCGACGAACGCCAGGTTGGCCGCGTTGAGCATGAGCTCGACGCACATGAACACCACGATGGCGTTCCGCCGTACCAACACACCGACGGCGCCGATGGTGAACAGCAGCGCCGACAGCACGATGTAGGAGGTCGTGGTCATCCTTCACTTCCCTTGGCAGGGCTGCTCGTGCTCTCGTCACGGCTTGTGCTCGCTGAGCCATTCTCGTCGCGGCCCGCGTCGCTCCGGTCGGTGGTCTCCGGCTCGTCCGGCCCCCGGAGCACCCGGGGACGCGGCCGGCCGGTGTGCTGCTCCAACCCCAGGACCGTGTGGGTGAGCCGGGACGGCTCGGGAACGACACCCCGGGCAAGGAGGACCCGCGACACCGAGCCCTCGGCGACGCTGCCGTCGGGCAGCAACGCGGGCGTGGCGATCGAGTTGTGGCGGGCGAAGGTGCCCGGAGGCGGCTGCTGGCCCGGGTGCCGACCCTTCTCGGCGTACTCCTTGAACCGCAGACGCGCGAGGTCCTTCTGGCTCAGCTTCGGAGTCAACCGCTCGCGGTGGGCCAGGATCATCGCGCCCAGCGCAGCGGTGATGAGCAGGGCGCTGGTCACCTCGAAGGCGAAGACGTACCGGGAGAACAGCAGGGCCGCCAGCGCGGGAATGTTGCCGTCGGAGGTGGCCGCCGCGAGACCCACCGGCTCGGCGAACGTCACCCGCCCGATGCCGGTCAGCAGGAGCGCACCGAACGCGATCGCCCCGAGGATCGCGAGCGCCCGCTGGCCGCGCAGCGTCTCGACCGGGGAGTCGGAGGCGTCGACACCGACCAGCATGAGGACGAACAGGAACAGCATGATGATCGCGCCGGTGTAGACGATCACCTGGACGGCGAACAGGAACGGCGCGTCCAGGCTCGCGTAGAGCAGCGCCAGGCAGATCATCACGCTGGCCAGGAACAACGCGCTGTGGACCGCCTTGCGGGCGACCACCATGCCCAGGGCCGCCAGCACCGCGATCGGCGCGAGCACCCAGAACGTCACGGTCATGAGCGAACTGCCTCGCTCTCCACATCCTCGTCGGCATCCGCCGCGCCGCCGGCGTCGCGCTCGGACCATCCTGGGAGCCCGGCGCCGAGGTAGTAGTCGCGCTCGTCGTCACCGAGCCGCATGGGGTGCGGCGGCTCCTCCATGCCCGGCAGCAGCGGGGCCAGGAGGTCCTTCTTCTCGTAGATGAGCTTGGCGCGACTGTCGTCGGCCAGCTCGTACTCGTTCGTCATGGTGAGCGCCCGGGTCGGGCACGCCTCGATGCACAGCCCGCAGAAGATGCACCGCAGGTAGTTGATCTGGTAGACCCGGCCGTACCGCTCCCCTGGGGAGTAGCGCTCCTCGTCGGTGTTGTCCGCACCCTCGACGTAGATCGCGTCGGCGGGACACGCCCAGGCGCACAGCTCACATCCGACGCACTTCTCCAGCCCGTCGGGGTGGCGGTTGAGCTGGTGCCGGCCGTGGTAGCGCGGCGCCGTGGGCCGCTTCTCGAAGGGGTATTGGTAGGTGACCGGCTTCCGGAACATGGTCCGGAAGGTCACGCCGAAACCCGCGATCGGGTCCCAGATCTGCTCCTTGAGACTAGCCACGGCCATCCTCCTCAGGTGAACCCTCGGACTGGGCTCCTGGCGTCCCGTCCTCGGCCTTGGCCCCGGACGGCGACACCGTGACCGCCGCTGGCACCAGACCGGGCACCTTCTGCCCAGGCATCGGCGGGACAGGGTAGCCACCGGCGAACGGGTCGAACTCCGCCTGGTCGGTGGTCCGCCGCGCGGTGACGTCCTCCTCGCCCTCGCGCCGCTTGGCCACCTCTTCCCAGATGACCGATCCGACGAAGACCACGAGCGCGAAGCCGATGACCACGAAGAGGAACGGCCGCTGGTAGCCGGCGTTCATGCTGGCTCGGGCGACGGCGACGAAGATCGTCCAGACCAGCGCGAGCGGGATCAGGAACTTCCAACCCAGCTGCATGAACTGGTCGTACCGCATCCGCGGCAGCGTCCCGCGCAGCCAGATGAAGACGAACAGGAAGGCCAGGACCTTGGCGAGGAACCACAGGAACGGCCACCAGCCCTGGTTGGCGCCTTCCCACAGCGAGATCGGCCACGGTGCCCGCCAGCCACCGAGGAACATGGTGGTGGCGAGCGCGGAGACGGTGACCATGTTGACGTACTCCGCGAGGAAGAACAGCAGGAACTTCATCGAGGAGTACTCGGTCATGTACCCGGCGACGAGCTCGCCCTCCGCCTCCGGCAGGTCGAACGGCGCCCGGTTGGTCTCGCCCACCATCGCGATCAGGTAGATCAGGAACGACGGCAGCAAGACGATGGCGTACCAGCTGGGCAGGTGGAGGGTGAGGCCCAGGACCTCGACCTGGCCTCCGTTCGCCTGCGCGGCCACGATCTCAGACGTCGACAACGAGCCCGCGTAGAGGAAGACCGCGACGAGCGCCAGGCCCATCGCCACCTCGTAGGAGATCATCTGCGCCGACGACCGCAGACCGCCCAGCAGCGGGTAGGTCGACCCCGACGCCCAACCGCCCAGCACGATGCCGTAGATCCCGAGTGAGGCGGCGGCGAGCACGAACAGCACACCGACCGGCAGGTCGGTCAGCTGCAACGGCGTGCGGTGCCCGAAGATGCTCACCTCCGGGCCCATCGGGATGACCGCGAACGCGGTGAACGCCATCACCGCCGAGATGACCGGCGCGAGGACGTAGACGACGGTGTCGATGCCCTTCGGGCGGATCGTCTCCTTGAGCGAGAGCTTGATCCCGTCCGCCAGGCTCTGCAGCAAGCCGAACTTGCCGTGCACGTTCGGCCCGACCCGGTGCTGCATCCGCGCGACGACACGTCGCTCGTACCAGACGTTGAAGATCGTGAAGACCAGCAGCAGGACCGTGATACCGGCCGCCTTGATGAGGATGACCCACCACGGGTCATGGCCGAACGACGACAGGTCCGGCGCGGCGAGCGGAGCGGCGGTCATGCCGTACCTCCCTGACTGCTGACGGAGCCGACCTGACCGTTGGTCGAGGTCGATGCGGAGTTGGCGCGGGCGACCGTGACGACGGCGCCGGCGTCGACGCCGAGACTGTCGCGGACCGCCGACCCCGGCGAGTTGGTGGGCAGCCAGACCACCCCGTCGGGAAGGTCGGCCAGCTCCAGCGGCAGCTCGACACTGCCGCGGGCGGTGGACACCTGCACCTGGTCACCGGGAGCCAGGCCGAGCACCTTGGCGGTGGTGGCGGACAGCCGGGCACGCGGCGGTCGGGCGGTCCCGGCGAGGTAGGGCTCGCCATCCTGCTGCCGACCCAGGTCCAGCAGCTGGTGCCAGGTGGCCAGCACCGCCTCGCCGGCCCGCGCCCGGGCGGGACCCGGCGCCGGGAGCTGGGGCGGAGCGGCGCGCTGGCCGTCCCACGCGCCGAGCTCGCGCATCTCGGCCCGCGCCTCCTCGACGGTCGAGAAGCCCAGCGGTCGGCCGAGCTCCTCGGCGAGCCCGGCGAGGACCCACAGGTCCGGCTGGGTGTCGGAGTCGCGCAGAGCGGTCTCGAACGGCCGGAGCCGGCCCTCCCAGTCGACGAACGTGCCGGACTTCTCCGCCACGGCGGCGACGGGGAAGACCACATCCGCGTAGGAGGTGACCTCGCTGTGCCGCAGCTCCAGGCTGATCACGAACCGCGCCTTCCGCAGCGCCACCCGCGCCGCCGCGGGGTCGGGCAGGTCGGAGACCTGGACGCCGCCGACGACGAGGGCACCCAGCTCACCCAGACCGGCCGCGGTGAGGATGGCCGAGGTGTCGCGGCCGGGCTCGATCGGCAGGTCGCCGCAGCCCCAGGCGGCGCTGAGGTCGACGCGAGCCGCGGCGTCACCGGCGGGACGGCCGCCCGGCAGCAGGTGCGGCAGGCAGCCGGCGTCGACGGCTCCGCGCTCGCCGGCCCGGCGCGGGATCCAGGCCAGTCGGGCGCCCGTGGATCGGGCCAACCGCACGGCGGCCGAGAAGGCGCCCGGGATGGTCGCCAGTCGCGAGCCGACCAGGATCACCGACCGCTCGCCGCGCAGCGCCCTCGCGCACGCCAGACCGGCCGCGTCCAGACCACTCTCGATCCCGCCGAGCGAGAGGGCGTCGAGGACCTCTGCCTCCGTCCCCGGCGCCGCCCGCAACAGCGTGCCGTTCATCTTCTCCAGCCCGCGGGTGGTGTACGGCGCCACGGACCAGATCCGCGTGTTGCTCTTCATCGCCGCCTTGCGCAGGCGGAGGAAGACGATCGGCGACTCCTCCTCCGGCTCGAAGCCCACGAGGAGGACCGAGGCGGCCTGCTCCAGGTCGCGGTAGGTGACGCCGAGACCGGTACCGGCGACCGTCGAGGCGAGGAAGTCGGCCTCCTCACCGGAGTGCGGCCGCGCGCGGAAGTCGATGTCGTTCGTGCCGAGCACCGCGCGCGCGAACTTCGCGTAGGCGTAGGCGTCCTCCACGGTCAGCTGTCCGCCGGGGAGCACGCCGACACGGTTCCCGGCCGCGGCGAGCCCTTCGGCCGCCACCCGGAACGCCTCCGTCCACGACGCCGGAACCAGCTCGCCGGTCTCCTGGTCACGGACCAGCGGGTGGGTCAGCCGGTCCTTCTCCGAGGCGTAGCGGAACGCGAAGCGACCCTTGTCGCACAGCCACTCCTCGTTGACCTCCGGGTCCTCGCCGGCGAGCCGCCGCAGCACCTTGCCTCGCCGGTGGTCGGTGCGGATGGCGCACCCGCTCGCGCACCCCTCGCAGACGCCCGGGGTCGACACGAGGTCGAACGGACGGGCGCGGAACCGGTACTGGGCGCTCGTGAGGGCACCCACCGGGCAGATCTGGATCGTGTTGCCGGAGAAGTAGCTGGAGAACGGCTCCTTCTCGTAGATCCCGACCTGCTGCAGCGCCCCACGCTCGAGCAGCTCGATGAACGGGTCACCGGCGATCTGCTTGGAGAACCGGGTGCAGCGGGCGCACAGGACGCAACGCTCCCGGTCCAGCAGGATCTGGCTGGAGATGTTGATCGGCTTCGGGTAGGTGCGCTTGACCTCGGTGAAGCGGGACTCCGCCCGCCCGTTGGTCATCGCCTGGTTCTGCAGCGGGCACTCGCCGCCCTTGTCGCAGATCGGGCAGTCGAGCGGGTGGTTGATCAGCAGGAACTCCATGATGCCCTGCTGAGCCTTGTCCGCCACCGGCGACGTCAACTGCGTGTTGACGACCATGCCCTCGGCGACCTGGATCGTGCAGGACGCCTGTGGCTTGGGGAAGCCACGCCCGTTGCCGGCGTCGGGAATCTCGACCAGACACTGCCGGCAGGCGCCCACCGGGTCCAGGAGCGGGTGGTCGCAGAACCTCGGGATGTGGATCCCGATCATCTCCGCCGCCCGGATCACGAGGGTGCCCTTGGGCACGCTCACCCGAACGCCGTCGATGGTGAGGGTGACGAGGTTCTCGACCTCGGTCGACGGCTGACCAGGGCTCTGCACAGTCATGGTCGGGTTCGCTCCTCGTTCGGCTCGCGGGTGGCCGTCGCCAGGGCGCCGCGACGCCCCGGCGTGGCCGTCCGCTGGACCAGTCGCTTCGTCATACCGCCGCCCCCGCACTCGCCTCGCTCGACGCGAACAACGTGGCCGCCATCGGGTCGAACGGGCAGCCACCGTTCTCGAAGTGCTGGATGTACTCGTCGCGGAAGTGCTGGATGGACGACTTGATCGGCGCGATCGCACCGTCGGCCAGCGCGCAGAACGACCGGCCGCCGATGTTGTCGCACAGGTCCAGCAGCAGCTCGAGATCGTCCTCGCTACCCTCGCCGCGCTCCAGGCGCTGCAAGATCTGGACCAGCCACCACGTGCCCTCTCGGCACGGCGTGCACTTCCCGCAGGACTCGTGCTTGTAGAACTCGGTCCAGCGGAGCACCGCGCGGACGACACAGGTGGTGTCATCGAAGATCTGGAGCGCCCGCGTGCCCAGCATGCTGCCGACGCTCATCATGCCCTCGTAGTCGAGCGGGACGTCGAGGTGCTCCTTGGTGAGCATCGGGGTCGACGAGCCGCCGGGCGTCCAGAACTTCAGCTCGTGGCCGGGTCGGATGCCGCCCGCCAGGTCGAGGAGCTCCCGCAGGGTGATCCCGAGCGGCCCCTCGTACTGGCCGGGCCGGCGGACGTGACCGGACAGCGAGTAGATCACGTGTCCCTTGCTCTTCTCGGTCCCCATGCTCGAGAACCACTCGGCACCGCGCTTGACGATGCCGGGGACGCTCGCGATCGACTCGACGTTGTTGATGACGGTCGGCGAGGCGTACAGGCCCGCCACGGCGGGGAACGGCGGACGCAGCCGGGGCTGGCCGCGGCGCCCTTCCAGGGAGTCCAGCAGCGCCGTCTCCTCGCCGCAGATGTAGGCGCCGGCGCCGGCGTGGACCACGACGTCGAGGTCGAAGCCGGTGCCCAGGATGTTGCGCCCGAGGTAGCCCGCCTCATAGGCCTCACGTACCGCCTGCTGCAGACGGCGGATGACGTGGAGGACCTCACCGCGCACGTAGATGAACGCCTGGCGGGCGCGGATCGCGTACGCGGAGATGATGACGCCCTCCACCAGCGTGTGCGGGCTCGCCATCATCAGCGGGATGTCCTTGCACGTGCCGGGCTCGGACTCGTCCGCGTTGACGACCAGGTAGCGCGGCTTGTCACCCGGCGGAGGCAGGAACCCCCACTTCATCCCGGTCGGGAAGCCGGCGCCGCCGCGGCCGCGCAGACCGGACTCCTTGACGAGGTTGACGATCTCGTCGGGGTCCATGGTGACCGCGGTGTAGAGGGCGCGGTAGCCGCCCTGGTCGAGGTAGGCGGGCAGCGTCCACGACGTCTTCTGGCCCCAGTTGGCCGTGAGGACCGGAGTGAGCGGCGGATTGGTCATCCCTGCTCCTTCCCACCCCGCGAGTCGTCGCGGTCGGTGTCGTCCTGGTCAGCGGCGCCGATGCCGGCCTCGGCCACGCGCGACTCGTCCGCCGCCCGCGTGGTGTCGGCCTGCTCCGCCGTCCGCGTCGCCTCGGCGGGGGTGGTCGGGCGCGTGGTCATCTCCGGAGCGGTGCCGTTCCCCTCGGTGGGGGCGAACCAGCCGCGCTCGGCGGCCACGCGCAGGCCGGCCAAGGAGGCCTCGCCCGCCGACGGCCCCTCGTCGGCACGGCCGTCGGGGAAGCCGGCCAGCACCCGCTCCGCCTCCCGCCACGTGCACAGTCGCGCGCCCCGCGTGGACTGGACCTCCACGCCGGCGCGCAGGTCGTCGACCAGCTGGCGAGCCTTCTCCGGCGTCATGTTGTCGAAGAACTCCCAGTTGACCATGACGACCGGCGCGTAGTCGCAGGCGGCGTTGCACTCGACGTGCTCGAGGGTGATCTTGCCGTCGGGGGTGGTCTCGTCGTTGCCGACACCGAGGTGCTCCTTGAGCGCGGCGAAGATCGCGTCGCCGCCCATCACCGCGCACAGGGTGTTCGTGCAGACCCCGACGTGGTAGTCACCGACCGGCCGCCGCTTGAACATCGTGTAGAACGTCGCGACGGCGGCGACCTCGGCCGGCGTGATGTCGAGGAGCTCCGCGCACACCTCGATGCCCTCGGGGCTGACGTACCCCTCCACGCTCTGCACGAGGTGGAGCATCGGCAGCAACGCGGAGCGCTTCTGCGGATAGCGGGCGATGATCTCCCGCATCTCCTCACGCGTCTTCTCGGTGATCAACGGTCCACACCCCCCATCACGGGGTCGATGCTGGCCACCGCCACCACCACGTCAGCGACCATGCACCCCACGCACATCGCGGCGGCGGACTGGAGATTGGCGAACGAGGGGTCCCGGAAGTGCACGCGGTACGGGCGCGTGCCGCCGTCGGACACCACGTGGGCGCCGAGCTCGCCACGCGGCGACTCCACCGCGAAGTAGGCCTGCCCCGCCGGCACCCGGAAGCCCTCGGTGACGAGCTTGAAGTGGTGGATGAGGGCCTCCATCGACTCGCCCATGATGTGGCGAATGTGGTCCAGGGAGTTCCCGAGGCCGTCCGGTCCGAGCGCGAGCTGGCTCGGCCAGCCGATCTTCTTGTCCTGGATCATCACCGGACCTGGGGTGGCCTCGAGCCGGTCGATGCACTGCTCGACGATCTTCAAGCTCTCGTGCATCTCGGCGAGCCTGATCCGGAACCGCCCGTAGGCGTCAGCGGTGTCCCAGGTGACGACGTCGAAGTCGTACGTCTCGTAGCCCCAGTACGGCTGGGTCTTGCGGAGGTCCCACGGGTACCCGGTGGCACGCAGCACCGGACCGGTGGCGCCGAGCGCGATGCAGCCGGTCAGGTCGAGGTGAGCGATGTCGCTCAACCGCTGCTTGAAGATGGGGTTCTCGTTGCAGAGCTCGGCGTACTCCTTGAGGTGCTTCTTGAACCACGCGACCAGCTCGCGCAGCCTCTCGATGCCGTTCGGCGGGAGGTCCTGCGCCACACCGCCGATGCGGATGTAGGCGTGGTTCATCCGCAGGCCCGTGATCAGCTCGAAGATGTCGAGGATCTTCTCCCGCTCCCGGAACCCGATCGTCATGACGGTGAGCGCGCCGATCTCCATGCCACCGGTCGCGATGGCCACCAGGTGCGAGGAGATCCGGTTGAGCTCCATCATGAGCACCCGGAGGATCTTGGCCCGCTCGGGAATCTGGTCCTCGATGCCGAGCAGCCGCTCCACGGCGCCGACATAAGCCGCCTCGTTGAAGAACGGCGACAGGTAGTCCATCCGGGTGACGAACGTGACCCCCTGGGTCCACGTCCGGTACTCCATGTTCTTCTCGATGCCGGTGTGGAGGTATCCGATCCCACACCGCAGGTCCTTCACCGTCTCGCCATCGAGCTCCAGGATGAGCCGGAGGACACCGTGGGTGGACGGGTGCTGCGGGCCCATGTTGACCACGACCCGCTCCTCGGCCACCTCGGCGATCTCTTGGGCGACGGCGTCCCAGTCCTGACCGGTGACGGTGAAGACCTTGCCCTCGGTGGTCTCGCGGACGCTGGCGTAGGGGTCGTAGGCCGCGTCGTGTCGGGTGCTGTCTGTACGCGTGGACATCAGTTGTAGGCCCTCCGCTCGTCCGGGGGCGGGATGGTCGCGCCTTTGTACTCGACCGGGATACCGCCGAGTGGGTAGTCCTTGCGCTGCGGGTGACCCGGCCAGTCGTCCGGCATCTCGATCCGCGTCAACCCCGGGTGGCCGTCGAAGATGATGCCGAAGAAGTCGTACGTCTCCCGCTCGTGCCAGTCCGCCGTGGGGTAGACCGGGACGACCGACGGGATGTGCGGGTCGGCGTCGGGGCAGACCACTTCCAGCCGGATGCGACGGTTGTGGGTCATCGACAGCAGGTGGTAGACCGCGTGCAGCTCGCGGTCCTTGTCACCTGGGTAGTGGACGCCGGAGACACCGCTCAGGAACTCGAACCGCAGCGCCGGGTCGTCGCGGAGATGACGCGCCACCCGCACAAGGTGCTCGCGCCGGACGAAGAAGGTGATCTCGCCACGGTCGACGACGACCTTCTCGATGGCCTCGTCGAAGGAGGGGCCGTCGCCCTCGCCGAGGACGGCCTCCAGCCGCTCGGCCACCTCGTCGAACCAGCCGCCGTAGGGCGGCTCCGTCCCACCCGGCAAGGCGACCCTGCGGACCAGACCGCCATAGCCCGAGGTGTCTCCGGAGCCGCGCACACCGAACGCCCCTCGCCGGACGTCGATGACCTCCGGCGGGGCCGGCTCCCGCCGCTTCGGTAGCCGCTCGTCCGGCACCTGGTCGGGTGTCTCGTCGCTCATCGCAACAGCCCCTTCATCTGCGAGGTCGGCACGGCCTCGAGAGCCTGACGCTCCTCCTCAGCCAGCAGGCGCTCCTTGTTGACACCGAGCTTGGCGGTGCGGATCTTCTCGTGCAGCTTGATGATCGCGTCGAGGAGCATCTCCGGCCGCGGTGGACAGCCCGGCAGGTAGATGTCGACGGGAACGACGTGGTCGACGCCCTGGACGATCGCGTAGTTGTTGAACATGCCGCCGCTGGACGCGCACACGCCCATGGCGATCACCCACTTGGGCTCGGGCATCTGGTCGTAGATCTGCCGAAGCACGGGCGCCATCTTCTGGCTGACCCGGCCGGCGACGATCATCAGGTCGGCCTGTCGCGGCGACGCTCGGAAGACCTCCATGCCGAAGCGTGCGGTGTCGTAGGCGGGCGCGCCCGTGGCCATCATCTCGATGGCGCAGCACGCCAGACCGAACGTCGCGGGCCAGACGGACGCCTTGCGGAAGTACCCCACGAGCCCTTCGACGGTGCTGAGGAGCACGCCCGATGGCAGCTTCTCCTCGATGCCCATGTCAGCTCTCCTCTGTCCGAGTGGTTCGGCCCTCGCGCGGCACGGTCACTCCCATTCGAGGCCTCCTCGCCGCCAGACGTAGGCGTAGGCCACGAACACCGTCAGGATGAACAGCACCATCTCGACCAGGCCGAACATCGCCATCTGATGTAGTACTTCACGGGGAAGCGTCCACCACCGGGCGGCTGCGGTGTGGGCTCGATTCCACACTCGTAGGACTCGACCTTCGCCCGGTTGTAGCGCTTCGGTCCCATGAGGGCCCCGGCCAGGACCGAGATCACGGCGAAGCCCCCGCCTAGCAGAAGCAGCGCCAGAATCGGCACATAGAGGTTCACGCCGACCCGCTCCCTTTCCTCGACACGCTCCAGCGCGCGACCAGCGCAGGCAAGCTCGACATCCTAGGACTCCCCCTCCTCACGCCGCCGGGGTGACCTTGCACATCGCGTTGATGAGGCGGTCCATGGCATCACCTCCGCGCGGGTCGGTGAGGTTCGCCAGCAGCTTGAGCGTGAAGCGCATCAGCAGCGGACGTGGCAGTCCGTGCCTGGTCGCCACCTTCATCACCTGCGGGTTTCCGATCAGCTTCACGAAGATCCGGCCGAGCGTGTAGTAGCCGCCGTACCGCTCCCGCAGCGCCCTCGGGTAGGCCGCGAGGACGCGTTCGCGAGCCGGGCCAGCGGGGCGGGTCAGCGCCTGGGTGATCACGTCAGCGGCCAGCTCCGCCGACTCCATGGCGTAGGCGATCCCTTCGCCGTTGAAGGGGTTCACCATGCCGCCGGCGTCGCCGACGAGCAGCAGCCCCGAAGCGTAGTGGGGTTTGCGGTTGAACCCCATCGGCAGGGCCGCGCCACGCACCGGCCCGACCTGGTTCTCCTCGGTGAAGCCCCATTCCTTGGGCATCCCGGACAGCCACGCCCGCAGCAGCTCGCGGTAGTCGGTGTTGCGGAAGCCGCGGCTGGTGTTGAGCAACCCGAGCCCGACGTTGCTGGTGCCGTCGCCCATGCCGAAGACCCAGCCGTAACCCGGCAGCAGGTTGCTGCGGCCCGGCGGACCGTCCCACAGCTCCAGCCACGACTCCAGCCAGTCGTCGTCGTGCCTGGGGCTGGTGAAGTACGTCCGGACCGCGACACCCATCGGGCGGTTCTCCAGACGCTGCCGGCCGACCGCCACCGACAGTCGCGAGGAGTTGCCGTCGGCGGCGACGACGATCGGGGCACGGTAGACGACCTCGCTCGACGCACGGTCGCCGGCCGGCGTTCCGTCACCGGCGCGCTCGGGCTCGACGCCCGGCTCCTCGCTCGTCGTCCCGGTCCCGGCCGTGGTCGTGGTCTCCGCCACCGTCTCAGCCGTGGTCGCGCGGACGGTCGGTCGGACGCGAACACCGACGACGCGTCCGGTGCGCTCGTCGAGGACCGGTCCGGTCACCGTGGTCCGCTCGTGGAGACGTGCACCGGCCTTCTGGGCGTGCCGAGCGAGGAGCTCGTCGAAATCGATGCGCTTTCGGACCAAGCCGTACGGCGGGAACTCGACCAGTTCCGGCCACGGCAGCTCGAGCCGCATGCCCCCGCCGAAGATGCGCAGACCGCGGTTGCGGAGCCAACCCTGCTCCGGCGAGGTGTCGATTCCCATCCGAGCGAGCTGCTTGACCGCGCGCGGGGTCAACCCGTCACCACAGACCTTCTCCCTCGGGAACGCGGTCTTCTCGAAGAGCAGCACGTCAAGGCCGGTACGCGCGAGGTGGTAGGCCGCCGTGGAGCCAGCGGGACCCGCACCGACGACGATGACGTCCGCGTCGAAGTCAGTGGTGCTGCGGCTCATCGATCCTCGCGCCTGGGTGAGAGATGTCCGGACCCCTTGTCGCCCCCGTGAGCGAACTTGTGAATCTCTTCACGAATCCGCGTCGAAGTCAGTCTACGGGGTACTCGTCGCGCTGAACGCAACCCCCCGCACCGCCGAGATCCCACGAATTTCGGCACTTTCCCTTTGCGAAAAACCTCCGCTGGGACGCCGATCGGCCGCGAAACGGTCGGACGAGGACACCACGGGACATGGTGTTTCCTACGGACGTCGCCCGCGGTGCAGAGCCACGATCCCGGCGCTGAGGTTGCGCCACTCCAGCGCCTCCCAACCGGCCGCCGCCATCATCGCCGCCAGCTCCGCCTGCGTCGGCCAGGCCTGGATGGACTCCGCAAGGTAGACGTACGACTCCGGGTCCGACGCCACGCGTCGGGCGATCGCGGGCACCACGCGGGCGAGGTAGCGCTCGTAGACCGCCCGAAACGGCCGCCACACCGGGTGGCTGAACTCGCAAATGACGATCCGCCCACCCGGTCGGGTCACCCGCCGTAGCTCGACGAGCGCGCCGTGGACGTCGACGACGTTCCGCAGACCGAACGACATGGTGACGGCGTCGAAGCTGGCGTCCGAAAACGGCAGTCGCAGCGCGTCGCCGGCCACGAAGGGAAGCCACGGCCGGGTGCGCTTGCCCACGCGCGCCATGCCCAAGGAGAAGTCGCACGGCACGACGAAGGCGCCGGTCCTGGTCAGCGGCTGCGTCGACGTCCCAGTGCCAGCGGCCAGATCGAGCACCCGCTCCCCCGGTCTCGGATCCACCGCGCGGACGACCGCACGGCGCCACAGCCGATCCTGGCCAAGGGACAGCAGGTCGTTGGTGAGGTCGTAGCGGTCGGCGATGCCGTCGAACATCGCCGCCACGTCGTGAGGGGACTTCGCCAAAGACGCACGAGGCACGTGTCCAACCTCTCACGCCCGGGCCGGACACAGCGACCGACCCCACAGCCCTCGCCCCCTACCCTGGGGTGTCGTGACGGAATCAGCCATCCGCGACGACCTCGCGGACCGGGTTCCCCGTCTGGTGGCCCGGACAACCCAGGTCCCAGACGAACCCGACCTCCTCGCCCTCCTCGCCGTCCACAACCCGACCGCGTGGATTCGTCGAGGTGAGGGATTCGTCGGCCACGGTGAGGCCGCTCGCCTCGAGGTCGCCGGACCCGACCGGTTCGCCATCGCCAGCCGCTGGTGGTCGCAGCTCACCGCCGCGGCGGCGGTGCGGGATGACATCCAGGAGCCTGGAACCGGGCTCGTGGCGTTCGGCTCCTTCGCCTTCGCCGACGTGCCTGGTCACTCGACACTCGTCGTGCCTGAAGTGGTGGTGGGACGCCGTGCCGGGCGGACCTGGGTCACCACGGTCTCCGCGGAGCCGTCACTTCCGAGCACGTCCGCGCTGGGCCGGCTCCGGGCGACGACCCCGCCGTGCCCGCCGCGAGGCGTCACCTTCGCCGACGGCGCTCTCACCGGTGCCGGGTGGTCGGCCGCCGTCGCCGAAGCGGTTCGACGGATCCAAGCCGGTCAGCTCGACAAGGTCGTCTTGGCCCGAGACCTGCTCGCGGTCGCGAAGGCGCCGATCGACCTGCGCTGGCCGTTGCGGCGGCTGGCCGAGCGGTATCCGATGTGCTGGACCTACGCCGTGCGTGGCCTGTTCGGCGCGACGCCCGAGATGCTCGTCCGCCTGGAGAACGGCCTGGTCACCTCACGGGTCCTCGCCGGCACGATCCGCCGCAGCGATGACGACGCGCACGACCTGGCCTTGGCCGCCTCGCTCGCCCGCTCCAGCAAGGACCTCGAGGAGCACGAGTACGCCGTCCGGTCGGTCGCGGAGGCACTCGCCCCGCACTGCTCCAGCATCAACGTCCCGGAGTCTCCGTTCGTCCTCCACCTGCCCAACGTCATGCACCTGGCGACCGATCTCGCTGGGGTGCTGAAGGACTCCTCGACGTCCCTGGAGCTGGCCGCGGCGCTGCACCCGTCCGCCGCCGTGTGTGGCACGCCGACCTCCGTCGCGCTGCAGGTGATCGGTGAGCTGGAGCGGATGGACCGCGGTCGGTACGCCGGACCCGTCGGCTGGATCGACGCCGCCGGCAACGGCGAGTGGGGCATCGCGCTGCGCTGCGCCCAGGTCGACGACCACGACCCGACGAGGCTGCGGTTGTTCGCCGGCTGCGGGATCGTGGCCGACTCGATCCCCGAGGCGGAGCTGGCCGAGGCCCAGGCCAAGCTGGTCCCGATCAGGGACGCGCTCAGCCCCTGAGCTCTCGCGGACCCCGAGCTCCTCGGGGACCCGGGCCTCTCGCCGACGCTGGGCGCCAGTCGCGGGCGTTAGGTGAGCCGGCGGCCAGGACGTCTTG
>Ga0310826_100832_pt1 | contig 22824 bp, 18 predicted proteins | sample WT_ome_FD_201306 | JGI IMG/M metagenome (GOLD analysis project Ga0310826, IMG submission 201306) | Sorghum-adapted microbial communities enriched on wild type (WT) sorghum from Joint BioEnergy Institute, Emeryville, California, United... ... | reverse complement strand
AAAATTGGCATCGTTTATAATTGGATTCATGGTAGGGCATCTCCTCTCGTGGATCTGGACAATTCCGAGAGTACCCTACCTCTTTCTTTTTGTCTATTTCTGCATACACAAACTAATGTACGTCATCCGATTCGAACAAAATCACGGAAATAAGCGAAGAAATTGCTTCTATCATCGGGCAATCGGCCCGATGACACAAAATTGAAGAAAAAATTTCCGCAATGGGCTCCGCGCGTCGATCGTCACCGGCATCCGCGAATGACATCCGCCACAAACGTCCGTCACCGGCATCCATCGCCGGCATCCGTCACCGGCATCCGTCGCCAACATCCGACGCCCCGTTTTCACCGCCGCCGCGCCGTTTTCCATTGTTTGCGCTTCCGCTTCTTCCGGCGAGCGCGCAACCGAATCGCGCCGTCAGCCGCCGACGTTCCGGATCTCCAGGTAGCGCTCCAGCTTCCGCTTGACGCGCTGCAGCGCGTTGTCGATCGACTTCACGTGCCGGTCCAGATCGACCGCGATCTCCTGGTAGGAGCGGCCGTCCAGATAGAGCATGAGCACCTGGCGCTCGAGATCGCTCAGAATCTCGGCCATCTTGTCTTCCAGACCGATGAACTCCTCCTGGTTGATGATCAGCTCCTCGGGATCGGAGACGCGCGATCCGCACAGCACATCCATCAGTGTCCGGTCGGAGTCTTCATCGTAGATGGGCTTGTCCAGCGAAATGTAGGAGTTCAGCGGGATATGTTTCTGGCGGGTGGCCGTCTTGATGGCGGTGATGATCTGCCGCGTGATGCACAGTTCGGCGAACGCCTTGAACGAAGCCAGCTTGTCCCCCTTGAAGTCGCGGATCGACTTGTAAAGGCCGATCATGCCTTCCTGGACGATGTCTTCCCGGTCCGCGCCGATCAGGAAATACGACCTCGCCTTCGCGCGGACGAAATTCTTGTACTTGTTGATCAGGTACTCCAGCGCATCGCTGTCGCCTTCGCGCACCGCCTCGACAATGTCTTCGTCCGATCTCGATTCGTATTCACGCATACGCGCTGCTTTGAGGTCGACGCCCACGAACTATCCCTCCGGCCTGCAAGACGTGTACGCATCCGAGCCCGCACGAAGCGGCGCAATAATAGATTCAGTATAAAGGATGATCTTTTGGAGCGTCAACAACAGTCGGACGGCATCGCAGGAAAACAGATGGCAAAATGGCAAATAAAGGCACGCATTATTCCGTTTCCCTGAAATCTTCGCCTTCCCCGGACTTCCTCTCTCCTCCGGCGTCCGCTCCGCCGCGCCGCATCCGCTCCAGTTTGCGCCGGATGTCCAGATCGAGCAGGCTGTCCAGCGGATTGCGCTTGACCGGGGGCGTCCGGCGGAGCGCGTCGCCGATGAACTTGCGGTTCTGCTCGATTTCGATCAGCAGTTCGCGGGCGGAAATGCGCAGCGCCCCCTTGCCGAAGGCGACATGCTGCTCCACGAGGTCGGAAGTCGCGACGTAGATGTGCCTTCCCCGCCGGGACAATTCGCCGACGAGCCGTTCGATGCATTCGTCCGCGGTTTCGTTTTCCTTCGTATAAATGACGGTCAGCTGCCGCTGCCGGTACGTTCTGCCGGGCCCGGGCACCTGGTGCGCGTCGAAAATGACGTACACCTTCGTGCCGGAATAGCCCTGATACTCGGCGAGCAAGTCCAGCAGCCGGTCGCGCGCCTCCTCGAAGTCGCGCTCCTTCAGCCTTTCGAGTTCGGGCCATGCGCCGATCATGTTGTAGCCGTCGACCAGGAGCACGACTTCCCGACCCGCGGTCATGTCAGCCGTCCAGCTCCGGAACGGGACGGCTTCCGGCGGCTTCCCGCGCGGCGGCCCGCTGCCGGACGGCTTCGTACAGCAGGACGCCCGCGGCGACGGACGCGTTCAGGGAGTTGATCCTGCCGAACATCGGCAGTTTGACGAGGAAGTCGCATTTGTCCCGTACGAGCCGTCCGATGCCCTTGCCCTCGCCGCCGATCACGATCGCGAGCGGCATCGTCAGGTCCGCGCGCCAGGCGTCGTCCGGCGCGGACGCGTCGGCGCCGGCGATCCACAGGCCGCGCTCCTTCAGCCGGTCGATCGTCTGCGACAGGTTCGTGACCCGGGCGACGGGCACGAATCCGGCCGCGCCGGCCGACGCCTTCCAGACGGCGGCCGTCAGTCCGGCCGAGCGCCGCTTCGGAATGACGACGCCGTGCGCGCCCGCGCATTCGGCCGTGCGCAGAATCGACCCGAGGTTGTGCGGATCCTCTACGCCATCGAGCAGCAGGATGAGCGGCGGCTCGCCCTTCGCCCCGGCCGCGTCCAGCAGCTCGTCCAGCTCCGCGTAGCGGTGGGCCGCCGCCTGCGCGGCGACGCCCTGGTGGGCGACGCCCTGCGCCAGCTGATCCAGCCTGCGCCGGTCCACCGTCTGGACGACGATGCCGCGCCGGCGCGCCTCCGCCTCGATCGGCCGGATCAGCGCGCGCTGGACGCCCTCGGCGATCCAGATCTTGTGGATTTCCCGGCCGGCCCGGAGCGCCTCGAGCACCGGATGCCTCCCGGCGATGATTTCATCCTGTTGTATGGTCTCTTCCCGACCGGTCATCGGTCACCCTCCTTGCGATGGACGGCGGCATCCGCGCCCGCCGCGGGCGCGTCGTCATCCGCCATGCGAAGCAGCTCCGCCATGCGGCCGTAGCGGCCCGCGTAATACAACCAGCCGAACAGGCACTCCAGCGCGGTCGCGTGCCGGTAGTCGCTCATGTCCGCCCCCTTGGGCGGCGAACCGGACTTCGCGTTGCGCCCGCGCCGGACGACCTCGGCCTCCTCCTCCGTCAGATGCGGCTGCAGCTTCTCGAGCAGCGCGCGCTGCGCCTTCGCGGAGACGTACCGGACCGCGCCGCGGTGCAGCTCGTCCGGCTTGTGGTTCGGCCGGGCCGCGAGATGCTGGCGCACCAGCAGCTCGAACACGGCGTCGCCGACGTAGGCGAGCGCGATGGGGCTCATCAGACGCGGCGGCCGGGCCGGCGGCTCGACCGGCCAGACTTCCGTCCCGGCCGTTCCGGTCCCGGCAATCTCTCCGGCTCCGCGCCGCCCGGCCGGCCATGCTTCCGGCTCTTTCCCGCTCATTTCCGGCGCCAGCGCACGCCCTGCGGCGTGTCCTCGAGAATGATGCCCCGCCCGGCCAGCAGGTCGCGGATCTCGTCCGCGCGCGCCCAGTTCTTGTTTCGCCGCGCCTCCGTCCGCTCCGCGATCAGCCGCTCGATCTCCTCATCCTCGAGCTTCGCGGCGTCCGCGGGCGGCAGGAGGCCGAGCACCCGGTCGATCGCCTCCATCTCGTCGAGCAGCGCCCGGATGACGGCGCCGGACAGCACCTCCCGCTTGAGCGCCTGGTTCGCCTCGCCGACAAGGTCGAACAGCGCGGTGACCGCGTCCGGCGTATTGAAATCGTCGCTCATCTTCTCGTGGAACCGGGCGCGGATCTCCGCTATCCTGCGGTCAAGCTCCGGCTCGCCGGTCGACCCGGTCGCCCGCGCCCGCTCCGCCTCGGCGGCGCCGCGGCTGCCGAGCGCGGCCAGCCGGTGGCCCAGGTTGACGTGGCAGTTCACGATCCGCTCGACGCTGTTTTCGGCCTGGCGGATCGTCTCCTCGCTGAAATTGAGCGGGCTGCGGTAGTGCGACGACAGCATGAAATAGCGCAGCGCCGCCGGCTTCATCCGCTTGAGCAGATCCTTCACCGTCACGAAGTTGCCGAGCGACTTCGACATTTTCTCGTTGTTGATGTTGATGTAGCCGTTGTGCATCCAGTACCGCGCGAGCGGCTTGCCGGTCAGCGACTCCGACTGCGCGATCTCGCATTCGTGGTGCGGGAACTGCAGATCGTGCCCGCCGCCGTGGATGTCCAGCGTGTCGCCCGCGTATTCGCGCGCCATCGTCGAGCATTCGATGTGCCAGCCCGGCCGCCCCGGGCCCCACGGGCTATCCCAGAAGATCTCGCCCGGCTTCGCCGCCTTCCACAGCGCGAAATCCTGCGGGTTCTCCTTCTTCTCGCCGACCTCGATCCGGATGCCGTACTGCAGCTCCTCCGGGTTCTGGTGGGACAGCTTGCCGTAATCCGGGAATTTCAGCGTGCGGAAATAGACGTCCCCGCCGCTTTCGTAGGCGTACCCCTTCTCGACCAGCCCTTCGATGAACGCGATGATCTGGGGAATGTGGTGCATGACGCGCGGATTGATCGTCGCCTTGCGCACGCCGAGCGCCTCGATGTCCTCGTTGAACGCCGCGATGTACTTCTCCGCCACTTCCGGCACCGTCGAGCCGGTCTCCTGCGCCTTGCGGATCAGCTTGTCGTCCACGTCCGTGAAGTTGACGATGTAGTTCACCTCGTAGCCGACGGCCTCGAAATACCGCCGCACCACATCAAAAAAGATCACCGGCCGCGCGTTGCCGATATGAATGTAGTCGTATACGGTCGGTCCGCATACGTACATGTTTACTCTGCCCGGCGTCAGCGGGACGAACACTTCCTTCTCCCGCGACATCGTGTTGTAGATTCGGATTTGCTGGCCAACTGCCATGTCTCGCGTCTCCTCCGGTCGTGATCTTGAGCCTGTGCATGTCCCGCTCCCGTATGTCCGCCGCCGCCCGCATCGAATCGGCAGCCGACGTCCGCCCGGGATCGTCACCCGTCCGCGCCGGACCGCCGCCCGCCGCAGCCGGCCGCCGCCTGTTCCGGTTCGGCGGCCGCGGACTGCTCCGACGAGGCGAGCACCGCCTGCTCCCGCGCGTGCCGGGCTTCCGCTTCCCGCTTCAGCGTCTCCACTTCCTTGCGCAGCTCTTTAATCTCCCGCTGCATGTTCCGGAAGACCTCCATGATCGGGTCCGGAATCTTCGTATGATCGAGCCGGTCGACCCGCTGGCCGTTGCTTCGGACGACCCGGCCGGGAATGCCGACGACCGTGCTGTTCGGCGGCACCTCCCGCACGACGACCGAGTTCGCGCCGATGCTCGAGTTGTCGCCGACCTTGAACGAGCCGAGCACCTTCGCGCCCGAGCCGATGACGACGTTGTTGCCGATCGTCGGATGGCGCTTGCCCTTCTCCTTGCCCGTGCCGCCGAGCGTCACGCCCTGGTAGATCACCACGTCGTCGCCGATCTCGCACGTCTCGCCGATGACGACGCCCATCCCGTGGTCGATGAACAGCCGGTTGCCGATTTTCGCGCCGGGGTGGATCTCGATTCCGGTCATGAACCGGCTGAACTGCGAGATGATGCGCGCGAGCGTGTAGAACTTCCGCTTGTACAGCGCGTGCGCGATCCGGTGCATCCAGATGGCGTGCAGTCCGGAGTACGTGAGCACGACTTCCAGCCAGTTGCGCGCCGCGGGATCGTTGTCGAACACCGCCTGAATGTCGGATCTCATCTGACGAAACATCCTTCACCCACCCCCGGAAAAACGAATTCGCGTAAACCGCCCTTCCGTGCCGAATAGCCGCGCCGCCTCCGGGCAGCCCGCCTGATTCCCGGTACGCCAAAAAGCCTCTGCAGCCTAAGCTGCAGAGGCACGGTCACATGCGGTTCCACTCTGCTTGGGAACGCGCGCCTTCCCGCGCGAACGGTCCGGGAAGAAACCGGGCGCTCCCATCTCTTGCCGCGTGTAACGGCGCGACCCGCCGCCGCCTACTGCCGCCGGCCTCGCGGCCGCGGGTTCGGGGCGAAGCTCCCAGGCGCATGTTCGGTTCCGCGGAATGGACAACTTCCAGCCGGCAGGCGAAGGCGGTCATGGCTCGCGCCGCTCGCATGCCGGTTGTCCTCTCTGCGATTCCTGCCGGAACGTACTTCTCCTGTTCACCGCTTGTCGTCTGTATCGCATTGTCCGCCGCTCCCGCGCGCCTGCCGCGCATGGACGGGAGCCGTCTGTCTGTAGTATAGCGTGCGCGGCGCTTTCTTGCAATCCGACGGATCGGACCGCCGGCCCGGGCGAAGCGGCTGCGGCTGTCCGCGCCTCCTTCGGGCGGCCCGGCCGTCAACCCAGCCGACTTAGCAGGCGCCGCTCCGTCTTCTCCCGGCCGAGCAGCACGATCGTCTCGTTCAGGTCCGAGCCGTGCGTCTGGCCCGTCAGCGCCGCGCGGATCGGCATGAAGAGCTGCTTGCCCTTGAAGCCCGTTGACTGCTGCACGCCCTTGATGAGCGCCTTGACATGGTCAACCGTCCATTCGCCTTCCGCTCCGCGCACCGCGTCAAGGAACGCGCGCAGCACCGTCGGCACATGCTCCTCGCGCAGCACCTCGGCCGCCTCGGGCTCGTCCGCGAATTCCTCGCGGAAGAACACCCCGGCGAGCGGCACGATATCCGCCGCGCTGCGCAGCTTCTCCTGCACGAGCGCGACGAGCCGCTTCGTCCAGTCCAGCTGCGCCGCGTCCGGCTCCGCCGGCAGGAAGCCCGCCGCCTGCAGGTGCGGCACGCAAAGCGCCGCGATCCGGTCCGCGTCGGCCTTCTTGATGTACTCGCCGTTCATCCACGCCAGCTTCTGCGTGTCGAACACGGCCGGGCTCTTGCTGAGCCGCTCCGGCGTGAAGATCTTCGTCAGCTCTTCCCGGGTGAAGAGCTCCTGCTCGCCTTCCGGCGACCAGCCGAGCAGCGCGATGAAGTTGAACAGCGCCTCCGGCAGATAGCCGAGCTTGTCGTACTGCTCGATGAACTGGATGATCGACTCGTCGCGCTTGCTGAGCTTCTTCCGCTGCTCGTTCACGATCAGCGTCATATGGCCGAACACCGGCGGCTCCCAGCCGAACGCCTCGTAGATCATGAGCTGGCGCGGCGTATTCGAGATGTGGTCCTCGCCGCGCAGCACGTGGCTGATCCGCATCGCGTGGTCGTCGGCGACAACCGCGAAGTTGTAGGTCGGGATGCCGTCTTTTTTCACGATGACGAAATCGCCGAAGCCGTCAGACTCGAACGAGATCTCGCCCTTCACCATGTCATCCCAGGCGTACGTCTTCCCTTCCGGCACCCGGAATCGGACGCTCGCCTCGCGTCCCTCCGCCTCCAGCGCCGCGCGCTCCGCGTCGGTCAGATGCCGGCACCTGCCGGAATAGCGGGGCGTCTCGCCGCGGGCGGCCTGCTCCTCGCGCTCCCGCTCCAGTTCCTCCTCCGTGCAGTAGCATTTGTAAGCGAGGCCGCGCTTCATCAGGTCGTCCGTCAACTCGCGGTAGTAGTCCAGCCGCTCCGTCTGCCGGTACGGCCCGTGCGGCCCGCCGACGTCGGGGCCTTCATCCCAGTCCACGCCGAGCCAGCGCAGATACGTGAGCTGGTTCTCTTCGCCGCCCGCGACGTTCCGCTTCGTGTCGGTGTCCTCGATGCGGATGATGAATGTCCCGCCCGCGCTGCGCGCGAACAGATAGTTGAACAGCGCCGTCCGCGCGTTGCCGATGTGCAGATGACCCGTCGGCGACGGCGCGTAACGGACGCGCACTTCGCTTGCCATGCCCGGCATCCCCTTTCCGCTGCGATTTCCTGTATCCGTGGGCAAACCTGCTACGCTTTCTTCACCAGGCACACGACCGCCTGCGCCGCGATGCCCTCTTCCCGGCCCGTGAACCCGAGCCGCTCGGTCGTCGTCGCCTTCACGTTCACCTGCGACGGCTCGTCCGCTTCCAGCACGCGCGCGATGGTCTCGACCATCCGCGGAATGTGCGGCGCCATCTTCGGCCGCTGCGCGATGATCGTCGCGTCGACGTTGCCGAGCCGCCAGCCCCGTTCCTTCGCGAGCGACCAGACATGCTCCAGCAGCTTCACGCTGTCGGCGTCCTTGTACGCCGGATCGGTGTCGGGAAAATGCTTCCCGATGTCCCCGAGTCCCAGCGCGCCGAGCACCGCGTCCGCGATCGCGTGGAGCAGCACGTCGGCGTCCGAATGGCCGAGCAGGCCGCGCTCGTGGGGAATCGTCACCCCGCCGACGACAAGCCGCCGCCCCTCCGCGAACGCGTGCACGTCAAACCCTTGTCCGATCCGGATCATGTTGCCCTCGCCCCCGTCGCCGTCCGGCGGGACCGGAGGAGCGTCCGCGGCCTCCGTCCGGCCGGTCCGCAGCAGCCATTCCGCCGCCGCCAGATCCTCCGGCGTCGTGATCTTGATGTTCGAATACTCGCCTTCCGCCGCCGCCACCGGATGACCGCAGCGCTCGACGACGCCCGCGTCGTCCGTGGCGGCGAACCCCTCGCGCGCCGCCCGCTCGTGGCAGGCGAGCAGCAGTTCGCGCCGGAACGCCTGCGGCGTCTGCACCGCCCGCAGCGTGCGGCGGTCCGGCGTCGCCGCGATCCGGCCGGCCTCGTCCACGACCTTGATCGTGTCCTTCACCGGCACGGCGAGCACGGCGGCGCCCGCCGCCTCGGCCGCGGCCATGCAGCGCCGGACCGCATCAAGCGTCACGAGCGGCCGGACCGCGTCGTGCACGAGCACCCATTCGCCCGACGCCGCCTCGATGCCGCGATGCACCGATTGCTGCCGCTCCGCGCCGCCGGCGACGATCCGCCGCACCTTGCGCAGCCCGTGCGCCGCGCACAGCGCCTCGCAGCGCCCGATCTCGTCCGCGCCGGCCACCAGCACGATTTCGCCGATCTCGGGCATCGCCTCGAACAGCTCCAGCGCATGCAGCAGGATCGGCTTGCCGGCGAGCGCGAGGAACTGCTTCGGCTCGTCCGCTCCCATCCGCGAGCCGCGCCCCGCCGCCACGACGACCGCGCTCCAGGCCGGCGGGGAAGCGGCCGGATGTTCTGTTCGCTCCAACATGCGGCATTCCCGCCTTCCCGCACCCAGCATATCTTCCCTATCATACACCAGCGCCGCCGTCGGTTCAACGCCGGGGAGGCGGCGCCGGGCCATGCGGAGAGCGGGCGGCGGCCGGCTGTTGTGCCGGGCGATAAAGAAATTTCTTCGCCGATTTCGCCGGTTCGGGCCGATTTCGACGCGGCCTGCCGTCCACGCCGGAACGAAAAAACGGGAACCGTGGCGCGCCCGTTCGGACCGCCATCAGGTTCCCGCTTGCGATGTCAAACCCTGGTCAGCCGCCACAGGCGGCTCTGGAAATCCCCGAATCCCGTCTCGGCGTGCAAACCCGCCCACATGAGCTGGTCGCCGCCGTACACGGCGCCGGCGCCGTTCGCGTCCACCCGCCCGTCGAGCGGCTCCAGCCGGTAATCGGCGTCCGGGTCCAGTCCCTTCAGCCGCAGCCGCCGCAGCGGCCCGTTCGCCTCGGCCAGCACGCGGAAATAGAACACCGCCGCATCCGACCGGTCTTCGCTCACGTACATCCAGGCCGCCTCGTTCCCTTCGAACGGACTGAGCAGCCGGTACAGGTCGCCGAACTGGACGAGATGCCGGATTTCCCCGTACACCGCCACATGCCGCCGCACCTGTTTCTTTTCTTCTTCCGTCAGGGCGGTCGCGTCCAGTTCGTACCCGAAGTTGCCGGACATCGCCGCGTGCGCGCGCATGTCCAGCGGCGTGACGCGGCCCGCCTGGTGGTTGGGGACGGCCGACACGTGGGCGCCCATGCTGATCGCGGGGTAGACGAGGCTCGTGCCGTACTGGATCTTCAGGCGGGCAACCGCGTCGGTGTTGTCGCTCGTCCACGTCTGGGGCATGTAGTACAGCATGCCCGGATCGAAACGCCCGCCGCCGCTCGCGCAGCTCTCGAACAGCACGTGCGGAAATTCGCGGGTCAGCCGGTCGAGCACCCGGTACAGCCCGAGCATGCAGCGGTGCGCCGTCTCCCGCTGCCGTTCGGGCGGCAGGGCGGCGGAGCCGATCTCGGTCATGTTCCGGTTCATGTCCCATTTCACGTAGCCGATCGGCGCGGAGGCCAGAATGCCGGCGATCATGTCGCCCACGGCCTCGCACACGTCGTCGCGCGAAAAATCGAGCACGAGCTGGTTCCGCATCTCGGTCCGCCGCCGGCCCGGCACATGGAGGCACCAGTCCGGATGCGCGCGGTAGAGATCGCTGTCCGGCGACACCATCTCCGGTTCGATCCACAGCCCGAACATCAGGCCTTCCTCCAGCACCCGCCCGGCCAGCTGCCGGAGGCCGCCGGGCAGCTTCCGCCCGTTCACCTTCCAGTCGCCGAGCGACGACGTGTCGTCGTTCCGCTTCCCGAACCAGCCGTCGTCCAGCACGAACAGCTCGATGCCGAGCCCGCGGGCCGACTTCACGATCTCGAGCAGCTTCTCCTCGTCGAAGTCGAAATAGGTCGCTTCCCAGTTGTTGATGAGCACCGGACGGACCCGGTCCCGGTGCGGGCCGCGGCACAGCCGCGTCCGGTACAGGCGGTGGAACGTGCGCGACATGGCGCCCAGCCCTTCCGCGGAGTAGACCAGAATCGCCTCCGGCGTCCGGAACGACTCGCCGGGCTCGAGCAGCCAGCCGAAATCGAACGGATTCAGCCCGATCGTCAGCCGGGTCGTGCCGTACTGCTCGACTTCCGCCTGCGCCGCGAAGCTGCCGCTGTAGACGAGGTTCATCGCGTAGACGTCGCCGTGGTCCTCGTCCGCGCCGGGGGCGAGCAGGGCGATGAACGGATTGTGCTGGTGGCTGCTCGCCCCCCGCCGGCTTTCGATGCCCTGCATGCCCGTCGTGAGCCGGCGCCGCTCGATCATCCGCTCGCGCAGCCAGGCGCCGCTCAGATGGATCCAGTCATAGCCGCAGTCGGGCAGATCGACGCTCGCGCTGAACGCCCGGAGCAGCCGGATCGGCCGGTCGCCCTCGTTGACGAACCGCGCCGACCGGGCGATGGCGTCGTGATGCGCGAACACCGTATAGGACAACACCGCCTTCAATCCCGAATACCGGTCCGCGAGCACCAGTTCCAGCGTCTCCGCCTCGTCGTCCGATTCCGTGTAGACGGCCGGGAGACCTTCGAGCGGCGGCTTCCCCCGGATGATGCGGTGGCTGTCGTACAGCAGCTCCGCCACCGTCGTGCCGTCGTCGAGCTGCGCCTGGTACGCCGGGTGGCGGAAATCGCCCGTGCCGTAGCCGGGATATTCCAGCGGCAGCCAATCGAACGACAGGGTGTTGTCCCCCGGGAACGGGACCGGCGCATGCCGCCACACCCGGCGGAGCAGCCGCTCCTCGGCGCCCGGCCGGATGCTCCGCCCCCAGTGGAGATGGACCGGCGCCGCGTCCTTCACCAGCCCGATGCAATAGCTCGAGTTCGGTGTCTGCAAATGGAAAATCCGTCTGCCCTCGTCGTACAAAATCGCCACAGGTTCAACCTCCCCCGGGCATCATCGTCCGTCCCGGCCCGCCTCAGCCTTTCACGGCGCCGGAGGACAGGCCCTGGATGAAATAGCGCTGCAGGAACAGATACACCAGCGCGATCGGAATCGCGCCCAGGAACGAGCCCGCCGCCACCCAGCCGATGTAGTTGTTGTACTGGCTGAAGAAGCCGGACAGCGCGACGGTGATCGTGTGCATGTCCTTGTGCTGCAGGAAAAACACGGAGAACTGGTAGTCGTTCCAGATGTTCACGCAGGTCAGGATGATGACGGTCGCCGTGATCGGCTTCAGGAGCGGCAGCAGGATCGCGTAGAACAGCTTGAACCGGCCCGCCCCGTCGATCAGCGCCGCCTCCTCGAGCTCGTACGGAATCGAGCTGATGAAGCCGGTGTACAGGAAAATCGTGATCGGCAGGCTGAACGTCACATGGAGTAAAATGATGCCCCACAGCTGGTTCATGGCCCCGATGTCCACCATGAACTTGTACAGCGGCACCAGAATCGTGAGCGGCGGCACGATCAGCGCGGACACGAAGATGCCGTACACCGCCCGGTTCAGGGGCGTCCGGAACCGCGCGAGCGGATATGAGGCGATCGAGCCGATCAGCACAATCAGAATGCCCGACCCGACCGTCACGAGCACGTTGTTGACGAGCGCCCGGTCGAGATTCGCCTCCCGCCAGGCATTGACGAAATTGTCCAGATACAGATAGCCCGGCGCGATCCACTTGGAGGAGAAATCGTCGTGCGCCTTGAACGATGTCGTGGTCAGAATGTAGAAGGGCAGCACGTGAATGAGGCAGATGAGCAGCGCAAGCCCTTCGCGTCCCCAGGAGATCTTCCTCATGCCAGCGGTGTCTCCCTTCGTTTCAGATAGAACAGGATCGTGAAGCTCACGACGGAGATGATGACGAACATCAGGTTCCCGATCGTCGCCGCGTACCCCGCGTCCTGTCTGCCGAAGTAGAGCTGGTACATGAGCGTCGACAGGGAGGCGGACGAATAGCCCGGCCCGCTGTTCGTCAGGGCGGTGATGACGTCGAACAGCTTCAGGCCGCCGATGACGTTGAGCACGACGCTGACCGTGATCGCCGGCGCGAGCAGCGGCCAGGTGACGTGCCGGAACCGGGACAGCGCGCCGGCCCCGTCGATCGTCGCCGCCTCGTAATAATCCTTCGGGATCACCTGGAGCCCAGCGAGCAGAATCACCATCGCGACGCCGAGAAACTGGTAGGTGTTGACGACCGTGATCATCCAGACGTTGAGATCCGGGTCGCCCAGCAGATTGACGGGTTCATCGGCGAACAGCAGGATGACGTCGTTGATGGCCCCGCCGTTGTACTGGAAGAAGAAATACCAGATGTATCCCATGATCAGCGGGCTGATGATCGCGGGCAGATAGATGATCGTCCTCGTCAGCGCCCGCATGCGGATGCGCTGGTTCAGGAACAGGGCGTACGCCAGCCCGATGATGTTCTGGAACAGCGCGCTGCCCAATCCGTAGATGAACGTGTTCCGGATGACCCGCGCCACGTCCGGGTCCGCGAACATGCGCCGGTAGTTGGACCATCCGATCCATTTGAACGTCTGGGAGTAGCCGTCCCAGTTCGTGAAGGAATACATCAGGCCGCGGATGAACGGATAGAGAATGAACAGGCCGAACAGCACCAGGGCGGGAACGTACAGCAAATTCAGCCAGGCCGGCGAGTTCCACATCTTGTCCGGCAAGAACCGGAACATGGATTTCACATTCGGTCGATATCGGTTACGGATTGGCATGTTCCTCTCCCCTTGTCTTCTTCCGGAAATCCGACGGATACTCCCCGACCATGTCCACGAACAACCGGGTGAAGTACCGGGTGCTGTGATAACCGACCTGTTCGGCGATCTGCCGGATCTGAAGGTTCGTGCCGAGGAGCAGCTCCTTCGCCTTCAGGATCCGGAGCCGGGTCAGATATTTGACGAACGTCGTTCCCGTTTTCTTGTGGAACAGCGCGCTCAGGTAGCTGGGCGTCACGTTCAGTTCGCCGGCGATCTGGTTCAGTCCGATGTTGTCCATGTAGTGCCGGTCAATGTACCGGAGCATCTGGTCGACCAGATCCTGGGGCTCCGCCGCTTCCGCATGCTGCCGCTGCCATCGTTCTCCCCGTTCCCGAAGCTCCCGGATCCACGATCTCCAGTCCGCGTCGGGCAGATCCGCGTCGAGGGCCAGTTTCACATATTCCCGGATATGGCGCCGCATCTCTTCGGTCGGCCCCGCTCCCGACGGACCGTCGAGCAGCCCGCGGATCTCCTCCAGCGTGTGCTGGTAATTCAGATACAGCCGGTTGCGGCAATCGCCCGCGAGCTGGAGGAACAGGCGGCCGAGCTTCAGCCGGTCCTCCGATTCGGCCAACCGGCGAACCTGCTCGAACTTCCAGATCCGGTTCATGCCGGACACGATATGGAAGCCCGAGCAATCCTGGATTTCGCGCAGATGCCCGAGGAACCGGTCATAGCCGGCACATTCCGCGGAGAGCACCGCGGTGACGGCCAGCTCGCCGCTCCGGTAGCGCGAGGCCGTCTCTTCCGCGCGCCGGAAGAAGGAACGGACGGCTCGCCGGGCTTCCCCGCGCGCCGGGTTCCAGACGCCCGCCGCCACATATTCCGTCCCGGTCAGCGTGAACACGGCGAGATGCAGACCGTGGACGAGACATTCCGGCACGGACCGGCGCAATTCGTCGATGAACGCGCATTTCAGCGTCTCCAGTCCGCGCGCGTCCAGCGGGCTGTCGAAGCTGAAGACGAGCGCCTGGAAGTGTCCCGTGCGCAGCAGGCTGTCCTTCGGCTCGGACGCCGGCGACGTCAGGCCGTGGATGAGGGAGATCAGCCGGTTCTCGAACCGGCTGTTGAGCAGCATCGCGTGCTCCCGGTTCAGCATGCCGACCGAATGGAGCGCCCGCTCCAGCTCATCCGGCACGACCGGCTTGAGCAGATACTCGTCGACGCCGAGCCGGAGCGCCTGCTGCGCGTACTGGAAATCCGAAAAACCGGACAAAATGATCCATCTCGTCCGGGGCGAGACCGCCTTGCCCCGGCGGATGGCTTCGAGCCCGTCCAGCTTCGGCATGCGGATGTCGACGATCGCCACTTCCGGCTGATGCTCGGAGAGCAGTTCCAGCATCTCTTCCCCGTGGGCGGCTTCGCCGACGATTTCCCAGGATGTCTCCATCTCCTGGATCATGCTGTTCAGGCTGACCCGCACCAACGGCTCGTCATCGGCAATGACAATTTTCACCCGGAAGTCACCTCCCCGGCCGGAATCCACAGTTCGGCCGCCGTCCCTTCGCCCGGCGCGCCGCGCAGCTTGAGCTCGGCCTCCCGGCTATACAGCGCCAGCCGCTCCCGGACGTTCGAGATGCCGACGCCTTCGCCGAACGCTTTGCCGTCGAATCCCGCGCCGTTGTCTTCGATCCGGATATGCACCCAGGAACCTTCCGCGCCCTCCTTCTCCGTCCGGCGCTCCGCCCGGATCAGCAGTCTTCCCGGCCGGTCCAGCGGCTCGATGCCGTGGATGACAGCGTTTTCAACCAGCGGCTGCAGCAGCAGCTTCGGCAGCCTGATATCCGCCAGATCCGGTTCATACTCGATGCTGAACGCGAGCCGGTCCCCGAACCGCAGCTTCTGCAGTTCGCAATACGCCGTCAGGAAGTCCATCTCGCGCCCGAGCGTCGATGTGTCCGCATGCTCCAGCGTATAGCGGAGCATGCCGCTCAGCGACAGGATGGCCTTCTCCAGCAGCCGGTGCTGCCCGGAGCGGTTCAGGCCGATCAGACCGTTCAGCGTGTTGTACAGAAAATGCGGATGAATCTGGGACTGCAGGGCCCGGAATTCCGCGTCGCGCTTGCCGAGCACGGCGCGGTATTCCCGGTCGATCATCTCCCTTAGCCGGGAGATCATGATGTTGAGCGCGGCCCCGAGCTGGGCGATTTCGTCCCGTCCCCTGGTGTTGAATCGATGGTCGAGATCGCCGTGCTGCACCTTCTTCATGACGCGCACCATGTCCGTGAACGGATTGACGATCCAGCGCGTCAGCGAGACGTTCAGCAACATCGTGAGCAGCACGCCGCCCGCGGCGAACAGCAGGCCGATCCGGTAAATCCAGGAGAGCTTCGACTGGAATTCCCGGTTGGAGAACAGGACGGCGATGCTCCAGCCCGCCGTGTCCATCGTCTTGACGACGGCCCGGTAGGTATCGTCCGGCCCTTCCACCGTCTGCCGCCCTTCGGCCAGCTGGGCCAGCATCGACTCGGTCAGCGGCCGGCTCGCGTACAGCGGCCGGTTGTTCTCGTCGAGCACCGCCACGACGGTCGTCACGTTGAACCGGACATTGCGGATGATGTTCTCGAGGACGATGTTGTCCGCATCCGCCATCATGACGCCCAGCGGCTTGCCGGAATCCGGATCCTTGAGCAGCCGGGCCACGGAGAACACCTGCCGGTCGGAGCCGAAGTAATCCTGGGGGTGGCTGCTGATGTAGGCCACCCTGCCGTGGTGCTCCACCGCCTTGCGGTACCACTCCTGCCGCTCGTACGGATAGTCGGGATCCGGCTCCTGCTGGTTCGTGTTGTTGACGGAATAAACCGATCCGTCCGCCAGCACGAGAATGGTGCCCAGGATGTCCTTGCGCGTCTGGCGAAGCTGGTTCGGCAGCGTGAAGCGGAGCGCGCGCTCCGCCAGGTGCTGAGCGTAGACGCTCGCCTCGTCGAAACGGCCGTCCGCCTTAAGCTTCATCGCGACCATGACGTCGCTCAGCAGATAAGGCGTAATCGTCAGCCGTTCCAGTTCGTCCAGATACATCTCGACATTGGAGGTCAGGGACGACAGTGTGCCCTCGTACAGTTCCGTGGTCTGCCGGTTGAACAGATCCCGGTAGTAGGAAGGCAGAACGGCGATCAGGACCACAAGGGGCACCGCCACCGTGAGCAGATAGAGAACGATCAGTTTGTGCCGGAGCGTCATGGTCATGCCCATCCTCTCTCTCGCGTCGGCCGCATGATCGGCCTTGTAAGCTCTATAATAAACGCACGCCCGTCCGTCGTGGACGGGAAAATGCGGCACGGGAGAGCGGGATGGGCGGAAAAGGGCCGGCCCCGCGGCCCCTTTCCGCCGGACCGGACAGCGTTACTGGTTGCTCAGGCGCTCGACTTCCTGCTTCATCTTCTCGGAGAACTGCTGCGGCGTCACCTGGTCGGCCAGAAGCGCGGTGCCCGTCTTGCACATGACATCCCACATGCCGTTCGGCAGGTAGACGCGGTCGAAGTACGGGAACACGCGGATGTTTTCATACTTCTGGTAATATTCCGTGAACTCGTGGTTCGCTTCGATGCCTTTGAGGCCGGCCGGCAGCTTCGTCACGTTGGCGAACTTGGCCAGGTTCTCCGGTTTCGCGAAGAACGCGACCAGCTTCTTGGCTTCCTCGAGATGCTTGCTGTCCTTCCAGACGCCCATCGTGTAGCGCTCGCCGCCCGAGAAGTTCGGCTCGTCGTCCGGATACCAGGCCGGCACGGGCATCAGGCCGATCTCCAGGTCCGGGTTGATCTTGTGCACTTCGTCGGCGAACGACGGACCGAGCAGGGTGAACGCCACTTTGCCCTGGGCGAACAGATTCGGCAGGTCGCTGTATTTGGCCGTCAGCACGTCCTTGTTCATGTACCCGTTCTTGTACATGTCGAGGAACGTTTCCGCGAGCGGCGTCCATTTGCTCCAGTCCATCGTGCCGTTCAGCAGGTTTTCCGCCTCGTTCTGCTCCGGGCTGATGAGCAGCGACGTCGCGAAGTAGTCGAAGAACTGGCCGACCATCCAGTCGTCGATGCCGGAGAAGTAGAACGGCGTGACTTCTCCGTTGCTTTCGGTCTTGATCTTCTCCGCGGCCGCCATCAGCTCGTCAATCGTCCGCGGCGGCTCGATGTTGTACTGCCGGAGCAGGTCGGCGTTGTACGTCAGCCCGTCCTTCGCTTCGGCCAGCACAAGCGCGTGCACCTTGCCGCTCTCGTCCGTCACCACGTCCCGGATCGTGTCCGTCATGTCCTTGACCCATTCTTCGTCCCGCAAGTCGGCCAGATAGTTGCCGTACCGGATGACCGCCCAGCCGTGCGTGTCCCACACGTCGGGCAGGTCGTTGGCCGCCATCTTGACCTTCAGGATGTTCTCGTACTCCGAGCCCGGAAACTGCAGATCCACCTCGACGTCCGGATTTTCCTGCATGAAGGCCCGCGCGATTTCCTCATACACGTCCTGCACCGCCTTGTCGGCCGCGGTGCCGTATACCGTGATCCGCTTCTTGTCCCCGGATCCGGCATTGTTCGATGAGGAGTTGTCCGACGTTGACGCGCCCGATTCCGACGTTCCGGTGTTGCCCGGCGCCGGCGTGCCGCCATTGCCCGAACCTTCGCGCTTCGAGCATCCGGCCAGGGCGAGCGAGACGGCGATGAACGCCGTCAGCAGGATGTAGAGCGTCCTTTTCACCTGTGATTCCCCCTTCTGCCAAGCGCAGTAAGTTTTTTCGGTTTCAGGCTAACACAATTGACAGCGCTTGCATATGACACGGTTTTTAAGTTCAAGCGCTCTTTTTTCGCAGGGGAAGCAGGCTCCGCCGGAAAAGCCGCTCCTTCCCGGACACACAACAAGGCCGCCCGGGCGGGTCTTGCGCCCGGACGGCCCGCTGCCGCCTACTGCGCCTTCTCGAGCAGCTTCGGCTTGGCGAAGATCATGCGCCCCGCCGACGTCTGCAGCACGCTCGTGACGAGCACCTCCATCGTCGTGCCGATGAAGTCGCGCCCGCCTTCGACGACGATCATCGTGCCGTCGTCGAGATAGGCGATGCCCTGGCCGTGCTCCTTGCCGTCCTTGATGACCTGGACGACGATCTCCTCGCCCGGCAGCACGACCGGCTTCACGGCGTTCGCCAGATCGTTGATGTTCAGGACGGATACGCCCTGCAGCTCGCACACCTTGTTCAGGTTGAAATCGTTCGTCACCACTTTGCCGCGCAGCGCCTTCGCGAGCTTCACGAGCTTGCTGTCCACTTCGCCGGCCTCGTCGAAATCGTCCTCGTAGATCAGCACCTTCACGTCCAGTTCCTTCTGGATTTTGTTCAGGATGTCGAGGCCGCGCCGTCCCCGGTTCCGCTTGAGCAGATCGGAAGAATCGGCGATATGCTGCAATTCTTCCAGAACGAATTCGGGAATGACCAGAGTACCCTCGATGAATCCGGTCTTGCAGATGTCCGCAATCCTTCCGTCGATGATGACGCTGGTATCCAGAATCTTGTGTTCTTCGCGCCGCGGCTCTTCCTCGTCCTGCGCCTGCGTCCGCCTCGGCTCGAGCAGCATCCGGAAGAAGTCCTCCAGCTCCTCCTTCTTGCTCAGCCCGACGCGCATCCCCATATAACCGAAAAATAACGTCATCACCACCGGCAACACAACCCCCGCGCCCGGCAATCCCGCCGCGGCCGGGTAGAGCAGCGCCGACAGCGCCAGTCCGGCCGTAAGCCCCAGACCGCCCGCCGCCAGATCGATGGTCGGGATGGACGCCGCGCGTTCCGCGCCCTGCTGCATCCAGCGGGCCGCCGGACCGGCCAGCATCGTCGCGGCCATGAAGCCCAGCAGCGCGCCGAGGGCGACGTTGGTGTAGTAGTTGCCCGACCGGAACCATTCGCCGTATCCGCTCCAGACCGCGGTGCCGCGGGTCCAGGCATGGGCCGAGTCGCCCGCCATGCCTCCGAGGATCAGACCCAGCACCTGGATCGTGCGTTTGACCGCCATGTTCGTCACCTCCGTTACAAGTATGCGCCGAACTTGGGCGGCCTAACCGTAGGGAGGCTTTTTTTCGCCGGAGAACGGTCCCAATCACGGGCGCGCGCTTTTGGGCAAATCTTCTTTTGGAAATCCGGCCCTGCATGCACTATAATGGAAATCGGTAAGCAACATTCTCGAAATGGGGTGGAAGGATGACGCTGGAGGATTTTCAGCGGCAGGTATCCGAGCTGCTGCTTCGCCACCGCAGTCTGTTGGATGTCTTGTCCAAACACGGACAATCGAGCGCTTCCGTGAACCGCGCCGTCACAAAGGCCGTCACGGAGTGCGGGTGCATCGAGCTGCATGCCCGCAAGCAGGATTTCCGCAGCGATCTCGGCATCGAAGAGCTGAAGCTGAAGCTCGACCATCACATCTCGGGAACGTTGTGCGAGAACTGCCGGGACGTGTTGAAGTACGAGCTCGGCAGACAGCTGTTCTACATGAGCGCGCTTGCGAATCTGCTCGGCATCAAGCTGGACGACGTGCTCGAACAGGAGTCGAGAAAATGCGCCACGCTGGGCATTTTCAACATGACCTGACCGTCGTCCGGCGCTCCAAACGCGTGAAAGACGAACGAGCCCGAAGACTGCGGTTTGCAGTCCCGGGCTCGTCTGCTTGGATGCGGAATAGACCCTTTCGGAACGGGAGAGGCCGCCGGATCGCGCGCCCGCTCAGGCCGTGTGCTCGGACTGGGCCGATTCGTCCGCCTTGGGGGCGCGGGCCCGCTTCTTCTTGGCGATGCGGCGTTCAACGTTTTTTTTTAGTCCGTAGAGCGCGTACAGCACAAGCGGGATGAAGACGATCTTCGGCAGATGGTCGGGGAACAGCAGGCCGAGCGCGACGGTGGCCGCCACGATCAGCGGCACGACCCAGACCGCCTGGCGCGGAATGCCGACCTTCTTGAAATTCGGATATTTGATGTTGCTGACCATCAGGAACGACAGCACCAGCGTCGTGACCATCAGCACGATGACGGGAATGTCCTCGTAGAACAGCGCCAGCGTCGCGACGACGACGCCCGCCGCCGGAATCGGCAGGCCGACGAAATACCCCGGCGTTCCGGCGTTCGTGTTGTACCGCGCCAGCCGAAGCGCGCCGCAGATCGGGAAAATCGCCGTGACGATCCACGCCGCGGCCGGATTCACGTCCTGGAACGCGGCGACATACATGATGAAGGCCGGAGCAACGCCGAAGGATATGACATCGGACAGCGAGTCCAGTTCCTTGCCGAAGTCGGTCTGCGCGTCCAGCGCCCGGGCGATCCGGCCGTCCACGCCGTCGAGCAGCATGGCGAAGATGACCATCAGGGCCGCGAGCTCCGGGTTTCCGTGGAACACGAGCATGATCGCGGCAATCCCCAGGAACAGGTTGCCGATCGTGATCAGGCTCGGTATGGACTTCGTGATCATCTGCTCCACCTCATCTCAGCAGTGCCCCAGGCAAAACGGGCCGGCGACATCCTCGCGGACGCGTCCGTTTTGCGGTGGAAGACCGGCCGATCCGCGGGGCGCAAAGCCCGCAAAATCGCGGTCTCCGAACAATGGCGGGGAGCGGGATTCACCCTATTCTAATGAATATCAGATGTGCCTGTCAATGAACACTTGTTCCTGAAGGCGCCGCAGACCGTCGCGGATCGCGCGGGCCCGCGTCTCGCCGACGCCGTCCACCTCGTCCAGCTCCTCGATCGTCGCCGCCAGAATCCGAGGCAGGCTGCCGAACCGCTGGACCAGATTGTTGCGGATGACGGCCGGCAGGCGCGGAATCTTGCTCAACAGCCGGAATCCGCGCGGCCGGACCGGCTCCTCCGCCCCGGCCTGCGTTTGCGGATAGCCGAGCAGCCGGACGACGGCGGCCGGATCCGGCAGTTCCCCGACGGACAGCCTGCCGAGCGCCGCTTCCGTCTCGCGGACCTTGTCGGCTTCCTTCGCGTAATCGCAGAGCAGCAGCCGGTACTCCTGTTCAATGCCGCCGACGAGCTCTTCCAGCTGCATCCGGACGAGCCGGCCCTCCGTGCCGAGCTCGTGGATGTACCGCCGGATTTCGGCCTTCACCCGGAGCACCCGCTCGATGCGCTGGATGACGGACGCCACCTCCGCGAGCGTGACGATATCCTCGAATTCGGACGCCGACAGGTTCGTGAAGTCCTGGCGCAGGACGGTCACGTAATGCTCGAGCGTCTGGATCGCCTGGTTCGCCTTCGTCAGGATGACGCCGATGTCTTTCAGCGCGTAGCGCAGATCGCCCTGGTACAGCGTGATGACGCCGCGCCGCTGCGAGATCGAGACGACGAGCTTGCCGGTCTGCTTCGCGACCCGCTCCGCCGTCCGATGCCGGATGCCGGTCTCGCTCGACGGAATCGAGCTGTCCGGGACAAGCTGCGCGTTCGCGTACAGGATGCGCGTCAGGTCGCCGCTCAGGATGATCGCGCCGTCCATCTTCGCCAGCTCGTACAGGTTGTTCGGCGTGAACTCGCAGTCGATCGCGAAGCCGCCGTCGACGACCGCCGCCACTTCCGGACCGTACCCGACGACGATCAGCGCGCCCGTCTTGGCCCGCAGCACATTCTCGAGCCCTTCGCGGAACGGCGTCCCCGGGGCGACGAGCTGCAGCAGCCGGTTCATCACATCCTGCGAATTCGATGGTTTCATGTTCGGCACAGCCTCCTGTCGGCCGTCTAGCCCAATGCGGCTCTGAGCGCTTCCTCCACCGATCCGACGCCGATGATCTCGATGCCCGCCGGAGGCTTCCATCCCCTGAGGCTCCGCTCCGGCATGATGACCCGCTTGAACCCGAGCTTGGCCGCCTCCTTCACCCGCTGCTCGGCGCGGGAGACGGCGCGCACCTCGCCCGTCAGCCCCACTTCGCCGAAGATGACGTCATAGGGCCGGGTCGGCGCGTCGCGGAAGCTGGAGGCCAGGCTGACCGCGGCCGCCAGGTCGACCGCCGGTTCGTCCAGCTTCACGCCCCCGGCGACGTTCAGGTACGCGTCCTGGTTCTGGAGGAACAGGCCGATCCGCTTCTCGAGCACGGCGATGATCAGCGCCATCCGCTGATGATCGATGCCGGCCGACATGCGCCGCGGGGACGGGAACATCGTCGGCGCGACGAGCGCCTGCAGCTCGACGAGCACGGGCCGCGTGCCCTCCATGCTCGCGGCGACCGTCGAGCCGGACACGCCGAGCGGCCGCTCGGACAGGAACAGCTCCGACGGATTCGCCACCTCGCGCAGGCCCGCTTCCGACATCTCGAAAATGCCGATCTCGTTCGTCGAGCCGAACCGGTTCTTCACCGCCCGGAGCAGCCGGTACGAATGGTGCCGCTCGCCTTCGAAATACAGGACGCAGTCCACCATGTGCTCCAGCAGCCGCGGACCGGCGATCGCGCCTTCCTTCGTAACATGCCCGACCAGCACGGTTGCAATCCCGCGGATTTTCGCCGCGCGCATGAACCAGGCGGTGCATTCCCGCACCTGCGCGACGCTGCCGGGCGCGGACGGGACGGACGGTTCGTACACCGTCTGGATCGAGTCGATGACGAGGAAATCCGGCTTCACTTCGTCGATCGCCTCGCCGATCCGCTCGACGTTCGTCTCGCACAGGACGAACAGCCGCTCATGCAGCGCGCCCAGCCGGTCCGCCCGCATTTTCGTCTGCCGGACCGACTCTTCGCCCGATACGTAAAGCACCGTCCGCCCGGCAGCAGC
>Ga0310826_100831_pt1 | contig 22833 bp, 20 predicted proteins | sample WT_ome_FD_201306 | JGI IMG/M metagenome (GOLD analysis project Ga0310826, IMG submission 201306) | Sorghum-adapted microbial communities enriched on wild type (WT) sorghum from Joint BioEnergy Institute, Emeryville, California, United... ... | reverse complement strand
CCGGAGGTGGTGACCACGACGGCGGGGCGGCGGCTGACCTTCCCGAGCCCCAGCGCGAGGAACGCGGCGGACCGCTCGTCGACCCGGACGTGGAGGCGCAACCGGCCGGCACGCGCGGCGTCGTGGAGCGCGTAGGCGAGCGGCGCCGACCGGGACCCCGGACTGAGCACCGCCTCGCGCACACCGCAGCGCACCAGCTCGTCGACGAGGACGGTGGCGAGCGCGGTCGAGGGGTGCACGGGCCGATCCTGTCACGCCGCGACCGGCCCCGGACCAGCGGCCGCACTACCGTAGGAGGGGTGCCGCCCGCAGCCCGCAGCCTCGCCGACGACCTCCGCGCGAGGGACGACGAGGCCCTGACCACCCTGCTGCTGCGCCGGCCCGACCTGGCCCGCCCGGCCCCCACGGACATCACCACCCTGGCCGCGCGGGCCACGACCCGCAGCAGCGTGCAGCGGGCGCTCGACGGGCTGGACCTGGCGACGCTGCGCGCCCTCGAGGCCGTCGTCGCCGCGGGCCCGGTCCGCCCGCCGGAGGTCGCCCGGCTGCTCGGGGAGCCGCCGCGCTCCGCCCGGGTCGCCCGGCTGCTGGAGGAGCTGTGGACCCTCGCGCTGGTCTGGCACAGCCCCGAGGGGATCCGGGCCGCCCGCACCGTCCACGAGGTCATGGGCGACCCCGCCGGTCTCGGCCCGGCGCTCGCCGACGTCCCGGAGGGCAAGGCGCTCGCCGCGGCCCTGGCCGGTCTGTCCCCCCGGGAGCGCTCCGTCCTCGACGCGCTGGCCTGGGGGCCGCCCACCGGTGTGCTGTCGACCGGGTCCGCCGACCGCGCCGTCGCAGAGGCCGGGGCCTCCCTCGTGGCCAAGGGCCTGCTGCACCGGGTGGACGACCAGCACGTGCTCCTGCCCCGGCAGGTCGGCCTGGCGCTGCGCGGTGGGCGGCTCTACCGCGAGCCCCGGCTCGACCCACCCGTCCCGGACGCGCCCGCCCTGGACCTGCAGATGGTCGACGCGGCCGCCGGGGGCCGGGCCGGCGAGCTGCTCACCGAGGCCGCCGAGCTCATCGACGAGTGGGGCGCGCGACCGCCCCGGGTCCTCCGCAGCGGCGGGCTGGCGGTCCGCGACCTGGGACGGGTGGCCACCCTGCTCGAGCTCACCCGCGAGCAGGCTGCGTGGCTCGTCGAGGTGCTGGCGGCGGCGGGCCTGGTGGCGGCCGACGACCGGGGGGAGCCGGCGTGGATGCCCACCGGGGCCGCGGACGACTGGCTGGAGGAACCGGCCCACGTCCGCTGGGCACAGCTGGCGGGTGCGTGGCTGAGGATGACGGCCGCACCCTCCCTCGTCGGCACCGGGGAAGGGGGCCGGGTGAACGCCCTCAGCCCGGAGAGCTCCTGGCCCCCCGGGCGGCAACGGCGCCTCGACGCCCTCGACGCCCTGGCCTCCCTCCCGCCCGGGACCCCGGCGGACGCGGAGAGCCTGGCCGAGCTGGTCCGCTGGCGCCGCCCGATCCGGACCGCCCGGGCCGGGGAGACCGGGGTCGAGGTCGTGCTGCGCGAGGCGGAGTGGGCCGGGGTCACCGGTCGCGGTGCGCTGTCGACCCCGGGTCGGCTCCTCCTCGGCGGCGACGAGGAGGCGACCGCCGCGGCGATGGCCGACCACATCCCGCCCCCGGTCGAGGAGGTGCTGCTCCAGGCCGACCTCACCGCGGTGGCGCCCGGTCGTCTCGACGGGCCGGCCCGCTCGCTCATGCGCCTGGTCAGCGACGTCGAGTCCCGGGGTGGGGCGACGGTGCACCGGTTCACCGAGGCCAGCATCCGCCGCGCGCTCGACGCCGGCTGGACCGCCGACCGGCTGCTCGGCGAGCTGGCGCAGATGAGCCGCACGCCGGTGCCCCAGCCCCTGGAGTACCTGGTCCGCGATGTCGCCCGCCGGCACGGCGCCCTCCGGGTCGGGGTCGCCGGTGCCTACGTCCGTTCCGACGACAGCGCCCTGCTGGACCGGATGCTGACCGACCGGGAGCTCGGTCTGCTCCAGCTGCGCCGCATCGCCCCGACCGTGGTGGTCAGCCCGCTGCCGCCGGGAACCGTGCTCGACGTGCTCCGGGATCACCAGTACGGCCCGGTGGGTGAGTCACCCGACGGTGCCGTCGCCCTCGCGCCGGCACACCACCACCGGACCACCCGCCCCGGCTCGACGCACCCCGTCCGGGTCCAGCAGGTCGACCGGGACATCGCGCACCGGGTGGTCGTCCAGATGCGCACCGGTGAGCAGGCTCGGCGCCGCGCCGGGCGCGGGGCCCACGGCGCACCCCCACCCACCGACCCGGTGGTGACCGCGCACGTGCTGCGGGAGGCCGCCGCCGAGGGGCACGCCGTGTGGGTCGGGTACGCCGACGACGCCGGTGGGGTGCGACGGCTGCTCGTGTGGCCGCAGTCGGTGGAGGCCGGACGGGTGCGGGTGACCGTGGAGGACCAGGACGCGGTGCGCACCCTGAGCCTGCACCGCATCACCGGCGCACACGTGGCGGACTAGAAGATCCGGACCCGGTCCTCGGGGGCCAGCCACATCCCGTCACCCTCCCGGGTGCCGAACGCCTCGTGGAAGGCGTCGACGTTGCGCACGACGTTGCCGCGCAGGTCCGCCGGGCTGTGCGGGTCGATGGACAGCAACCGCTTGGCCTCCTCGGGCCGGGACTTGGCCCGCCACACCTGGGCCCAGCCCAGGAAGAAGCGCTGCTCCGCGGTCCACCCGTCGATCTCGGGCCGGTCGCCGGACAGCCGGTAGGCCGCGAGGGCCATCTCCAGGCCGCACAGGTCGCCGATGTTCTCGCCCACGGTGAGCCCGCCGTTGACCTTGTGGCCGGGCAGCTCCCGCGACTCCAGCTGGTCGAACTGCTCGATGAGCGCCCGGGCGCGCTCGTCGAAGGCCTTCCGGTCCTCCTCGGTCCACCAGTCGGTGAGCGAGCCGTCGCCGGCGAAGCGGGAGCCCTGGTCGTCGAACCCGTGCCCGATCTCGTGGGCGATCACCGCGCCGATCCCGCCGTAGTTCACGGCGTCGTCGGCGTCCACGGTGAAGAACGGCGGCTGCAGGATCGCGGCGGGGAACACGATCTCGTTGAGCATCGGGTGGTAGTAGGCGTTGACCGTCTGCGGAGTCATCAGCCACTCGTCCCGGTCGATCGGCCCGCCGATCTTGCGCAGCTCCCGGTCCGCCTCGAACGCGTGGCCACGGCGCACGTTGCCCAGCAGGTCGGTGGGGTCGACGACGTAGGCCGAGTAGTCGCGCCACTTCTCCGGGTGGCCGATCTTGGGCCGGAACTGGGCCAGCTTCTCCAGCGCCCGCTCCCGGGTGGCCGGGCTCATCCACTCCAGCTCGGAGATCCTCCGTCGGAACGCCTCGATGACGTTGGCCACCAGCTGCTCCATGCGCCGGGCCGCCTCGGGCGGGTAGTGGCGCGCCACGTAGAGCTGCCCGGCGGCCTCGCCGAGGAGCTGCTCGACGAGGGCCACACCGCGCTTCCACCGCTCCTTGTTCTGCGGGGTCCCGGTCAGGGTGCGGCCGTGGAAGTCGAAGTGCGCCTCCACGAAGTCGTCGGTGAGGTAGGGCGCGGCGGCGTCGAGGACCCGGACCGTGAGCCAGGCCCGCCAGTCCGCGACGGGCACCTCGGTGAGGGCGGTGGCCACGGCGGCGAGGACGTCGGGCTGCCGGGCGACGACGTGGTCCAGGGCGCCCTGGGGCACCCCGAGCCCCTCGGCCCAGGCGTCCCAGCCCCAGCCTGGGGTGCGCTCGACGAGCTCGGCCAGCCCGAGCTTCGTGTAGGACTTCACCGCGTCCCGGGCGGTCACCCGGTCCCAGTGGGCGTCGGCGATGCGGGTCTCGAGGGCCAGGACCCGCCGGGCGACGTCCGGGCCGAGGTCCAGCCCGGCCTCGGCCAGGGCCGGTGCGGCCAGCGAGACGAGCCGGTCGAGGTAGGCGACGTAGGCGTCACGGGCGCCGGCGTGCTCCTCGGCGGTGTAGTAGGCCTCGTCGGGCAGCCCGATCCCGCCCTGGTGCAGGTAGGCGATGTTCTGCGTCGGGTCTCCCGCGTCGGCGGTGACCCAGAGGTGGACCAGGCCGTCCGCACCCTCCCGCTGCTGGACCGCCGACACCCGGGCCACGTCGGAGGGCGAGGCGACCGCCGCGATCCGGCGCAGCTCGTCGGCCAGCGGGGAGAGCCCGAGCCCGGCGATCCGGTCGGTGTCCATGAACGACTGGAACAGGTCGCCGACCTTGCGCTCCGGGCTGCCCGGCTCGGCGTCCGCCGCGGCGGCGGCGCTCTCCTCGATGAGCTCGTGCATGGCCGCCTCGGCCGCCTCGCGCAGCATGTCGAAGGCCCCGTAGCGACCGCGGTCCGGCGGGATCTCCGCGGTCCTCAGCCACGAGCCGTTGACGAAGCCGAACAGGTCGTCCTGGGGGCGGACCGAGGGGTCCATGTGGGCAGGGTCGATGCCGGAGTGCATGGGCGGACTCTAACCGGACCGGGCGCGCGAACCGTGCTCCCGGGCCCCTACCCCGAGGGGACGAGCGCGCGGACCGACGGCAGCAGCGCGAGCGCGTTGACGACGACCGAGAAGACGAGCAGGGCGAGCGCCCAGGTCGGGTGCCCGGCGTGCCAGAGCCCGAGGGAGGCGAGGCCGAAGACGAGGACCTTGACCACGGGCCGCACGACGGGACCGCCGAACGGGGCCCTGGGCGAGGCGAACGCCCACCAGACGGTCACGACCAGGAGCGGCACCGCGACCGCGAGGAGCACCGCGCCGGCGCCGCGCCCCACGTGGGAACCCCACACCCCGGCGGCCACCGCGGCGGCGACCTCGTCCAGGAAGACGAGGGAGAGGACCGCCCACCCGAACGCGGCGGCGCCACCCCCCGGGACGCGGTCGTCGCTCACCCCTGACCGGCCAGGGCACGCACCACCCGTGAGGGCGAGGGCCGGCCGAGCTGCCGGGACATCCACACGCTCGTCTCCACGAGCTTCTCGAGGTTGGCGCCGTGCTGGATGCCCATGCCGTCCAGCGCCCACACCAGGTCCTCGGTGGCCAGGTTGCCGGTGGCGGACTTGGCGTAGGGGCAGCCGCCGAGGCCACCGGTGCTCGCGTCGACCACGCGGACGCCGCGCTCGAGGGCGGTCACCGTGTTGGCGAGGGCCTGGCCGTAGGTGTCGTGGAAGTGCACCCCGACCTGGTCCACCCCGATGCCGACCTCGTCGAGGGCGTCGAGCAGCCGCTCGACGTGTCCGGGGGTGCCCACCCCGATGGTGTCGCCGAGCGACAGCTGGTCGCAGCCCAGGTCCATGAGCCGCGCACACACGTCGACGACCTGGGGGATCGGGACCGGCCCCTCCCAGGGGTCCCCGAAGCACATCGACACGTAGGCCCGCACCCAGGCCCCGGAGTCCAGGGCGCGACGGACGACCGGCTCGAACATCGCGATCGACTCGTCGATGCTCCGGTTGAGGTTCTTGCGGGCGAACGTCTCCGTGGCGCTGCCGAACACCGCGATCGCCCGCACGCCCTTGGCCAGGGCGCGGTCCAGGCCTCGCTCGTTCGGCACCAGCACCGGCCTGGTGTCGCCCACCCCGACGGACCCGAGCAGGTCGAGCAGCTCCTCGGCGTCACCGAGCTGCGGGACCCAGGAGGCGGGGACGAAGGAGGTCAGCTCGATGGTGTCCAGCCCGGCGTCCAGCAGCCGCCGCACGAACTCGGCCTTGACCTCGACCGGCACCGTCGACTTCTCGTTCTGCAGGCCGTCGCGCGGCCCGACCTCGTAGATGGTCACCGAGTCCGGCATCCCGGCCCGGGGCTCGACCTGTGGAGTGCGCATGGTCGCCCCAGCATGCCACCCGGGCGGGGCCGGGAACACCGGCCCCGGCCCGCTCTCAGACGCGGCGCAGCACGACCGCGGTGGCGATCGCGGCCGTGGCTGCCTCGTGCCCCTTGTCCTCGCTCGACCCCGGCAGCCCGGCCCGGTCGCGGGCCTGCTCCTCGTTGTCACAGGTCAGGACGCCGAAGCCGACCGGCAACCGGCGCTGGACGCTGACCTGGGTCAGGCCCCAGGTGGCGGCCTGGCAGACGTAGTCGAAGTGCGGGGTCCCGCCCCGGATCACCACCCCCAGGGCCACGAGCGCGTCATACCCGCGCTCGGCCAGGCGGGCGCACGCGACCGGGAGCTCGAAGCTGCCCGGCACCTGCACCCAGGTCACGTCGGTGACGCCGGCCTCGACCAGGGCGCGGCGCGCACCGTCGCGCAGGCCGCCCATCACCTCCTCGTGCCACGAGGACGACACCACCGCGACCCTCAGGCCGGTGCCGTCCACCCGCAGCGTCGGCGCACCCGCACCGCTCATCGTGTCCCTCCGTTCCGTAGCGCGACCTCGGGGATGGTCGCGTGGCCCAGTCGGGCCCGTTTGGTCTCCAGATACGGCACCGCCTCCGGTGCCGGCTCGACGTCACTGGCGTGCACCTCGGTCACCTCGATGCCGCACTCGAGCAGCGCGGACACCTTGGCCGGGTTGTGCGTGATCAGCCGCACCCGGTCCAGGCCGAGGTCGGTGAGGATCGCCGCGGCGGCGCCGTACTCCCGCGCGTCCACCGGCAGGCCCAGGTGGACCTGCGCGTCGACGGTGTCGAGCCCGCCGTCCTGGGCCCGGTAGGCCCGCAGCTTGTCCAGCAGACCCACCCCGCGGCCCTCGTGACCGCGCAGGTAGACGACCACGCCGCCCTGGTGCGCCACCCGGCGCAGCGCGTCCTGCAGCTGCGGGCCGCAGTCGCAGCGCCGCGAGCCCAGGGCGTCCCCGGTGAGGCACTCGGAGTGGACCCGGACCAACGGCGTGGTGCCGGGACCGCGGGGGGACACCAGGGCCAGGTGCTCGGCGCCGGTGAGGCCGTCGCGGTAGCCGTGCGCGGTGAACACCCCGTGCGCGGTGGGCAGCGTCGTGGTCGCCACCCGGGTGACCCGGTCGTTCCGGCGCCGCCAGGCGACGATGTCGGCGACGGTGAGCACGACCAGGCCGTACCGCTCGGCGAGCTGGCGCACCTGCGGCGCCCGCAGCATCTCGCCGGAGTCGTCGACGAGCTCGGCGATCGCCGCCACGGGCGCCAGCCCCGCGAGGCGGCACAGGTCCACCGCCGCCTCGGTGTGACCGGGCCGCTCCAGCACGCCCCCGGGACGGGCCCGCAGCGGGACCACGTGCCCGGGCCGCGACAGGTCGTCCGGGGTGGTGCCCGGGTCGGCCAGCAGCCGGACGGTGTGCGCCCGGTCGCCGGCGCTGATGCCGGTGGTCACCCCCGTTGCCGCGTCCACGGTGATCGCGTAGGCCGTGCGGAACGGGTCCTCGTTGTCCCGCACCATGAGCGGCAGCCCGAGCCGGTCCGCCCAGTCGGCGGGCATGGGGGCGCAGACGTAGCCGGAGGTGTGCCGGATCGTCCAGCCCATCCACTCCGGGGTGAGCGTCTGGCCGGCGAGGATGACGTCGCCCTCGTTCTCCCGGTCCGCGTCGTCGAGGACGAGGACCGGCCGGCCCCGGCGCAGCGCCTCGAGGGCCGCGGTGAGGTCGCCCCGCGCGGTCACGACGGCACCGCCCCGGTGACGAGGAGCCGCTCGACGTACTTGGCGAGGACGTCGACCTCGACGTTGACCCGCTCTCCCGGGGCACGGCGGCCGAGGGTGGTCCGCTCCAACGTGGTGGGGATGAGCGAGACCTGGAAGGCGTCCTCGAGCACCGCCGAGACGGTGAGGGACACGCCGTCGAGGGTGATCGAGCCCTTGTGCACGACGTAGCGCGCCAGCTCGGGCGGCAGGGCCAGGGTGACGACCTCCCAGCGCTCCGCGGGGGAGCGGTCGAGGACGGTGGTCGTGTCGTCCACGTGGCCCTGGACGACGTGCCCGCCGAAGCGCCCGTCGGAGCGCAGGGCCCGCTCCAGGTTGACCGGGGACCCGGGGCCGAGGTCCCCCAGAGCCGTCCGGGCCAGGGTCTCGCCCATGACGTCCGCGGTGAACCCGCCGTCGGCGCGGTCCACCACGGTGAGGCAGACGCCGTTGACGGCCACGGAGTCCCCGGGCGCGAGGTCCTCGCTGACCAGGGGTCCGCGGATCCGCAGCACGGCGGAGTCGCCCTGCCTGGAGACGGACCGGAGCTCCCCGAGCTCCTCGACGATGCCGGTGAACATCTACTGCTCCTTCGTGGTGGCGCCCGCCGACGCGGCGGGTCGGTGGTCGGGGGCGGCCAGGCGCAGGCCGACCCGCAGGTCGGGGCCGACCCGGCGCAGGTCGGTCACCTCCAGGCGGGCGAGGTCGGCGATGGTGGTGATGCCCAGGTCGCCGACCGCGGACGGGCCGGCGCCGAGCAGGGCCGGGGCGAGGTAGTACACGACCTCGTCGACCAGGCCGGCGCGCCAGAACGCGGCGGCCAGGGTGGGACCGCCCTCGAGGAGGACCTGGCGGACCTCCCGGGCGTGGAGCTCGGCGAGGACCTCGTGGGGGTCCCGGGTGCGCAGGTGCAGGGTCGGCGCGGCGTCGTCGCGGACCCTCGCCCCGGACGGGAGGTCGCGCAGGCCGACGACGACGCGCAGCGGCTGGCGCCCCCGCAGCGATCCGTCCGGGTGGCGGACGGTGAGCGCGGGGTCGTCGTCGAGGACGGTGCCGGTGCCGGCGACGATCGCGCCGCACCGGGCACGCAGGTCGTGGGAGTCCGCCCGGGACTCGGGGGAGCTGATCCAGCGGCTGGTGCGGTCGGCCGCGGCGGCGCGGCCGTCGAGGGTCGAGGCGACCTTCCACACCACCCGCGGCCGGCCGTGGCGGACCGCGAACGACCAGGCCGAGACGAGCTCGTCGGCGCCGTCGACCGGGACCCGCTCGACCGCGACCCCGCGGAGGGCCAGCCAGGCGGCTCCCCCGCCGTGCCCGCTGGGGTCCGGCACGGCATACGCGACCCGGGCGACCCCCGCGGCGAGGATGGCCTCGGTGCACGGCGGGGTGCGCCCGGTGTGGGTGCACGGCTCGAGGGTGACGACCACGGTCCCGCCGGCGGCGCGCTCTCCTGCCTCCCGGAGGGCCACGACCTCGGCGTGCGGGGTGCCGGCCCCCTCGTGGTGGCCGACGCCCACGACGGTGCCGTCCCGGTCGAGGACGACGGCGCCGACGCGCGGGTTGGGGTCGGCCTCGGGCCCGAGGCGGGCGGCCTCGAGGGCGCGGCGCATCGCCTCGGCGGTGGTGGTCGGAGCTGTCATCCTCGTCCTCTGCTGCCCTGTGGGTGGGCTCCGGGACGAGGGATGCGGCCGGTTCGCCGTGCGGTCGGGTGGGTTCGCGGCCACCCGGCCCGTCACACGGACCGTGCCGGCCCGCGGGCGCGGGCCAACGCGCGCCTCCCATCCGGACTTTCACCGTCGGTCCTGGAGTTCCACCAGGTCCACCGGCCGCTGGCTGCGGCCGGGTCGCGGACTGTCACCGCCGGCTCGGAGTTTCACCGACCCCGGAGCGCGTGCTCCCACTATAGGCACGGCCCCTGCCGATCACCCAGCCCCGGACGGCGCTCAGGCCCGCGGCTCCCGCCCGGCGGGTTGCCGCGGTTCGGGCAGCAGGGGTTCCGGCTCGCGCAGCGGGGCCCGCGCCGGCCGGCCCTCCGCCACCTCGGCGGGCACGCCGTCGAGGACCACCGGCACCGGTCCCGACCCGCGCACCAGCGTCACGGTGGTCCCGTCCCGGGTGGTCTCCACCCGCAGCAGCCGCCCCCGCCAGCTGAGGCGGTATGCCGTCCGGCTGAGGCCCGCGGGCAGCACGGGGGCCAGCTCCAGCTCCTCCCGGTCCTCGCGCAACCCGCCCAGCCCGGCCGCGAGCGCGAGCCAGGCGCCGGCCACCGAGGCCAGGTGCAGCCCGTCGGTGGTGTCCTCCTGCAGGTCTCTCAGGTCGACCAGGGCGCACTCCCGCAGGTAGCGGTGGGCCAGGTCGACGTGCCCCGCCCGGGCGCAGACCACCGCCTGGACCGCGGCGGACAGGGAGGAGTCCCGCACCGTGCGCGCCTCGTAGTAGTCGAGGTCCCGGGCCAGCTCCTCCTCGGTGAAGTCGTCCCGGCACCACCACAGGGCCAGGACGAGGTCGGCCTGCGGCGTGGCGTCGGCGACGCCGACCATGGCCTGTCCCTCCTCCGGGTGCCCGTAACCGCCCTCCGGGTAGGACAGCGGGAAGGTCTCGAACACCCCGGCGTGGAAGGTCCCGTGGAAGACGCAGGGCTCCCCCTCGTCCAGCGTGCCGCGGACCCCCAGGTAGCCGTTGCCGAGACTGAACAGCGCCTCGGTGGCCCCGAGGCGGTCGAGGTCGACCCGCGGCTCGCACACCGACCACGGACGCAGCTCGAGAGGGGGCGCGCTCATGTGCCATGGGTACCGTCTGCCGCCGCCGCTGGCGACCGGACGCGGAATGCCGCGTGACGGCATACCGTTGGCCCTTGCGATGAACGGACCCCTGATCGTCCAGTCCGACAAGACCCTGCTGCTCGAGGTCGACCACCCCGGCGCCGAGGAGGCCCGCCGGGCCATCGCGCCGTTCGCCGAGCTGGAGCGGGCCCCCGAGCACGTCCACACCTACCGGGTGACGCCGCTGGGCCTGTGGAACGCGCGCTCCGCCGGCCACGACGCCGAGCAGGTCGTCGACGCCCTCGTCACCCACAGCCGCTACCCGGTGCCCAACGCGCTGCTGCTCGACATCGCCGAGACGATGGACCGCTACGGGCGGCTCAGCCTGGAGAAGCACCCGGAGCACGGGCTGGTCCTGCGCACCACCGACCGGCCGGTCCTGGCCGAGGTGCTGCGGCACAAGCGGATCAAGCCGATGATCGGGGCCCGCATCGACGACGACACCGTCGCGGTGCACCCGTCCGAGCGCGGCCGGCTCAAGCAGGAGCTGCTCAAGGTCGGCTGGCCCGCGGAGGACCTGGCCGGCTACGTCGACGGCGAGAAGCACCCCATCGAGCTGCTCGAGGACGGGTGGTCGCTGCGCCCCTACCAGCGCCAGGCGGTCGACGGCTTCTGGGACGGCGGCTCGGGGGTCGTGGTGCTGCCCTGCGGGGCGGGCAAGACGCTGGTCGGCGCCGGCGCGATGGCCCGGTCCGGCACCACCACCCTGATCCTGGTCACCAACACGGTGGCGGCGCGGCAGTGGCGCGACGAGCTCGTGGCCCGCACCTCGCTGACCGAGGACGAGATCGGCGAGTACTCCGGCGCCCGCAAGGAGATCCGCCCGGTCACCATCGCCACCTACCAGGTGCTCACCACCAAGCGCAAGGGCGTCTACCCCCACCTGGACCTGCTCGACGCGCGGGACTGGGGGCTCATCGTCTACGACGAGGTGCACCTGCTGCCGGCCCCGATCTTCCGGATGACCGCGGACCTGCAGGCCCGGCGCCGGCTCGGCCTCACCGCGACCCTGGTCCGCGAGGACGGGCGGGAGTCGGACGTCTTCTCCCTCATCGGACCGAAGCGCTACGACGCACCGTGGAAGGACATCGAGGCCCAGGGCTACATCGCCCCGGCCGATTGCATCGAGGTCCGGGTGACCCTCGCGGACAGCGAGCGGATGGCGTATGCCGTGGCCGAGCCGGACGAGCGGTACCGCTTCGCCTCGTGCGCGCCGGTCAAGGACGGCGTCGTGGAGCGCCTCGTCGCGCGGCACCGCGGCGAGCCGACCCTCGTCATCGGCCAGTACCTCGACCAGCTCGAGACGCTGGCCAACCGGCTGGGCGCGCCGCTGATCACCGGCGAGACCGGGGTGACCACCCGGCAGAGGCTGTTCGCGCAGTTCCGCGAGGGCGAGATCGACCTGCTCGTCGTCAGCAAGGTCGCGAACTTCTCCATCGACCTGCCGGAGGCGTCGGTGGCGATCCAGGTGTCCGGGACGTTCGGCTCGCGGCAGGAGGAGGCCCAGCGCCTGGGCCGGCTGCTGCGGCCCAAGGGCGACGGCCGGACCGCGCACTTCTACACGATCGTCTCCCGCGACACCGTGGACGCCGAGTTCGCGGCGCACCGCCAGCGCTTCCTCGCCGAGCAGGGGTACGCCTACCGGATCGTCGACGCCGACGACCTCGACTCCCTCGGGGCGGCCTCCGGCTGACGCTGCCGCGACGGGTCGGACGGGAGTACCGTCCGACCATGGCCGTCATCTCGGCCCACGGGCTGGTCAAGCGCTTCGGGAGCACGACCGCGCTGGACGGCCTGGACCTGCGCGTCGAGGCGGGTGAGGTCCACGGCTTCCTGGGTCCCAACGGTGCCGGAAAGTCCACGACCATCCGGATCCTCCTCGGCCTGCTGCGCCCGCACGCAGGCACGGTCCGGCTGCTGGGCGGAGACCCCTGGGACGAGGCACCGGAGCTGCACCGCCGGCTGGCCTACGTCCCGGGCGACGTGAGCCTCTGGCCCACCCTCACCGGGGGTGAGGTCATCGACCTGCTCGGCCGCCTCAACGGCGGGATCGACCCCCGCCGGCGGGACGCGCTGCTGGAGCGCTTCGACCTCGACGCCAGCAGGCGCGCGAGGACCTACTCCCGGGGGAACCGCCAGAAGGTGGCCCTCGTGGCGGCCCTCGCCTCCGACGCCGAGCTGCTCCTGCTCGACGAGCCGACCTCCGGGCTCGACCCGCTCATGGAGGTGGAGTTCCGCGCCGCGGTGCGCGAGGACCGCACGCGCGGCCGGACCGTGCTGCTCAGCAGCCACGTGCTGTCCGAGGTCGAGCAGATCTGCGACCGGGTCACGATCATCCGGGCCGGGCGCACCGTGGAGACCGGCAGCCTGACCGAGCTGCGCCACCTCAACCGGACCCAGGTCACCGCGGAGCTCGCGGGGCCGGTGCCCCCGACCTCGCGACGATCCCCGGCGTCCACGACGTCGTCGTCGACGGCGCACGCATCGCCGCTTGGGTCGAGTCCACCGCCCTCACCACCCTGCTGGGCCGGTTCGCCGAGGTCGGGGTCCGGTCGCTGACGAGCCACCCGCCGACCCTCGAGCAGCTCTTCCTCCGCCACTACGGGGCCGAGCCCGTGCGGCGATGACCGGGGTGGCGGTGCTGGCCCGGCTCGCCGTGCGGCGGAGCCGGTGGTTCTGGCTTGCCTGGATCGCCGCGCTCGCGGTGGTGTCGCCGCTGACGGCCCTGGCCTCCGACCAGATCCTGCCGCCCGGGCCGCAGCGGGACCAGCTGCTGGCCGTGCTGTCCTCGACCGGTGCCCTGCAGGCGCTGACGGGGCCTGCCGTGTCACTGGACGGGCCGGGTGGGGTGACCGTGTGGCGCGCCGGGACGATGCTCGCGACGCTGGCCGGCCTCGTGGCGGTGCTGGGCGTGGTGCGCACCACCCGCGGCGACGAGGAGGCCGGGCGCACCGAGCTGGTGCGGAGCGGGAGCGTCGGCCGGCACGCCCCGACGGCCGCCGCCGTCCTCGTTGCCCTCGGGGGCGGGATCGTGCTCGGGCTGCTGGTGGTCCTGGGGATGGTCGCGGCTGGCACGCCGGTGGCCGGGTCGGTCGCCTACGGCGCCGGTCTCGCGGGTACCTCCGCGGTCTTCGTCGGAGTCGGCGCCGTCGCGTCCCAGCTGGCCGGGTCCGCCCGGGCCGCCAAGGGCCTCGGCCTCGCGGTGGTGGGAACGTCGTACCTGGCCCGCGCGGTGTCCGACGGCACCGCCACCTCCCCCGGCACCTCGAACCTGCTCTCCTGGCTCTCCCCCGTGGGGTGGACGGCCCTGGCGCACCCGTATGCCGGGGAGCGGTGGTGGGTGCTGGCCCTACCGGCCCTGACCACGGCGGTGCTGCTGGCAGGGGCCGTGATCCTGGAGGGCCGGCGCGACCACGGCTCCGGCTTCTGGACGAGCGGACCCGGCGGTAGGCAGGCCGGACCCACGCTGTCCCACCCGCGCGGGCTCGCCCTCCGCCTGCACCGGGCCGGCATCGCTGCATGGGCCGTCGGCGTCTCCGCGTGGGCTCTCCTCATGGGGCTGCTGTCCACCGGCTTCACCGAGGTGATGGGGGCGTCACGCGAGCTCGGGGTGATGATGCGACGGCTCGGCGCCGGCGCCAGGGACCCAGCGGAGGGCGAGCCGACCTCGTGCTCGCCACCAGGGTGCGCAGGACGGTCCTGGCGTGGTCGCACCTGGGGCCCGCCCTCCTCGTCCCCTCGGTTCTGCTCGTCGGGGCCGGCGTCCTGCTGGCCCTCCCCAGCGCCGTCGAGCAGGCGGACCCGGCACGGGTCCGGGACCTCGCGGCGGCCGCGACGGCACTTCTCCCGGGTGTCTGGCTCGTCGTGGGACTGGGATTCGCGCTGCACGGGTGGGTCCCCACGGCATTTGCCGTCGTCTGGTTCGTCATCGGCTGGACGTTCTTCGTCTCCTGGCTCGGCGCTGTCCTCGACCTGCCCCGGTGGCTCATCCGGCTCACCCCGCTCGGGCCGTTGCCGAGGCTTCCCCAGGAGCCGATGGCCTGGGGGCCGGTGCTGGGCGTCTCCGCGCTGACCCTGGCCTGCCTCGCAGCCGGCCTCGCGGGCTACCGGCGACGGGACCTTCTGACCGGGTGAGCCCCGCCCAGCAGCCTCCCAGGAAACTCCCAGCAGACGGTCACACACTGGCTGCTATGAGCACGCCCGAAGCCACCCTCCTCGTCGTGGAGGACGAGGAGAACATCCGTGAGCTGCTGTCCACCAGCCTGCGGTTCGCGGGCTTCGCGGTGCACGCCGCCGCCGACGGCACCGCGGCGCTCCGGATGGCGGCCGAGCACGACATCGACCTCGCCGTCATGGACGTGATGCTGCCGGACATGGACGGCTTCACGGTGACCCGCCGACTGCGCGAGCAGGGTCGCAACGTGCCCATCGTCTTCCTCACCGCCCGCGACTCCCTGGACGACAAGGTCAAGGGCCTGACCGTCGGCGGCGACGACTACGTGACCAAGCCGTTCAGCCTGGAGGAGGTCGTGGCCCGGATCCGCGCGGTCCTCCGCCGCACCGGCCGCCGGCAGGACGAGGACGACACCACCCTGCGGGTCGCCGACCTGGAGCTCGACGAGGACTCGCACGAGGTGCGGCGCGGCGGCAAGGTCATCGACGTCTCCCCCACCGAGTTCAAGCTGCTGCGCTACCTCATGCTCAACCGGGGGCGGGTGCTCTCCAAGGCGCAGATCCTCGACCACGTGTGGGACTACGACTTCCGCGGGGAGATGGGGATCGTCGAGTCCTACATCTCCTACCTGCGGCGCAAGATCGACGTCGAGGGCCCGCCCCTGATCCACACCAAGCGCGGCGTCGGGTACGTGCTGCGGGAGCCGCGCGAGGACCGGTGAACGCGCTGCGCAGGGCCCGCCACTGGGCCTACACCCAGCTGCACGAGATGTCCCTCACCGCGCGGCTGGTGGCGGTGGTGGTCGTCCTCGCCCTCGTCGCGTTCACCACGACGACGGCCCTCACCGCGATGCTCCTGCGCGACTACCTCACCGAGCAGACGGACCAGAAGCTGTCGGACTCCGTCACGCCCCTGAACGCCCTGGCCTGGACCACGCTCGACGAGCTCCGGAGGGGGCGGCTGGTCGAGGTGTCGAGGTACTTCCCGTCCGGGGGGTACTACGTCGTCATCACCGAGCGCGCCACCCAGTCGGCCTACGCCCTGGGCTTCAGCCCCGACGACCCCACGGTGCCGGACCTGGCCGTCCCGTGGGGCGACGAGCGTCTGGACGGCGAGCCGTTCACCATCCGGTCCCAGGACGGCACGGTGGCCTGGCGGGCGGTCGCCCGGTCCACGAGCCGGGGCGAGGGGACCGTCGCGGTGGCCCTGCCGATGGACGACATCGAGGACACGGTCAACCAGGTGATCCGGCTGAGCCTGGTCATCGGCACCGCCACCCTGGTCGCCGTCGCCCTCCTCGCCTGGGCCGCGGTGCGCCGCGCGTTCCGCCCCCTCGCCCGGATCGAGGACACCGCGGCCGCCATCGCCGCCGGCGACCTGACCCGCCGCATCCCCGAGCGCAACGCCAGCGACGAGGTCGCCTCGTTGTCCACCTCGCTCAACCAGATGCTCACCCAGATCGAGCAGTCGTTCGCGGTGCGCGAGGCCTCCGAGCAGCGGATGCGCCAGTTCGTCGCCGACGCCTCCCACGAGCTGCGCACCCCCCTGGCCACGGTGCGCGGGTACGCCGAGCTGTACCGGGTCGGCGGGATCCGCGGCGACGAGGACGTGGCCGGGGCGATGCGCCGCATCGAGTCCGAGGCCACCCGGATGGCCCGGCTCGTGGAGGACATGCTGCTGCTGACCCGGTTCGACACCGAGCCGTCGTTCGAGCGCAGGCCGACCGACCTCACCGTGCTCGCGGCCGACACCGTCCAGGACGCCCGCGCCAGGGCCCCGCAGCGTGACATCCGGCTGGTGCCGCTCGGCCGGGAGACCGGCCCCGCTCCGGCGCTGGGCGACGAGCACGCGTTGCGCCAGGTGCTCGCGAACCTGGTGACCAACGCGCTCAGCCACACCCCCGCCGACACCCCGGTCGAGGTAGCCACCGGGGTCGAGGGCGACCGGGTGGTCCTCGAGGTGCGCGACCACGGGCCGGGGATCCCCCCGGCGGTGGCGGAACGGGTCTTCGAGCGCTTCTACCGCGCCGACCCGTCGCGGAGCCGGGCGCAGGGCGGCACGGGTCTCGGCCTGGCCATCGTGGCCGCCATCGTCAGCGCCCACCACGGCAGGGTGACCCACCGGCCGACCCCGGGTGGCGGGGCGACGTTCCGGGTCGAGCTGCCGCGGGCGGACGTGTCGGCGCCGGCCCGGACCGGGCGGGGCTGACCGACCCGGTCAGCCCCGGGCGGCGTGGGTGCCGCGGCGGGTGATCCGCCGCAGCCGTGCCCGCGCGACACCCACGCTGGGCTTGAGGGTGCCGGGCCACGGCGGCATACCCGTCGGCGCCAGGCCGGCGCCGTCGCAGGACGGGCCGCCGAGGCGCACGTTGTGGGGGGCGACGGTGCCGTAGCGGGTCAGCTCGGTGCGTACTCCGCACCGCGGGCAGAAGGTGGGCGCGGAGCCCACGGGGGCGCCAGGAAATCCGGTGTGCATGGGGACGGGCGGTCCAATCGCATACAGGGGGTGGACGGGGGTGGTGGGATGCCGTGCGGAGCCCGTCGGTTCATCTCCCGCATCCGATTCTAGGATCGCCCGACACCGCCCCCGACCACGGGCGATGTCATCTTGGTCACACCGGTCAGAGCACCGCCTGGAGGAACTGCCGGGTGCGCTCGTGCTCGGGCTCGGTGAAGATCCGGTCCGGCGGCCCGGACTCGATGATCCGGCCGCTGTCGAACATCATCACCCGGTCCGACACGTCCCGGGCGAACTGCATCTCGTGGGTGACGATGAGCATCGTGATGTCCGTCTCCTCGGCCAGGCGCCGGAGCACGTTGAGCACCTCACCCACGAGCTCCGGGTCCAGCGCGGAGGTCACCTCGTCCAGCAGCAGGATCTCCGGGCTCATCGCCAGGGCCCGGGCGATGGCGACCCGCTGCTGCTGACCTCCGGAGAGCTGCATCGGGTGGGCACCGCCCCGGTCGGCCAGCCCCACCTTGTCGAGCAGGTCGAGCGCCCGTGCCCGGGCCTCCTCCTGGGACAGCCCGAGCACGTGGACCGGCGCCTCGGTGATGTTCTCCAGCACCGTCATGTTCGGGAACAGGTTGAACTGCTGGAAGACCATGCCGATCCGCCGCCGGATCCGACTGACCTCCTTGGGCTTCAGCGCCACCCTCCTTCCGTTGCGCTCGGCGTGGGTCAGCGGCTCACCGTCGACGAAGATGTAGCCGTCGGAGAGCTCCTCCAGCGTCATGAGCAGGCGCAGGATCGTCGTCTTGCCCGACCCGCTGGGGCCGATCAGGGTGACGCGCTCGCCCTTGGCGACGGTGAAGTTGAGCTGGTCGAGCACCGTGTGGTCGCCGAATCGCTTGACCACGTCCTGGAACACGATCGCCGGCTGGGCACCGTCAGTAGGCAAGCTTCTTCTCCAATCTGCGCATGAGCACCGCGGTCGGGTAGCTGGCCAGCAGGAAGAGCACCCCGGCCATGGTGAACGCCTCGACGTAGTCGAAGTTGCGCCCGCCGTACTGGCGCGCGGCCGTCACCATCTCGCCGACGCCGATGACGATGAGGAACGGGGTGTCCTTGAACATCGCGATCGCCCAGTTGCCCAGCGAGGGCAGCGTGGCCCGCAGCGCTTGCGGGATGATCACGGCCCGCCAGGTCCGGCTCCTCGGCAGGGACAGCGCCGTCGCGGCCTCCCACTGCCCGGGACGGATCGACTCGATCCCGGCCCGGTAGGACTCGGCCATGTAGGTCGAGTAGTGGATCCCGAAGACGATGATGCCGATCGTCATCGGGCTCAACGAGCTGAACGTGTAGTAGACGAGGAAGAGCTGGACCGGGATCGGCGTCATCCGGATGAAGTCGAGGACCCAGGCCAGCGGCCGGGAGACGACGCCCGGCAGCTCCCGGACCAGCACGGCCCAGACGAGTCCGAGAAGGGCGGCGAGCACCGACGCGGTGACCGTCACGACCAGGGTCACCTTGACGAAGGCCTCGAGGAGCTCCGGGAGCACGGCGGCGACCGTCGACCAGTCCCAGGTGAATCCGGTCATCAGGCCACCGCCTCCGCCGTCGCCATCGTCGTCGCCGCCTTGGTCGGGCGCAGCCCGAGCCGCCGCTGCGCCCTACGCTCCAGCAGCCGCAGCAGGCTGGAGAACCCGAGGGCGATGAGGTAGTAGATCACCAGCCCGGTGCCGAACGCGACGAACGTGCCCGCCGAGCGACGCATGTCGTCGGTGACGAAGGTCAGGTCGTGCAGCGTGACCAGCAGCGCCAGCGAGGTGCCCTTGACGAGCATCACCATGAGGTTGTTCATCCCGGGCAGCATGAGGGCCCACGCCTGTGGCCAGATGACCCGGCGCATCTTGGTGACCCAGGACATCGACAGCGCGGTGGTCACCTCCCACTGCCCCTGGGGCACGGCGTTGAGTGACCCCCGCACGACCTCGGCGCCGTACGCACCGTAGTTGAGCCCCAGGGCCACGATGGCGGAGGTCAGCGCCTCGAGCTCGAAGCCGAGCTGCGGCATGACGTAGAACAGCCAGAACAGCTGGACCACCAGCGAGGTGCCGCGGAACAGCTCCACGATGATGCGGGAGCCGACCCGCAGCACCCCGAACCGGGAGATGGACGCCAGCCCCAGCACCACCGCCACGACGAAGGCCAGCACGGCTCCGCCGAGCGACAGCTGCAGAGTGATCCAGATGCCGTCCCAGAGCCTCGGCCACCAGGTGGTGAGGGTGTCGACGAGATCGCCCACGGACTGCCGTCAGTTGGTGGACTCGGCGTCGTCGACCGTCGGGAGGTCGCCGGCGCAGAGCATCTCGGTGGTGACGTCCTCCGGCGGACGCTCGGCCTCGGTGAACCCGAACGGGCCGAGGACGCGCTCGTACTCGGCGGGGTCGCCGACGATCTTGGCCAGCTCCTCGTTGTAGGCCTCGCGCAGCTCGTCGTCGCCCTTGCGGAAGACCGTGGCGCCGGCGCCGACCTGCTCCACACCGTCGATGACGGCCACGAACGACTCCGTCACCTCCACCGGGGCGTCCGGGTTGCGCTCGGCCATCGCCCGCAGCGAGATGCCGGTCAGCGCGTAGACGTCGGCACGGCCGCTGACGACCGCGTCCAGGCCGTCCTCGGGGGAGGCCACGATCATGGTCTCGATGCCGAGCTTGTCGGCGTAGCCCTGCTCGATGGCACCGCTCATCGCGGCGAAGGTGACCCCGGACTCGGCAACGTCCTGCATGTCGTGCAGGTCGTTCGGGTTGCCCTCCGGCACCAGGAACGCCGTGGTGTACATGATCTCCGGGTCACCGAAGTCGGCCTGCTCGCACCGCTCCGGCAGGATCGACATCCCGGCGCTGATCGCGTCGAAACGACCGGCGTTGAGCCCGGGGATGAGGGCGTCCCACTCGACGAGCACGCCCTTGACCTCCTCGACGCCCAGGTTGCCGAAGATCTCCCGGTGCAGCGCGATCGTCGCGCCGGTGAGCTCGCCGTCGTCGTCGGTGAAGCTGTAGGGCTCCTCCCCGGCGAAGCCGACGGTGATCTTCCCCTCCTCGCGGATCTTCTCCAGGGTGTTGCCGCCCGTCGCACCGCTGCCGCCGCCGTCGTCACTGCCGCAGGCGGTGAGGCCCAGCGCCCCTGCCGCGAAGGCGGCGACGAGTGCGCCCTTCCTCGTCGTCGTCATCGTCGTTCACGGTCCTTTCGGTTGGACGAGGCAAACGGCCTCCCCCACCGCGTTGCCGCGGGGGGAACAGATCGCCCCGATTGGACTGGTTGCGGCCCAACGTAAGCGGGTCCTCCGGCTCACTCAAACCGCGTTCGGTAGTCAACCATCCTCCCCGTCGATTGTCTACAACTGGACAACACAGCCTGACCTGCGGCGATACGGCAGCCTCCAGCACCGGGAACACCGCCGGACGGCACAAGGCCCGCACAAGGAATCGTTACCCAGTCGCAACCTGTTGACCGGGGTGAGGCTCCCAGGGAGTTCCCAGGGAACCTCCAGCCACGACGGAGCACGACGTTGTTTCCTGGTGCAGGCCGGCGATCACGGGCGCCGGTCACCAGCTCTCGAGCGAGGAGGTCGGACGTGGACCAGTCACGAGGACACCGGCAGGGACGGTCACGGGTGGCCGAGGTCGCGGGTGTGGGCCTGCTGTCCGCCCTCCTCGCCTCGGGGGGCACGTACGCCGTGGTGGTGGCGGCCAAGGAGGACCCGGTCGTCGTCGAGGCCGAGACCTCCGGGCCGGCCACACCGTCGGCGAGCAACGCCTCCCTCGGTGTCGTCGAGGACTGGACCGGGGTCGCCGAGAAGGTCACCCCGAGCGTCGTGGCGATCAGCGTGGTCGGCAGCACCGGGGCCGGCTCCGGGTCCGGGGTGATCTGGGACGCCGAGGGTCACGTCGTCACCAACGCCCACGTCGTGGCCGGGGCGCGGCGGGTGGAGGTCACCCTGGCCGACGGTCGCACCTACGCCGCGGACGTCGTCGGTGCCGACGCCGCGACCGACCTGGCCGTCCTGTCGCTCGAGGACGCCCCCGACGACCTGCAGCCGATCGAGGTCGGTGACGACGAGGACCTCGTCGTCGGCGCCCCGGTCATGGCCGTGGGCAACCCGCTCGGCCTGTCCGGCACCGTGACCACGGGCATCGTCAGCGCGCTCGACCGCCCGGTGACCACCGAGGGCAGCGACGGCGGCCGCACCCCGGTCGTCACCAACGCCATCCAGACCAGCGCCCCGATCAACCCCGGCAACTCCGGCGGCGCCCTCGTCGACGCCTCGGGCCGTCTCGTCGGCATCAACTCGGCGATCGCCAGCCTGTCCGGCGGTCTCGGCGGCCAGAGCGGCAACATCGGCATCGGCTTCGCGATCCCGGTCGGCAAGGTCGTCACCGCAGCCGAGCAGCTCATCGAGGACGGCCGGGTCCAGCACGCCTTCCTGGGCGTCAGCCTGGACGACGCCCGCGCCGAGGTCGACGGGGCAACGGTCAGCGCAGCCGGCATCACCCGGGTCGAGCCGGGCTCCCCCGCCGCGGAGGCCGGCCTGCAGGCGGGCGACGTCATCGTCGAGATCGACGGCGAGCGGGTCGACGGCGCCCTGGCCCTGGTCGCCCAGGTCCGCGAGCGCACCACCGGGGACCAGGTCACCCTCGCGTACGTGCGCGACGGCGAGCGCCACGAGGTCACCGTCACCCTCGACGCCCGACCCGACAACCTCTGACCCCTTCCGAGGGCATCCGGGGCGGCAGGACTTCACCTGCCGCCCCGGATCGGCTAGGGTGCTGCACCCTCCCCACCACCCCCAGGCCGATCCGAGGTGCTGCCTTGTGTCCGTCGACCCTGCCCTCGACCCCGTCCTCCAGCACGAACGCGACTACCTGACCCGCGCCCGGGCCGAGCTGGCCCGGATGCGCGAGCACACCCTGTCCCTGCAGGCCGACGCCGGCGACCGGATCGCCGGCGAGGAGCTGGCCCGGACCCTCTGGCAGCGGGCGCGGAGCCTGGTGGACGACCCGACGACGGCGCTGTTCTTCGGCCGCATCGACACCGCGGACCGCGACGGCTCACACCGCTGGTACATCGGCCGTCGCCACGTCTCCGACGCCGACGGCGACCCGGTCGTCGTCGACTGGCGCGCCGACGTCGCGACCGCCTTCTACCGCGCCTCCCGGACCGAGCCCATGGGGGTGCGCCTGCGCCGCCGGTTCGGGATCGACGCCGGCGAGCTGACGGCATACGAGGACGAGCACCTGCTCGCCCCCGAGGCCGGTGACCTGGCCGACGCCCGGCACAGCGCGATCCTGGCGCGCGAGATCGAGCGCCCCCGGGTCGGGCCGATGCGCGACATCGTCGCCACCATCCAGCCCGAGCAGGACCGGATCGTCCGCGCGGACGTCGCCACGACCATCTGCGTGCAGGGCGCACCCGGCACCGGCAAGACGGCGGTCGGCCTGCACCGCGCGGCGTGGCTGCTCTACGCCTTCCGCGACCGGCTCGCCCGCTCCGGTGTCCTCGTCGTCGGACCGAACCGGGCGTTCCTCGAGCACATCGGCGCGGTCCTGCCCGCCCTCGGTGAGATCGACGTCCAGCACACGACGATCGAGGACCTCGTCGCCGGCACCGGCCGCGTCCGCGCCCGGGACGACCCGGCCGTCGCCACGCTCAAGGGCGACGCACGGATGGCCGAGGTGCTGCGTCGCGCGGTGTGGTCGAGGGTGCGCCGGGC
>Ga0310826_100829_pt1 | contig 23040 bp, 19 predicted proteins | sample WT_ome_FD_201306 | JGI IMG/M metagenome (GOLD analysis project Ga0310826, IMG submission 201306) | Sorghum-adapted microbial communities enriched on wild type (WT) sorghum from Joint BioEnergy Institute, Emeryville, California, United... ... | reverse complement strand
AAGCTATGATGCGTCCTTCTGCCATCGTAAAAAGCCAGTTCTTACGACCATCACAGAAAAAATGACTAAAATTACCGGTTTCAGAAACCGGGTTCCGAAACTATCCGCGGACGATCACGGATTCAGGTTAGAATTTAAAAGGAAAAATATTTCCACAAAAGGAGCGATGATCGGTGAAGCGCAAAATCATTTTTGCCGTTTTCATGATCGCTGTCGTTTCCATTTCCATGTCGATCGGTGCGCTGGCCGCGACGAGCATGGAGAAAATTACGGCCTATCTCAATCACGGGATCAAGTTTATAGTAAACGGACAGCCATGGACGCCGCAGCAGAAACCAATTTCATACAACAACACAACCTATCTGCCCATCCGTGCCGTGGCCGAGGCAACTGGAATAAAAATCAGCTGGAACGAAAAGACGCAAACCATTAACCTGGAAACCGCGCCGCAGCAGACCGTTGGGTCGACAGGCGCTGCATCTGGATCTACATCCGAAACTGCTACAATAGGAAAATCCCGCTCCAACCCAGCTCCGGTCGGAACCGAAGTGCCATTTGTACTTAATGATATTCTGCTCGGTAAGGTCACCGGTAGCGTAAAGGTTGAGGAAATCATCCGTGGTGACGATGCATGGAAAGCGATCCGCGGGGCGAACATGTTCAATAACGAACCGAAGCAGGGCTTCGAATATATCCTCGCAAAGATCGCCGTGAAAGTGGAAAGCGTCGAGAAAAATGGTGCCCAGTTCTCCATTAGCCCGATAAGTTTCATACTGGTCTCGTCATCCGGAAAAGATTACAATCCGCCGATGGTCGTTGAGCCAGATCCGCAACTGAACGCGAATCTATATGCAGGGGCGTCTCATACCGGATGGGCGGCGTTCCAAGTCGCAATTGATGATGCAAATCCGCTGATCACATTTGGACGCAATTTCGACGGCACTGGCGGTATCTGGCTCAAAACCAACTGAACCGCTGGACCGTTTGAAAATGCGCCTCCGCTGGTCCCGGGACGGCGGGCCGAGGGTGTTTGTTTGCCAGCGGTGCGGGAAGTGCGTTCCGGGGTATGAAAGGCTGTGGTGGGAACGACAGAGGGAGCTGGAGCGGGCGAGGAAAGCAGTTGAGAAAGGCAACAGGATATGGTAATCTATGGACAGTCCCCCGTGTGCGGAAGCACCGCCCGGGGGATCGCATTTGGAGTTGATTGGGGCCATTGGGGACAAATTGGGGACGAAATTCACGCGTTGTCCCCATTTTTGATGATGATACGCTCTGTTTGAAAAAAGAAAAACCGCATAAAATCAAGGGATTCGCGGATTGGCTCGGATTGGCTCGGATGGCCTCCACAGCCTTCCAAGCTGTTGTCGTGGGTTCGATTCCCATCACCCGCTCCATTGGCAATATCCCTTGCGAAGCAAGGGTTTTTTCTTTTTTTGGACGCGGGGCAAAGGTGGATCCGGATTGTCAAAGTATCAGGTATCTGTAAAAATAGCCATAACAGTATGTTACATAATTCGACAATGGAAATGGCAAGGTGGAGGTTACAAGGGGATGCTGCAAATTCCACGGAAGCAGGGAGCGTTTATGATTCAACGGGATTTGCCCCAAATGACGCGCATTTTTGTAACCGCTTGCATTGTGCTGATTGTTGTTCAGTCCGCCGTTTCGTTCGCCTTTTTGCCCGCCTGTGTCGTTTTGCCCAGGATCATCGTCGCCGCCGGATTCGCGGGTTCCGTCTTCGCCGTCCTGGCCTTTTACCTTTATCTCCACCGCAAAGTCTCTTTCCGGTTTTGCGGCTTGCGGAGAAGCAACGGGAGGAGGCGGCGGGGGCGTCGGACGACGCCGCCCGGAGTGACGGGCCGGCGGAATCCAATGACGATGGCGGGAACGTCCGGATCGTGCAGGAACGAATGTCGGACATCCATCACAGGGTGGAAGAAATCGCGTGGACGACCGAAGAGCTGTCCGCCATGATGGAGCAGACGACCACCCTGGCCACCGAAATCGCCGGCGATTCCCTGGCCATGGCCGAGACGATCCAGGATGTCGCCGGGCAGGCGGAGAAGGGCACGGCGATGGCCGGGACCATCAAATCCGGCGCGGGTCTGCTGGGCCGGCTGGACCAGGTGGTTGCGGCCGCCAGCGATTCGGGAGAAGGGGTCGCGCAGATTGCCAGGCAAATGACGGACATCTCCGACACCATCCGGGAAACGGTCGGGGAACTCGGCGAGGCTGTGCAGAAATGACGGCGGTTGTCCGATGGTGCCATCGCGGTGGTTCCATCATCAATCATGTACGAAACGGAAAAGTTAAAGGTCACCCGGGTGGAAGGGCGGAACGCGCTCAAGCCGGTCGGCTACGGAAAGTGGGGGCCGGAAGACGTGAAGACGCTGGAGGCGCAGCTCCTGAGTATAACCAAGGCTTTTGGGTCGCAGAAATGGGCGTTTGTCGCCGATCCGACCAGAATGGATCCCATCTTCAGCAAGGAAACGTCGGATGCTTTCGCCGCGCTGCACAAGGCGCTGGAAGACGCGGGATGCGTGGCCATTGCGTTCCTCGACGGGAAGACGGTGGCCATGAAGCTGCAGTCGCAAAAACACCAGGACCATTCGGGCACGCAAAATCTGGTGGTCACGCACATCAAGGACGACGCGGAAGCGCTTGCGTGGCTCGAGCAAGAGTTCGGCATCTGACCGCTCGGCGACGGCATCCTTTGCCATGAGTCGGCAGCCTCGGCGCCATCCGTCGCAGGCTTGCGAACCAACCCGGTGGTGCGGGATTTCGATCCGGCGTTACCGGGTTGTTTTTTTGCGCGAAAAGACGTTGACATTTTTGATCCGGGAAGGTAATATTTTGGCAATAAAGTCACACTTAACAAATCGGAATAGTGAAAATTGAGGTTCGACCGGATCACCGGAGGCCTCCTTTTCCCCGCTATCGCGCCCGGGAGCGAGGCGGGGAAAAGGAGGTTTTTGTTTCCTATTCCGACCGCGGGAAGGGAGATGCCAAGAATGGCCGACATTGTCCTTGTGAACGGAAGTCCGAACGCGGCTTCCCGGCTCACCGGAATCGTGGACCAAGTGCGGCGGCGGCTGGACTTGAACGGGCACGCCGCGGACGTGATCCAGGTGGCGGATCTGCCCGTCCATGACCTGGCGTTCGGCCGAGCCGACAAGCCGGGGATCCGGGAAGCCGTGGCCAGGGTGGAGCGCGCGGACGCCGTCGTGTTTGCCAGCCCGGTCTACAAGGCGTCCTACACGGGTTTGCTGAAGCTGTTTCTGGACGTTCTGCCGCAGCAAATTCTGGCCGACAAATGGGTGGCTCCCGTATTCATCGGCGGCACGATCACCCATTTGCTGGCACTGGAGTTCGCCTTCAAGCCGGTGCTCGCGGCGCTGGGCGCGCGGCGGTTCGCGCCGGCGGTTTACGCAGTCGACCAGCAGGTGATGCGTTCGGAACGGAACGGGGGCGTGCATTACGAACTGGACAAGGAGTTGAAGACGCGGCTGGACGCGATGATTTCCGAGTTGGAAAAAGAACTGGAGGTGAAAGGCCATGCGCGGAGCGGGACGTGAGTCGGCCGGACGGCGGCCGATGCGGACGGACGCGGGCCGGTCCGTCCGGAGGCCCGTACGGCCGGGAAGCCGACGGACAGCGAAGCCGGCCGGAGCCGGGAGGATCGCGGCGGCCCTGGCGCTGATCCTGGCGACATCTTGCCTGCTGGCGGCCTGCGGCGCGGGCGGTTCCGGTTCGGGCAAGGCCGAAGCCGAGGGCGCAGACCAGGCGGAGAACGTCCGGGGGTCGCTGACGGTGCGGATCGGGTATCAGAAGTACGGCACGCTCAACATTCTCAAGGCGGACGGTTCGCTGGACCGCAGGCTCCGGGATCTGGGTATCGGGGTGGAGTGGACGGAATTCCCCGGCGGTCCGCAGCTGCTTGAAGCGCTCAACGTGGGCAGCATCGACATCGGGCATACCGGCGAGGCGCCGCCGATTTTCGCCCAGGCGGCGGGCGCGCCCCTCGTCTATCTGGCCCATGAACCGCCGAGCCCAAACAGCGAAGCGCTGCTGGTCCCGAAAGAATCGGACATCCAATCGGTGGCCGATCTGCGGGGAAAAAAGGTGGCGCTCAACAAAGGGTCCAACGTGCACTATCTGCTGGTTCGGCTGTTGGAGCAGGCCGGCGTGGGGTACGACGAAATCGAAACCGTCTATCTGCCGCCGGCGGACGGGCGGGCCGCCTTCGAAAGCGGCAAGGTGGACGCCTGGGTCATCTGGGACCCGTTCCTGGCGGCGGCGGAAACGGCCACCGGCGCCAGGATTTTGGCCGACGGCACCGGTCTGGTGGATAACCACGAATTTATCCTCGGCGAGCGATCCTTCGTCGAGCGGCATCCGGACGTGGTCGAGGTCATTCTGGAGGAAGCCGGCAAAATCGACGAGTGGGCCAGGGACCATCCGAAGGAACTGGCGGAACTGTTGTCCCCGCAGCTCGGCATCGACGTGCCGTCCCTGGAACTGGCCGCCGGGCGGCGCCAGTACGGCGTGCAGCGGATCGGCCGGGAAGTGCTTGAAGCCCAGCAGCGAATCGCCGATGCGTTCAGGGAACTCGGCCTGATTCCCGTGGACATCCGCGTGGAAGAAGCGACCGTCCGGCCTGCGGCCGGCGGATGAACAACCTTTTTTCCGGAGGAGGAATGGTACATGCGCATTTTCTGGTTTATCCCGACCCACGGAGACGGACGTTATCTCGGCACCGCCGCCGGCGCGCGGGCGGTGGACGGGGACTACATGGCGCAAATCGCCGCAGCAGCCGACCGGCTCGGCTTCGAGGGCGTGCTCATCCCGACGGGCAGCTCCTGCGAAGACCCCTGGATTGTGGGCGCTTCCCTCCTTCCCGTCACGAAAAGGCTGAAATTTCTCATCGCCGTTCGCCCGGGGCTCATGTCGCCGACGCTGGCGGCGCGGATGGCGGCCACCTTCGACCGGATTTCCGGCGGCCGGCTGCTCATCAATGTGGTGGCCGGCGGCGATCCGGTGGAACTGGCCGGCGACGGCCTGTTCCTCGAACACGACGCTCGGTACGAACTGACCGACGAGTTCCTGACGATCTGGCGCCGGGAGCTGGCGGGCGAAACGGTGGAATTTGCCGGCAAGCATTTGTCGGTCAAGGGCGGCCGGGTGCTCTACCCGCCGCTTCAGTCGCCCCATCCGCCGGTCTGGTTCGGCGGTTCGTCTCCCGCGGCCCATGACGTGGCGGCGAAACACGCCGACGTGTATCTGACCTGGGGCGAGCGGCCCGCCGAAGTGGCGGAGAAGATCGCCGATGTCCGCAAGCGGGCGGAGGCGGCCGGCCGGCAGGTCCGGTTCGGCATCCGTCTGCACGTCATCGTGCGGGAAACCGACGAAGAAGCGTGGCGGGCGGCGGAGGACCTGATCAAGTACGTCGATGACGAAACCATCGCCCAGGCGCAGAACATTTTTGCCCGGTTCGACTCCGTCGGCCAGCGGCGGATGAGCCGGCTTCATCGCGGCGACCGCTCCCGGCTGAAGATCGGCCAGAACCTGTGGGCCGGCATCGGACTGGTCAGGGGCGGCGCGGGAACGGCCCTCGTCAGCAGTCCGGCCTCCGTCGCCGCCCGCATGCTGGAATACCGGGAGCTCGGCATCGACACCTTTATCCTGTCCGGCTACCCCCATCTGGAAGAAGCGTACCGAGTCGCCGACCTGCTGTTCCCGCATTTGCCCGTCGAGCGGAAAACACCGCACGGCCCGAGCTCAATCAGCCCGTTCGGCGAACTTATCGCCAATTCGCTGCGGCCGACCTTGCGGACGTCGGCGCACTGAGGGGCGGATCGCGCATGCGGGGAACGTTTGCGGGGCCTTTCCGCCGGTTCGAACCGGTTCTGCCCTGGATCCTGCCGGTGCTGGTGATCGCGGTCTGGCAGCTCCTTGGCTCGCTCGGTTTCATTTCGAACCGGGTCATGTCCACGCCCGTCCAGGTGGCGGAAGCCGCCGTCCGCCTTACGCTGAGCGGCGAACTGCCGCATTCCCTGGCGGTCAGCACCTGGCGGGCGCTCACCGGTTTTGTCATCGGCGGGAGCATCGGATTTGTGTTCGGTCTGTTGAACGGCGTGGCCCGGCTGGCGGAAAAGCTGACCGATTCTTCCATCCAGATGATCCGCAACATTCCGCACCTGGCGATGATTCCCCTGGTCATCGTCTGGTTTGGCATCGGCGATGAAGGCAAAGTTTTTCTCGTCGCCCTTGGGGTTTTGTTTCCGATCTATCTAAACACGCTCCACGGCATTCGCAGCGTGGACCCCGGGTTGATCGAGATGGGCCGCGTATACGGGCTCGGCCGCGGCGCCCTGTACCGCAAGGTGATCCTGCCCGGCGCCCTGCCGTCCATCCTGGTCGGCCTGCGCTACGCGCTGGGGATCATGTGGCTGACCCTGATCGTGGCCGAGACCATTTCGTCCAAAGACGGCATCGGCTATATGGCGATGAACGCCCGGGAATTTTTCCAGCTGGACGTGGTGGTGCTGTGCATTTTGCTGTATGCCCTGCTGGGCAAAGCGTCCGATCTGATGGCGAAAGGTCTGGAGAGGAGTTGGCTGAATTGGCATCCGCATTTCGGCAGGCAAAGCGCGAAGCGGCCGGCGGCCTGATGGTCGGTCCTGCCGGCGAGCCAAGGACGGAAACGCCGGACAAGGCCGGCTTTTCGCGGCAGGAAACGCCCGGCCGCCCGGCGGTTGGTCCGCGGACGGAAGAGGAAGCGGACGAACGGGAGCGGGTAAAAAACTTTCGCGGCCTTTCCGTCACGCTGCGGCGGGTCACCAAGCGGTTCGGCGACGGTCCGGCGGTGCTGAGCGGCCTTGATTTGGCGATCCGCGCCGGGCAATTCGTGGCCATCGTCGGCCGCAGCGGCTGCGGCAAAAGCACGCTGCTTCGGCTCATCGCCGGACTGGAGGCGCCCAGCGGCGGGGAGCTGTTGCGGGACGGCCGGCCCGCCGCCGGCCTCGATCCGTACACGAGGGTGATGTTTCAGGATGCGCGGCTGTTGCCCTGGCTGACGGTGGAGGACAACGTCACGCTGGGCGCGCACGGGCTCGGCAAGCGGGAAGCGAAGGAGAAGGCGCGGGAAGCGCTGCGTCTCGTCGGCCTGGAGGAGCGGGCGCGGGACTGGCCGTCCGTCCTGTCCGGCGGCCAAAAACAGCGGGTGGCGCTGGCCCGCGCGCTCGTCGGAAATCCTCGCCTCCTGCTCCTGGACGAACCCCTCGGCGCCCTCGACGCGTTGACGCGCATCGAGATGCAGCGGCTTATCGAGCGGCTGTGGCTTAAGCAGGGGTTCACCGCGTTGCTGGTCACCCACGACGTCGGGGAAGCGGTGGCGCTGGCGGACCGCGTCGTCCTGATTGAGCGGGGCGCCGTCGCCCTCGATCTCGAGATTACGCTGGCCCGGCCGCGGGTGAAGGACACCGGATTCGCGCACTTCGAAAATCGCATCCTCGATCGGGTGCTGGAGCCGGACGACCGCGCCGGTGCGCGGTCGGAAACGGCCTACGATATATGATGGAGCGGGTGGTTCGGGGAACAAAATCAGGCATCTGTGACCTGCGGATGTGACTTTGTTCACTGGTGATCCTCCCCGCGGGATTTATGATGATAAGTGGAACCCGCATCATCACTGTCAGCACGGACGGGCATGCAGGAAAACCGCGAAAAGGGAGGATGAACCGGTTGGGCAGCACATTCGTGGTGGCCGTCGACGGGTCCGAGTACGCGCAGGAGGCCCTGCGCCAGGCGATCCGGTGGGCGAAGGCCCTCGGGGCGGAGCTGGTCCTGGTCAACGTGCAACCGGATTACGATACGCCGAACATCCGCAGGTTTGTCAGCGAGAAGCTCATCAGCGATTACCAGCAGGAAATGGCGGACAGCGTGCTGAAGCCGGCAGTGCAGCTCGTCCAGGCGGAAGACCCGTCCGTCCCGTGCACCGCCGTCATGCGCGTCGGTTCGCCGGGCGTGGAGATCTGCAACGAAGCCAGGGAGCGCGGCGCCATGGGAATCATCATGGGGAGCCGCGGCATGGGGCCGATCCGCGGGGCGTTTCTGGGCAGCGTCAGCTACTCCGTGCTTCACAACGCGCCCTGTCCCGTGACGATCGTCTCCTGACCGGGGGGCGGACCGGGCGGCCGGGCCGGCTGCCCCGCAGACAACCGCATCATCCGCATCATCCGTTTCGTCCCGCATTCCGCAAAGAGGGATGCGGGACGAAGCTTTTTTCGGCAAGCACGCGGGGCCATTGCGGGACATATGTATGAAGGGGGAGACTGTCCTTCTTCCCCGGACTCGATCCGTAGAAGCGGGTGAAAAGATGAATCCGGACAAGGGATGGGACGGGTTTGCGGAGCTTCCGGTATGGCTGGACCCGCAGCTGACCGGCGTCGTGCTCGCCTGCTGGTGCCTGGGAATCGCTTTGAAAAAAACGCCGTTCGTGCCGGACTGGACGATCATCTACGCGGTCACGGCGCTGGCGGTGGTGCTTGTGGGAACCGCGGAAGGCTGGTCCGCCCGTTCGGCGATCCGGGGGATCCTGTGCGGCGCGTTTGCGGTGTACGGCCATCAGCTGGTGAAGCAGACGACGCGCAGGGACTGACCTGCCGCTATTCCAGCAACCCGAGCGCCCGGTAGTCGTGGTAACCGACCACGCCGTCGACGGGCAGCCCGTTCTCGCGCTCGAAGGCTTTCATCGCCTGCTCGGTGGCGGGACCGAACCGCCCGTTGCATTCGCCGTGGAAAAAGCCGGCCGCGCGCAGGCGGTTCTGGATGAGCAGCACGTCTCCCCCGGCGTCTCCCTTGGCCAGGCGGCGAGGGTCCCGGTGCGGCTCGCCGAGCACGTGGCCGAGAATGATCACCCGCGTGCCGATGCCGATCCGCTCGTACAGATCCTCCACGTCCCGGTTGTGCATGCGGATGCATCCGTGGCTGGCCTCCGTCCCGATGGAATGCGGTTTGTTGGTTCCGTGGATGCCGTAGATTCCCCAGGGGACGTTCAGGCCGATCCAGCGCGTGCCGAACCCGGAACCCCAGTTTTTGTACTTGTTGATGACGCGGAATTCCCCCACGGGCGTCGGCGTTTCCGGCTTGCCCAGGGCGATTTTGTAGGTTTTGTACGGCAGGTTGCCGATGTACAGGGTCAGTTCCCTGGTCCGCGGCTCCACCACGATGGCGGTGTCCTGACCGCCGGACGGCCACGGTTTTTCCACCGGCGGAGCCGGCTGTTCCAATGGCACGGCGGGGAAAACGCCGTCGGGCCCGAACGCGGGAAGCCATGCCAGACAAGGGAGCAGAAGGAGGAAGAGGGCCGGTTTCATGGAGCGCTCAGTTCCTTTGCTTGGTACCGTCTGCCCGGTGACTTTGCGGGGCTGTTATTGGCCGGGACGCCACCAGATACCGTTGCACCAAAATCGCAAAATTATGCGGCAAGCCAAACACACCGGGGTTCAGATGTCAGCGGCTGTATGATATGATGAAAAGTGTCATGCAGCTTTTCATGCGAGGTGAGAGTATGTCCGAACAGGCAACCGCGGAGCGGTCTTTGTCCAACCATTTGCTCAGGCGCGACGTGAGATTTCTCGGGAACATTCTCGGCGAAGTGCTGCAGTACCAGGGAGGCCGGGAACTGCTTGACCGGGTGGAGAGAATCCGGGAAATGAGCAAGGAACTTCGCGCCGCGTATTCGCCGGAACTTTTCCGGGAATTCATCGCCACGATCAAAGGTCTGACGCCGGATATCCGCCACCAGGTCATCCGGGCGTTTGCCATATATTTTCAGCTGGTCAACATCGCCGAACAAAACCACCGCATCCGCCGCAAGCGCGACTACGAGCGGGCGTCGGGCGACACCGTCCAGCCGGGATCCGTCGAGAGCGCCGTGCGCGACATGAAGGAGCGGAATCTATCGGCCCATGAAGTGGATCAGATTCTGCACTCCATCAGCCTTGAGCTGGTGATGACGGCGCATCCGACGGAAGCGACGCGCCGCGCGGTGCTGGACATCCACAAGCGGATCGCGGACGACGTGATGGAATTCGACAACCCGATGCTCACCTACCGGGAGCGGGAAAAGCTCCGCGAGAAGCTGCTCAATGAGGTCCTGACGCTGTGGCAGACGGACGAGCTGCGCCTGCGCCGGCCGACGGTGCTCGACGAGGTGCGGTACGGACTTTACTATTTTGACGAGACCCTGTTCGACGTGCTCCCCGAGGTTTATGAAGAGCTGGAGCGCTGTCTGGCCAAGTATTATCCCGAGCGGAAATGGCATGTACCCATCTGCCTGCGGTTCGGCTCCTGGATCGGCGGCGACCGGGACGGCAACCCCGCCGTAACCCATGAGGTGACCTACCGGACCCTGCAGCTGCAGCGGAGCCTTGTCCTGCAAAAATACGAACAACTGCTGCGCGGTCTGATGCGGCGCCTCAGTTTCAGCGCCACGATCGTGAACGTTTCGGACGAGCTGCGCGAGTCCATCGAGAACGATCGCCGGCAGATCCGGCTGACCACGATGGAGCCGTGGACCAACGAAAACGAGCCGTACCGGATCAAGCTGACGTACATGCTGCAAAAGCTGCTCAACATGCAGAACGACTCGCTGCGGGATTCGGGCCAGACCTACCGCCGGGCGGTGGAGCTTCTGGCCGACCTGCAGGTGATCGATCGCAGCCTGCGCCATCATTTCGCCGATTTTGTCGCCGACACGCACCTGAAAAAGCTGATCCGCCAGGTGGAGCTGTTCGGGTTCCATCTGATGACGCTGGACGTGCGCCAGCACAGCCGGGAACACGAAAAGGCGATGGCGGAAATCCTGAAGCTGGCGGGCATTACCGACCGGTATCCGGAACTGTCCGAGCGGGAGAAAATCGAGCTCCTGCACGGTCTGCTTGGCGATCCCCGGCCGCTTCTGCACGAAAAAGCGGACCTGTCCGAACAGGCGCGGGAGTGCCTGGAGGTGTTCCGCACGATCCGCCGGGCGCAGCAGGAATTCGGTCCGGCCTGCATCAAGTGCTACCTCATCAGCATGACCCAGGGCGTCAGCGATCTGCTCGAGGTGATGGTGTTCGCCAAAGAGGCGGGGCTTTACTATCGACATGCCGACGGGCGGATCCAGTGCACCCTGCAGCCGGTGCCGCTGTTTGAAACCATCGAGGACCTGCACGCCGCCCCCGGCATCCTGAGGGAGCTTCTGTCCCTGCCGCTTTACCGCGAGGCGCTGTCCGTGATGGGCGACGTGCACGAAGTGATGCTCGGCTATTCCGACAGCAACAAGGACGGCGGCATGATCACCGCCAACTGGGAGCTGCGCGTGGCGCTCAACGAGCTGACCCGGACGGCGGACGAATTCGGCGTGAAGCTGAAGTTTTTCCACGGCCGCGGCGGGGCCCTCGGACGCGGCGGCATGCCGCTCAACAGGAGCATTCTGGCCCAGCCGCCGCACACCCTCGGCGGAGGCATCAAGATCACCGAGCAGGGGGAAGTGCTGTCTTCCCGCTATTCGATGAAGGGCATCGCCTACCGCAGCCTGGAGCAGGCGATGAGTTCGCTGATCACGGCAGCCTGCCTGAGACGCCGCGCGGACCGGGAAATCTCCGCGGAACAGCAATGGGAAGAGACGATGCGGAACATTTCGCAGACGGCGTTCGAGAAGTATCAGGACCTCGTTTTCCGCGATCCCGATTTTCTGACGTTTTTCCGGGAATCGACCCCCCTTGCGGAAATCGGGGAGCTCAACATCGGGTCACGACCGGCCAAGCGCAACAACAGCGAGCGATTTGAGGATTTGCGGGCGATTCCGTGGGTGTTCGCGTGGACCCAGAGCCGCTACCTGCTGCCCGCCTGGTACGCCGCGGGGACGGCCTTCCGTTCGTATGCGGGCAGCGATCCCGCGAAGCTGGAGCAACTTCGGCGCATGTATCGGGAATACTACTTTTTCCAGACATTGGTGGACAGCCTGCAGATGGCGCTGGCGAAGGCGGACCTCGTCATCGCCAAGGATTACGCGGGCATGATCAAGGACGAGAAGGTGCGCAACCGGATTTTCGCGCTGATCGAGGAAGAATACAAGCTGACGAAAGAGATGATTCTGCTTATCACCCGGCAGGAAAACATCCTCGACAACGTGCCGGTGATCCGGGAATCGATCCGTCTCCGCAACCCGTACGTCGATCCCTTGAGCTACCTGCAGGTGCAGCTTCTCACCGAACTCAGGGCGCTTCGGGCGCAGGGCCGGGACGATCCGGAACTGCTCCGCGAGGTGCAGCTGACGATCAACGGCATCGCCGCCGGCTTGCGGAACACGGGCTGAGCATGCCCGGAAGAGTCCGCGGGAGCGGAGGAATCGAGTGGGAGCGGAGGAATCGAGTGGGAGCGGAGGAATCGAGTTGAAGCCGATGGAGACCCGGCTGGCGCTCCTCGCCCGCAAGGGGGACGGCAGAGCGTTTGCCGAACTGGTCCACCTTTACGGGGACAAGCTGTACCAGCTGGCCAACCGGATGACGGGAAACCGTCAGGATGCGGAAGATATCGTCCAGGAGACGTTTTTGAGGGTTTTTCGGAATCTGGACCGCTACGATGAAAATCTGAAATTTTCCACCTGGATTTATCGGATTGCTTCCAATCTGTGCATCGACCGTCTGCGCAAGCGGAGGATCGTCTACTCGCTGGACGCCGCCGGCAGCGAACACGAGGACCTGGACGGCTACTCGGCGCTGCCGTCGGACGACCGCACGCCGGAACACGAAGTGATGCTGACGGAAACGCAGCGGGCCGTCCGGCAGGCGATTGAAACTCTCCCCGTCAAATACCGGGCGGTGATGACACTCCGCTACGTGCAGGATATGTCCCTGCAGGAAATCGCCGATGTGCTGGAACTGCCCGTGACCACCGTCAAGACCCGCGTGCACCGCGCCCGGGAATACATGAGGCGAAAAGTGAGTCACCTGTTCAGGACATGAGCTATGGAGTTGGGCGCCTGCGTGAGCGGCGGAGGAAAGCCGCGGCCGCTTTTTCCCGAAACCGGGCCGTATATCTCCACGTATAAAGATACAAAGCCGATGCAACGAAGGCGGCTGACGCCGCAGAAAGGGAAGGCTGAAAATGGACTGCCGAATGGCCGTGCAATTCATGCACGAGTATCTGGATCAAGAGCTGACGCGCGATCGTTTGGCGGTGCTGGAGACTCATCTGCGCGCATGTCCGGCTTGCCGGAACCGGCTCGAAGTCCTGACCGGCACCGAAGCGCTGATCCGTTCCGCCTGCACGAGACGGGAAGCCCTTCCTCCGGCGGATCTGGCGGACCGCATCGTGCGGTCGCTCCCGGCGGCGCCGCGGCCCCGAAAATGGGCGCGCTGGGTGCGCAGGCATCCCGCCGTCACCGCCGCCTGTTTCTTCGCGCTGGTGATGCTGACCAGCTGGCTGGCCACGTGGAACCAGGACGACCGGTTGAGGGTGGAAGCCGGGCCGGACGCGGAACGGCTGGTCATCGAAGGCCGCACGGTGATCGTGCCCGAGGGGCAGAAGGTATCCGGAGACCTTGTCGTCGCCAACGGCACGGTCCGGATAGACGGCGAAGTGGACGGGAACGTGACCGTCATTGACGGCAACGTTCTGCTTGCTTCGTCCGCCCGGATTGCCGGAGAGATACAGGAAATCGACCGCGCCGTTGACTGGCTGTGGTACCGGGTCAGCGCCTTGCTGAATGGACTGGCGGGCGGCCGGTAGGGTTTGCCGCCGTGCGCCGAGCCGCGTCCACAGGCGGAAGTTGGCGCGAAGCGAACCTCCCCCTTGCCGAAGGGAAGGGAGGTTTTTTTGCAGCATTCCGCACGATTCGATTAAAATCCGATTTTTTGGCGAAACGTGAAAAGGATTTTGGCTGCCCCAAAGAGAAATCCTTACAAGGGAAAGCCGGAGTTACGCGGCCGATCGGGACGCGGGGACAGGGGGGCGCGTCTTGAGCTACTTCGAGTCGCTGACGTGGGTCGATGCGGTCAAAGACGCGGCAGACATCCTCATCGTCAGCTTTTTGATCTATAAAGTGATGCAACTCATCCGGGGAACGCGCGCTGTTCCGCTCATCAAGGGCATCTTGCTGCTCGTCGTCACCTGGGCGCTCAGCACCTGGCTCAACCTTTACACCCTCAGATGGCTGATGAACCAGATTTTCACCTTCGGGATTGTGACGATCCTCATCATCTTCCAGCCCGAACTTCGCCGCGCCCTGGAGCAGCTGGGAAGAGGCCGCCTGTTCAGCCGCGGTGTCCACACGGAGGAGCAAGACATCCAATTTCGCATCAACGAGGTCATTAAGGCCGTAAACTATTTATCCCGCAGAAAGATAGGGGCGTTAATTGTTTTCGAGCGGGAAAGCGGCCTCACCGACTATTGCAATACCGGCATCAAGATGGAGTCGCACCTCAGCGCGGAACTGCTCATCAACGTCTTCATCCCGAACACCCCCCTGCACGACGGAGCGGTCATCATCCGCGGCTCCCAGATCATGGCCGCGGGCTGCTATTTGCCGCTGTCCGAAAATCCTTTCATCAGCAAGGAACTGGGCACCCGCCACCGCGCCGGCATCGGCGTGACCGAAGTGTCCGACGCGGTCTGTATCGTCGTGTCGGAGGAAACCGGCCTCGTGTCCCTCGCCATCGGCGGGCAGATCGTCCACGACATCAAGGAAGAATCCCTTATCTCCAAGCTTTTCGAGGAACTGCGCCCGGCGGCAAAGACGCGCGGCAAGGACTGGAAGCGGTTCTTGAAACGGGAGGAAGGTGAGCGCAATGGATAAATGGCTCAGCCATCCTACCGTCATGAAGGTGATGGCCCTGGCGCTGGGCATCCTGCTTTGGGCCATCGTCCACTTCAATCCGGACAACCCGCCAAGCCAGGTCGCTTCCCTCATCGAGATCAAAACCATCGGTTCGGTCCAGGTGACCCCCTCCGGTCTGGACGAACAGCGCTTCGTGCTGGTGGACATGCAGCCGCAGTCGATTGATCTCACGGTGCGCGGGACCCGCGCGGAAATCCTGGCCGTCCGCCCGGACGATTTCCGGCTCAGCGTCGATCTCAGCGAGGTGGAGGCGGGGACGCACACCATACCGGTGAAAATCGACGACATGCCGCGCGGGCTGCAGCTGGTGCAGCTCAACCCCGGGGCGGTCGTCGTAACGGTGGAGATGCTGCAGACGAAGGAATTCGAAGTCGAGCTGGAGATCCGCGGCGAACCGGCGGAAGGCTACAGGGTGGGAACGCCGATTTTTTCCCCGTCGAACCGCGCCTATGTCACCCTGCCGGCGGAGGAGCTCGAGCGTGTCGTGCGGGTGGGCGCCGTGCTGGAGATCGACGGGGCATCGGAGACGATCCGCGGCCGGGTCGTGCGGCTGACCGCTTACGACGCGGACGGCAGCGCGCTGGATAAGGCGATCATCACGCCCTCCGAGCTGGAAGTGGAAGTGCCGATCACGCTGCCGTCCAAAACGGTGCCCCTGCAATACCGTTATGTGGGGACGCCGCCGGACGGCCTCGCCGTCGCTTCGCTGGAGCCGGACGTCCAGCAGGCCACCGTCTACGGTCCGCAGGCGGAGCTGGACAAACTGGAAGAGCTGCGGGTGGACGTCGATCTTTCGAAACTGCGCAGAACGGGTCCGTTCGAGGTGCCGCTGGAGGCCGGGTCCCCGTTTGCGTTCATCACGCCGGACAAGGCGGTGTTCCGGGCGGAAGTGGTGCCGGCGGAAACGCGGGTGCTGGAGGGCGTGCCCATCAGCTGGAACGGGCTGGGCGAAGGTTTGCGGGTGGTGCCGCAGGAGCCGGCCGGCGATCGGATCAGCATCCAGGTCAGCGGCGCGCCGGAGCTGCTCAGCAGCCTCCAGCCGGCCGACGTGACGGTGGTGGCGGACCTGGGCGGACGCGGTCCCGGCGTCTACACCGTGCCGCTCACCATCAGCCTGCCGCAGTTTGTCACGCTGACGGACGGCGTGACCAGCGTCACGGTGGAAATCGCCCCCAGAGAAACCGCGGCAACCGCGGAGCCGGAAACCGAGCCGCAGGAGGACATTGCGCCTGAAGACGGTGAGGAAGGAGAAACGTCCGGAAGCGAACAGACGGGTGAAGAGGCTCTGGCGGAAAAGCCGAATGAAGAACCCCTTGCGGAAACCGCTGCCGCGGACGGACGAGCGGATCGCCGGATCGGTGAAGCGGACCCGCCCCCGCGGGCCGGTTGAACCATCGGAACGGCAGCATTGTCGATAGCGTCGGATGGCCGGACCGGGCGGAAGGGGGATTTGGCTGAACGCCGGAACGGTTCTGGTGCCACGGTTTCACGGTGCCGTTGCCACGGTGCCACGGTTCCGTTTTCACGGTTCCGCGGTTTCGGTTCCACGGTCTCGGTTCGTCGGGACGGTCGCCCACCCCCCGGGTAACCGCATATGATGATATCCAACAACAGAACGATCAGGATCCAGGGAACGTCAGGGAGAGACTTGATTTATGGGGAAATATTTCGGAACGGACGGGGTGCGCGGCATCGCCAACCGCGAGCTGACTCCGGAACTGGCTTTGCGCCTTGGCCGCTGCGGCGGTACGGTGCTGACAGGCGGAACTTCCAGGCCGAAGGTGGCGATCGGCCGAGATACGCGCATTTCCGGCGCGATGCTGGAAAGCGCGCTGACGGCCGGGCTTTTGTCCATCGGCGCCGATGTGGTGCGGCTCGGCGTGGTCACCACGCCGGCGGTGGCCTACCTGACCCGGGAAATGGGCTTTGACGCGGGCGTCATGATTTCGGCGTCCCACAACCCGGTGGAGGACAACGGGATCAAATTTTTCGGCGGAGACGGCTTCAAGCTGCCGGACGAAAAGGAAGCGGAAATCGAGCGGCTACTGGACGCGCCCGAAGATGCGCTGCCGCGGCCGGAAGGCGCCGGCGTCGGCACGGTGCGGGACGATCCGGAAGCCAAGTTCCGCTACGCGGATCATTTGAAATCGACGGTGTCGCGGTCGTTCGCGGGGCTGAAGATCGTGCTCGACTGCGCCAACGGCGCCGCTTCCGAGCTGGCCCCCAGGGTGTTTCGCGATTTGGGGGCGGAGGTGACCGCCATCGGCGCGGAGCCCGACGGGCTGAACATCAACGCCGGGGTGGGCTCCACCCATCCCGAGGCGCTGGCGGCCAAGGTGAAGGAGACGGGCGCCGACATCGGCCTTGCGTTCGACGGCGACGCCGACCGCCTGATCGCCGTGGACGAAACGGGCGCCATCGTCGACGGCGATTACGTGCTGTGCATTTGCGGCGACGCCATGAAGCGGGCCGGGCGGCTCAAGCACGACACCGTGGTGGCGACGGTCATGAGCAACCTCGGCTTTTTCCGGGCGGCGGAAAAGCTCGGCCTGCGTACCGTTCAGACGGCCGTCGGCGACCGCTACGTCATGGAAGAGATGGTGCGCGGCGGCTACAATCTGGGCGGGGAGCAGTCCGGCCACGTGATTTTCCTCGATTACAGCACGACGGGCGACGGCATCCTGACCGCCCTGCAGCTGGTCGACACGATGGTCGCTTCCGGCAGGAAGCTGAGTGAACTCAAGACGATCATGGAAAAATATCCGCAGGTGCTGGTCAACGTGCGCGTCAGGGACAAATCCGGATTCGCCGGCAACGCCGCCATCAAGGCGGCGATCGCGGGGGCGGAGGCCGCCCTGGGCGGCGCGGGCCGTGTGCTGGTGCGTCCGTCCGGCACGGAGGCGCTCATCCGCGTCATGGCGGAAGGCCCCAACAAAAGCGAAATCGAGCGCCATGTCGAAGCGATTGCGGACGTGATCCGCCGGGAGCTGGGCTGACCGTCGTGCGGGAGCCGGGCTGACCGGCGCGCGGGAGCTCGGCGGACCGTCGCATCGGATCGGACGGCAGCCACCCCCCACCCCGGCACGGCAATAGCGACAAAAATGCCATAAATTTTTCGTTTTCAAAGCCATTCGAGCGAAATAGCGACATTTGTGCCCTTATTTTCGAACTGTCTGCCCGAAATCGCACAGATTTTTCCAATTTAACGGCACAAAGTGCAATTATTTTCCTGAGAAGACCGTTTTCATGCGAAAATAATTGCACTTTTGTCGTTATTGCGGTCCGTGCCCGGGAGTGCTACGTTCAACATGGAGGCAAGACCTGTCCGCGGCGGTTGCATCTTCCTAGAACGACGCATATATTTAAGGGTAGATTCCAAGAAAGAAAGCGAGGGTAGAGCGCACAATTTATATTTAAGCGCCTGAACTTGCCGGATTGTACCCGGATGACGTTGTGGCGGCGATGCGTCCGGACCGTCCGGGCGCGGACGCCTGGCCCGGCGCCAAACGGGACTTTGCGGCAAGTTGACGAGGTGGAGGTGTTCGGAGTTTTCGGCGGGGACCTCCCGGTCCGGATCGGGGCCGTCAAACCGGAAGACAAAACGCGCGGGCGACCGCGCGGCCAATATTCCGGTACGATCGCGGCGAAAGAGCCGGAGCGTCCGGAAAGCCGGCACTGGCAACAGCACATCCGTTTCTTGGCACACCAGATGTCGGCGTTTTTTCCGGGCTTGTTTTTTATTCATTTTCCATGTGCAAATTTACTATGATGGGTATCCGCCGGGGCATGCGGACTCGGGCCAGGCCGGTACGGCTTGCGGCTTGACGGCTTGACCCTTCGGGTGGTAAGCCCATCGGAGGTTGATCGCGTTTATGTGCGGAATTGTGGGATATATCGGGTTTCGCGATTCGCAGCCGATTTTACTGGAAGGGCTCAGGAAACTGGAATACCGCGGGTACGATTCGGCCGGCGTGGCCGTATTCACCGAGCGCGGATTGGAGATTCGCAAGACGGTCGGGCGGCTTTCCAACCTGGAAGCGCGCCTGAAGGAGCGGCCGCTGCGCGGCACGGTCGGCATCGGGCACACCCGCTGGGCGACCCACGGCAAACCGTCGGAAAAGAACTCGCACCCGCACACGGATAATTCGTTCAAAGTATCCGTCGTGCACAACGGCATCATCGAGAACTATCTGGAACTGAAAGAGGAGCTGATGCTGAAAGGGCATCGCTTCCAGTCGGAAACCGACACTGAGGTCATCTCCCACCTGATCGCCGACGAATACGACGGCGACATCGTGAAGGCGGTGCGCAATGCGGTCCGCAAAATGCGCGGGGCGTTCGCCATCGCGGTGCTGACGGAGTACGAACCGGACCGTCTGGTCGCCGTGCGTCTCGCCAGCCCGCTGATCATCGGTGTAGGCGAAGGGGAGATGTTCGTCGCCTCGGACATCCCCGCCATTTTGGAGTACACGCGGGACGTGTACATCCTGAGCGACGGGGAAATGGCCGCCATCACCCGCGACGGCGTGGAGCTGATGACCGTCGAGGGCAACCCGATCGCCAAGGAAAAATTCCACGTCGACTGGGACCTGATGACGGCGGAAAAAGCCGGCTACGAGCATTTCATGCTGAAGGAGATCCACGAACAGCCCAAGGCGTACCGCGACACGATGCGGGGGCGCATCGCCGCGGACGGGCGCTCCGTGGCGTTTCCGGATCTGTCGCTCACGCCGGAGCGGCTGCGGGACATCCGCCGGGTGCACATCGTCGCCTGCGGCACCGCGCTGCACGCCGGCATGGTCGGCAAACAGGTGATTGAGCGCCTGACCCGCGTTCCGACCGAGACGGATTTCGCGTCCGAATACCGGTACCGGTCGCCGATCATCACGCCGGACACCCTTGTCATCGTCGTCAGCCAGTCCGGCGAAACGGCGGATACGCTGGCCGCCCTGCGGGAAGCGAAACGATGCGGCGCCCGCGTGCTGGCCATCACCAACGTCATCGGCAGCTCGGTGGCGCGCGAGGCGGACGACGTCATCATCACGCAGGCCGGCCCCGAAATCGCGGTGGCTTCGACCAAGGCGTACACGACCCAGCTCATCGCCTTCTACCTGCTCGGCCTTTATTGGGCGAAGGCGCTGGGCACGGTGCCGGATGGGGAGATCGTCCGCACGCTGGCGGCGATGCAGGCGCTGCCGGAGCAGGCGGAACGCATCCTGGCGCAGAGCGATGACATCAAGGCGCTTGCCGAGTCGATCGCCCGCCATCAGAGCCTGTTCTTCATCGGCCGCGGCCTGGACTTCGCCGTAGCCCAGGAAGGGTCGCTCAAGCTGAAGGAAATCTCCTACATCCACTCGGAGGCCTACGCCGCCGGCGAGCTGAAGCACGGCACGCTGGCCTTGATCGAGGAAGGCGTTCCGGTCATCGCGCTGATGACGCAGGAAGAGCTGTACGAAAAAACGCTGAGCAACGTCAAGGAAGCGAAGGCGCGCGGCGCCCATGTGATCGGGATCGTGGGCGAGGGGCTGGAAGGGGAAGCGGCCAAGTCGGTGGATCGGCTGTTTGCCATCCCGCGCACGCTGCCGCTTTTGGCGCCGGCCCTGTCGGTGGTGCCGTTGCAGCTGCTCGCCTACTACGCCGCCGTGACCCTCGGCCACGACGTCGACAAGCCGCGCAATCTGGCCAAGAGCGTGACTGTGGAATAAGGCTTGGCCAATGTCCATTGTTGTAGACAGCTAATAAATCCCGTCCTGGGAAAATAAAAACTGTCCAGGGACAATAAAAAATGTCCAAGAAGCCTAGTATGGCCAGGGTTTTGCCTGGATCCATGCTGGGCTTCTTCTTTTGTTGAAAGTGGTACAGGGGACAGGGCTGGGGAAAAAATCTTGATACATCAAGCAGTTTCCCAATATACCCCCTCCCGCTATGATCCGATTGAGCTTCTCAATTTGTTTTCCCAAATTATTTCCCTGGACATTTCCCAACGTTCCATTTTCGTGCTCCCTGCCGCCTTTTTGACTAGTTTCTTCCAAATGGACGGACACTTTTTATTTCCCTGGCATTTTGTACCAACTGTCTCCTCAAAACCTGAAACCCTTTGTGCGGCAAGGGATTGGAGGCTTTGGTGGGGCTTAAGTGGGATGGACATGAATTAATTTCCCTTAACATAGTAGGGAAATTAAAAAATGGGTTGATCATTTTCTTGCGGTTGGTTTGCGAAAGGGACAGGGGGGGAAGGGGATAGAACATCAGTTTTTCTGTTATGGTTGTGATAAAATGATTTGCAGAAAGCACAGCAACGGAGTTGAGCCTATTGACCGTCCAAAAGGTAATTGAACAAATAAGCCATGAACTAAACGGAATACCTGGCGTTGTGGGGGTCGTTTTGGGTGGTTCAAGAGCAAGGGGCACAAATCACTCGACTTCCGATATTGATATTGGCATTTATTACGATGAATCGGCAGGCTTTGATATCAATGCGGTGAGCGAAGCTGCGACAAGACTCGATGATCAGCATAGGGAACATTTGATCACTTCTCTAGGGCAATGGGGACCCTGGGTCAATGGTGGCGGCTGGCTGGTGGTTCAAGGGTATCATGTTGACTTTTTGTTCCGTGACATCAATCGGGTAGCCAAAGTGATCGATGAATGCTTGCAAGGAAAGGTTTCGGCCCATTACCAGACGGGTCACCCGCACGCTTATCTCAATGTCATGTACATGGGGGAAATCGCCATCTGTCAAATCCTGTCCGACCCAACGGAACAAATTGCCAAATTAAAAGCGAAGACGGTGCCTTACCCCGAGGCGGTCAAAGATGCGATCATGGGCTTTTTCTTGTTTGAAGCCTCTTTTTCTTTGATGTTCGCCGAGAATAACGTGGATAAGGACGACATTTCCTACGTCGCGGGTCATGTCTTCCGCTCGATTTCCTGTTTGAATCAGGTGATCTTTGCAATCAATGAAGAATACTGCATCAATGAGAAAAAAGCGGTTCGGATGATTGAAGGGTTTCGTGCCAAACCCCGCAATTACAAGCAAAGGATAGACAACATCATAACGTTGCTTTCCTCGGACCAGAAAAGCACAAAGAAAGCCGTGGAATTCCTTCGGGAACTGATTTCTGAAACCGAAGAATTAATAAAGAATTAGTGAATGTCATTCATCACGATCCCCAATGGAAATCAGGGGCGGATATTCGAAATAAGGAGTTCTTTTATGAGGAGAGGGTCGAGTGAAGGCGGTAGAAACGAATTTATTGAAGTTCATGCAAGGCACAAAACAATTCATCATCCCGATTTATCAGCGAAAATATAGCTGGACGATAAAGCAGTGTCGCCAGCTTTGGAACGATATTGTCAGAGCGGCGGAAGACGAAAAGATCAAGGGGCACTTTGTTGGCTCGATTGTCTATATCGAACAAGGGCTATATCAAGTATCATCCGTTCCGCAACTGCTCGTCATTGATGGACAGCAACGATTGACCACGTTGACGTTACTGTTGCTTGCGTTGGGCAAAGCCATCGAGGAAAGCGGACAATCCTTGGATATGACGAAAAAGAAGATCATGAATTACTATCTGGTCAACAGCGAAGAAGAGGGGGAACTGTATCACAAACTCATCTTGACGGAGAGCGATAAGGACACGCTGATCAACCTGATTTTAGACAAAAAACTCCCCGAGGAATACTCCCCGAGGGTGTACGAGAACTATCATTTTTTTGCGGAATCCATCAAAAACAGCGGTATCGATCTGAACAAGCTGTATCAGGGAATCTCCAAGCTGATTATTGTAGATATATCGTTGGATCGAGACCATGATAATCCGCAGTTGATTTTTGAAAGTCTGAACTCGACAGGGCTTGATCTGTCGCAGGCCGATTTGATCCGAAACTTCGTTTTGATGAAACTGGAGCCGAAAAAGCAGACGGAACTGTACAAGGAATACTGGTATCCGATGGAAAAAAGCTTCGGGAATCTGACAAATTCCGCTTTGTTTGACCGATTTATGCGTGACTATTTAACGGCGAAAACGGGGCGAATTCCAAACATTCAAGAAGTATATTCCAGCTTTAAGGAATACGTATTTCAGCACAGTGAACTGAGTGTTCAACAAATTGTCGAGGACATTTATCGATATTCCCAGTATTTCGTA
>Ga0310826_100827_pt1 | contig 23077 bp, 20 predicted proteins | sample WT_ome_FD_201306 | JGI IMG/M metagenome (GOLD analysis project Ga0310826, IMG submission 201306) | Sorghum-adapted microbial communities enriched on wild type (WT) sorghum from Joint BioEnergy Institute, Emeryville, California, United... ... | reverse complement strand
TTTGTTTTCGTTCCTCAAAAGAAGAACGGGCAACTCAAGCTCGTTGTTCAGTTTTCAAGGAGCCATCTCCATCGCCGCCGCTCAAGCAGCGACTTTTATAATATATCACATCCAGCCGCCCGATGCAAGCCCCAATTTCAGGCTTCCGTTTCTTTTCGTCCGCACCGAAACCGGCTCGCTCCGTCAGGCGCGAATAACAATCTATCACATCCGACCGCTGCCGCGCAAGAGGAAAAAACTAGGCCGGGGCCCAGACGCCCCGGCCTTCGTCTGATATTTTATCGGATGATGGCTTCGATATGAATGTTCCGCTCGGTGACGAGATTGACGATCTGGCCGCCCACGTTCACGAGCGGACGCGTCGGATTGTCCCGGTCGGTGAAGACGATCTCGCCCAACCGGTTGTCGCTGAGCCGGACGACCATCCCGTTGTGGAACGAGGTCGCCTTCTCGACGAACGTTCGCACGAACACCGGATCGAGTTTGCCGAACGATTCGTTCAGAATCTGCTCGAGCGCCAGATAGGGCGATATCGCTCTTCGATAGGTGCGTTCCATCGTGATCGTATGGAAGACGTCCGCCACGGCGACAATGCGCGCATACGGATGGATATTGTCGCCCTTCAAGCCGAGCGGATAGCCGCTGCCGTCCATTTTCTCGTGATGCTGCAGCGCCGCGAGCCTGACGCCCTCATTGATGGCGGTGACGTTTTTGAGCAGGTTGTAGCCGAGCTTCGTGTGGTTCCGCATTTCTTCCTTCTCGGTCGCCGTCAGCGCGGACGGCTTGTACACGATGGCCGGGTCGATCCGGAACATGCCGATGTCGTGGAACAGGCCGGCAAGCGCCAGCGGCACCCAGTCCTTCTTCGGGAACGAGCACCATTGCGCAAGCTGGTACGACGTCATGGCCGTGATGACGCTCTTGTGATACAGGAAGTCCTGCTTGTCGGCGATCTTCGGCTTGAACGTCAGCACGTTGTATTCGTCGATATGGTCGAGCATTTTCTCCAGCTGGTTCCGGATATCCATCATCGGCAGCCCGAAGCCGCTCGAATTCGCCACGAAAATGCGGCGGACGAGGCTGATCATCCGGTCATACTCGACATCGAACCGCGTCAGGGACGCGTCATCCTGCTCGACGATCTCTTCGATGCCCTCGCGCGGCTCGATGTCCACCTGCTTGACGAGAAACGCGTGCAAAATCTCGTATTCGCGCGACGTGACGACCCGGCCTTTGCGGAACAGCGTACCGCCAAGCGGCGTGATGACATCGGAGGCAAAACGATCCCCCAATTTCACCTGCGACAGCGGGACCGTAGGCATATGCGTACCCCTCCATCTTCTGCAGAACCCGGCCGTCCGACCGGATGTGGATTACGATTCTCCGCTTTCGTCCGATTCTTCCGATCCGCGGTCCGCCTCTTCCGATTCTTCCGACCGGCTGACGCGGGTGACGGTCGAGACCGCGTCGTCTTCCCGGATGTTGATCAGTTTGACCCCTTGCGTATTGCGGCCCATCGTGGAGATGCCCGCGATGCTCGTGCGGATCAGCGTGCCGGCGGACGTCATGATCATCAGGTCCTCGTCGTCGGCCACCATCTTCAGACTGACGACCGAGCCGTTCTTCTCCGTGATGTTCAGCGTCTTGATGCCCTTGCCGCCGCGGCTCTGGATCCGGTATTCGCCGGCCGGCGTCCGCTTGCCGTATCCCTTCTCCGTGACGATCAGCACGTCGAGTTCGGGATCGACGACATCCATGTCGATAACGCTGTCGCCTTCCTCGAGCTGAATGCCCTTCACCCCGGTCGCCGAGCGGCCCATCGGCCGGACTTCCTGCTCGGGGAACCGGATCGACATGCCCTGGCTCGTCCCCATGATGATCTCGCGGGTGCCGTCGGTCAGCTTGACGCTGATCAGCTCGTCGTCTTCGCGGAGATTGATCGCGATGAGCCCGACCTTGCGGATGTTCGAATAGTCGTCAAGCGGCGTCTTCTTCACGATGCCCTGCTTCGTCGCGAAGAACAGATAATGATCCGGATCGAACCGTTCGATCGGAATGACCGCGTTGATCGTCTCGCCCGGCTCGATCTGGATGAGGTTGATGACCGGCGTGCCCTTCGCCGTCCGGCCGAGCTCCGGAATCTCGTAAGCCTTGAGCCGGAACACCTTGCCCTTGTCCGTGAAGAACAGCAGGTAATGGTGCGTGTTGGAGACGTACAGATGTTCGACGAAGTCGTCCTCCTTCGTCTCCATGCCGATCACGCCCTTGCCGCCCCGCTTCTGGCTGCGGTAGGTCGACACCGGCATCCGCTTGATGTATCCGCCGTGCGTAATCGAAATGACGACATCCTCGCGCGGAATAAGATCTTCGTCCAGAATCTCGTTCTCGCTGGACGTGATTTCGGTGCGGCGCTCGTCGCCGTACTTCTGCTTGATCTCCTCCAGCTCGTCGTGGATGATCTGCAGCACGAGATTCTCGTCGGCGAGAATCGCTTTGTATTCGGCGATCTTCTTGAGCAGTTCGGCGTACTCTTCCTCGATCTTCTCGCGCTCCAGCCCGGTGAGGCGCTGCAGCCGCATGTCGAGGATGGCCTGCGCCTGATCGTGGCTGAGCGAGAACCGGGCGATCAGCCCGTCCCGCGCTTCCTCGGTCGTGCGCGAGCCGCGGATCAGGCTGATGATCTCGTCGATATGGTCGAGCGCGATGCGCAACCCTTCGAGAATGTGGGCGCGCGCCTCGGCTTTCCGCAGATCGTAGTCGGTACGGCGGCGAATAACCGTGATCTGATGCTGCAAATAATGATACAGCAAGTCCTTCAGGTTCAGGATCTTCGGCTCGCCGTCCACGAGCGCCAGCATGTTGATGCCGAAGTTCGTCTGCATCGGCGTATGCTTGTACAGATTGTTGAGCACGACGTTCGGATTGACGTCGCGCCGAAGCTCGATGACGATCCGCATGCCGTTGCGGTCCGACTCGTCCCGCAGGTCGGTGATGCCGTCGATCCGCTTCTCGCGCACGAGCTCGGCGATCTTCTCGACGAGCCGCGCCTTGATGACCTGGTACGGCAGCTCGTGCACGATGATGCGCGCCTTGCCGCCGTGCTCCTCGATCTCCGCCCGCGCGCGCATCGTGATCGAGCCGCGGCCGGTCATGTAGGCTTGGCGGATGCCCTCGCGGCCCATGACGATCGCGGCCGTCGGGAAGTCCGGACCTTTCACGTAATCCATCAGTTCGAGCGGCGTGATGTCCGGATTTCGGATCATCGCCTGGATGCCGTCGATCACTTCCGTCAGGTTGTGCGGCGGAATGTTCGTCGCCATGCCGACGGCGATCCCGGAGACGCCGTTCACGAGCAGGTTCGGGAACCGAGCCGGCAGCACGGACGGCTCCTTCTCCTCGCCGTCATAGTTCGGCACGAAATCGATTGTCTCTTTGTTGATGTCGCGCAGCATCTCCATCGCAATATGCGACAGCCGCGCTTCCGTATACCGCATCGCCGCCGCGGAGTCCCCGTCGACCGAACCGAAGTTGCCGTGCCCGTCGACGAGCATGTAGCGGAGCGAGAAATCCTGCGCCATCCGGACCATCGTCTCGTAGACGGCCGAATCTCCGTGCGGGTGGTATTTGCCGATGACTTCACCGACGATCCGGGCCGATTTCTTGTACGGCTTGTCCGGCGACATGCCGAGTTCGGACATCGCATAGAGGATCCGGCGGTGAACCGGCTTCAGCCCGTCGCGCACGTCGGGCAGAGCACGGCTGACGATGATGCTCATCGCGTAGTCGAGGAACGAATCCCGCATTTCGGTGCTGATGTCGCGATCTTTGATCTGAGAACGGTTCTCTTCCGCCATGCTCTACCTCCCGATCTTTACGAGCGGCGGCCGACGCCGCGCCGTAACCCCGTCTCAATGAATGACCCGAATGAATTCGCTGCAAATGAAAAACGAGAATTGCCGGGACAAAACCCGCGAAAATTCAACCGTTTCCGACAATCCTTCCAATCCATGCTCTCCAGACTATTATATTACTTTCACCAAATCCGCACAATTAAACACCGTCCGGCTCCTTCCCGGGGCGGTACGAATGCGGAGGCGAACGCCGGTCTCCCCGCATATGCTGGATTGGCGGAAATCCCCGGTCGGCTTCCGCCCCCCTATTATACCATTCCTCGCATGGGTTGTCCGGAACTTCCATTCTGCCGGCTTCCCGCGCGATCGAAAGGAGCCGACGCCCGTTGGCCATCCAACGCGTGAGAAGCAAGCTTGCGAAAACCGAAGTGTTGATGCGCCACGCCGGACTGCGCGATCACATCCCGGAGACCCGGAGACTTTCGCGGGAGTCGCTGGCCGATATGCTGAACCGATACGGCATGGTCTACGTCAAGCCGGACAGGGGCACCTACGGCAAAGGCGTCATCCGGGTCGAGCGGACGCAGGCCGGATATCAGGCCCGGATCGACACCCGCTCCCTGAGATACGGCTCGATCGACTCGTTGTACGACGGGCTGCAGCGCCTCAAGCGCAAGGGCACCTACATCGTGCAGCGGGGCATCCGTCTGCTGAAGCACAAGGGACGGCGGTTTGACATCCGCGTCATGGTGCAGAAGTCGCCCCGGGGCGAATGGGAGGCGACCGGCATCATCGGCCGGCTGGCCCATCCGCGGAAAATCGTGACGAACTACCACAGCGGCGGCACGCCGATGGCGTTCTCCAAGCTCATGAGCACCCATCTCGACGCCGGACGGCGGAAAGCCTATGCGCAGCAGCTCCGAAGAATGGGCGTCGAAACGGCCAGGCAGTTGCAGCGCCGCTGGCCGGGCATGAAAGAGATCGGCCTCGACGTCGCGATCGATCATTCGCTGAAGCCGTGGATTCTCGAAGTGAACACGGCGCCGGACCCGTTCATCTTCCGCAAGCTGAAGGACAAATCGGTGTTCCGCAAAATCTACCGCTACGCCGTGGCCTACGGAAGGTACAAGAAGAGAAGCCGGGTCAGCCGCATCGTCCGCGCCCGCACGACCCGCGCAAGAAGAAGGAAAGCCGCCCGGTAAGTCCGGACGGCTCTTCTCATATGTCGAGGTTCTTGACGAATTTCGCGTTGGCCTGGATGAACTCCCGCCGCGGCTCGACGTTGTCGCCCATGAGCGTGTCGAAAATGGCGTCCGCCTGGATCGCGTCCTGAATCGTCACCTGCAGCATCGTGCGGTTCTCGGGGTCCATCGTCGTCTCCCAGAGCTGCCCGGCGTCCATCTCGCCGAGACCCTTGTAGCGCTGGATGTCCACCTTCGCGCCTTCCCCGAATTCGGCCAGAATCTGGTCGCGCTCCTTGTCGTTCAGCGCGTAGCGGACGACCTTGTTCCGCTCGATCTTGTAGAGCGGCGGCTGCGCGATGTACACATACCCCGCCTCGATGATCTGGCGCATATACCGGTAGAAGAACGTCAGGAGCAGCGTCCGGATGTGGGCGCCGTCGACGTCCGCGTCGGTCATGATGATGATTTTGTGGTAGCGCGCCTTCGACAGGTCGAAATCTTCGCCGATTCCCGTCCCGATCGCCGTAATGATGGCGCGAATCTCCTCGTTGTTGAGAATCCGGTCGAGTCGCGCTTTCTCGACGTTCAGAATCTTGCCCCGGAGCGGAAGGATCGCCTGGAAGTGGCGGTCGCGCCCCTGCTTCGCCGATCCGCCCGCGGAATCGCCCTCGACGATGTACAATTCGCAGATCGAAGCGTCCTTCGAGGAACAGTCGGCCAGTTTGCCGGGCAGCGCGCTCACTTCGAGCGCGTTCTTGCGGCGGGTCAGCTCGCGCGCCTTGCGCGCCGCCTCCCGGGCCCGCGCGGCCTGCACGCTCTTCTCCACGATGCGGCGCGCCACCGACGGATTTTCGTCGAGGAACTCCTGGAACTTCTCGGCGAACATCGATTCGACGATGCCCCGGACCTCGCTGTTGCCGAGCTTCGTCTTCGTCTGCCCCTCGAATTGCGGCTCCGGAATCTTGACGGAGATGATCGCCGCCAGACCTTCCCGCACATCCTCGCCCGACAGGTTCGAATCGCTGTCCTTGAGCAGTCCGATTCGGCGCGTGTATTCATTGATGATCCGGGTCAGCGCGCTCTTGAACCCGGATTCGTGCGAGCCGCCTTCGTGCGTATGGATGTTGTTCGCGAACGAATAGATGTTCTCCGTATAGCCGTCGTTGTACTGCAGCGCAATCTCGACCTGGATGTTCTCCCTCATGCCTTCGATGTAGATCGGCTGCTCGTGCAGCAGTTCCTTGTTGCGGTTCAAATACTGGACGAACTCGATGATGCCGCCGTCGTATTTGTAGGTATCCTCCGCGCCGGTCCGCTCGTCGCGCAGCACGATCTGGATGCCCTTGTTCAGGAACGCCAGCTCGCGGATCCGCGTCTGCAGCGTCTCATACTCGAATTCGGTCGTCTCGGTGAAAATCTCCGGGTCGGGCTTGAACGAGACCGTCGTGCCCGTCTCGTCCGTCTCGCCGATGACGCGCACATCGTACAGCGGCACGCCGCGCTTGTACTCCTGCCGGTGGATGCGGCCGTCCCGTTTGACCTCGACGGTCAAATGCTCGGAGAGCGCGTTCACGACGGAGACGCCGACGCCGTGCAAGCCGCCGGAAACCTTGTACCCCTCGCCGCCGAACTTGCCGCCCGCGTGCAGCACCGTCAGCACGACTTCGAGCGTCGGCCGCTTCATCTTCGGGTGCTCGCCGACCGGGATGCCCCGGCCGTTGTCGATGACGGTGATGCTGCCGTCCTTCCGGATGATCACCTCGATGCGCGTGCAGAAACCCGCGAGCGCCTCGTCGATGCTGTTGTCGACGACTTCCCAGACGAGATGGTGAAGCCCCCTCGAGCTGGTGGAACCGATATACATACCCGGCCGCTTGCGGACGGCCTCGAGCCCTTCCAGCACCTGAATCTGACTTTCGTCGTAACCATGAAGGCTCTCGGTCATGCCTTGTTCACTGCTCCTCTCGACTGCTGCTTCCAAATCTGCGGAGGGTTACACGTCCGGCAGCTGATGCGTCCGCTTCTTCAGCGTGGAGGAAGAAATCGGGGAGTAGTACACTTTCTGGGTGGTGACCACGATCGATTTCGGCTCTTCTTCGCCGATCACTTCCACGTTCTTGCGCTTTGACGCCCAGGCGGTGAACTGCCGGGAGATCCGCGAAGACTGCTCGATTGAAATGTCAAAAATCGCCACAAGCTCACTGGCCCGGACGATCCGTTCTCCGCCCAGATGGACATACATCGGTGTTCGTGCTCCTTCCGCATCGGCTTTACGCTTTCACCGCGCGTCCGTCCTCCACCTGGTACAGGCAGGCGTCGCGCAGCTTCTCCATGTCGACGCTGTCGAGGCTGGTCGTCGTAATGAACGTCTGCACCTTGCGCTGGAACGTGTCGATGAGCATCGTCTGACGGCTGCGGTCGAGTTCCGACAGCACGTCGTCCAATAGCAGCACCGGATACTCGCCGGTCTCCTCGTGAATCAGCTCGATCTCGGCCAGCTTGAGCGAAAGCGCCGTCGTCCGCTGCTGGCCCTGGGACCCGTAAGCCTGCGCCTCCATGCCGTTGATGCGCAGCATGAGATCGTCCCGGTGCGGGCCGATCAGCGTCATGCCGCGGCGCAGTTCCTGCTCTCTCGCCTGTGATAACTTTACCATAAATCGTTCAATTAAAACAGCTTCTTCTTCCGCGCCCTCCATCTCGAACGACGGCCGGTACTCCACCGCAAGCTCCTCGCCGCCCCCCGTGATGCCGGCATGGATCGAAGCCGCCCATTGCCTGAGTTTCACAATAAATTGTTGCCTTTTCTTCATCAATTTAACACCCCAGGCGGCGAGCTGCTCGTCCCAGACGTCGAGCAGATCGTGCCGGGTGCCGGGAGCGGCCGTCTTCAGATAGCGGTTGCGCTGCATCAGCACTTTGCCGTACTGCTGCATCGCATGGAGGTAGCCGGGATGGATCTGGCCGATCTCCATGTCGAGGAACCGTCTGCGGACGCCCGGGGCGCCCTTGACGATCTCGAGATCTTCGGGCGCGAACATGACGACGTTCAGGTTGCCGACGAATTCGCTGAGCCGGCGCTGCTCCAGTCCGTTCACCTTCGCGCGTTTGCCTTGCTCGGTGAACACGATTTCGAGGCTGACATTGCCGTAGCGGCGCTCCGCTTCGCCGGCCGCGCGCGCCATCCCGCTGTTCCACCCGATCAGTTCCCGGTCCTTCGACGTCCGGTGCGATCGCGCGAGCGCCAGCACGAAGATCGCTTCAAGCAGGTTGGTCTTGCCCTGCGCGTTCGGTCCGATGAAGACGTTGACCATGTGGTCCGTCTCCAGCCGGAGCGACTCGTAGTTGCGGTAATGCTGCAGTTCGATCGATTTCAGTTTCACGTCTTCACGACCTCGACCGTGAACGCGCCGAATCCGGGCACCTCGACCCGGTCGCCCGCATACAGCTTCCGTCCGCGGCGCGTCTCCGGCTCGCCGTTGACGAGCACCGCGTTCTCTGCCAGGAAGGCCTTCGCCTGGCCGCCGGTGTCGACGCAGCCGGCCAGCTTCAGAAATTGGCTGAGCGCAATCGGTTCGGTCGTGATCGCGATCGTTTTCATGCGGACGTTCCTTTCTGCGAAGGCGAGACTTTGTGCGGCTATACGGACGCGCCGCTTATGCGACGGGAATGCGCCGACCGCATTAACCGGATCAGCCGGTCGTGCGGTACGGCAGGATGATGTGCAGCTGGCGGTCGCCGTCGGTCGGACGGATCACGATCGGGCTCATCGGCCCGTTGAATCCGATGAAAATCTTCTCGCTGTCGATGACCCGGAGCGCGTCCAGCATATATTTCGAGTTGAACGCGATGCGCAGCTCGTCGCCGTCAAGCCGGACCGCGCGCATCTGCTCGGTGACCCGGCCGAGTTCCGTCGAGCTGGACGAGATCTCGATGTCGCCGCCGCCGAGCGTCACGATGCGCACGATGTTCGTCTTCTCCTCGCGCGACATCAGGTAGGCGCGCTCGATCGCGTCGGTGAGCTGCCGGGTGTCGATCTCCATCTCCGTCTTGAACTCCTGCGGGATGATCCGCGACGTGTCCGGATAGGTGCCGTCGAGCACGCGGGAGTAGAACAGCACCCGGCCGATCCGGAACAGCACCTGGTTGTCGGCCGCGGCGATCTCGACGGGTTCCTGCGAATCGGGAATGATGCGGGACAGCTCGTTCAGCGTCCGCGCCGCGATGACGATGTTCCCGAACCGGTCGCCTTCCGTCGCTTCGACATCGGCGGAGCAGGTGGACAGGCGGTGCCGGTCGGTCGCCGTGAACTTCAGCTCGCCGCCGTGCAGCTGCCACTGGATGCCGGTCAGAATCGGCGTCTGCTCGTTCGTCGACGCCGCGAAAATGGTCTGCCGGATCATGTTCTTGAGCAGCTCGCCCGGCACGGTGATGATCTGTTGCCGGCCGAGATCGGGAAGCACGGGGAATTCCTCGGCGTCCAGACCGATCATCTGGATGTCCGTCGCGCCCGAGCGGATCGTGACCTGGAATCCGCCCTGCTGCTCGAACTCGATTTCGTCCTCGGGCAGCTTCTTGACGATTTCCGCCATGAACCGGGCGGGAAGAACGATGCTTCCCGGCCGTTCGACGTGGACGATCGGCTCGCCGTCGATCTCGGCGGGAACGAAGGTCTGGATCGAAATTTCGGTGTCGCTGGAAGTCAGTGTCAGTCCCTGGTGATCGGCGTCAAACTTGATCCCGGACAGAATCGGAATGGCCGGCCGCGATGAGACGGCCTTCGCGGCCTGCTGAACGGCTTCGTTCAGTTCGTTTTTGCGAATGGTCAGTTTCATGCGTTCCTCCCGTCGGCGGTCTTCGTCTTTTTTCGCCTTATGATGAATATCATATCATTTTTGGTCGTAATCGTAGTAGTTCGGCTGAATATGTGGATAAGCGCGCGGACTTCGACAAAAGAAGCCTATCCACATGTGAATAAGCGTGTGCATAGGCCTGACGGGTTGTTCACGGTTGTCCGCTGCGGATCCGTTCGGTCAGTGTCCGGATGATCTGCTGCAGCTCGCGGTCCGTTTCCAGCTGTTTCGAGATTTTGTCGTGGGCGTGGATGACCGTCGTATGGTCGCGGCCGCCGAACGCGTCGCCGATCTTCGGCAGCGAGTGGTCGGTCAGCTCGCGCGCGAGATACATCGCGACCTGCCGCGGGAACGCGACGGCCTTCGTCCGCTTGCGCGCCTTGAAATCCTCGATCCGGAGGCCGAAGTACTCGCCGACCCTGGCCTGGATGTCCTGGATCGTGATCATCTTCGGGCGGCTCGTGGAGATGATGTCCTTGAGCGCTTCCGCCGCGAGATGGGTCGTGATGTCCTGGTTGATGAGCGACGAATAGGCCACGACGCGGATGAGCGCGCCTTCCAGCTCCCGGATGTTCGTGTCAATCATGTTCGCGATGTAGACCATCGCCTCGTTCGGAATGTCGAGGTTCTCGGCCTTCGCCTTCTTGCGCAGGATCGCGATCCGGGTCTCGAGGTCCGGCGGCTGGATGTCGGTGATGAGCCCCCATTCGAACCGCGAGCGGAGCCGTTCCTCCAGCGTCGGAATTTCCTTCGGCGGCCGGTCGCTCGAGATGACGATCTGCTTCCGCTCTTCGTGCAGCGCGTTGAAGGTGTGGAAAAATTCCTCCTGCGTCTGCTCCTTGCCCGCGAGGAACTGGATGTCGTCGATCAGCAGCACGTCGATGTTGCGGTATTTCATGCGGAAGCTTTCGCCGCGGTTGTCGCGGATCGCGTTGATGAACTCGTTCGTGAACTTCTCGGACGAGATGTAGAGCACCCGCATGCCCGGGTTGTGCTCCAGTATGTAATGGCCGATCGCGTGCATGAGATGCGTCTTGCCGAGTCCGACGCCGCCGTACAGGAACAGCGGATTGTACGCCTTCGCCGGCGCCTCCGCCACCGCGAGCGAGGCGGCGTGGGCGAACCGGTTGTTCGCGCCGATGACGAACGTTTCAAATGTATATTTCGGATTGAGCATGCCGCCGGCGGGCTCCTCGTGGACGACCACGGGTCTGCGGACGGCCGGAGGCTCGGCCTGGGGTTCGGCCGATTTCTGCTCCTCGAGCGCGAATTTGACGTCGACCGGATAGCCGAGACAGTCTTCAAGCGCTTCCCGGATGTACCGCGTGTAGCGGCTTTCGAGCCATTCGACCGCGAAGGCCTGCGGCGTGGTGATCAGCACGAGCCGGTCCGAAAGAAATCGCATGTTCGTCTCTTTGAACCATGTATCGAAACTGGGCTTGCTGACCCGGGTCTGGATGATGGATAACGCCTGCTGCCAGATTTCACGGGGTTGGCTGTCCAAAGCCTGTCACTCCTTACCGACTGATCGTCCGCCCCTCTGTCAATCGCCCGTTCTCCGCCGATAATCGCAACCATTTCCGGAAAAAAAGAGCAAAAAGGAACAAGCCTCTCCTTCGGCCAGGGCTTGCTAAGGAAAGTTGGTGCGCCGAATGCGGACGGCGCCGCCGCTGTCGGCTCGTGTGCTGCGATGTGTCGAAAAGAAGGATGTGCGAGGCGATTCATCCACAGAATGAACGCAATCCCGATGTGAATTATCCAAAGGGGAGTGAATTGCTCACAAAGTTATCCACAAATTGTTGATAATTTCGAGGATTCCTGTCAGATGTCCACAGCTTGAAGCAAATCTATCATAGCAGACCGGGCCCCTGATTTCAACGCTTGGGCCAATACTATCCACAAACCCCGGACCTGTGCACAAATTTTATGAACAACCCTCGAAATTGTTGAAAAGTTGTCGACAACCCGTGCTGTTTCGACGGGATTCGGCAAAAAATTATCAACAACCTCCGGGCGGATGGACGGTCCCGCCACGGGAAGCGTCGGCGTGCGGGTCACCCGCAAACTTGACTTTGACGGTTGGGTGTGATTTAATTGTAAGGGCATTTTTCCGGACGGATCGTGGCCGATCCGCCGGCTTGGGTCAGGGAACAGATTCCTTTGTCATGAGAGAATTCGGATCGGGAGGTGTCAGGCGGGATGAAACCGACGTTCAAGCCGAACGTGAGCAAGCGGAAGAAAGTGCACGGCTTCCGGAAGCGGATGAGCACGAAGAACGGCCGCAAGGTGCTGGCGGCTCGCCGCAAGAAGGGCAGAAAAGTGCTGAGCGCTTGACACGAAAGACCACGGAGCGTGGTCTTTTTTTATTCGCTCCCTCCGGCGGCCTGTCTCCCGGATGGAAGGTTCGGTGATGGTGATGCAGAGAAAGCTCCGCTTGCGCAGCCGCAGCGATTTCAGCCGCATATACAAAACCGGGCGTTCGTTCGCGAACAGCCAGTTTGTCGTCTACTGGATGAAGCGGCCCGAGACCGAGCGGTTCCGCGCGGGCGTGTCGGTGAGCAAGAAGCTCGGGGGCGCCGTCGTCCGCAACCGGATTCGCCGGGTGGTCAAGGAACTCATCCGCCTGAACGCGGACCGGATCGCGAACCGGACGGATTTCATCGTGATCGTCCGGCGTCCGGCGCTCGGAATGAAGACGAAGGATCTGGAGCGGAGCCTGTTGCACGCGCTGCGCAAGGCCGGCCTGCTGGAAGGTTCGAAACCGGCCGGAGAAGCCGGGCGGCGAAGCGGCGGGAAGGCCGGCGGAAGACCGGATTCCCGGGGCGGGCAGGACGTTTAGGCGAGTTTCCTTCGGACCATAAATTGTGATATAGTGTAAAGGGAATGTTTGTCTTCTCAAGAGGGGAGTTTTGTCTGTTGTCTCGATCACGCAAATGGCTTCTGCTGCCGGCCGCCGCGGCGCTTCTGCTGCTCGCGGGCTGCGCGCCGGTTGACCATACGGCAAGCACGGAAGATCTGCTGAAGGGGAATTTCTGGGAGCGGAATTTCGTCTACTACTTCGCCGTCATGCTGGACACGTTCGCCGAATGGCTGGGCGGCAACTACGGACTGTCCATCCTCCTGCTGACGATCATTGTCCGCACGCTGATCCTGCCGCTTACGCTGAAGCAGTACCGTAGCTCGAAGGCGATGCAGGCGATCCAGCCGGAGCTCCGGAAGATCCAGGAGAAGTACAAGGGCAACCAGCAGAAGATCCAGGAAGAGACGATGAAGCTGTTCATGCAGCATCAGATCAATCCGATGGCGGGCTGCCTGCCCCTGCTCATCCAGATGCCGATCTTCATCGCGCTGTACAACGCGATCTACTGGAATCCGGACATCCGCGAGTATTCGTTCCTCGGCATCCAGCTCGGCCTCGCGCCGCAGGAGCAGGGTGTCATCGCGTGGCTGCTGCCGGTCGTCGCCGCGCTGACGACCTTCATCCAGTCGAAGATGATGCCGCAGCAGCCGAACGGCGCAATGCAGGCGATCCTGCTCATTTTCCCGGTCATGATCTTCGTCATGGCGCTGTCTTTCCCGGCGGCCCTGCCGCTTTACTGGATCTATAGCAACATCTATACGATCATCCAGAACTACTTCCTGTACGTGCGCTCTTCCGACAAGGGCAAACCGAAGGAGGCCCCTGCGAAATGAAGAAGGTCACGGCATCCGGAAAGACGATCGAAGCAGCGGTGAACAGCGGGCTCGCCGAGCTCGGAACGACGATCGACCGCGTGAAGGTGAATGTGCTTCAGCAGCCGTCGCGCGGTCTGTTCGGCCTGTTCGGCGCAAGGCCCGCCAAGGTGGAGCTTGTGCTCATCGAGGAGGCGGATTCCGGCGAGGCCGCGCGGCCGGCGGATGAAGCCGCCAAAGCCGCCGTCGATCCGGATGCCGTGACGGATACTGACCTTTCCGAAGGCGAAGAAGAAGAGGTTTTCTTCGCGGATGAGGACGATACGGAACCGATGGATACGGATTCGCGCGCGGAAGCGGGCGACATCGGGAAAGCCGCGGAAGCGGCGGAGCGTTTCCTGCGCGAAGTCGCGGAAGCGATGGGGGTTGAGGTCGAAATCAGCCGGAGCGTGACGCGCGACGGTCTGAAGCTGTCGATGTCGGGGGGCGGCGACATGGGGCTGCTCATCGGCCGCAGAGGCCAGACGCTCGATGCGCTGCAATATTTGGCGAACATCGTCGCAAGCCGCCGCTCGCGCACCCATGTGCGCATCCTGCTGGATGCGGAGGATTTCCGCGAACGGCGCCGCAAGACGCTGGAGGAGCTGTCCGAACGGCTGGCGCGGCGGGTGGTGCGGACCGGCAAGGAAATCGTGCTGGAGCCGATGACCCCGCAGGAGCGCAAGGTGATTCACACGGCGTTGCAACACCATCCGAAGGTGAAGACGTTCAGCAAGGGCGACGAACCGAACCGGCGCGTCGTCATCACGCTCAAGTAAGGAATTGCGAACTCAACCGCGGCAATGGCTCGTCACGCGAGGCATTGCCTTTTTTTGAAGAAAGGAATGGACGGCATGCACGACGATACGATCGCCGCGATCGCGACGGCCGTCGGCGAGAGCGGGATCGCCGTCATCCGGATCAGCGGACCTGACGCGACCGGGGCGGCGGCGCCCTATGTCCGCGCGAAGGTCGGCCTCGTCGACGCGGCTTCCCATACGGTGCAATACGCGAAAATCGTCGATCCGGCCAGCGGCGAGACGATCGACGAGGCGCTCGTCACGGTGATGCGCGCTCCGAGATCGTTCACGGCCGAGGACGTCGTCGAGATCAGCGTCCACGGCGGCGTCGTGCCGGTGCGGCGGGTGCTCGACCTGCTGCTGGCCGGCGGCCGCATCCGCCTCGCGGAGCCGGGCGAGTTCACGCGGCGCGCTTTTCTGAACGGACGCATCGACCTGGCGCAGGCGGAGGCGGTCATGGATCTCATCCGCTCGAAGTCGGAGCGGGCGATGAAGGTGGCGCTGAAACAGGTCGAGGGGACGCTGTCGCGGAAGATCCGGCAGCTCAGGCAGCGGCTCATCGAGCTGCTCGCGCATCTCGAGGTGAACATCGACTATCCCGAGCACGACGTCGAGGAGCTGACGAGCTTGTTTCTCCGCGAGCGGTGCGGGGAAGCGCTGGAGGAGATCCGGCGGCTCCTAAAATCGGCGAACGAAGGCAGAATATTGCGCGAGGGGATCACGACCGCGATCGTCGGTCGGCCGAACGTCGGCAAGTCGTCGCTGCTCAACCTGCTGGCGGGCGCCGAGCGGGCGATCGTGACCGACATCCCCGGCACGACGCGCGACGTCATCGAGGAATATGTGACGGTGAGCGGCATACCGCTCCGTCTGCTCGATACGGCCGGCATCCGCGAGACGTCCGACGTCGTCGAGCGGATCGGCGTCGAGCGGTCGCGTTCGGCGCTTGAGGACGCCGATCTGTTGCTCGTCGTGCTGAACCGGTCCGAGCCGCTGCACGAGGATGACCGGGCGCTGCTCGCCCGGGCGGCGGGCCGGCAGGCGATCGTCATTCTGAACAAAACCGACCTGCCCGCGAAGCTGGACGAGGCCGAGGTGCGAAAGCTGCTGCCCGAAGCGGCCGTCGTGCCGATGTCGGTGAAGGAAGGCGCCGGCCTCGAGGAACTCGGACGGGCGATCGCCGGCTTGTTCTTCGGCGGCAAGCTGGAGGGCGCGGAGGAGACGGTCGTCTCGAACGCCCGCCATGCCGCGCTCCTGAAGCAGGCGGAGCAGTCGCTGGCCGACGCGATCGCGTCGACGGACGCCGGCGTGCCGATCGACATCGTGCAGATCGACGTCCGGGCGGCCTGGGAGCGGCTGGGCGAAATTACGGGCGACACGGCCGGGGAATCGCTGATCGATCAGATATTCTCGCAGTTCTGTCTCGGGAAATGACCGTGCCGGGACGGCGGTTTGTTTTTTATGCGAAAGAGGGTGAGGACGTGGGATACGAAGCGGGACATTATGACGTCATCGTCGTCGGCGCGGGACACGCGGGCTGCGAGGCGGCGCTTGCCGCGGCGCGGATGGGCTGCGAGACGCTGCTGCTCACGATCAGCCTGGACATGGTGGCGTTCATGCCGTGCAATCCGTCGATCGGCGGGCCGGCGAAGGGCCATGTCGTGCGCGAGATCGACGCGCTCGGCGGCGAGATGGGACGGAACATCGACAAGACGTTCATCCAGATGCGGATGCTCAACACGGGCAAGGGACCGGCGGTCCATGCGCTGCGCGCGCAGGCGGACAAATTTCTGTATCAGCACACGATGAAGCAGACGCTCGAGCGGACCGAGCGGCTGACGCTCCGCCAGGCGATGGTGGAGGAACTGATCGTCGAAGGCGGCCGGTGCAAGGGCGTCCGGACGAAGACGGGCGCGGAATATTACGCGCAGGCGGTCGTCGTCACGACGGGCACCTACCTGCGCGGGAAGATCATCATCGGCGAGCTGATGTACGAGAGCGGGCCGAACAACCAGCAGCCTTCCGTGAAGCTGTCGGAATCGCTGCGCTCGCTCGGCTTCGAGCTGATCCGATTCAAGACCGGCACGCCGCCGCGGATCCACGGGGATACGATCGATTTCTCGAAGACCGAGATCCAGCCGGGCGACGAGAAGCCGAAGTATTTCTCCTATGAGACGGAATATCGCGATGTCGAGCAATTGCCGTGCTGGCTCACCTATACTTCGGAAGAGACGCACCGGATCATTCAGGAGAATCTGCACCGGGCGCCGATGTATTCGGGCCTGATCGAGGGGACGGGCACGCGCTATTGCCCGTCGATCGAGGACAAGATCGTCCGGTTCGCCGACAAGCCGAAGCATCAGATTTTCCTCGAGCCGGAAGGGCGGAACACGAAGGAGTACTACGTGCAGGGGCTGTCGACGAGCATGCCGGAAGAGCTGCAGCTCAAGATGCTGCGCTCGGTTCCCGGCCTCGAGAACGCCGAAATGATGCGTCCCGGATACGCGATCGAATACGACGTGATCGTGCCGACGCAGCTCAAGCCGTCGCTGGAGACAAAGCTCGTCGAAGGGCTGTTCACGGCCGGCCAGCTGAACGGCACGTCGGGTTATGAAGAGGCGGCCGCCCAGGGGATCATGGCGGGCATCAACGCCGCGCGCAAGGTGCAGGGCAAAGAGCCGGTCATCCTGTCCCGCGCGCAAGGCTACATCGGCGTGCTGATCGACGATCTCGTGACGAAAGGGACGAACGAGCCGTACCGGCTGCTGACGTCGCGGGCCGAGTACCGGCTGCTGCTGCGGCACGACAACGCCGACCTGCGGCTCACGCCGATCGGCTACGAGATCGGGCTCATCAGCGAGGAGCGTTACCGCAAGTTCCTCGACAAGAAGAAGAAGGTCGAGGACGAGATCGAGCGGCTGAAGACGGTGAAGCTGAAGCCGGAGGAGGCGCAGCGGGTGCTGGAAATGGCCGGATCGGCTCCGGCGCAGAACACGCTTGACCTGGCGTCGCTGCTCCGCCGTCCGGAGGTGACGTACGCGATGATCGAGGCGGTGTCGCCTTCGCCGGTCGAGCTGACCGGGGAAATGAAGGAGCAGGTCGAGATCCAGATCAAATACGCGGGCTACATCGAGAAGCAGCTGCAGCAGGTGGAGCGGCTGAACAAGATGGAGCAGAAGCGGATTCCGGAAGACATCGACTACTACGCCGTGCACGGCCTGTCGACGGAGGCGAAGCAGAAGCTGACGGCGATCCGGCCGATCTCGATCGGCCAGGCGTCGCGCATCTCGGGCGTCTCGCCCGCCGACTTGTCCGTCCTGCTCGTGCATCTCGAGCATTACAACCGCGTCACGGCGGCGCGGGGGTCGTGAGATTTGGGCGTCCCGTCATGGTTTGAGAAGCTGCTGGCGGAGCGGAACGTGGAGCTTACGCCGGAGCGGAGCGAGCGGTTCGAGACGTACTGGCGGCTGCTCGCGGAGTGGAACGAGCGGATGAATCTGACCGCGATCACGGAGCGGGAGGCGGTGTACGAGAAGCATTTCTACGACTCGCTGACGCTCGCCTTCCATCTGGATCCGCGCGGGATCGGCCGGCTTGCGGACATCGGCTCCGGCGCGGGCTTTCCGAGCCTGCCGCTCAAGATTTGCTTCCCGCATCTCGAGGTGCTGATCGTCGACTCGCTCGGCAAGCGGATCCGGTTCCTCGAGCATCTGACCGCGGAGCTCGGCATGGCCGGCGTGAACTTGTTGCACGCGCGCGCGGAGGACGCGGCCAGGATGCCGGAGCATCGCGATGGCTACGATCTCGTGACCGCCCGCGCGGTCGCGAGGATGAACGTGCTGCTCGAGTTCTGCCTGCCGTTCGCGCGGCCGGACGGGCTGTTCGCCGCGATGAAGGGGAGCGATCCCGCCGCGGAGATTGCGGAGGCGAAGCGCGCGCTGGCCGAGCTGGGCGGCAGGCTCGAGGCGGTGCACGCCCTGCAGCTGCCTTTCGAGCAGGCCGCGCGGCACATCGTGGTCGTCCGCAAGACGGGCCGGACGCCGGCGCGGTATCCGCGCAAGGCGGGCATTCCGGCGAAGCAGCCGATCGTCTGACGTCCGCGCGCCCGCGTGTTGTTCCACGTGAAACATTTTCCGTGAACAAATGCGAAAAATCGGTTTGTCAAGCAGGAAATCGAATTTCCGGTCTCGAATCTTATTGCTTGCGAATGGCGATGGTTCGGTGCAGCACGGCAACAACGAAACAAGCCACATCACGCCGATGGAACATCGGCGTTTTGTTTCGGAAGACAAGGCGCAACGGGCTGCGCCTGTGCCCGGCCTGTCTTTCCGGCGCGAAACGGATGCGCCCGGGTGGCCGGCGACGGCCGTTTTGTTTGATAACCAGGCGTCGCGCCCATGGATGGCTTGTCTTTCATTCATTCGCAGAACGGGCGCACCCGCCGCAGGAACCTGGTGCATGCGTTTTGCTTGACTGCCGTACCTGCATTCGGCGCGTTCCGGACGGAGACCGGGTACGCCGGTCAGGCGGAGCCTCCCGTCCGGTCGAACCGGCAGCGGCATTCTGAATGGGGTAGGGAATGACATGATGAAGGAGCAATTTTCCCGGCTGTTCGGTCTGGGCGACCGCACGAATCAAGACGAAGTGAAGCAGATCCCCGTCGACGAGATCGACGCGAGCCCCTACCAGCCGCGGACAGTTTTTGATGACGAGAAGATTGACGAGCTGTGCCAGACGATCCGCACGCACGGGGTCATCCAGCCGATCGTCGTGCGCGTCCGCAACGGACGCTACGAGATCATCGCGGGAGAGCGGCGCTGGCGCGCCGTCAAGAAGCTCGGCCTCGAGACGATCCCGGCAATCATACGCGAATTCAACGATTCGCAGGCGGCGTCGATCGCGCTGATCGAGAATTTGCAGCGGGAAGGGCTCACCGCGATCGAGGAAGCGGTCGCTTACCAGAAGCTGCTCGATCTGCACAACCTGACGCAGGAAAGCCTGGCGCAGCGGCTCGGCAAGAGCCAGTCGACGATCGCGAACAAGCTCCGGCTGCTGCATCTCAGCGAACCGGTGAAGAAGGCGCTCATGGAGCGCAAGATCACGGAGCGCCATGCCCGGGCGCTGCTGTCGCTGGAGTCGGAAGAGCTCCAGGTGAAGGTGCTGGAGGACATCATTTCGAAGGAACTGAACGTGAAGCAGACGGAAGCCCGCGCCGCGTTCTACAAGGAAGCCGCCTCCAAGCCGAAAAAACCTTCGAAGAGGATCTCGTTCGCGAAGGACGTCCGCCTCGCGCTCAATACGATCCGCCAGTCCGTCGAGATGGTGGCCGGCACCGGCATCGACATCAAGACGGACGAGCGCGACTGCGGCGAGCACTACGAGATTGTCATCCGCATTCCGAAACGATAAGCCTCACGGGGACGGTCATGCGCGGCGCGCGTTCCCGCCGGCGGCCGGCGCAGGAGCCAACGGACACACGCAAACTCAGCAGGTGAGAGGTGAACCGGTTTGTCGAAGATCATTGCGATCGCGAATCAGAAAGGCGGGGTCGGCAAGACGACGACCTCCGTCAATCTGGGCGCGTCGCTGGCATCGCTGGGAAGGAGGGTGCTGCTCGTCGATATCGACCCCCAGGGCAATACGACCAGCGGCATCGGCATCAACAAGGCGGATGTCGAGAACTGCATCTATGACGTATTGATCAATGACGTGCATCCGCGCGATGCCATGGTGGAAACCAACATCCCGGGACTGACGCTGATTCCTGCCACGATTCAGCTGGCCGGCGCGGAAATTGAGCTTGTACCGACGATATCGCGGGAAATCCGGCTCAAGAAGTCGCTGTCGCAGGTGCGGGACATGTTCGACTACATCCTGATCGACTGTCCGCCCTCGCTCGGCATCCTGACGATCAACTCGCTGACGGCCGCCGACTCGGTCCTCATTCCGATCCAGTGCGAATATTACGCGCTGGAGGGCCTCAGCCAGTTGCTCAACACGGTGCGGCTTGTCCAGAAGCATCTGAACAAATCGCTCAAAATCGAGGGCGTGCTGCTCACGATGTTCGACGCGCGGACAAATCTCGGCATCCAGGTGATCGAGGAGGTCAAGAAATATTTTCAGCAGAAGGTGTACCAGACGATCATTCCGCGCAATGTCCGCCTGAGCGAAGCGCCGTCGCACGGGCAGTCCATCATTACGTATGATCCGAGGTCGAAGGGCGCAGAAGTCTACCTCGAATTGGCGAAGGAAGTGATCACCCATGAGCAGACGGCTGGGGAAAGGGCTTGACGCGCTGATCCCTTCTCTGGAGGTAGGCGACGACGACAAGGTCATCGAGATTCCGCTGACCCAGATTCGCCCGAATCCGTATCAGCCCCGCAAGACGTTCGACGGAGAGGCGATCAAGGAACTGGCCGAATCGATTCGGCAGCACGGCGTCATTCAGCCGATCATCGTGCGCAGCGCGGTGAAGGGCTACGAGATCATCGCGGGCGAGCGCCGTTACCGCGCCTCGCAGCTCGTCGGCAACGCGACAATTCCGGCGGTCGTGCGCGACTTCTCCGACCAGCAGGTGATGGAGATCGCGCTGATCGAGAACCTGCAGCGGGAAGACTTGAACGCGATCGAGCTTGCCCAGGCCTACCAGTCGATCATGGACAAGTTCCAGCTCACCCAGGAGGAACTGTCGCTCAAGGTGGGCAAGTCGCGCTCGCACATCGCGAACTTCCTCCGGCTGCTTGCGCTTCCTGCGGAAGTGAAGGAACATGTTTCACGTGGAACAATTTCCATGGGACACGCGCGGGCGCTCGCCGGTCTGAAGGACGAGAAGAAGCTGAAAGAGCTGGCTCGCCAGACGATCGAGAACGAATGGAGCGTGCGCGAGCTGGAGGACGCGATCCAGCAGCTCGGCCGCAAGAACGTGGCGGTGAAGAAGCCGCAGGCGAAGGCGAAGAAGCGCGACCCGTACATCGAGCAGATTGAGGAGTCGCTGCGCGAGCGGTTCAAGACGACGGTCCGCATCCGCCACCAAAAGGACAAGGGCCGGATTGAGCTTCTTTATTACGGCCGGCAGGATCTGGAACGGCTGCTGGAAATGCTGGAACGGCTGGCCTGACGGCGGCCGGACGCGGGTTGGGACAGTGGTGTTGTGACAGGGCGCCATCCGGCGATGCTGAACCGGTGGCGCCCTTCTCGTTCGCCGGACGGCGGGAGGCGGCGGCCGGAGGCGGAGACAACCGGATGTTTCCCCGTGAAAAGATGGCTTCAGGCGACCGCGAAGCCGCGGCGGGCAGGATTCGATGCGAAAATTCGGAAAACGGCCCGCAAGCCGGTGTTGTATTCGCGGACGGGAACGATTACACTAAGGTATGCCATTTCGCGAGATTCACAAGCAAGATGCGCGGCGGGGATTGCAGGAGGCAGGCATGAACGCTAAATCGGAACGGATCATCTATCTGGATCACGCGGCGACTTCATGGCCGAAGCCGCCGGAAGTGGTCGAAGCGATGCGCGACGCGATCATTCATGACGGCGCGAATCCCGGCAGGGGCAGCCACCGGATGGCGGTCAGCGCGGGCCGGATCGTGTTCGAGGCGCGGAAGGCGCTGGCCGAGATGTTCCGGATCGCCAACCCGAACGACATCGCGCTGACGTTCAACACGACGATCGCGCTGAACATGGCGATCAAAGGGCTGCTCAAGCCCGGCGACCATGTCGTCGCCACGGCCGTGGAGCACAACGCGGTGCGGCGGCCGCTTGAATACTTGAAGCGGACGATCGGCGTGAAGGTCGCCTACGTGGAGACGGACGATCGCGGGCGGCTCGATCCCGTCCGGGTCCGCGAAGCGCTGCGGCCGGACACGAAGCTCGTCATCGTCAACCACAGCTCGAACCTGCTCGGCTCGATCCTGCCGGTCGCCGAAATCGGCGAGATGACCCGCAAGCGGGGCATCCGGCTGCTGGTCGACGCGGCGCAGAGCGCCGGCGTGCTGCCAATCGACGTGGAGGCGATGGGCATCGACCTGCTGGCGTTTCCGGGGCACAAGGGGCTGCTCGGACCGCAGGGGACGGGCGGACTGTACATTCATCCGGAGGTCGGGCTGGAGCCGATCCTGCACGGCGGGACCGGCAGCCAGTCGGAGTCGGCGGACCAGCCGGACGTGCGCCCGGACCGCTATGAATCCGGCACGGTCAACACGCCGGGGCTGGCGGGGCTGGCGGCGGGCGTCCGGCATGTTCTGCATGAGACGGTAGAGAACATATATAATAAGGAATGGTCTCTCACGCAACGGCTGATGGAAGGCTTGTCGGCGATCGACGGCGTGCGCGTGCTCGGCCCGGTGGCGGGCGAGCCGAGGACCGGCATCGTGTCGTTCATCATCGGCAGCGCCGATCCGTCGGAGACGGCCTTCATCCTGGACAGGCACTACGGCATTGCCGTGCGGGCGGGATTCCATTGCACGCCGCTCGCGCATGGAACGGCGGGCACCGAAGCCACAGGCGCGGTTCGCGCCAGCGTCGGCTGGTCCACGACCGAGGCGGACGTCGACGCGCTCATTGCGGCCGCGAAGGAGATCAGCCGGTATTATTGAACCGCCGGCTTGCGACGATACAGACAGAAACAGCAATCAGATCGGGTATATACGGGGGAGTTGCGATGAGGGCAGAACATACCGAAA
>Ga0310826_100826_pt1 | contig 23084 bp, 19 predicted proteins | sample WT_ome_FD_201306 | JGI IMG/M metagenome (GOLD analysis project Ga0310826, IMG submission 201306) | Sorghum-adapted microbial communities enriched on wild type (WT) sorghum from Joint BioEnergy Institute, Emeryville, California, United... ... | reverse complement strand
ATCGGGACCGTCGGCCGGGCCGGATCCGGATCTGGCTCAACCACGCCATTCATGACCACGCCCGCCGCTCACATCCGAGACGACGTCCCAGATCCGGGCCGCACCGACCGCGACGGCCAGCCCAGCCAGGGCAAACGCAGGAACGCGGCTGGGCCCGGCGACGGGCGGCTCGATCACGTCCGAAAGCCCTGCCACCCAACCGCCCGCGAGCACGCGACCGGCGCATGGGACAACGTGGCGCGTGATGCTCGTGGGAGCGGGCCGCCAGCCCTTCGCCCAGGGCTTGGCCACCGGGCGCTCGTCGTCAGCGAACGGGGCGGCCTCCGCGCGCCCTCGGCGAGGTCTCCAACGGCCGGGGAGCTGGTCGACGAGCGTGGAGTGGCGAGGCTGGAGATGCCCATGGAACCTCGTGCAGTGCCGGGCGATGGGAGTGCCTCCGGCGCTTCGGCGACGCGAGCGGTCCGCGCGGTGGTGGTGGACAGGCCCGGCGCCGGCCGTGGGCGGTGCCGACTGTCGTGGGCGCTGCGGATGACGGACGCCTGCGACCGACTGGCGAAGCCGGACCAGGCACCTCCGACCAGCCGGTCGACGGTGATCGGGCGGGCGAGACCTGGCGGGCCCGCAGCGCAGTGGGGGCCGCCGTGCCTCGCCACGACCCATGGCACGGGGTGAGCCAGGATGGATGAACCGCGAGCGAGGACCGGTGGGACGTGAGCGTGTCTCCGGACGGGCGACCGGCACTCGCTGGCTCTGTTCGACCCAGCTGGTCCGTCCCGGGCGGCACTGTGGGGCGCCGGGTGGGCCTCCCGGGGCGACGACGGGTGCTCCCGAGACGCGGGCCATAGGCTTCTCGACGGGGGCCGCGTTCGCTCGCCAGACCGGGGCGCGCGGCCGCCTGAGCGCCCGTCTGGGCGGTGTTTGGCGGCTCCCCGGATGGAGGCTCGGGCAGGCACCGAAAGCGGCGCGCGGGAGGCCCTGGGCGGGCCCGTCAACGGCGCCACGGGGAGTCCGACGCCCCGGGTGAAGACAGGCCGGTGTGCTGCTCCGGGGCCAATGAAGGGGGTCCGCGGTCCGCCTCCGCTGCCCTGGGTCGACCCGCCTGGGCACCGAAACGCGGATTGGTTCAGCCTCCCGGGGTGCCGATCAGGTCACGCCGGGGCCCCGGCGAGTTTCACGTGAAACCGGGCGGTCCGGCCGTTAGTGTCGTCCGGTGCACAACTCCATCCCCTCCCCTGTACCGCCGTCAGAGGAGGCGGCGTTTCCGGACGACCCGTACTACTCCAATGCCGGGGAGAGCAACCTTCCGTTCGTCGGGCCGCTCTCGACTCGTTCACTCGGCCCAGAGACGGAGGAGCCGGACCGGCGGGACATGGATGAGTGCGACACCTGCCGTACGCCCGATGAGGCGTACGTGTGGGTGGCCGAACGGTGGCGAGTCCGCGCTACCCGGCGGCCCACAGGACTCCCGGTGGTCCTGGCGCTGGAGTGCCGGCCCCACCTCGACCTGGGCGATCTGCCCAACCTCCTGGCGGCCGAGCTGGGGGTCATGACGGTGCGTCTGGAGAAGGCCATCCGGTCGCTACCGGGCGTCGGCCAGGTCCACGTGCACCGCTGGGAGGACGGCCACAGCCACCTCCGTGTGTGGTTCCTGGGCCGACCCGCCGGCCAACGCGATCTCCGTGGGCCGTATCTGCGGGCGTGGGACGACGTGCTGCCCCCGGTGCCCGAGGACGAGTGGCGCAACCGGCTGGGAACGGTGGCGGCGTGGTTGGCGGACTTCGGTGGGCGAGCCATCGTCGATCCGCCTCGCTTCAACTGGCAGGAGCTGCCTCCCCTGTCCATCGGGGACCTGCTGCCTCCGCCAGCCGACGGACCGGCAGCGACGGGTGACGGCTCGTCGGCTGAGCAACACCCGGAGACCGAGCAGCGTCAGGAAACCGAGCAACACCCAGAGGCGGAGCAGCGCCAGGAGGCGGAGTAACCCCGGAAGGCGGAGCAACCGCAACAGGGAACAGGCGCCGGGATTAACACCAACGGCAGGGACGACACGTCGGGGCGGTCGCCCGCGCTTCCCAGCCGCCTCACTCGCCCCGGGCGTACGATCAGTACACTTCCGGACTCGATCAGAGCACCGGCATGCCACGTCGGAGGGCCGTGATGTCGCGCCGCTTGGTCAACCTCACGCTCGATACGCTCGAGGACCTCCCGCGTCGCTGCCGTCAGTGTGTCTTCTGGGAGCTCGATCCCGTCGCCGCCGAGCGAGCCTGCGCCTCCGGTGACCCCGGCCTCGAGAAGGAGGCCTGGGTGTCGCAGACCCTGCTCGAGTGGGGGTCGTGCGGGAAGCTCGTGTACGTCGACGGCATGCCGGCCGGGTTCACGCTCTACTCCCCGCCGGCGTACGTTCCGCGCTCCATGGCCTTTCCGACGAGCCCGGTGTCTCCGGACGCGGTCTTGTTGATGGCGGCTCACGTCGTCCCGGCCTTCGTGGGCGGCGGCCTGGGTCGGATGCTGATTCAGGGAGTCGCCCGGGATGTGGCCAAGCGTGGTATCCGCGCCATCGAGGCGTTCGGCGACGCGACGAACGGCGAGCCCGACGAGCGTCCGGGGTGTCTGGCTCCGGTCGACTTCTACCTGGCCGTGGGCTTCAAGACCGTACGTCCGCATCCGCGGGTGCCGCGGGTCCGGCTGGAACTCCGGACGGCGCTGTCGTGGAAGTCCGACGTGGAGTACGCCCTGGAAAAGCTGCTCGGCTCGATGAGCCCCGAGTCGATTCTGCGGCCGGCCACGCGCGCTCTCACCAGGAACGCGACCGAGCCGGTCGGACTCTCCGCCTGACGTTTCACATGAAACATCAGGCCACGCCGGACGAGAGGCGCCTGGTCACGCGGTGACGAGGGTGGTCTCGCCGGTGCTGGCGACCGTGGTCACGGGGGCCTCAAGCTCGGTGGGCGCGTACAGTCGCTGGACCGCGGCGGCGATGGCCGCGGCCACGTTGTCGCGGAAGACCGGTTCGATGAGCAGCGCGCGGTCGTCGGGCGAGGTGAGGTAACCGAACTCCACCCGGATCGCCGGCATGCGGGTGAGACGCAGCAGGTCCCAGGTCTTCGCGTGGGTCCGGCAGTCGCGCAGACCGGTACGGGTGACGATCTCTTCCTGCACCAGCTCGGCGAGGCGCTCCCCCAGCGTGGAGGTCACGCCGCCGTCCGTGCCGGTCGCGTAGCCGTAGTGGTACGTGGCCACGCCGCAGGCGTGCGGACTGGCATGGCCGTCCAGGTGCAGCGAAAGGACGAGGTCGGCACCGAGTTCGTTGGCGAGCGACGCCCGCTGGGCTTCGGGCAGGGGCCCCAGTGGGCGGGCACCGCGGGTGAGAAAGACCCGGACGCCGAACGTGGTCAGGTGCTCGGCGAGCCGGACAGCGAGGTCATACGCGAGGTCCGCCTCCGTCCAGCGCTGGCCCGCCTCGATCACGCTGACGCCCGAGTCGTCGCCGTGACCGGGGTCGAGGACGATGCGTCGACCGGCCAGGGCGGGCCCCGTCGCGTGCAACCGTATGGTTTCGCGCAGCAGCGTAGGCCGACCACCGACGACCTTCCGGCCGAGCCGCCGCAGAGCCGCCACGGTGGCCGGGCCACACACGCCGTCCGCGACCAGGCCGACCTCCCGCTGGAAGGTGGCGACGGCAGCTGCGGTGCGCCGACCAAAGATGCCGTCGGCCCGTCCCAGGTCGTACCCGAGCTCGAGCAGACGCTCCTGCAACTGCCGGACGTCATCGCCGAACATGGGCTCGGGCTGCTCGTGCGCGAGTACGCGGGCGCCGAGCGTCCATCGCGCCGCGTCCAGAGAACGCCAGGTTTCCTCGGTGACGTCGCCCGTGACGGTCAGCCCCCGCGCCTGCTGAAAGGCCCGTACGGCCTGTTCGACGCGAGCGTCAAACGTGTCGCCGTCGTCGTCGGCTTCGAGCAGTGACAGCGTCCGCAGGATGGCCTTGATCTCCACCACGGCCGGGCCGGCGTCCCCCCGTCCGATGACCAGCATCGGCGCCTCCCCTCTCTCGCTCGCGGGAGCCTACCCGGCTTCGAAGGCGTGTGCCGGGCGATCGGATGAGGAGCGTCCGGCGACGCGAACCCCCCCACACGACAGGACGAGCGACAGGACGAGTACGGACGCGAAGGTCGGGCGTATTAGGTACGTGACGTGGCTCCTGGGCTACCCAAACAACCCGGCCCGAGCGCGCTGGCCGGGAGCACAAGACGAGACGCCGGCCTGGCCTCGCTCGACCGAAGACGGACCACACGTGCACCAACGCCAGCCTGGAACATCCGGTACGAAGGTATGCAGGCCAGAAGGAATAGCCGGCCCGGAGGAACAGCCGGCACGAAAATGCCCGACACGACGAAGTGTCGTGCCGGGCAGCGTTCAGTTGTGACGCCAGGATCGGCGCCGGACGCCGAGTGGCGCTGTCTGCAGGCCGAGCGGTGCCGTCAGAGCGCCGACTCGATGAACTGGATGATCTCGCTCTTCGGCTTGGCACCAATCGACCCGACGGCCTCGCCGTTCTTGAAGATCGTGAGCGTGGGCAGGGACATCACCTGGTACCGCAGCGCCGTCTCGGAGTTCTCATCGATGTTCATCTTGACGATGTCGATCTTCTGACCGAGGTCGGACTCGGCGATCTCGTTGAGTACGGCGGAAATCTTGCGGCACGGCGCGCACCACTCGGCCCAGAAGTCAACCAGCACGGGCTTCGGCGAGGCCAGGACATCGGTGGCGAAGCTGGCGTCGGTGACGTCCTTGACGGGCATGCTTCTCCTTACACAGCGGGCTGGACGACAGATGTCAAATATTGCTGATCTTGTTTATTTAACGTTAGCGGATAACCCCGGCGGCCGCCGAGAGCGCGGCGAGGTAGCGCTCGGCGTCCAGCGCGGCCGCGCAACCCGAGCCGGCCGCGGTGATCGCCTGCCGGTAGGTGTGGTCGACCAGGTCGCCCGCGGCGAAGACGCCGGGCAGGCTCGTGCGGGTGCTCGGCGCGTCGACCTTCACGTAACCGTTCTCGTCGATGTCGATCTGGCCAACGAAGAGCTCGCTGCGCGGGACGTGCCCGATCGCCACGAAGATGCCGGTCACGTCGAGAACCCGTTCGGCGCCGCTCACCACGTCCCGCACCCGGACGCCGTGGACCTTGCCGTCGACCCCCAGGATCTCGGTGACCACCGTGTTCCACTCGACCTTGATCTTGGGGTTGGCCAGCGCCCGGTCGGCCATGATGCGGCTCGCGCGGAACGCGTCGCGGCGGTGGATGATCGTCACCGACTCGGCGAACCGGGTCAGGAACGTGGCCTCCTCCATGGCCGAGTCGCCGCCGCCCACGACCGCGATGTGCTGGTTGCGGAAGAAGAAGCCGTCACAGGTGGCGCAGTACGACACCCCGTGACCGAGCAGCTCCTGCTCGCCCGGCACGTTCAGGTGTCGGTACGCGGAGCCGGTGGCGAGGATGACCGCCCGCGCCCGGTACGCCTTGTCGCCCACCCACACCGTCTTGATGTCGCCCGCGAGCTCCACCGCGGTGACGTCATCGGTGAGCAGCTGGGCGCCGAACCGCTCGGCCTGCTTGCGCATACCGTCCATGAGGTCCGGCCCCATGATCCCGTCCGGGAAGCCGGGGAAGTTCTCGACCTCGGTGGTGAGCATGAGGGCGCCGCCGGACTGGACCCCCTCGATCACCAGTGGCTTGAGGTTGGCCCGTGCGGTGTAGATCGCGGCGGTATAGCCCGCCGGGCCCGAGCCGATGATGATCACATCACGCACGTCGTCCATGGGGGCCTCCATCAATCCGCTCGCCTTGAGCGGTCCCAGGTCAGGGGGCGGAGCGGCCATCGCCCGTTGCCCCGTCCGTCCGGCAGCAACGCCATGGTACGGACACCGATTCCCGGGACGGGTGTGCGCGTCGCGGCGTGCCGCAGACGGGCCGACCACACCGTGAGCGGGCGGGGCCGGCGGTCGAGCCGCTGGGGTTACGTCGTGGTCCGGGTCACTCCACGGAGACGGCGGCGAACTCGGCCAGTCCGTCGGGGCCGCACTGGGCACCAACCGCCACGACCGTCCACCGCTCGCCGTCCTGCATCGCGATTACCACCGCGGGCTTCCCCTCGAACCGCGCGAAGTCCACGATCATCACCACGCCCGGGTACGCCTGCTGGACCGCGGCAAGGCAACGGGCCAGCCCTTCCGGGGAGGCGACGTCGGTGAGCGAACCGTCGACGGTCAGTCGGTTCAGATCGACGTCCCGACCGTTCATGGGGTTGGGTGCGGCCGGCGGGACCGCGGTGATCAGGTCGGGCAGGCTGTCGATGGTGTAGTCGGTGCCTGACGCGAGGTACTGCGGGTCGGCATCGGTGGTGATGTAGGCCTCGGCCGACGGCTCGTTCTCCGCCATCGCCTCCTCGCCGGCGTCCAGGGCCGTCGTGGGGACACCGATCACGCCGGACCGGAGGACGGCGGTCGCCACGCCGCCCACGGCAGCGAGCGCGATCACGCCGGCGGCGACCCGCAGGACGACGGGCGCCCAGCGGGTTCGACGGCCCGGCCGGACGGGATGGGGCCGGCCGCGTCGGACCGCGGGAGGCCGGTCGGACCGGGCGACGTCGGTGCTCCTGGTGCCGGCGCGGGCAGCGTCGGCCAGCGCAGCGTCGAGGCGGGCGGCGATGTCGGCAGGCATCGAGACCGCGGGCGCGGCCGCGGTGCGCAGGGCCGCCGTGACGGCGGGCTCGGCGGCCAGGAGCTCGGCGTGGGCGGCGGCCCAGCGGTCGTCGGTGGCGATCAGGCGAGCCACCTCGTCGGCCTCGGCCCCGGTGAGGGCGCCGGCGGTGTAGTCGGCGAGCCGGTCGAGCTCATCCCAGGTCAGACCGGTCCACTCCCCGCTCATGGCGCACCTCCCTCCCCAGGTCGCGTGGGGAGCTCTTGGGGAGCCTCCCGAACGGCCTCCGTTGCTTGTCGCACGATTGTGGATCCGACGCCGGGTACGTCGGTCGGGTTCCCGCCGCCCCGAGCGGCCCCGGGGTGACTAGTAGAGACATTTGGGTCTGTCGTGCCGGCCCTGGCCGGCTCCGGCGGTCGGTCGGCCCCACGCAGGTGTCCGAGCAGAACCGCGAGGCGCGCCCGGCCCCGGGCACACCGGCTCTTCACCGTTCCTTCGGCCACACCAAGGATCTCGGCGATCTCGGCCACCGAGTACCCCTGGATCTCGAGCAGCACCAGCGGCACCCGCTGCTCGACCGGGAGCTGGGCCAGCGCGGCCCAGACCTCGCGGGCGGTGTCCTGGTCGGGGAGCACGGCCGCCGGCTCCCGATTCGGCGGCAGATCGGCCAGCGCCAGGGCCGGCCGCGCCTGGCGACGCCGGGCCCGGTCCAGGCACGCGTTGACGACGATGCGGTGCAGCCAGGTGGTGACGGCGGCGTCGCCCCGGAACCGGTCGGCCGCCCGATAGGCCGAAATGAGCGCCTCTTGGAGCGCGTCGGCGGCCTCCTCGCGATCACCCAGGGTGCGCAGGGCCACCGCCCATAGCCGGTCGCGGTGTCGACGCACCAACTCACCGAACGCGTGGGGGTCACCCGCGACGTGGGCATGGAGCAGGTCGGCGTCGGTGGGCTGCTCCGCGCGACCGGTCATGGCGAAGAATCTATCGGTCCCGTCCCAGGGCGGCGGTGACGCCGCCCTGGTCCCGCCGGCGGCGCGGTGCGCCTACTGCGTCGCCGAGGTCAGGACCTCGACCTCGTTGACGGTGATCTGGTAGGAGCCCGGCGAGACCTCGGGCAGCACCGTGATCCAGATCAGCAGGTACTGCACGGTCTCCTCGTTCGGTACCGGGAACGTGATCGTGGTGCCCTCGAATTTCTGCAGCTCGGGGCCGAGCGGACTGTATGTGGTCGCGATCTGCCCGTCGCCCTCGCTGGTGTTGCCGGGATCCGAGGTTCCGTACCGCAGGGCGACCGAGGCACCGCCCTGGGTGGTGAGCACCCGGACGGCGTCGACCCGGGTCGGCGCGCCGAGGTCGATGAGGATGCCCATCCCCGGCTTGAGGTGGCCGAACTCGGGGCTGACGTACTGGTCAGTGCTCCAGCCGGTCGACGGGTCGCCGTCGACGAGGTACTCAACGCCGCTGAGTTCGGTGCGGTCACCCTGGGGCGGGTCGACGATCCGCACCTGGCTCGGGGTCAACGGGATCGGCTGGGGCACAACCGTGGGCAGCGTGGTCGGCGTGGGCTCGGCGATCGGGTCGGTGGGCGTCGACGAGGACCCGGACAGGAGCCGGACGACCGCGTAGATCCCGGCGCCCGCGATTACCGCGAGCAGGAGCACGCCGGCGAGCAGCTTGCCGGTGGCCCGACGACGTATGCCGCCCGGTTCCGCCTGGAACCCCATCGGGCCCGGCGCCGGGCTCTCGTCCCAGCCCACGTCCGGGTACTCGCCGCTGTCGTACCCGGGATCGGCCGAGGCGAGCCGGGCGAACTCGGCGGCGAGCAGGCCGGCCTCGGGCGGGGCGACCTGCGGATCGAGCAGTTCGGCCGCGATCTCGTCGAGGTGGTGCGGGACGCCGCCCCGCACCTGCGCCGCCCGCAGTGGTCGACCCTGGGCGTCGCGCGGCGCGTCTGGCAGCGTGGAGCGGCCCGCCTCGGCGTACGGCCAGTGGCCCGTGAGGCAGGCGTAGAGGACGGCCCCGACCGCTCGGACGTCGAACTCGGGGTCGGTCGGCGCGTCGGCGTGCGCGTCGAGGAGCACGACGCGGCCGTCGTCGGCGATGAGAATCGTGCCGGGGTGGATGTTGCCGTGGACGATCCCGGCGACGTGCAGCGCGGAGACCGCTTCGGAGACCGCGTGGGTCACCAGGGTGGCGCGCTCGCTGTCCAGGGGGCCCTGGCTCAGCACGTCTCGCAGGGCGACGCCGGGCACCCACTCGCGGATCAGGTAGGCGCGGTGCCCCTCGTCGATGGCGTCGTAGACCGACACCAGGTGGGGATGGACCAGCCGGCTCGCCGCGACCGCGGCGGTGAGCATGCCGGCCGCGGCCTCGCCGCCCGGCTGGCGGATCACCAGGGCCACCGGTCGGCGCAGCACCGTGTCGACCCCACGCCAGATCTGGCGCCCGGCGGTGTCGGTCGCCACGTGCTCCTCGAGCCGGTACCGGTCGGCGAGCACCTCACCGGCCGCCGCTGCGCCGTAGGTCATGACTCCTGGGACCGACGGGTACCCGCCGGTACCGGTGCGGCGCGCGTCGCCTGCGTGGGTCACCCGTCCTCCTCGCGGAACCCGCAACCAACTACTCCGGCGCCCCCGGTCCGCTCCCCGCACACCCTGACGACGGCATCCCGGCTGCGGCGCAGAGCCCTACCGACCCTAGGTGAAGTCGGCAAGTGTCCTGTTTCGCTGCGTCCTTACTCTATGTGCTTCGTCGACCGCACCGGGACGCACCCGCGCGGCCGCGTGGACCTCGCCGACGCCGACCCCGGCTGGCGCGGTCGCCTTACAGCGTGCCTTGACCGGCTGTCCGCGTCTAGCGCCCTATCCGTGACGAAACGGACCAATCTCACTCCACCGAACGGTCACCTTGATTCATCCGAGCGGCTATCAGACGGCGTATGCCGGCGAGAGCCGGCCGATCGGGCCTGGGACCCAAGATCAGGGTCGACCTACCGGCCGGCCGGTCAGCGCCCGATCCGGGCCCGGACCATGCCGATCAGCTCCTTCACTTCGGGTACGCGCAACCAGGTGGCGGCCCCGAGGTAGGCGCCGACGAGGACCGGCCCGCACAGCAGGAGTTGGATGATGCTCGCGCCCTTGCCGTCACCCCAGAGCACGGACATCGTGATCAGCACGGCGGCCGTGGGAACCGCGGCGATGACGCCGGCCAGGGCCAGACGACTCAGGGTCACGAACACCCGGCGCATGCCGAGGGGGCCGATGCGTCGGCGGAGCAGCACGTAGCCCAGGGCGGCGGCGATCACGAACGACACGGCGTTGCCGAACATCAAGCCGGCGGCCACCAGGGCGGCGTCCAGAATCACGTACAGCAGCAGGTCGATCCCGATGCGTACGGCCACCACCGGCAGGTTGATCACGGCGGGCGTCTTCGTGTCGGGCATCGCGTAAAAGGCGAACAGCTGCAGCTGACTCACCGCGAACGGGATCAGGCCCAGCCCGGCCACGGCGATGACCCAACCGGTGGCCACGGCCTCGTCGTGGTGGTACTGGCCCCACTCGAAGAGGGTGACCGCGAGCGGCCGGCCGAGGACGACGTACGCCATCGTGGCGGGGACGAGCACGACTGCGGTCAGCCGGGTTCCGAGCGAGAGCAGGTCGGACAGGTCGCTGTGGCGTTGTTCGGCCGCGGCCGCCGACATGCGCGGCATGAGCGCGGTGATCACCGAGACCGCGATGATGCCGTGGGCCATCATGAAGATCAGAAACGCGTTGTTGAAGATCATCGGCCCGGCCGCACCCGAGGCGGCGGCGGCCCGGCTGGCGAGCGTGAAGACCACAAAGACGGCGACCTGGCTCACCGCCACGTAACCGATCATCCAGCCGCCCATCCGCGCCAGCTCGGACAGGTGCAGCTCTCGGAAGTCCCAGCGCCAGCGCCACCGGAAGCCGACCCGCCGGAGTGCCGGCAGCAGCCCGGCCGCCTGGACCACGATGCCGAACGTCGTCCCGAGGCCGAGCAACCCGATCTGGGTGGGCGCCAGGCTCGTCGGATCGTCCTTGACGATGGGGGGCGTCAGCAGGAACGCCCCGCACATCGCGATCACGACGAGGTTGTTGAGGATCGGCGCGAACGTCGGCATCGCGAAGTGGCCGCGCGAATTGAGCACCGCCGCGAACAGGGCCGCTACTCCGTAGAAGAAGATCATCGGGAGCAGCAGGTACGCGAGGGTGGTGATCAGGCGCCGGTCTTCCGCGCTGTGGTCACTCGCCATGACCGCCGTGAACAGCGGGGCGCAGAGCACGGCGACGACCGTGGCCCCGGCCAGAAACACCGCGGCCAGGCTGAGCAGGCGCTGGGTGTAGGCCTCGCCTCGGTCGCTGTCGCGTTTGCGCGCCCGCACCAGCAGCGGCACCACCACGCTGGTGAGGACGCCGCCGAGCAGGAGCTCGTACACCATGCCGGGCAGGACGTTGGCCAGCGTGTACGCGTCTCCGACCGCCGCTGCGCCGATCGCCGCGCCGATCGCCGCGGTCCGGATGAAGCCGGTAACCCGGCTGATCATGCTGCCCAGCGCCATGACGCTGCTGTGCTTGGCGACCGAGGCGCCGGCGCCGTCCGCGCCGTCCGGCTCGGCGTCCGTGCCGCCACCAGGGTCATGCGGGGGCGGCCCGCCGCGGCCCGGGTCGCCCGGCGGGCCGGCCGTCGCCCACGGCGGCGGGCTGCCGGTGGGGTGCGCGGGACGATCCGACCAGCCGGAACGATCCGACCAGGCCGCGCTGGCCGGTCGGTCGCTCAACTGCGGCGTCACGGGCGGGAGGGGGTGGGTGTCGTCGATGCCACCCGGGTACTCGTCGACGCTGCGCACCCGCGGCTGCTCGACGGTCGCGTCGTTCGGCGAACCCGGCCCGCGGTAGCTCGGCGTGGTGGACCCCGTCGTTCCGTACCCCGGAGTGCTGGACCCCGGTGAGCTGAAACCAGGCGTGCTGTATCCCGGCGACCGGTAACCCGGTTCCGGGTAGCCGGTAGTCCCATAGCCCGGCGAGACCGGTCCGGGCGGGCTGGTCGGTCCGGTGGGGTTCGAGGGACGCGACGGAACGGTGGGATAGACGTGCGTCGGCGCATCCAGACCGCCCGGGTAGCGCGGCAGAACTGTGGTGGCGTCCTGGTCGTCCGGCCAGACGCCAGCGGTATCCATGCCCCCCGGCCAGGCGCTGGCGGCGTCGGTACTTCCCGGCCGGACGCCGGCAGCGTCCGTGCTCCTCGAGTGGACGCCGGCGGCGTCCGTGCTCCCCGGTAGGACGCCGGCGTCTCTGTCCTCTGGACGGTCGCCCTGGCCCCAGGCAGTCATGGCACGCACACTATCGGGTGCGCGGGCAGTGTGGTTGGTGGGCGATGCGGTCCTGTTTGTGAATTGCCGGTTGCCGGGCGCCCGGCCGGGAAGCGTCGGCCGAGGCCGGAGTGCTCGCCGACCTCGACCCGGGGTTTCGCGTACCCGGGGTTTCGCCTGCGGCGCCCCACCGGCGGGCCGATAGGCTGGCCACCCGATGTCCGAGTCGCGTTCGTCCAGCACGGTCGCCCTGACCGCCCAACAGCGGCGGGCGCTGGCGTCGTTGATTCCGCCGATCGCCGACGAGCTCGGCCGGCGGTTCGAGAAGGCCGGGTACCAGTTGCACCTCGTCGGCGGGTCGGTCCGAGACGCCCTGCTCGGACGGTTCGGCAACGGTCACGGGCCGACCGACCTCGACTTCACCACGGACGCCACGCCGGACGAGACCATTGAGGTGCTCAAGGGCTGGGCCCGGCAGATCTGGGACATTGGCCGAGATTTCGGGACGATCGGCGCTCAGCGGGGCAAAGGGCCCACGCTTGAGATCACGACGTTTCGAGCCGAGGCGTACGACGGGGTGAGCCGCAAGCCCGTGGTGCGCTACGGAACGAGCCTCGTCGACGATCTCGCCCGGCGGGACTTCTCGATCAACGCCATGGCCGTGAGCCTGCCCGGCCACGAGCTCACCGACCCGTACGGCGGGCGCCGGGACCTGGCGGCCCGCGTCATCCGTACGCCCGGGCCGCCCGAGCAGTCGTTCGCCGATGATCCGCTGCGGATGCTGCGCGCGGCCCGCTTCGCCTCCCAGCTGCGGTTCACCGTGGCGCCTGAGGTGGTGGAGGCCATGCGCGCCATGGCGGCCGACCTCGACCGCATCACGGCCGAGCGGATCCAGGCCGAGTTCAGCAAGCTGCTGCTGGGCGAGGACCCGGTCTCGGCGCTGCGCCTGCTCGTCGACACCGGGCTGGCCGAGCGGTTCCTGCCCGAGTTGCCCGCCCTGCGCCTGACCATCGACGAGCACGCCCAGCACAAGGACGTCTACGAGCACACGCTCACCGTGCTGTCCAACGTGATGCGGCACGAGGACGCCGGGCCCGACCTGGTGCTGCGGCTGGCCGCGCTGCTGCACGACATCGGTAAGCCGGCCACCAAGGCGGTGGGGCGCGACGGCCGGGTGAGCTTCCACCACCACGAGGTGGTCGGGTCGAAGATGGCCCGCCAGCGGCTGCGCGCGCTGCGCTACCCCAAGGACGTGGTGTCCGACGTGGCCGAGCTGGTGCTGCTGCACCTGCGCTTCTACGGGTACGGCCGCGGCGAGTGGACCGACTCGGCGGTCCGCCGGTACGTCACCGACGCCGGCCACCTGCTCCCCCGCCTGCACAAGCTCATCCGGTCGGACTGCACGACCCGCAACAAGCGCAAGGCGGCCCGGCTCGCCGCCGACTACGACGCGCTCGAGGCGCGCATCCAGCGCCTGGCCGAGGAGGAGAACCTGGCCAAGGTCCGGCCTGACCTGGACGGCAACGAGATCATGCGGCTGCTGGGCATCCCGCCGGGCCCGCTGGTGGGCCAGGCGTGGCGTCACCTCAAGGAGTTGCGCCTGGAGCGGGGCCCCCTCTCCCGCGAGGAGGCCGAGGCCGAGCTCATGGCCTGGGCCCGCGAGCACGGCCTGAAGTAACTCCGGCCAGTGGGGTTCAGCTGCCGGTCGAGACCGGTTCGGGGGTCGGGGTGGCCGATGGCCGCTGGGCGATGCGCCGGTTGGCGACGCCGTACGCCGCCGCCACGAGGCCGTACCCCACGCCCGCCCCGAGCAGGGCAACCGCGGACACTCCGCTCGGCGGCAGGACCAGCGCCCCGACGAGCAGCCCGAGCACGAAGAACAGGTTGAACCCGGTGTCGTTGACGCTGAACACGCGGCCGCGGAAGTCGTCGTCCACCTCGATCTGCAGCGTCGTCTCAGTGATGATTTTCGTTGTCTGCGCGCCGAGGCTCACCACGAAGGAGCCCACCACCGTCAGCGCGGCCAGTACCGGCAGGCCGAGCAGGGGGACGAGCACCGCCACCCCGGCCGTCACCGTGACCAGCCACCGCACCGGCCCGACCCGGCGCACCATGGGCGGGGTCACCACGGCGGCGAGCAGCGACCCCATCGCGGCCGCGCCCGCGACCGGGATGAGGCCCACGATCGACGCGCCGGCGTCGCCGTCCGCGTAATGGTTGCGGTACAGCAGCAGGGTGGTCAGGGTGAGCAGCCCGAAGAGCATCCGGTGCCCGGCCTGGGCCAGCAGCGCGGCGGCCGCGACCGGCCGTCGGGTCAGGTGCCGCAGGCCGGCCACCATCCCGACCACGGTCATGGCCAGGCCGCGCAGCACGGTGACCGGTGGGCGCTCGCTGTCGACGGGGCCGAGCGCGGTCGGCCGGAACGAGGCGAGCATGATCAACGCGGCGACCAGGTAGCCGGCGCTGGCCACCAACGACACGGCCGCGTAGTGGTGCTGCTGGGTGCCGAGGGCCTGGATCGTGAAGCCGGCCACCCCGAGGCTGCCCGAGTAGCAGACCGTGCCGGCGGTGGTGGCGAACGAGTTGGCCGTGACCAGCCGGGGCGCGTCGACCACATGCGGCTGGGCGGCCGAGACGCCGGCCAGGAAGAAGCGGTTCAGCGCGACCACGAGCAGGGCGCAGACCAGGAACAGCGCGTTGTACTGCGCGAACCACACGCAGATCGCGGCCGGAACGACGAACACGGCGCGCGCCAGGTTCGCCATCGCGAGCGAGGTTCGCCGGTTCCACCGGTCGAGGAACACGCCCACGAAGGGTCCCAGGGCCGAGTACGGCACCAGGAGCACCGCAAACGCCGCCGTCATCTCCAGCGGGTTCGCGGCGCGCTCCGGGTTGAAGAAGATGCTGCCGGCGAGACCGGCCTGGAACCACCCGTCGGCGGCCTGGCTCAACCACCGCGCCGCCACCAGTCGGCGGAACGCCGGCCGCGCCAGGACCGCGCGCAGGTTGTGCCGGGTCGCGGTGCGGGCGGCCGTCTCCGTCGCGGACTGCATCTCGGTGAGCCTACGACGCGCGCCCAGCCAACCGCGGGGCCGATCGCGCACCCGACACGGTGGTCACCCCGTGGCGTTGGTAACTCGACCGGCGTGTGTCACCGGCGGCGTCGTGGCCGCACGGGGCGTCGCCGACCTGACCGGCGCCGCTCACCCGTCGACGGTGCTGATCCATTTACGTAAATCACTCGGTGGTCCCGGCGGTGACGGCCCGGCCGTCGGGGACGCTCGCCGCCTGGCGCTCGCTGGAGCGCTGGGCGAGCCGGGCCAGCAGCTGGCTCAGGTCGACGCCGGTGAGGTCGGTGCCGAGCTGCAGCCCCTGCGCCACGGTCGACGCCACGGACTTCGTGAGCGACGAGGCGCCGTCGGTGGAGATGACGGTGAGCTTGTCGATCGCCCCGACCGGCGCGGCCGCCGCGCTGACGAGTTGCGGCAGCACCGTGAGGAGCGGGTCGAGCACGGCCGCCTCGCCGTACGCGCCGAACGCGTCGGCCCGGCTCTGCATAGCCTGCGCCTCGGCGGCGGCGATGGTGGCCGCCTCGGCCTCGGCGATGGCGGCGTTCTTGCGGGCCTGGGCCTCCTGCTCCACCCGGTAACGCTCGGTGTCGGCCGGCTTGCGCACCTCGGTGTCGAGCTGACCTCCTTGAGCTCCGCGTTGCGCTCGGCCACCTTCTGCTGCTCGGCCTCGGCCAGCGGTCCGGCCGCGGCCGACCGGGCCTGGGCGGCGTCGATCTCGGCCTGGATGGCGGCCTGCTTGAGCGCGAGGTTGCGCTGGGCCTTGGCGATCGCCTCCTCGGCGAGCAACCGCTCCTGCTCGGCCTCGCGGCGGGCGTGCGCCTCGGCGATCGCCGCGTCGCGCATGACCCGGGCGGCCTCGGGCCGACCGAGGTCCTGCAGGTACGTGCCCTCGGTGGTGATGTCCTGGAGCTGGAACGTGTCGAGCACCAGGCCCTGGTTGGTCAGCGAGTGCTCGGCCTCCTCGGCGACGGCCGAGGCGAAGGCCGCCCGGTCGCGGATGATCTCCTCGATGGTCAGCCGACCGACGATCGAGCGCAGGGCACCGGCGAGTACCTCACGGGTAGATTCCTCGATCCCATCCTGCTGGTGCAGGAACCGCTGGGCGGCGGCCCGGATCGCGTCCTCGGTGCCACCCACCTTGACGATCGCCACGCCCTGCAGGTCGGCCCGGATGCCCTGCTTGCTCACCGCGCCCTGGATCTCCACGTGGATCCGCCGGCTGGCCAGGCTCATCACCTGCAACTTCTGCACGACCGGCAGATCGCGGATGCGCGCCAGCGGCCGCTCCTTCACCCGGCTGCTCGCTGTTCGCATTCGGGGCAGATCGCTTGCGTCGCAACGGTTGCGCCGAGCATCGCTCGGTCCACCCAAAGATGATCTTTACTTACATTCGGTCAGTGCGGAAAACGGGGCTAGGGCGCGGATGTGGCCGTCGCGCAGGCCGTAGTAGACCAGGGTGAGCAGTTGTCGGGCGGCGGCGACCTTGGCGATGTTGGTGCCGCGCTTGACGGTCAGCCGTGCCTTCGTGCGCGCCAGCGGTCCCAGGTGCACGCGTTGGACAGCCTCGACCGCGGCCCAGCGGACGAGGCTGTTGCCCTGCTTGGTGATCCGTCCGCGGTGGACCTTGGTGTCGGACTCGCGGTGCTTGGGGGTCATCCCGGCCCAGGAGCACAGCTGCGCGGGCCCGGGGAAGCGGTGCACGTCGCCGATCTCGGCCACGAACACCGCCGCCAGCACCGGCCCGACACCGGGCAGGGCCTGGATCGCCTGGTAGCCGGCGTGGCCGCGCAGGTCGGCGGTGACCCGCTTGGTCACCGCATCGATCTCGAAGGTGTACGCGTCGATCAGGCGTAGCAGGGACCCGACGCGGGCATGAAACGGCGCATCCAGGCGCAGCTCGTCGATCGCCTTGCGTCCATCGACACACGAAGATGTCCGACATCGCCAGCAGCACCCCCTGCTTGGCCAGCACCGCGTGGACCCGGGGCCTTGAGCCCGGAACGCAATGCGACCAGTTTCGCGCGATGTCGCACCGTCTCCCGCAGCCCGCGCACCTGCGGCGGAGCGATCCACGCCTCGGGCAGCCGACCCATCCGCAACAGATCGGCTAGATCCGATGCATCTCGTTCGTCGTTCTTGACCCGCCTGTATGCGAATCCCTTTACTCCCAACGGGTGCGCCAAGTGAACCGATACACCAGCGTCGGCGAGCACGTCGGCGGCCCAGTACCAGCCGTACGTGGCCTCCAACACCACCTCCGGCGCCTCACCCCACGAGGCGACCTGCCGCATCAGCTCGAACGGCTCACTGTCGATACGCACCGGACGACCGACCCGCTCACCCTCCGGCGTCATCCGCACGATCACACTGCGCCGGCGGTGCAGGTCAATACCCACGTACTGCTTGCCGTCATACCCTTCCACCAGGGCCTCCCCTCGTCGTGGCTTGTCTTGACAGCCCAAGCGTTACGCGAGGGTGACTGTCGTGAGGAGCGGAGGCCCGCTCCTTCATCGCATCACGGCGAGCCATCATGATCCGCGCGACTCGGGCGGCTTCAGCCTGGCGCTCCTGCGCCACGAGGGTCTTGACAGATTCTCAAATAGGATTAGTCTTCGTTGTACGCCGCTCGGTATTCATGGCCGTCATGATCATCTTAGAGCATACGGCGCGGTTTTGCAGAGTTTGTTCGAAGTCGTACGGGGATGGAAATGTTCAGCTCGGCAAAATCCTGGACTCGCGTCTTCACTGTGGGCGTAGCGACGCTCGCCATAACTGCTTTTGTCGGCGCGTCACCCGCATCTGCGGCGAAGAGTGATTGCGACTACCTGTTCCTTTGCGTCTGGAAAGACGCGAACTACTCAGGAAGCTTTAAGAACTGGTACTACTGTGGCGCGTACGACCTTAGGAACATCAACTGGCCGGGTACCACGAACAAAATGGACGGGTCGATTTCGTCACTCTACAACAACCAGTCTACGGATACGATCGCTGTTTTTCTGGACTATACTGAGGACTACGCCCTTGTTGAAATCGCTCCTGGTTGGCGGGACAATTTGAAGTATGATCCAATTCCAGGAACGGGCAGAAACTGGAACGATGCCATTCGGTGGGCTTCGCCCTGCTGAATAAAGACCTCTCGTGCACGGACGGGACGGGCAGAGGCTCGTGCCGTCCGTGCACTGCTGTTGACAGTAAGTATTGTTTCGGGCGTCTCTTGAGTTATTTGTAGGTTGCAGGCTAGGCAAGGCGATTGATGCGACAGTTCGACCGATGTGGATGGGCTCTCGTTCTTGGCTTGTTTGTCATCGCGGGTGCGGCTATCGGCTGCAGCAGCACTGAGAGTGAGAGTGGATCACCTGACTCTTCCGATCTTCCGGTGCTCGATGCGGGGATCATCGCGCAAGCCGACCCGCGCACCGTCCCACAGCCGTTGGCGGCCTACACGTTCAACGCGGCACAGCGCGACGTCCTCGACCGGGCGACGCTGATCACCGCGAATCGATGCATGGAGCAGTATGGGTTCGCGCCACAGCGGACGTGGCGTCGGCCGCCGATCAACGAGTTGTGGGCCCGCTATGGTCTCTGGGACCCCACGTCGGCTACGACCGGTTACCTCTCGCCCGAGGAACTCGAGATTTCGTCGGCTGGCATGGCGTCCTACCTACCCTTCGTCGGCGAGGCCCAGGTCGTTTATTTCGGCCAGGTACCGCAGTATGGTGGCGTCGAGGTTCCTCCCGGCGGGTGCCAGGCGCAGGTGAACGCTGCGGTGTGGGAAGTTGAAGGAGTCACCGACCTGCGAGGCTTTGTTAGCGAGTTGTACGAAGAGGCGCGCGAGCGGTCACGGCAGGATCCGCGAGTACAGTCCTTGCTGGAGGCTTGGCGGACGTGCATGAATGAGAAGGGCTGGGACTACGAGGACGTGTGGTCGCCGTTTGAGTACTGGAGCCAACCGCCAAGGCGCGGCACCGAGAGGCACGTTACCCTGGCGAGTATCTCTGCTGACGAGAAGGCCAGTGCCAAGGACGACGTGGCGTGCAAACACTCGACGGGGCTGCTGGGGACGTGGCTTGCTGCGGACATCGCCTATCAGCAGTTGATCGTTGAGCGGGAGTCGCAGAGGCTCGCCGAATGGTCCGAGGACATGGCAGCGATCCTTGCCAACGCCAACGAGATCATCGCAAATGGGTAGAGCGGCGACTGCATCGAAGGACGGCGAGACCAGTCTGAAGGTACGCCGACGACGGTTAGCGCTGACCCTCGCCGGTGCCGTGCTGGTCGCCGGCTTGGGCTTGTCGTCGCCTCTGTGGCTGAAGTCGCCGCAACAGATGGCGGCCGATGCCCAACCACCGCCGTTGACGACGCTGACTGCTCCGGTGGAACGCAAGGTCCTGCGTGACACGGTGGTTGTTCGCGGCGAAATCGCGTCAGGACGATCCTTTAGCGTCACGCCGCGTGGCTCGGACGGGATTGTCACGGCCGTCAGGGTTCAGCGTGGTGACCTCGTACATGAGGGAATGGTGGTCTTGGAGGTCAGCGGCCGACCGCTGATCGTACTCAAGGGCGACACACCCGCCTACCGCGATCTCAGGCCGGGAGCGTCCGGCAAAGACGTCGCAGCGCTGCAGGCGTCGTTGACGGCACTCGGTCACGACCCTGGCGAGCATAATGGGGTTTTTGGTGCTGGCACCAAGAGGGCCCTGGCGGCTCTCTATTCCGATCTTGGTTATCCGACCGTGCCGGCCGACCCCGGTGATGCCGAGCGCATCGATGGGTTGAAGCGCCAAGTCGCCGCTGCGCAGCGAGCCGTGGAGGATGCGCAGGACACAGTGAATCTTCTCGCCGCCGATCCGACGGCGACCGACGCGGACAAGGCTGCCGCAGACAGGGCGCTCACGCGGGCGAAAGAGGATCTGGCCGCTGCTCAGGAGGCGTTAGCCAGGGCGGAGCAGATGGCCGGGCCGATGTTGCCCTTGTCGGAGTACACATTTCTGCCTTCGTTTCCCGCACGGGTGGATGCACTCACGGCGACGCTGGGCGAACCTGTGTCTGAGCCGCTCATCACATTGGCGACGGGCGATCCCGTCGTGATCGCGTCGCTCACCGTGGCTCAGAAGGCGTTCGTGGCGCCCGGGCAGAGCGTGGACATCAGCGGAGATGACGGTCTGCATGCGATCGGAAGAGTGGCCTCGGTCAGCGATATACCGGAGAAGGCATCAGTACCTAGCGCGACATCCGGCTATACATTGGTGGTTTCGCCGGAGCCCGCGCTGGATCCGATCAATGTCGGGAGACAGGTGTTGATCACCATTGAGATCGGCACCAGCGAAGGCGAGCAGCTCGTCGTTCCCATTCCGGCACTCTTCGCCGGGGCCGATGGAAAGATCTACGTCCGGAGGAGGAACGCAGCTGGCGATGAGGAGCGCATTCAGGTGATCCCAGGGATGAGTGCGCAGGGCTACGTAGTGATCACTCCGGTCGGCGCGACTGTCTCGCCGGGTGACCTCGTCGTGATCAGCGGGCCGGCGACGTGAGCCACGCGCTTGTCGAACTGCGCGGCGTTGGCCGCACGTACCCTGGGCCGCCCGCTGTGTTTGCGTTGCGGCCAACGGATTTGGACATATTTTCCGGAGAGTACGTGGCGGTCACGGGTCGATCAGGTTCGGGCAAGTCGACTCTCTTCAATATTCTGGGACTCATTGATCGACCGACCGAGGGCATGTACCGGCTCGACGGGATCGACACGACGACGATGACGGACTCCCAGCGCACCGGGCTGCGCGCGAGCCGCATTGGTCTGGTGTTCCAGGCGTTTCACCTGCTCGCTTTCCGTACGGCCGAGGACAACGTAATGCTTGGCCTGCTGTACCAGGGCGTACCAACCGCGCAACGACGCGCGGCGGCGCGCGAGGCGCTGGACCAGGTTGGGCTCGGCCACCGCCGCGACTCCTCCGCCGCCACCTTGTCGGGTGGTGAGCGTCAACGAGTCGCTATCGCGCGCGCCCTCGTGAGTAAGCCCAGCCTGCTGCTGTGCGACGAGCCGACCGGCAATCTCGACTCAACCACCGCCGGTCAGATCCTCGACATTATCGACGATCTGCATCGCCAGGGGCTCACGATCGTGATGATCACTCACGACCCGACTGTGGCCGCGCGGGCGCAGCGCACAATTCGCATCTCCGATGGCTTCGTGGAGGTAGGCACGTCCAGCCGGGGGTCAGCATGAACGCGTTATCGTCGCTTGGCTCGGTCGCCCGTCTGTTACGGCAGCGCCTCGAACGGCGGGAGGGGAAGCAGCGGGTGCGCGCCGACAACACCGTCGTTGTGCCGACCAGTCGGCTGCGTCTCGTCGATCTAGTCACCGAAGCCGTCGCGGGCATCCTGCAACGCACAGGTCGCACCGCCTTGACAATCGTAGGGATCGTGCTCGGCGTCGCGGCCTTTGTGGCTGTGCTTGGCGTTACCGCAACCGCCACGGGTCAGATCAGTCGTCGGTTCACCGAACTGTACGCAACTGAAGTCACCGTTACCGATGTAACGTTGACGGATACTTACGCCACCGCCACCGCGTTTCCCGCCGACGCGGACCAGCGCGTCATGGTCATCAACGGCGTCCGGCATGCGGGCGTTTATTGGACCATCCCAGCCGAGCAGATTGGCTCGGTCACAGGAGTACCTCTGCCCGGTGTTGCAGCCAACACCACCATCCCAGTGATCGCCGCGTCCGCCGGGCTATTTGACGCCGTCCGGGGTCATCTCGCCGCGGGGCGCATCTTCGACGCAGCGCTCGACCAACGCGGTGAACGCGTCGCTGTCCTCGGCGGTGCCATCGCCCACCACCTCGGCATTACGAGTCCCGATGGTTTACCGGCAATCTTCGTCGGCGGCGTGCCGTTCACGGTCATTGGCATCGTCGACACGGTACAACGACGCCCCGAGTTGCTTGCTGCCGTCTGGATTCCTCGGCACACCGCCGAAGTGCTGTGGCCAGGCCCGCCCGAGCCGGGTCAGCCGCCACAGATGGTCATAGACACAAACCTCGGCGCCGCTGCTGTAGTGGCCCGACAGGTAGCCCTGGCGCTACGACCCGACGCCCCAAACAGCTTCAACGCCGCTGCGCCACCTGATCCGCAGACGCTGCGGGACCAGGTCAGCACCGACTTGTCCGGCCTGTTCCTTGTGTTGGCGGGCGTCTGCCTGGTGATCGGCGCTGTCGGTATCGCGAACACTACCCTCGTCGCTGTCCTCGAGCGCGTGCCCGAAATAGGCCTCCGACGGGCGTTGGGGGCCCAGCGTCGGCATATCGCAGGACAGTTCCTCTTGGAAAGCACCACTCTTGGCGCCGTTGGCGGATTAAACGGCGCAGGTATCGGCGTCGCCACGATAGTGGCGGTGGCGTTCGTTCGCGAGTGGACCCCCGTGATGACCCCGTGGACCGTCCTATGTGCCCCGGCCGTTGGTGCCATCACGGGATTGCTGGCCGGTATCTACCCGTCGCTGCGCGCGGCTCGCATCGAGCCCGTTGACGCCCTGCGTCAGTAGCTCAGATTGCCTGAGGGGTGCCGCACACCGGGGAAGACTGGGGGTGTGATGAGCGAGGCGGTGCTCCCGACTCCGATCGGCGGGCTGGGCGTGACCGTGTCCGACGGCGCCGTGGTGGGGATCTCGTTCGGAGCGGTCGGCCAGCCACCGAACGGACCGCTAGACCCGGTGCTGGCGGCGGCGCTGGCGGAGCTGCGTGAGTACTTCGCCGGGTCCCGGACCGCGTTCACCGCGCCGTTCCGGTTCGTCCGGGGCTCCGCGTTCGAGCGGGCGGTGTGGGCGCGGATCGCGGCGATCCCGTACGGAGAGATGGTCACCTATGGTGGCTCTTCGCCATGAACGTGGGAGGCCAGCCGCGACACGTCATCGAGGGTGATGGCTGATTGAGGGCTGGGGCCTCATGATCCAAAGCGACCAAGCTACGGATCTTTGGAGGCCCCAGTGGGTG
>Ga0310826_100824_pt1 | contig 23123 bp, 19 predicted proteins | sample WT_ome_FD_201306 | JGI IMG/M metagenome (GOLD analysis project Ga0310826, IMG submission 201306) | Sorghum-adapted microbial communities enriched on wild type (WT) sorghum from Joint BioEnergy Institute, Emeryville, California, United... ... | reverse complement strand
ACGAAACAGCTGATGGTCATCCGCCAATATGACGCGCACCTTCTTAGTCTTTTCCTTCAATGCCGTGTGCAGACTCGTTTCCGCTTTCATCCAGATTCTCCTTTCTTTCCACGATTGGTATGTTGAGCGTGATTCTGGTTCCTTCACCGGGGATGCTGTCTATCTGAAACTCTCCGTCAAGCATTTCCACCCGTTCCCGCATCCCGATAATGCCAAAATGTTCCCCTGTCGCCATCTTCTCCTGTATCTTCGATGTATCGAAACCTATCCCATTGTCGTTGATGCGAATCTTCATCATCCCGTTATGTACAACCAGGTTCATGTCGATGCGAGTGGCCTGGGCATGCTTGAGCACGTTCGTAAATGCTTCCTGCACGAAACGGTACACCGCGATCTCCAGCGCCGGCTGCATCCTCTGCTCCTTGCCGATGGCTTCGAACCGTGTGCTGATCTTCGTTCTGTCCTCGAAATCCTGGACGAACTTGCGCAAGGTGGGCACCAGTCCGAGGTCATCAAGCGCCATGGGCCGCAGATTAAAGATGATACGTCGCACTTCTTCAAGCCCGCTTCGCACCATATTCTTGATATTGCGAACTTCATCCTGCACATACGCATATTCCCGCTTGGCCAGCATGCGCTCTGCAAACTCCGTCCGCATCACCAGGTTAGCCATGGACTGCGCTACGCCGTCGTGGATTTCCCGGGAAATCCGCTTCCGCTCTTCCTCCTGGGCCATGATGATCCTCAGTCCAAGCAGCTGGCGATTCTTCGCCGTCTCCAGCATCTGGGTCACTGCGGACAGGTCCCCGGAGAGATATTGCGCCACCACATTCATCTGCGAGGCGACCAACTCCGCGCGTTCGATCGTCTGCTCGATGTTGCGGATGCGGATCTGCAACTCGTCCCTCCGCTGCCGGAGGGTCATCTCCTTCTCCCTCTGGATCGTCAGCTCCAGCTGCGTCTTCGTCGCCATCTCGTAGGCCTTGCGAATGTCTTCCTCGCGATAGCGCTTGAAATCTCGGCTGACCTCAGAGAGCCGATTGCGAGAACGCTTGAATTCGATCTCCATCCGATCGACCAGACTGATGGTGGCCGCGATTTCCTGCATGACATGATCAAGTTCCTTGCGCATGAGCTCCAATTCAGCCTTGGCACCCTGATAGATCTCAAAGATCTGATACCTGCTCTTCTCCATGACACGGGTGGCGTTCTTGATAATTTTATCGATATCCTGGATATTGAAGCTCACATGCTATCCCCCTTGGCGCTCGCGGGAGAAGCGCCTGGACATCGCGGCGCTTCTCCACATGGGCTTGCTAACATTAACTTTATCGCATCTGGGCCTTTTGCGCTAGTCGTGCCGCGGTTTGATTACTGGTTTTTTCCCACCATTTTTACCGATTGCGTGTCATTATCCCAATATACTTCCCATCCGAGCAGCTCGGAGAGGACGCGCAGCGGCACGAGCGTACGCCAGTTCTTCGCCGTCGGAGCATGCGGAGCCGTGACCTTCTTCCCGTTGTAGTTGATGTCCCGTTCGTCCAACCACAGCTCGATGAACTGCTTGCCGCGGATCAGCGTCACCTTGTTCCGGGCTGCATCCCATTCCACCTCGCCATCCATCGCCTCCACGATGAACCGGATGGGCACCATCGTCGATTGACCGATGATCACCGGCGGCTGATCGATCTCCAGCGTCTGCCCGTTGACCGTTACCGCATGGTTGTTAATCTGCATCTCGATCGTCTTGTTCTCCGGATCCGCTGCCCAGGTCTCCGTCTGGAAGACGATATTGTCGATGGCCAGCTCGCCCTGAGTCACGGTCGGATCCACCATCGCCATCAGCTCCTCAAACGTGATGAAGCTGAGATCAATGGCTGGCAATGGATTGGACGGGGATTCCTGTACGAGTCGGTTGACTGTCATCGGGGCCTTGATGTCCATGGCTTCAAGATCGATCTCCAGCGTTCGCCAGCCAGTCCAGTCTATCTTCCCTATATGAATCGTATGTTGCTTGCCTTTTGCGTCCGTCGCCTCCAGCCACAAGGTGCTCGATTTGCCATCGCCGAAGACATCCAACTTCAGCAGATGCGGCTTGCCGGCCACCTCCATGCCCTGTCCCTCGTTGAATTCGAAGGCGATCCTCGGCAACGGTTTGCCGCTGATCTGTCCGATCTGGCTGTAATCATAGCGCCAGTTCAGTACATTCGAAGCCGTCGCCTGACCCTGCAGGCGATTCGTGACCCGATAGTCGACGATCGCTTTCTCGGAGATCAGTTGGAGTGAAAGCGGAGGCATCATCGTGTCGAAGTCAGCCCACAGGCTGTCGGTCAGGGTCGGCAGCACGACAGAAGTGCTGTAGCCATCATACGACGCGATGATCCGCGGCATGGATCGCTCATCCACTTCCTCGACGGTCAATACGCCATCCCGGATCGAGCCAGTGAAACCTTCGATGCGCCACTCGACGGCGTTCGACGGAACCTCGCGCGATCGACCGTCCTTCAGCGCCGCCTTCACCTTCAGCTTCACGCTCGAGCCTCTGCGGAGCACCTGATCGCTGACGTCCAGACTCAGGCTCGCCAGTTCCTTGCGATCGACGATCTCCACGTCAGTCGATACCTGGAAGGAGCCTTTGGCGATCGTGATCGTCGCCTTGCCAGTCCTGGTCGGGATGAAATATCCGTTCTCGAACCGGCCGTAGCCATCGGTCACCGATAACGCAAACTCCGGCCGGGACAGGTCGATGTTGGTGACCGGGTTATAGTACTGGTCATAACCCTTCACCGGAAGTTTCACCTGCTCTCCGACAAACAGGAAAGGTATGGACCCCAGGATCAGGCCCGTCACTTCTCCGGCTGGCGCGTTCGTGTATACGCCGATGCCGTTGACCACTTGCCGCATCGAGCCTTGAGCAGGCTGGTTGACCAGGATGGGCGTCGTTTCGCCGAGCTCGCGCGCGACCATCGTGGTCGAACCGCCGCCGTCCAGATTGATCCCCCGCCAGACGCCAAGCTGGATCATCGCCTCTTGCAACTCCTTGAGCGTCATGCCGCGACTGGTTGAGGTCTTGTCAGCGGTGATCAGGTACACATAGCGGCCATCGGCCGAATAACCGATGGCCGTGCGTGCTGCCAGCGCCGCACCGGAGACATTGTTGATGTCCACGGTAAACGATGCCTTCTGTCCGTTGTCGACCATGAGGGTATGGCCGCCGATCAGCATCTGGAATTGCGTCGGATCCACGCTGGCGCCGGTGTTGCGGTCCCTCATCTGATACGAGGTATAGACCGGCTCACCAATCTTCACATGATTCTTCAGGAATTCTGCACCTTTGCCCTCGCCGCGCAGAATGTATCCATCCTTGGGGATCTCCAGGAGGCTGAGCGGCCCGTCCGTCGACATGTCGATCGCGATGCCTCCTACGACCAGCACTTCAACCGGCCTCGTAAGCGCCGGACGCGGATTCGCTCCCCAGGTGGACGTGTACATGAAGATGCTGTCCACATGGCTCTTGTTATTGGATTCGTCGGACATGATCGGTTTGTTGATCCCGTTCAGCCGATATGTACCTTCGCCGGCGGATACCACCCCATCGAAGTCATACTCGGCGATCACGGGCTTGCGGTCCGCGGTGATGCCGAATGCGTACCAGCCCTTGAGGAACAGAGGCGATACGGTCAGCTGTCCATTCGTGATCTGGGTGCCCAGCGGATTGGGCGGGGTATAATCATACATGTGGAAGAAGGAAGCGTTGATGCCAGCTACGGCCGAGGTCTCCTTGGCCATGGCGAGCACCGATTGCTTGCTGTTCAACTCGCCGCCCTTGCCATTCATCACATTGAGTTCCACATAAGGGTTGGCAAGGTCGACCACGATGACCCGCAGATCGGTGGATTTCTGGTTGTTGTCCGAAGCAGGATACCACTTGTACGTGCGCAGGATCGCGCCTGACGTCACAATGTCCTCCTTTACCAATTGCAATGTAGCTTCAGCTTGTGCTTGCCCGGTCTGAGCGGATACCGCAGCATATGCAGCAGGCTGGATGGGCCATGAACTGATCATGGTCGTCAGCGCCATAGATGTCGATATTACCAGCACCGCGACACGTTTCGCATGTTTCCTCCACCCGGTACGTCTCGTTGTTCTGTTCATCCTGTTGATATAACTCCTCTCCTTGATGCTGCTCTATTTTTCTATCTTCCGATCCCTTCTGGTTTCTCCGTCCATGCGTTGCTTGCAAAGACTGGATCCTGTCAGATCCTTCCCATCATTCACCACTCGATCAGCGCCCTTTTCTCCCTGTTGTGGCTATTCCGTCCGATCCATACATGACATGAAACATGCGGCCAACTCATCCCATGCAGATGCTTCCTGTGCTCCGCTCTGAATTAATAGACTGTTTATCTGGTAAAAAGTTACGAGATTGGGCGATGGAAATTATTTTTTTGTTGGATGGCTTCTGATAACCTGGATGCTTTCAGTCGCCTGCTTCACCCTCTCCGGCTGGATGCTTCCACCTGGACGCCAATCGATAGGCGCGAATGCGCTTAGACCCTCTGGCTGGCTCGATGTACCCGAGATCTGCCAGCCTGTGAAGATAGGTTCTCGCCTGTCTGCCCGAGATCCCGAGCCAGGCAGACACCTCTCCCGGTGTGAAGCTGTCGCCATGAATGCCCGCATGATGCAGGATCATCAACTCTTGCCGGGTCAGAGTCGGGACCGCTGTCTCCCCATCGCCGTAGAATATGCCCATGATAAGCCGCAGCTGTCTCTGACAGTCGCGAGGCCGATCCCGCAGCTTGTCCACGCTGAAACGGAACACCCTCCAATGATCCATGACCAGATAGTTCTGGCGATCCCTTTCATCCTCGAACCCGCGTCTGTCAAGTTTGGTGTGATGCGGGGTGTATCCGTCAATTTCAAAATCCATGTAATAAGGCGGCCTTATATAAGCGAAGTCGAGAAACCGAACCCCTTCCTGCCAATCGGACACCATAAATTCCGGATACAGGTGATCCAGATTGCCGAACGCTTCCCACCAGCCATTTCTGAGAAACAGCATCTCCCCGTATCCGAGCCCCTTCTTAAGCCGCTCTCTGCGAAGTCCCTGCGCCTCATTCAGATGCTTCTCCATAAATCGCTCGAATGCCTGATCGAAATTCATCCCCATACCTCCCTTGAACAGACAAAAACGCCGGGCAGCCTGGAAACAGGCTAACCGGCGTGTTCTTCACGTCCTGATAGATGATGGTGCTGCCCCCAGAATAGCATAGATCAGGAGAGGTTGTAAATGTCTTCCATAATAGATCGAACTCCTGCCAAAATAGCGGAAGTCCAAATGTCGTTAATTTGGGAAAAAGCCCGATTTGCGAAAAATAGCGGAAGTCCTATTGTCCTTATTTTGGCAGATTGTACGATTTTTCGTCCAAAACTACCGCTATTCATCAGGTTAAGGGAAATCGGGCTTCCGCTAATTTCGGCCAAGAGGGCTTTTTCGTGAAATAGAGACCATTCGACTTCCGCTATCTCAGTCGCCAATCTTGGTGCGCACATATAGCGGAAGTCGAAATTCCGCTATTCGCCATATTCGGTTGCCTGCGCCTGTCCTGACCCCGCATGGTCATCCAATAACGGAAGTCATCCTTCCGCTATCCCAACTCACCGTCGGCCGCCGAGTCGGTTCTGCCGAAGCAGAAGCTGCGCCAGCCCCCTGTAATCGCCGACAAGAAAATAGCGGAAGCATCTTCGCTTCCGCTACCAAGGACGGGCCTTCCGTCCCCATGATTCGAACTGCGGATGAGTCACGTCAGCACGGCGCGGCTCGTCCGCCAACCGCCTCAGCCCAACGCGGCGCGGCGCAGGGCTTCCGCCTTGTCCGTGCGCTCCCAGGGCAGGTCCAGATCGGTGCGGCCAAAATGGCCGTAAGCCGCGGTCTGCTTGTAGATCGGACGGCGCAGATCCAGCATCTTGATGATACCGGCCGGACGCAGATCGAAGTGGCTGCGGATGATCTCCACCAGCTTCGATTCGCTGACCTTGCCTGTTCCGAATGTATCCACATTGATGGATACCGGCTGCGCGACGCCGATCGCATACGCCAGCTGGATCTCCACCTTGTCAGCGAGACCTGCCGCCACGATGTTCTTCGCCACGTAGCGCGCGGCGTAGGCTGCCGAGCGGTCCACCTTCGTCGGGTCCTTGCCCGAGAACGCGCCGCCGCCGTGGCGAGCGTAGCCCCCGTACGTATCCACGATGATCTTGCGCCCGGTCAGGCCAGCATCCCCTTGCGGACCGCCGATGACGAAGCGGCCGGTCGGATTGATGAAATAACGGGTCGCCTCATCGAGGAACTCGGCCGGCACTACCGGACGGATGACATGCTCCTTGATATCGGCATGGATCTGCTCCTGCGTCACGTCTTCATGATGCTGGGTTGAGATGACGATTGTATCGATGCGAACCGGCTTGTCGCCCTCGTATTCCACCGTCACCTGAGTCTTGCCATCCGGGCGTAAGTATGGCAGGGTTCCATTCTTGCGAACTTCGGCAAGACGGCGTGCCAGGCGATGCGCCAGCGCGATCGGCATCGGCATGAACTCTTCGGTCTCATTGGTCGCGAACCCGAACATCAGGCCCTGGTCACCTGCACCGATCGCCTCTTCCGGATCTATCTGACCACCTTCACGCGCTTCCAAAGCGACATTTACTCCCTGGGCGATATCTGGAGATTGCTCGTTGAGCGATGTCAACACCGCACATGTCGTGGCATCGAAGCCATATTTCGCTCTGACATAGCCGATCTCACGGATCGTATTGCGCACGATAGCCGGGATGTCCACGTAGTCAGCCTTGGTGCTGATCTCGCCGATGACGAGCACCAGGCCTGTTGCCACGGATACCTCACACGCCACCCGCGCGTAAGGATCCACCTCCAGAAATGCGTCAAGCACCGCATCCGAGATCTGATCGCAAATTTTATCCGGATGACCTTCCGTTACGGATTCGGAAGTAAATAACCGCCGTTCTGCCAAAGTTAATCAACTCCTGTATTGGAAATTTGCGGCTTATCGCCAGGAAAAATTGCACTTTCGTCAAAAAAATAACCTTTCCCGCTCGGAAAGGCCATTTGTCGAAAACCTTCAATTCCATATCATACTGGATATGCCCAGGCGTGTCAACATAGATGATTTTCCCCATGGGCTTTGTGAGAATTACCCTCGACGCATGAAAGCACCCTGGACTCATCTCTCATCGCCCCATCACACAAGCCAACCACTCCCGCCCGTTGACCTGACCAGGTGCAAGACCCCGTCCTGTCACAAATCACAAAGGCTGGAACATCCCGGTCATGTTCGGGACACCCCAGCCTGTCTCATCCTGATCCTATGCATTATGATTCCAGTGCGTAACCCTGCAACGCCTGTTCCGCCGCCTGCACGAGCCTGCGCGTGATCTGCCCGCCTACCGCTCCCGCTTCCCTGGAAGCGATATGGCCCCAGTAATCCTCGCGAATCGCCGTTACTGGTATACTGCCCAACTCAGTTGCAAATTCCACATTCGCATCTGCGATACGCTGGCCGACTGGCAACCCAAGTTCAGCTGCGATCTCATATTTCCACTGATCGATGACCTTCTCACAGCCAGGTACAACCTTGCGATTCTTGCTCGACTGACCTCTTGCCATCCTGCCTCACCCCCGAAGGTATTTATTCCTGCTGCAAATGACCGGGTCGCAGATTCGCCAACTCGAGCGAGACATCCTCTATCCGATCACTTGCCGCAAGATTAGTTTGACCTTCAACCTTCAGGTTAGACGTATAAGATGTTGTCAATTCGGGTAAGATTTATTGGGCAGCATCGTCCGTATACAGACTCGCACGAACAGTTCAACCTCCGGACATGCTCGCCACCGTACCATCGGCATTCAGGATTTTGTAGCCGCCTGTCACCATGACGAATACCGTTGTATTATGCGTGCTCTTGATACCGCGTCCTTCGCGCGGGAACAGGAGCATATGGTTCAGCTCAACCGGAGTGCCGTTCATGAGATCCTTGCCTCCAGTAACATCCGGTATGCCGTTGGCATCGGTGCTGACCGCAACCGTTGTGCCATTACGCACGATGAGGGATGTTCCCGGGTCGGCGAACAACGTCTGATTCGGCTGCAACTCGACGACCACGAGACCGCCAGCCTGACCGATCAAGGCATTGATCTGATTGTTGAATTGCTCGACCTGCGCATCGAGCTGTGCCTTAAATTGTTGAATCTGCGCGTCCAGTTCCTGCTGCTTCGCTGCCAGTTGACTTTCGATCTGTTTCGCAAGCTCGGCCTGCACTTTACCCGTTACAGCTTCATCGACATAACTCTTCGTCACAAGCGGATCATTCACTGAGCCGGGTTGATTCGGATCGACCAGACCCGTATTGTTGGCGCTAGATGTCCAGATCATCGATCCGGATACCACGCCCAAGGCGAATATAGCAACGAGCAACACCGACTTCTTCATCCAGTTCAACTTATGATCTCCTCCACCATAGACTTGACTTTACTCATGTTATACTCGGCTATTGTACCATTCGTTGCGGGTATGATGGACGAGATTGCACGTATGTTTAACGGCTTGTCCAAACCTAAAGAATGTTAGTATGCATTCTTATTGATAAAACCCCGGAAGATCGTCATGATGATGATCTTAATGTCCAGTGCAAACGTCCAGTTCTCAATATAGAACAGATCATGCTGGATTCGTTGTTCGATCGATGTATCACCCCGCAACCCATTGCTCTGTGCCCAACCTGTAATGCCCGGACGGATGTGATGCTTCACCATGTATCTGGGAATTTCCTCTTTGAAGATTTCCGTATAATACGGACGCTCAGGACGAGGGCCGACGACGCTCATATCGCCTTTGAGTACGTTCCAGAACTGGGGTAGTTCATCTAAACTCGTTCTGCGAAGCAACGAACCGAATCGTGTCGTACGAGGGTCATCTTCCACCGTCCAACCAGTATCGGATTCCTCAGGCTTCATGACATGCATGGTTCTGAATTTGTACATCATAAACGGTCTGCGATGCCGTCCAAGACGTTCCTGCTTGAAAATGACCGGTCCTGGCGAAGTTAGCTTCACTCCAATGGCGATGATGAGCATAAGCGGAGCTGTCACGATCAGTACACTCAGAGAGAATACAATATCAAAGATCCGTTTCAGCAGGCGATTGCGCATCTCATCAAGCGGTACATCCCGGACATTGATCAGCGGTATGCCTGCAAAATGGTCAAAATACGGGCGCGCTGGCAACACGTCAAAATAGTCTGGGATAATCAGTGCTTTGACCCCTGCCTTGTCACAGGTGTCTATAATCTCGCCGTATTTGTCATGGGCATTAAGTGGTAAAGCAATGATGACCTCGTCGATGAGCACATTCTCCAGTATGTTCTCCAGATCGCTGACTTTGCCGAGGATCGGCCTCAAATGCCGGTAAGGCTCGTCATGCTCGGTTAGGTTGTCATCCAGGAAACCTACGACTTCAAAACCGAGATCCGGATATTGTTCGAGGTTCTCATAGAATCTTCGTCCTACCGTACCGGCGCCCAAGATCAGCACGAACTGTTTGTTAAAGCCTTTCTGTCTGATGAAGCGCAGTGATTTCTTCAGTATATAACGATAGGTTGTGATGGCCACAATATTCATGACCAAGAAGATGACCAGAAAGTCTCTGGAGATATGGATCTCTTTCATCAGGAACAGAACGCTCATCAATAGCAACATGCTAAGCAGATGGATCTGAAGTACCTTGAAAAACTCGTATGAAAACTTCTTCTTGCGTTTCGAAGTATACAAACCGACATAGAAACCTACGATGAGCGCAATCATGCCATAAATCAGGCTATAGATTCCGTAAGTGCGAAATGGCAATGAAGCATCCGCATGAAGCCAACCGCTCGCGAATTTCAACCACCAGGCAACGAAGAAAGAGACCAAGGTACATAGAAAATCAACGAACGCATATAATTGAAATAAAATAGATTGGCTCTGTCTCAACAACGGTTATCACCTCTCTTTGCAAACACCGCGCCATACATTAATGGTTAGAGCAAGCCAAAGCTTCAACCATATACCCGCATAGATCGTAAAGTTCACAATCCAGGAATAGTTCTTGTGATAATGCTTGCGATGGAACAGGATCATCGCGCGATGAAACTCGTAAACAATCCTCGGGGGCTTATACTTTTTGCCCGCACCTTTGTAATGGATGATAGAAGTTTTCGGATAATAATAGATCTGCCAACCAGCTTGTTTCAAACGGTAACACCAATCGATATCTTCTCCGTACATGAAGAAGCTTTCGTCCAGCAGACCAGCTTGATCGATGGCTTCCCGCCTAACCAGCATAAAGGCACCGACCAGACTGTCCACTGGATACTCCTCATCCGGATCGAGATAGCCAAGCTGATATTGATTAAATCTCGGAACATGGGGGAACAGCTTCGACAGCCCCATGATGTAATAGAATGACGCACTAGGTGTCGGAAATCCTCGTCGGCATGCCTTGTCCAGAGATCCATCAGGGAGTACCACCTTGCAGCCGCTGGCTCCCACCTTCGGATGCCGGTCCATAAAGTCCAGCATGATGTCCAGAGTATCCGGTTGAATGACTGTATCTGAGTTCAATAATAATATATACCGTCCGGAGGCTTGTCTGATGCCCTGATTATTCGCCCGGGCGAATCCGACATTCTCAGCATTCATGATAAGCTTCACTTGCGGATAAGTCCTTCTGATCGCTTCAACCGAACCATCACTCGAATGATTGTCTATCAGGATCACTTCATACCTATAGTCAGTCACCGATGCATAAACGGATCGAATCGCCGCGAGCGTCAACTCGCGCGTATTGTAATTCACGATCAGGATGCTCAGGTCCATGCCCCTAATCACCATTTTCTATATTTCTATTCATAATTGACTCTATTATAGCACGCTTCGACATGAATAGGGGATCTTACTATATTTCTACAATATTCACATTGAAGCATACTCCATATTAAACACCATTCATCCCGCTTCTACTGAAGATCTTCTAGGTAGTGATGTTCTTTTAGGTATCGAATCACTTGATCTACAGACTGCTCCAGAGTCTGTTTGTGCGATTCAATGACAATCTCCGGTTGCAAGGGTTCTTCATATGGTGCAGAGATGCCAGTAAAGTTTTGGATTTCCCCTCTTCTTGCTTTCTTGTACAGGCCCTTGGGGTCTCTCATCTCACATACTTCCAACGGGCACTTTACATAGACTTCGATAAATTCACGATCAGCGAACCTTTCACGAACCAATTGCCGGTCTTCCCTGTACGGTGAGATAACAGCAGTCAGCGCGAATAATCCGGCATCCACAAACAGCTTGGAAACTTCCCCAATACGGCGAATGTTCTCTTTGCGATCTTCGGGACTGAAACCAAGGTTACAGTTCAGCCCATGGCGAAGATTGTCACCATCCAACACGTAGGATCGAATGCCACAGTCATGAAGCTCCTTCTCCAAAGCGGAAGCCAACGTAGACTTACCAGCACCGGACAAACCAGTAAACCATAACAAACAGCTCCTGTGACCATTTAATTTATGTCGGTCTGCTCGAGTTACTTTCGTTTGTTGCCATACGATATTACTCGCCTGATCGGTCATCCGCGTTCACCTCTAATGGTTCTGTTGCACGATTGGTCTTACTAACATAGATCCACATATATTTGCCGCATAGTCTTTGGGTCTATTATCCATGAATAGTAATCTATTATCAATTCCTATCCAGCATAACCATATATGGTCATTCCCCAATGTACAAAAAAGGCCACTACGCCTTCAAATAGAATGCGAGCAGCCTCTCGGCTAATCTATCTTATCTGCAAAGTATGCTCTCAGCCCTTCGCGCCAGTGGCGAAGATCACTAAGTCCATTGGCACGGATCGCCATATGATCAAGGACGGAATACTTCGGACGTGGTGCAGGTCGAGAGAACTCCGCCGTACTAACCGGGTGAACCTGAACCTCCACTCCCGCTTCCTCGAAGATCGCCTTCGCGAACTCGTACCAAGAACAAGTTCCGGTATTCGTCGCATGATAAATGCCATATTTCTCAGTCTGCACCAACTCCAGGAGAAATGCTGACAGGTCAACGGTATAGGTTGGTGATCCGATCTGGTCATTTACGACACGAAGTTCACTCTGTTCTGCACCAAGGCGCAGCATCGTTCTCACGAAGTTCGCCCCACCATTGCCATACACCCATGCGGTACGCACGATGTAATATCGGGACGACAGAGACTCCACCAACCTCTCGCCTGCATGTTTCGTCTTGCCATATACGCTGATTGGATTCGGCTGGTCATATTCCCGATAAGGGACACTCGATGATCCGTCGAAGACATAATCTGTGCTAATGTAGCATAGTCTGGCTCCCGCATCTTCCGCAGCAACAGCGATGTTGCGAGTGCCTAGGGCATTCACTTGATAGGCTATATCCGGCTCTTGTTCTGCTAGATCCACCTTCGTATAGGCGGCAGCATGAATGATCACATCTGGCCTAACGACAGCGACACGTTCCCGCACCGCCTCCAGATTCGTAATGTCAAGCTCATCCCGGCCGTATCCGTACACGTCCCAGCCCCGTTTCGCAGCAAGCCGCACAACATCATATCCGAGTTGGCCGCCTGCTCCAGTCACGATCACCTTCATATGACTACACCTCTAACCGACCGGCGTATTGCTTCTGATAATATTCCTGGTACTGTCCACTTATGATCCGCTGCCACCAGTCCCGATGTTCCAGGTACCAGTTGATCGTCTCCTTGATGCCGATATCCAATGTGTACTTCGGTGACCAGCCTAGCTCACGGCGGATCTTCGCGGCATCGATCGCGTAGCGCTTGTCGTGACCCGGACGATCCTCCACGAACCGTATAAGCGATTCCGGCTTCCCCAGATACTCCAAGATCGTCCTAACGATCTCCAGGTTCGTGCGCTCGTTATTACCGCCGATATTATATACGGCGCCGTTCTTCCCTTGATGCAGCACCAGATCGATCGCCTGGCAGTGATCCTCGACATGCAGCCAGTCACGTACATTGGATCCATCACCATAGACCGGCAGAGGCAAGTCCTCCAGCGCATTCCTGATCATCAGCGGGATCAGCTTCTCTGGGAACTGATATGGACCGTAATTGTTCGAGCAGCGTGTGATATTGACAGGCAGTCCGAACGTCTCATGATATGCTCTAACCAGCAGATCCGCTCCTGCTTTACTGGCACTATATGGACTGTTGGGGGCAAGTGGCGTCTCCTCGGTAAATTTGCCTTCCATTCCCAACGTCCCATATACTTCATCCGTCGAGATCTGCACAAATTTCTTGATACCGTATGTCTTCGCCAGATCAAGCAACACCTGGGTTCCTAGCACATTCGTCCTCACGAATAGATCCGGCTCCATGATGCTCCGATCGACATGCGACTCTGCCGCGAAGTTAATCACGGCATCTATGCCATCCTTAAAGATCGGAGCCAGCATATCCCGATCGAGGATATCACCCTTGATGAAGTGGTAATTCGCCTTGTTCTCCGCGCCCTGCAGATTTTCCAGATTGCCCGCATAGGTAAGCTTATCCAGGTTGATAATTGCATAATCCGGATACCGATCCAACATGTAGTGAACAAAATTGCTCCCGATGAATCCGGCTCCGCCGGTCACAAGTATCTTCATCCTCAATCCACTCTTTCGTTAGAAATCAAACTCTGCTTCTCTGAACAGCGGGTGTTTCCGATCCTTGGCTGACAGAATCGGTTCCATACACGGCCAGTCAATCGCGAGCTCAGGATCGCTCCACAGAATACCCCTCTCATGTTCTGGCGAATAGTATTCATCAACCTTGTAAAACACATGGGTATGTGGAGTTAGTGTACAGAATCCATGAGCGAAGCCCTTCGGCACGAGCAACTGTCGTTTGTTCTCCGCGCTGATTGTATAGCCCTCCCACTGCCCATAGGTTGGCGAGTCCTTGCGCAGATCGAGCACCACATCGTAGATAGCCCCCTGCAACACTCGAACGAGCTTCGTCTGCGCCATAGGATTCAGTTGATAATGAAGTCCGCGCAATGTACCCGGTTCAACAGACATCGAATGGTTATCCTGGATGAAACGAACCGTGATCCCGTTCTCTGCAAACAAGCGTTCATTGTAGCTTTCCATGAAAAAGCCTCGATGATCTTCAAATACTTTAGGTTCTATGAGCACAACGTCATCCAGCTTCGTTGTTATAATTTTCACTACAATCAATCTCCTATTGAATCTTATTGAACAGATCACCAAAATCCAGATCTTTGGCAAGTTCATTTGCTTTCGCTAACGAAGCATGCGTGCCAGCATCAGTCCACCAGCCTTTAAGAATATCATATGTCAACTCATTTAACTGAATATAGGCATTGTTAACGTCTGTAATCTCAAGCTCACCACGAGCAGATGGTTTTAATGTCCTTATAATATTAAAAACTTTGTCATCATACATATATATGCCGGTAACAGCATAATTGCTCTTGGGGTGAGTTGGTTTTTCTTCAATTGAAACGATCTTGTCACCATCCAGTTCTGGCACACCGTAACGTTGTGGATCGGTCACTTCCTGAATCAAGATTTTTGCACCTTTTTCCTGATTGATGAATTTCTGCACATAATCGGCAATGCTATCCTGAAAAACGTTGTCCCCGAGTATTACGACCATCTGATCTCTGCCTACAAAATACTCGGCCAAACTTAAGGCCTGAGCGATTCCCCCTGCCTCATCCTGCACTTTGTACGTAAATGAAACGCCATAATCGCGACCACTTCCAAGCAGATTAACAACATCCCCCATATGTTCTCTTCCAGTAACGACCAATATATCCCTTATGTCAGCTTCCTTTAATTTATGAATGGCGTGAAAAATCATTGGGTATTTACCCACAGGCAACAAGTGCTTATTCGTAACTTTGGTCAGAGGAAATAATCGCGACCCAGTTCCACCAGCCAATATAATGCCCTTCATATTTAACTCTCCTTCTGCGGCAAACCAAAAAGTTGTTCTATATTTGAGACTCCATTCTTTCGTAGGAATTCAACATAATAATAAAACTTTTGCTCATACTCTTTATTGAACTTGTCATAGTTGATGATGTCCATATCCAGAATATCTTGAAAGGATTTAACCTTCATAAATTTTTCCGCTGGAAGATGTGGTATGTTGCAGAATGATGCCAACTCCGACGTACGCGAATCATGAGTGATCAACAAAGCTGGTATATAATTCTGAACGGCCAACATACATCCGTGAAATCTCGTCCCGACAGTGTAATCATATTTTTTGATATAGGAAATCCATTCCGGAATGTCGTAAAACATATAAAAATGCTTTTGTAAATACTCTTTGAACTTGTCAAAATCGTCTATGAATGACTTGTAAAGTTCCCTTCTTAGGTGCCAGGACTCCATTACTTTTTCTGTCGCATCAGTCAAAGTTTCAGCTTTATAGACTTTCTTGTTCTTCCAATAGTCCTCAATATACTCCATTTGCCCGATTACATCTGAATTTGACTGGAATGCTATCTTAACAAGCTTCTGATCAACTTCTTTATTTAAATGTGTGTAATTGTATGAAATGTTCAGCTCTTCAAAATTTTTATACGCTTTATGGTTAATCTTAAACTTCGGATTTTTATTAATATAATATGTGGGACATCCAATCACTTCGTAATTCTTAATCCCTAAATTCTTAAGAACTTCAGCGGTAAATTCCCCTCTAACTCCAATACTGTGACCATATTCACTCAGTGCATATACGAAGTCTTTAGTTCCGTCTTTCAATTTTATATTAGCTGTTTTTGTATCCGAGGCCTGTGCTCCTATGCCCAAAGTAATAACTGGCAACTTAATCCTCTTTATATTCTGAGCAACGTACCCGAAATCTTGATAGGGGTTTATAAAATTCGAAGATGCAATTACCACCGCATCAAAGTTTTGTTGAATGTAATCAACATCCCGGTCGTTGAGAAGATGATGGAATGGAAAGTTTTCTTTAATACCTAACTCTTGCTTAACGGCGTACCCAATAAATAAGTTACCCGTATTATTACCCGTTTTGACCCAGTTCTCGTAAATGTCAGAACCCTTTTTTATAGCAGGCATCGCACCTGTCATAATGAACTTTTTCATCCAAGTCATCTCCTATTGATGAGATCCATTTTTCACAGTTTCAAGATACACCGAATCATATCTAGCGAAGAGTTTGTCGATGCTAAATTTATCTGCTGCATATGGTACTTCTTTTAGCTTTGAAGCATAGAATTCTTTGTCAGTTGCATACTTTGCAATCAAACTCGCAACTTCCTCTATCGGGACTTTCCAATTATTGAGTCTAAATATACTGCCCGCCAAGTTATTACGTCCTCTTAACATGGACTCTACTTCACCAATATCCGTTGATATCATAGGTTTCCCAGCAATCAAGCAAGATATCAGTACGAGTGGATAACTCTCTCCTCTAAATCTTGTCGGGAGAATCCCGATATCTGATGCAGCAAAATAATTCTCTACGTTGCTACGGAATCCTAGTAGATGTACATAATCCGGAAGCTTACACTTACTTAAATGTACATACTCAGGACCATCACCAACTAATAATAGATGTATATCCTTGTTTGATATCTTTCTTGCCACACTCACAGATTCTATCGCTTCTTGCCAGCCCTTCTCCGGAATCGCACGACTCACTAAACATACAACGAATGCATCATTTGAAATTCCGTATTCTGAAAGATTTACTGGTGAAATACGGTCAACAGATATGGCGTTTCCAATTTTCACAAACTTTTCTTCTTTATAGACAGAGTTCTCTATAAACGGATTAAGATTTTTATCAGCAATGTAGACAAATTTAGCTGTCCTTGACACTAATCTTGGCGCTATTTTCTTAAAATCTTTTTTATCAATCGTCTCATACATGCCATGCAAGGTAATTACATGGGCGTAATCCATTTCTTCAGGCAATATGTCCATAATACTTCCATCAACCCAAGCATGATGAGAGTGAATTACTTTAACCCCAAAATCATTCATAATATTGTGAAGCAAACGATAATTATTGATTACAGGTATATCTTTTCTGAGCATGTTTCTTATTCCTTGCTCTCTTCCCGTTTGATCACAACATAGGAAGGTCACAGCATACCCTTTCTCTTTAAAAAGATTAGCCAAATATATCGGAAAAGTCTCTCCACCTCCTGATGAGAATGAGTAGCTTACCATCAGCAAATTCGGAAGTCGATTTTCTTTTAAAATAAGAATTTCATCTAGATTGTATAATGAAGAAAATTGATCCTCCGAGAAGTCTCCCCTTGTTTGCATCCAATGTCTTTTTAACAGAGTAGCTTTTTTGGTAAACACTTCGTCTTCCACTTCATATAATTGAGCTATGCACTTTGACACTGTTGCATGTTCTCTATAGTAAATATCCTTAGCATATGTGTTAACAGAAGTATTTTTATTATGGATTCTATAGTAATTTGTTGCATTATTCGAATAAGAAACCAGGCCACCTCGAATGACATGAAGATAAAAAATCCAGTCTCCAGCAATGCGCATCGATTTCCACGATTCATCGTTAAGTAATGATAAACTCGAAGGTTTTCTGAAAACCGCACTACTTACGTTCGGTATCACATTCTTCACTGCAAAGGCATGTTTAACTAATTGATCCGCAGTCGTAATAAATGGATGCTTCCAAAAATCAACATCAATATCAGCTAAATATTCTTGAATCGTCCAAGTTTGTTTCCCATTTTGATCGACAAAAATAGTCTGGCTGTATGCCAACATAACGGCCTCATCATAAAAAAACGGCACTAGAACTTCCAGAAAATTATCCGTACACCAATCATCACTTTCCGCTATCCAAATCAGATCACCTTTAGCTAAAGACAAACCTTTCATCCACTGAAAAAAAACTCCCCCTGAGTTAATTTCATTAAACACAATACGAGTTTTCTCTGGGTATTTGTTATAATATTCCATAAGAATCTCTCGACTATCATCTTGAGAGCAATCATCTAGCAATAAAACCTCATAATTACTATATGTCTGATTGTAAATACTTTCCAATCTATACTTCAAATATGGAGCGTGATTATAATTTGGAACGATAATTGTAACTAACGGCTCTCTTGTATCAACTTCATTCAAACCTGCTTGATAGATCGAAATAAAATCACTTTTGGTAACATCCTTCAGTTTATTTAAACTTCGTTCTTGGTGGTTATAAGTAAGTCGATTTTCATGCTGACCATGTACACAATAATGATAAAAGGGGTTAAGTTTCGAGCATACCACATCAGGATACGTATTGATGTAAAATTTGGTGTCAAAGTATGGAGTTGGATCTCTTCCTTCGTAAACACCGTGTTGTAAATAGTGCCACAAAGGGTGGGTGAATAAGTTAGCGCATTTACGTAAATAGTTACTAGGACTTTTCGTAAACTTCCACAAAAATTTGGTCTGTGCATGTTGATATACATCAGGATATTCATTCCAATACCAATCTTTATTAAATCTGCCGCTTTTTCTAATTGCAATGATTTGATACAAAAGCTTTATCTTGTATGTCAAATTCCATCTCGAAGATGGCTTGTATTGATGTCTATACATATCGAATAACCGGGAATTGGCTGAGGGTTTTCTTCCTTCTTTTAACCCATACTTAACAAAATGATATAAAGGATTCATCCCTTTCATTTTAACATCAGGATATTGATTGATGTAGAAATTCACATCAAACAGCGTACTAGGATTTCTATTTTCTTTCCAACCGTGTAATATAAAATGTTTTAATAAATCAACATAAGTAACTGCAACATCAGGATTACTAATCATATAATAGTCTTGTTGGAAAACTCTCGCTTTTTTTATTGCCCTTCTTACAACTTTATATTTCAAGTACTTAATGGGATGACTCAAGATATACAGTAGTCGTTTAATGAAAATTAACGGAAAAAGTAACCTTTCCTTTAAAATCAGATCTTTACGGGCATACATTCGGAGCGCATGCATGAATCTTATCAATTCCTCATTACGCTCGAGCAACTGACTTTCAACATCAGACAATAATTTTGAGTTACGCTTATTTCCCAATTCTTTTCTCAACTCCCTCAACTCATTTGATGTATCAGCGATTCAAAAGCACTCTCAATTTACTTTTTTCAGATATTCCATATATTCATGACATATATATTTTGCATCACCATATCCCCTGAGCTCGCCATGATCAAGCCACAATACCTTCTCAGTTAACTCTTGTATTTGTCGTAGATTGTGGGATACTACGATCACAGTTTTACCGCTGTTCATCAGATTCAACATAGATTGTTTACTTTTATTGCGAAAAATCTCGTCTCCGACACTTAAAATCTCATCAACGATCAGTATATCTGGGTCAATATGAACCGCTATTGAAAAACCCAATCTTGCTCTCATACCCGAGGAATAGTTTTTTACAGGTGCACTGATAAAGTCACCAATGTCAGCATAAGCGATGATCTCATCAAGTCTACTATCTATTAATTTTTTGGAACACCCTAATATCGCAGCATTCAAATAAATATTCTCAATTCCCGTTAAATCTTGATCAAATCCAGCTCCTAATTCTAATAATGGAGCAATACTTCCATTTACAACAACTCTTCCTTCTGTAGGTTTCATTACTCCAGAAATGATCTTTAGCAGGGTACTCTTTCCTGCTCCATTATGTCCAATAATTCCTATCCGCTCTCCTCTGCGTATATTAAAGCTTACCGATTTCAATGCACTAAAGTATTTGTAACGAATATTGTTCTTCAAACTTTGAAGTATAAATTCTTTTAGACTATCAATTTTTTCATTTAGCATTTTAAATTTCATCGTCACATTTTCAACTTGAATATCAATTACCTCAGACTGTTGCATAGCACTAACCCCCTATTACATATGGAGGATAAATTTATCCTGTTTACTCTTAAAAATTAGCAAGCCTAGAATCAAGCTTGTAATAGCGACACTTGAACAAATCAGCATGTTAATCAAATCAGGCGATGTGCCAATGTACACTACATCTCTAAAACCCTTTATGAATTGGTATATCGGGTTGTACGTCAAGATAAATTGGAACTTACTTGGAATAATCTCTGGCGGGTAAAAAACTGCTGAAAAGAAATGAATAGCCATGATTAATACGCCATATATATGCTCAATGTCTCGGAAGAATACAGTTATAGTTGCTAGTACTAAGCTGACTCCACAACTGAAAATAAAGAAAAGTATTAAATAGATTGGCGCATATATTATATTAATCGTTATATGATTTCCAGTAATCGCAATAATCAAGATAAGATCAATCATCGAAATCATAAAGAAAATAAAATGAGATATAATTGTTGATATCGGAATGATATATTTGGGCAAATATATCTTTTTCAAAAGAGCCTCTGAAGCTACAATAGATCTCAAAGCAGACTGGGTGCTTGATGAAAAAAAATTAAATAGTAAAAAGCCGCAAAGCATGTAAACCGGGAAATTTTTAATGTCGCGAGAAAATAATGTCGAGAATACTAATGTGAGCACTGACATTTGCAACAATGGATTAATTAAACTCCATAAGATTCCAAGAAACGATCCTTTGTACTTTTTCTTGACCTCTTTTCTGACAAGTAGAGATAATAAGAAAGAGTAATTCTTAAAGTTTTTAATATATTTAATGTAACTTTTCATTAATATCACCAGACTAGGATTTATCTATACTTGGAATTCAATTTTACAGCGATATACTCAAGTAAAGATTTTGCCATCATATATTCAACCCTGATTATATTACGCGTTGGAAATCTGGACTTAGATAAGTTCGTTCTAACTGTTTTAAGGCTATTTATCCCTTCTTTAATACCTATGCGGTATGATTTACCATATCCTTTTGCAGTAAAAAAGATAGCTTTAACTCCAATGCCTGTTGTGTAGAATAATAAATTAACAATTGTCATAGCTAGAGGAAAATTCTTGATTAGCAACCAAACATTATTCCTTGCGGATATCCTTACCTTAAAATCATTATACTTACTTCCACTCGTCGCACTGCCGATGTGCTCCACTTCCGCAGTGGGACAGAACAGATTCTTATATCCATGTAGGTTGGCACGAAAACCAATGTCTACATCCTCAAGATAGGCGAAAAAGCTCTCGTCAAAATATCCAATCTCTTCGAAGATTTTCCTTCTGTAAATCGCAGCGCCTGCACAAGCGCTGAAGATTCTTCTTTCCTTATTAAACTCCTCACTCGGCCTACCATCTCCACATTTATAAGCCCAACCTAAAACCGTCAGTTCATCACCAGCATTATCGATAATCCCCGGTTCCGAATATCGAAGCATCTTAGCTCCAGCAGAGAAGATATTGGAATCCTTCTCTACACATTCTACCAATGCCTGAACGAATCCATCCCGTGCGAATGCATCATTATTCAATAAAATGACGTATTCGGATTCTGATGCACGAATTCCTTGATTTACAGCAGCTGCAAATCCCAGGTTTTTGTTGTTCTCGATGATTCGAATTTCCGGGTAGCGGGACTTGATTAAGGCAACGCTCGAATCAGTTGAACGATTATCGACAACAATAATATTCCGCTTGTTGTTCACTTGATCGTATATACTAGCGATACAATCTATTATATACTTCTCTCCATTATAGTTCGGTATCACGATCGATACATTCATAGACTGCATCCCTTTGCCAGATATTCAATCGATATCATTGTAACAAATCTCAGCCTCATTCGCTATCATTCTACATATATTAACAATCATCAGTGGATGAAAACCATTCTTTACTTCTTCATCCCGCCATCATCTGATAAAATGTAAGAGATACTAACTTACAGGTGAAATTGATCATGTCCAAAGCAAAAAATGCATCTGTCAACGTCCAGGCCAATTCGAATCAATACGCATTCTGGCTCATCGCCGCATCCATCATCGCCTATCTCGGTGTTGCCCCTTTCTTCAAGGCCCTGTTCAATGGAGGGGTGCGCAACAATCTGTCCGCCTACATCTTCAATCAGCCGATCTATGCAGCGCTGATCTTCACCTTTCTGCTCAGCCTGTGCTTCGGCTGCTTCTTGCTCGTCAGAGGCCAGCTCGCGTTGCTTCGGGGAACCGCGATCCCGCTGGTGTTGGTCTGGCTTCTCCCGGTCACTTATCTGATCACCCTGTGGGCATCTGCGGTGTCCACCTCCCAGACGATCCATGCGATCGTCATCCAGTGCATGTACGCCTTCTTCTTCATGTTCGCCATCTTCCTGGCGCGATCTGACAAGGGATCGGCCGTGCTGGCGACAGCGATCATGGGTGTCGGGTATGTGATCGTGATCTTCGGCTTCCTGAACTGGTTCGGGACCCACATCTATCGCGATGCGGTCACCCTGGAGCCGGGGCGCCTGAGACTGACTTCCGTCTTCCAATACGCCAATGCCTATGCCGCCTTTCTGATCGCCCTGTTGCTTGCTTCGCTCTATCTGCTGATCCGTTCCCATCAGCGGATCGTGCAGATCATCACGGCAGCGATGATCGTCCCGACCTTTCTCTCGCTGATCCTGACCTTCTCGCGCGGCGGTCTGGTCATGCTGCCTGTCATCGCCTTTGTCCTGCTGTTCCTGCTGCCGTTCCGTCATCAGCTGATCTTCGTCATCTACAGCGTCGTGGCCGGTCTGATCAGCTTCCTCTGCACACCTTTTCTGTCGGACATCGGCCTGCAACAGTTTGAGCAGCCCGTGGCAGGCAGGTATCTGGCGGGGGTTGCGGTGGTGCTGGGAGCATCTCTGCTCTTTGCCGGCTTCGCCCACGTGATGAACCGGTATATCAACCCGAGGTTGGAAGCCGGACTGACTCGAATCGATGCGAAGAGGGCATCCCGATATCTCATTCCCGTCATCGGCGTGGCATGCGGCTGCCTGCTGGCCTTCCTCCTGCTGGAGACCAGCGCGGTCAAGCTGTTGCCGGAGTCCTTGCAGCAGAGAATCTCGAAC
>Ga0310826_100820_pt1 | contig 23312 bp, 18 predicted proteins | sample WT_ome_FD_201306 | JGI IMG/M metagenome (GOLD analysis project Ga0310826, IMG submission 201306) | Sorghum-adapted microbial communities enriched on wild type (WT) sorghum from Joint BioEnergy Institute, Emeryville, California, United... ... | reverse complement strand
CGCCGACGACGATGCACAGATCGGCCCCCTTCGCCTGCTCGGCGACGGCTTCCTGGCGAAGTTGCGTGGCGAGGCAGATCTCGTTGTGCACCTCGGCCGCGGGAAACCGCTCGAGCAATCGCGCCACCAGACCGCGGACATCCCATTGCGACATCGTCGTCTGGTTCGTGATGACGATTTTGTCCGACCGCACCTCGAGCCTGTCGATGTCCGCTTCCGTCTCGATCAGGTGGACGCGGTCCGGCGCGATGCCGATGGCGCCCTCCGGCTCGGGATGCCCTTTCTTGCCGATATAGATGATCTCGTAGCCCTCCGCCGTCTTCTCGCGGATCAGGTCGTGCGTCTTCGTCACGTCCGGGCAGGTCGCGTCGACGATCGTCAGCCCCTTCTCCCGCGCCTTCCGCCGCACCTCCGGCGACACGCCGTGCGCCGTGAAGATGACCGTGCCCCTGTCGATCTTGTCCAGAATCTCGAGGCGGTTCTCGCCGTCGAGCGTGATGATGCCTTCGCGCTCGAACGCCTCCGTCACGTGCCGGTTGTGCACGATCATGCCGAGGATGTGGATCGGCCGCGGCAGCTCGAGATTCCGCGCCGTCTGCAGCGTCAGCACCATCGCGTCGACGACGCCGTAGCAATAGCCGCGGGGCGAGATTTTGATGACTTCCATGAAAACATTCACCGCCTTCCGACCGGCTCATCCGTTCGTCCGGTCCGCTCCATCCATTATAGCGGAATCCGCCGCTCCCGGGCAAAACGAAAGGCGCCTCCACCTCCGGGACAGGCGCATCCGTGCGGTGAACGATAAGCCGATGATTGGCGTGAAACCCATCATCCCTTGTCCGGGGAAATCAAAACCGGCAGCCAGATCGTGAACGTCGTGCCTTCCCCTTCCCGCGTGCGGACTTCGACCGATCCGCGATGCTCGTCGATGATCCATTTCGCGATCGCGAGCCCGAGTCCGGTGCCGGCCGTCTTGCCGCGCGACACGTCCGCCCGGTAGAACCGCTCGAAAATATGCGGCACTTCCTCGCAGCTCATGCCGATCCCGGTATCGGCGATGACCAGGCCGACCTGGTCGGCCTCGCGCGCCGCCTCCAGCAGAACGCAGCCTTCCGGCGTGTACTTGAACGCGTTCTCGATGAAAATGAACAGCAGCTGCCGGAGATAGTCGGCGTTGCCCCATACCCGCACGCCCGCGAGCGGGGACAGGTCGCCGACGCGGAAATCCGCCTTGCGCGGCAGATGCGTCGCGCCCCTCGCCGCTTCCTCGACGATCGGCAATAGCTCGACCTCGGTCTTCTCCATGCAATAACCGGCGTCGGCGCGCGCGAGGGACAAGAGATCGGAGACGAGCCGGCTCATCCGCTCCGCCTCCTCCGCGATGTCCCGCATCGCCTCGAACGAGAGGGCCGCGCGCTCGGCGTCGAGCACGATCCCGCCCCGGACCGGCGCGCCCGTCCGCCTGCCGGAAGCGCCTGCCCCCGAACCGTCAGCGACGGATCCGGCATCGCCGGATTCGCCGGCTGCGGCGCCGGAGCCAACCGCTGCGACGCCTCCCCCGCCCGCGGAAGACCCGCTCCCGGCTTCGCCGCCGGCAGCCGCCGCGGCGCTTCCCGTCTGCCCGGCTCCGGCCGCGCTGGACTTCCACATCCGCTCAAGCAGGTCGATGTTGCCGCGGATCGTCGTCAGCGGCGTCCTGAGCTCGTGCGAGGCGTCCGAGACGAACCGGCGCTGCGCCTTGTACGACTCCTCGAGATCGTTGTACGCCCGCTCGAGGCGGGCGAGCATGCCGTTCAGCGTATCCGTCAGCCGCCCCATCTCGTCGTTCGGCCCGTGCCGCGCGATGCGCACGCCGAGATTCGCCCCGTTCTCGATCCGGTTCGTCGCCTCGATGACCTCCTCGATCGGGCGGAGCGCCTTGTCCGCGATGAACAGGCCGATCGTGAACGCGATCAGGATGACGGCGAGCGACGTGATGACGAGGATGGTCCGGAGCCCGTCCAGGAAGGCGTCCTCCGCCTGCGTGTTGGCGATGACCTGCAGCAGGCCGACCATCTCGCCGCTCGGGAGCGAGATCGGATACTGGTACGCCATGAAGTTGTAGCCGTGCGCCGAGAAGCGCGTATACCCGGCCTTCGGCGACTCCTCCGGCGCCGGATAGGGAAAATGCACCTCCGTCCCGTCCACCGTCTGCGCCGAGGAGCGGATCTGCCCGTTCGTGTAGTTGACGAGCTGCACATAGGTGCCCTCGTAGCCGAGGCGGCCGCTCAGGTTCAGTCGCAGATCGCGGAACAGGTTGTACGAGACGTGCACGTTGAGCTGCTTGAACTGGCTGCGCAGCTGCTCCCGCGTATTGTCGTAGGTGTTGTAATGCACGAAAAGATAAATGCCGACGCCGAGGACCAGCATCGTGAACGCCAGCAGGCCGGAATACCACAGCGTCAGCCGCAGCCTTATGGACATCAGCCGCTCTCTCCCTTGAGCACGTAGCCGGTGCCGCGCACCGTCTGGATCAGCCGCTTCCCGCCGCCTTCCTCCAGCTTCTGGCGCAGCATCGCGATGTACACTTCCAGCACGTTCGATTCGCCGCTGTAATCGTAGCCCCAGATCTTCTCCATGATCGTCTCGCGGGTGAGCACGCGCCGCGGGTTGGACATGAACAGATGGAGCAGGTCGAACTCCTTGCTCGTCAGCTCGAACGTCCGCCCGCCGCGGATCGCCTCGCGCGAATCGAGATCGAGCACGAGATCCTCGAAGACGAGCCGGCCGCCGGACGGCTCGCCGCTTCCGCCCTTGCGGCGCAGCAGCGCCCGCACGCGGGCCAGCAGCTCCTCCAGCGCGAACGGCTTCACCAGATAGTCGTCGGCGCCGAGGTCGAGCCCCTTGACGCGGTCCTTCACTTCGTCCTTCGCCGTCAGCATCAGGATCGGCACGTTGCTCCCGCTCTTCCGGATGCGCTCGCACACTTCCCAGCCGTCCAGGTTCGGCATCATGACATCGAGCACGACGAGGTCGGGCTCGGTCTCCAGCATCTTCCGCAGCCCTTCCCGCCCGTCGTGCGCCGTCTGCACGTCGTACCCTTCGAACGTCAGGCTCCGCCTGAGCAGGGACGTGATCTTCTCGTCGTCGTCCACCACGAGAATTTTCGCCCTCATCCGCATTCCTCCCGTCCGAGACTCCGGACATGCGAGAAGCGCAGACCGGCCGTAAGCCTGCTGCGCTTGTCATGCCGTGCGTATTTCCGGGAACGGTCCGGCGACCGCGTCATTGCACGTTGAATTCGTTCTTGTCGCCGATCGTCACCGTGATCTCGATCTGGCGGCCGCCGCGGATGACGTCGAGCACCGCCTGATCGCCCACTTTCTTATTCTGGATCGCCTTGATCAAATCCTCTTTCGTGTCGTAATTCTTGCCGTCCATGCCGACGATGACGTCGTACTGGCGCAGGTCCGCCTTGTAGGCCGGCGAGTTGTAGAGGATGTTCACGACGACCGAGCCCTTCGTGTCATCCAGGCCGAGCTGCTTCGCCGCGGTCTCGGTGATGTCCGCCAGCGTCGCGCCGATGAACGGCTGCGGCACCGGCTTGTTCTCCTTCAGCGCATCCAGCACTTCGACGATCGTGCTGGTCGGGATCGCGAAGCCGATGCCCTGGGCCGTCGTGGAGACCGCCGTGTTCATGCCGATGACCTCGCCGTTCAGGTTGAGGAGCGGACCGCCGGAGTTGCCGGGATTGATCGACGCGTCCGTCTGCAACAGGTGCTGGTACTGCCGCGTGCCGTCCGTGTCCTGGATCGTGATCGGCCGCTCCTTCGCGCTGAGCACGCCGACCGTCACCGTATGGTCGAAGCCGTTCGGGTTGCCGATCGCGACGACCCATTCGCCGACCGCGATCGCGTCCGAATCGCCGAGCGGCAGCGTCGGAAACGCCTTGTCGCCCTTGATCTTCAGCACCGCCAGGTCGAGCTCGAAGCTGGAGCCGAGCAGCTCCGCCTCGAACGGCTCGTCGTAGCCGATCACCGTCACCGTGATTTTGTCCGCGCTGCCCACCACGTGCTGGTTCGTCAGGATGTAGCCGTCCTTGTCGAAGAAGAACCCGGAACCGAGGCCGCTAGGCACCAGCTGCTGCTGCTGGTCGTTTCCGCCGTCCAACGGGACACGGTAGTAATCGCCGAAGAACTGCCGGAAGAACGGGTCGTCGAACAGGCTGTTGCCCGAGCGCGACCGGGACCGCACGTACGTCTCGATTTTCACGACGGCGGGAGACGAACGCTCGACGATCTGCGCGATGTTGTTCGGCCGCACGACGTCCACCGCGTTCGACACCGTGCCGGACGACGAGGCCGTCGCCGTGCCGCCGGACGAATCGTTCCCGGACGATCCGCCGTTCAAAGTGCCGGCGTCCGTATTCGGCGACGGGCTCTGCGCCAGCGTCTGGTCGGAGCCGCCGGTGAACAGATTCAACCTGTCGGCGGCGAACATGAGGCTGCCCGTCAGCAGAATGCCGGCCAGGAAGGCGGCCGCGGGCGCCATCCATGAGCGGCGCCTGCGCTCGCTGACCGTCCAGGTCCGCACCGTCGCGGCCGGGCGTTGCGGCGCGCCGGCGTCGACCCGCTCCGGCGAAACCGCTTCGCCCCGGTGAACCGTCTCGGCGACCGACGCTTCCCGTTCCGCGCCGCCGGAGCGGAACGGGCCGTAGGAATAATAGTAGACCTGCCTTGCGGGCGATTGGGCCGGAACCTCCGCGGATCGTTCCGCCGCGCCGCTTGCGCTTCCCGCGGCGTCCGCGGAGCGGCCCGCGCCGTATGCGCCGCCGACGGATTCATGCGCGCCGTTCCCGTATTCCGCGCCTTCCGCCCGGCCGTTCGCGTATTCCGCGCGCTCCCCCGCGCCCTCTCCGGGGCGCCGGAAGAACGCATCGTAAGGCCGATTGGCATTGTTCCTGTCGTCCATCGCAACCACTCCTCCTTGCTACCTGCATTCGCTTCGCGAAGATTGCCGTCCCTGTGATTCCAAGAATGCCAGCGCTACATTAATTCAATCTTAAAGCGAGTTTAAAGACAAATAAAAACATCCCGCAGCCAAAAAACGCCGCCCCGCCCGCGGCAAACGGCCGCAATAAAAAAGAGAATCCCGCCTGCTGCCGGGACTCTCCGACGGTTCAGCCCACCATCCGTGCAGTCTGTCATCCGAAGCATCCAAAAAGCCGACGCGTCAGTTCCGGAGCAGCGCCGATTCGGCGACCCGCAGCATGTCCGCCGCCCGCTCCGCCCATTCCGGAGCGATCCGGGCGTCCGGATCCTCCGGGGCCGCGAATTGGTCGATCAGGCCGGCGGTCAGCCGCATGCCCGCGCCTTCGTCCACGCCGACCTGATAGAGATGCCGCAGCGCGTACGGCTTGCCGAAGCGGATGACCGCGTCGCTCTCCTCCTGTTCGGCGTCGATGCTGCCGTGCGTCGCGACGAACGGCAGCCTGAGCCACATCTCCCGCTTCTCCCCGTCCAGCACCCGGTCGAAACAGCCGCCGTCGTACTCCCAGCCGCCGCCGAGCGTGAAGCCGAGTTCGCCCAGCACGCCGCGAACGTCGACAAACTTGAATTCCCGATTCTCGAGCTTCGATTCGAGTGGCAACATGGCTGCGACCGACCCTTTCAGGCATGGAATGGCATATCATCAGCATGCCCGCTGGCGCCTCCGAATATGCAGCCGGATGCCGCGCCTACCGCCCCTTGGGCTTCACCAGCCCGTTGCGGTGGGCATACACGGCCAGTTGCGTCCGGTCCTCGAGCTCGCATTTCATGAGCAGATTGCTGACGTGCGTCTTGACCGTCTTGACGCTGATGTGCAGCTCCTCGGCGATTTCCTTGTTCGAGCGGCCCTCCGCGATGAGCAGCAGCACTTCCTTCTCCCGCTCGGTCAGCCCGTCGTCCGACTCCTGGGCGGACCGCTGCCGCAGGCCGCGCGTCAGCGCCTGCGAGACGTCGCTCGTCATGACCGGCATGCCGCGCGCGGCGCCGTTCAGCGCGTAGATCAGCTCCTCCGCGGAGACGGTCTTCAGCACATAGCTCGTCGCGCCGGCCTCGACGGCCGCGAGCACCTTGTCGTCCTCCAGGAAGCTCGTCAGCATGACGACGCGGATATCCGGCCAGCGCGCGAGCACCGCGCGCGTCGTCTCGACGCCGTCCATGCCGGGCATCATCAGATCCATCAGGATCATGTGCGGCAGCCTGTCCGCTTCCATCGACTCCAGCGCCCGGAGCGCCTCCTCGCCGCTGCCCGCCTCGGCGCACACCTCAAACTTCGGCTCCAGCATCAGATACGTCTTGAGCCCCGTCCGGACCATGTCGTGATCGTCCACGATCATGACGCGATATTCAGCCGTTTCGCTCATGCGTCTCCCTCTCTCCGCTTCCGTATTTCGGTATCGTGACGCGGATGCGCGTGCCGGCGCCGGCCTTGCTGATGATCTCCGTGTCGCCGCCGAGCTTCTGCGCCCGCTCCCGCATCGTCGTGAGGCCGTATGATCCCGCTTTCACCTGATCGGCCCGGAATCCCGCGCCGTCGTCCTGCAGAGTGACCACATGCTGCCGTTCCGTCTCCGTCGCGTGCAGCAGCACCCGCTGCGCCGAGGCGTGCTTCACGATGTTCGCCATCGCTTCCTGGATGATGAGGAACAACTGGTGCTCCTTCGCGTCCGAGAGCGGGCTCTCAACGTCCCACCGGAGCTCGCCCTGCAGCCCGTTCTGCCGGCAGTAGTCCGGGAACCACTTCTCGATCGCTTCCTTCAGCGACCGTCCCTCGAGCTCGAGCGGGCGGAGCTGCGCGATCAGCCCGCGCATTTGCCGCTGCGCCGAGTTCGACATTTGAATGAGCTGCTGCATCACCTCGGCCGCCCGTTCGCGGTTGATTTCGAGCAGCTTCGGCAACGACGACGCGGACACGTGGATCGCGAACAGCTGCTGGCTGACCGTGTCGTGCAGGTCCCGCGCCAGCCGCTTGCGCTCCTCCAGCACGGCCGCTTCGTTCGACGCCGCCTCCCGCATCACCTGCTCTTCGCCCATGCGCTGCAGGAGCTGCAGCCGCTCCTCGAGCTTCGCCGCCATCTCGTTGAAATCCCGGTACACCGGCGCGAATGAGCGCGCGCCATCCTCCGGGATGCGGACGGCCAGATTGCCGTTGACCGCCTGCTTGATCGCGAAATGCAGCGCGTCGACGCGACGCTGGATCCGCTGCGCCGCCCGGTAGCCGATTCCGACGTTCACCAGCACGAAAGCGGCCGCCGCCGCCGAGCGCCAGTCGCCCGGCGGAAGCACCGCCTCCGCGTAGATCGTGCCGACGGCCGCGATGGCCGTCGACAGCGCCGAGGAACCGAGCACGATCAGGATGAGCTCCCATTTGCTGCTGCGCCAGATTCGCGTGAGCATCGGCCCCTCATCCCACCTTCACGATGCGGACGTCGCCGATGAACGAGCTCACGTTCAGCCGGACCCGCCTGTCCGCTTCATGGTAATACGGCGTCTCGAACTTCACGTTCTTGAAGAAGCCGCCCTCGTGGCGGTCGATCACCTTCGTGTCCCCGATGAACGAGTTCGAGGTGACGCTGATGCCCAGATCGCGGTCGTTCGGGACGAACACCTTGACGTCGCCGATGAACGAGGAGATGTTGAGGCGCGTCTCGCCGTAAGGGATCTGGGCCTTCGTCAGGTCGATGACCGTATCCCCGATGAACAGCGAGATGTTCATCGGCCGGAGTTCCCAGTAGTCGCCGCCGAGGTGGATGTCGCCGATGAAGCTGCTGCGGTTTTCGGCGTTCGGATTGGGCATCCAGCCCGGCCGGCCGTCGTTCGGCGCGTGTTGTTTCGCTCCGCCGCCGGAACCGCCCGGCCCGGACCAACCGCCGCCCGCGCCGTCCCATCCGCGCGGACCGTGATGCCCGCCCGCGCCATGGCCATGCCCGCCCGCGTCGTGGCGGCCGTCTGCGCCATGCGGTCCGCCGTCCCCGGGATGGCCGCCCGCGCCGGGCTCGCCGGTCTTCGGCGGCTCGTAATCGAGGTCGAGCGGATTCGGATGGAGCGGGGGCGGAGGCGGCACCGGCCGGTCGCCGCCATGGAACGGTTCGTCCGTTTTGGGCGGATACGACTGCCAGCCGTTTTCGCTCCGCTTCTTCACGCCCGGCCGGAAAATCATGACCAGTCCCCAGTAGATCAGGAGAACCGGCCAGCCGTACCGGAACACTTCGCCGAGCGTCAAATCGATGAAGCCGAGATTCCGGGCCTGGAAGTACAAGCCGAGCCCGACCATGAACAGGCCCCACCACCAGCCGCCGCGCTGCGCCAGGCCCTGCACGCCGACCGCGATCAGGATGAGCGGCCAGAACGTCTTCACCAGTTCGCCGATATCGATGTCGAACGACACGTAGCCCAGTTGGCGAAGCAGAAACATGCCGCCGATCGCGAGCAGGATCAGCCCGCCGAGCACACGGCCGAATGCTTTCGGATTCATGTCCATCTCTCCTGCTGCTTGTATGGTACGTCCAGTATACATGGAATGCCGGCGGGCCGGGAAGGACCCCGCGAATGAAAGGCGGCTCGGTCCGGAGACCGAGCCGCTGGCTGTACCTGGATCCGTATTCCGTTCACGGCATCCGCGTCAGCCGCTGGCCGCCCGCGGACGGGCTTCGCGCGCCTGCTCCACGCGGATGTCGATGCCGACGACGCCGATCGGCTTGCCGTGATCGTCCGGAATCGGCATCGAAATCGTCAGGCATGGCCGCTTCGTGATCGCGGAAATATAAATATCGGAAGTGTACGCGCTGCCTTCCATCGCCCGCTTCCACCATTCCCGGCTCCGCGCGTTGAGCAGCCCGGCTTCCGGGAAGGAGAAGATGAACGAACCGTCCGCCCGGTTCGACCAGATCGCCTCGATTTCAGGCTTCGAATCGATAAGCGACCGGAGCGCCGCCGCGTGCACCTGCTCGTCCAGCGAACGGATCTGCGGCATCTGCGCGGCCGACTTCAGCCACTCGATCATCGGCTCGATCGGAAGCCCGGCCGTGCCGGATTCGCGGCGCAGCCCGACTTCCCGGATCGCCGCGTAGAGCGCCCGCGAGTTCCGGCCGAGATCTTCCCTCACCCGGTCCAGCTTCGCGATCTGCTTGCGCTGCTCGGCGGTCAGCTCCAGCGTCTCGTCGACGCTCCGGATCGTCATCCCCATCGCGTCGACCGCCTCCTTCAGCATCGCCGACGCCTCCGCCGTGAGCGCGGACTGCTCCGCGCTCGCCTGCGCCACGGAGGAGACGAGCGGATCGAGCTGGATGATGCGCGCGTAGATGTCGTCCATCCACGCCTTCGTCTGCGCCATCTCGGCAATGCCGCGCTGCACGGCCGTCTTCTCCGCCTTCACCGACGCGACGACCTGGCGCACCCCCTCCTCGATCTCCCCGACGATGCCGCCGGAGCGCCGCAGCGCTTCATGGCTCTGGTCCGCCAGCTTGCGGATTTCCTGCGCCACGACGGCGAAGCCGCGGCCGTACTCGCCCGCGTGCGCCGCCTCGATCGAGGCGTTGAGCGCGAGCAGCGACGTCTGCGTCACGACTTCCTGAAGGAACGCGTTGATCTCGCCGATGCGCGACATATGGCCGATCAGCTCGTCGATCCGCTGCTCCATCGTCCGGTTGTGCCGCCCGAGATCGTTCATCACCTCGTCGGTGTTCACCAGCGACCGGCAGACATCAACGACGACCTGTTTCACTTCCCCGCTTCTCTCGCTCGTGCGGAGCATGCTGTGCTTGATCTCCTCCGCCCGGGCCTCCACCGTCTGGAGCGCGGCGAACGTCTCCTCGATCCGGTCCACGGCCTGCCGGCCCAGCCGGCGCAGCCGCTCTTCCTGCGCCTTGGAGCGGTCCGCGATCTCCGACAGCTCGTGGGCCGCCAGATTGACTTCTTCCACGGCCGCCTGCATCCGGTCGGCGATGACCAGCGTCTCATGGACCAGCTGCGACACCTTCTCTTCATGATCGGAGGACCGGAATGCCGAAACCGGCTCCCGATCGATGACCGCGCGGTTCCACCAACGTCGGAATGGGCTCATCCGGTATCGCCCCCATTCGTTTCGGATATGTAAATTTTTATTACATTATAATTGAAATTTGGCTGCAAATAAATAGAATCTACCGTGTTTGCGGCAGATTCTCTGTCATAAAATTTGTATTTTTGCGATACTCATTCGTGTATGCGATTTCAAATTCAGGCTCAAACCGACCGTCCCTCGCTCCGCCGGTCCAGGTCCGCGAGCCGCGCCTTCTTCAGCCGCTCGCGCGCCCGGTGGATTTTCGCCTTCACCGTTCCGACCGGCATTGACATGGCGTGCGCGATCTCCTGATCCTTCAGCCCGTAATAGTATTTGTACAGGAACAGGGTGCGCGCGGCGGGCTCGAGCTGTCCCAGCAGCTCCCGGATTTCCATCATCAGCTCCTGGGTGCGCGCTTCCCGCTCGGCGGCAGGCATGAAATCCCCGTCCCATGACCGAATCCGCGCCGCGGACCGGTTCACGTTGACGGCGACGTTGCGCGTGATGACCTTCGCCCAGGCGGCCAGCTTGTCCGATTCGCGCAGCGTGGCGCGCTTGGCCAGCATTTTGACCCATGCCTCCTGGACGACATCGAGCGCGTCGGACTTGTTGTACACGTTCGCGTAGGCGACGCGAATCATCTGGTTGTACAACTCCACCAGCTCCGCTTCCTTCCGCGGATCCAGGATGCCCGGGAGCTGCCCGCCGTTCCCGTTCATGGACATGGCACCGCCCAATCCCTTGGAAATGTTTACAAACTTCTTACCCGTACCATACATCTTACCACAGGACCAACGGACAAGACGAGTACCATCGGGCGCAAATTGTCCGCCGTCCGCGAAAAAATCAAATCCCGCCGCGGATGGCGGCGGGATGCTTCGCGCGTGTTCGCGTATGCATGATCAGGTTTCGCGCTTCACGACGGGGAACCATCGGCCGGCTTCGACCGCCCGGCCGAGCTCGGCGAGCCGCTTCTCGGTCAGCTTGCCGGTGCCCCGGACGAGCACCTCGACCTTGATGGTCCGTTTGCCCCATTCGCGATAGACCTGGCCCGGCGTCTCGAAATACAGGTCGATGCGGTTGCCCTTGATCGCCTTGCCGGTATCGGCGACGACGCCGTAGCCGTAACCGGGAATATACAGCAGGGTGCCGATCGGGAACACCTTCGGGTCGGCGGCGATCGTCGAGACGACGCCGCGCCGCACCTTGACCCCGGAATACGTGATCCCGTATCCGCGGTCCCCCGGCCGCTTGCCGGTCGATTCCACCCCGGCCGTGTAGCCGGTCGCCGTCACGACAACGGATTCGATCGGGCCGATCTCCGCGCCCTTCGCTTCGGCCCGCGGCGAGCCGCCGGACGCTTCCGGCGCGGCCCGGGCCGGTCCGGCCGGGCCGCAGACGGCCGCGATGGCGACGGCGGCCGCCGCCAGGACCCGCAGAGCCGCCGAACGGCAGCACGATATCCAAGAGTCGGTCGACATCGAGTCGAATCTCCTCCTTGGGGTCAAGCGTGCCCCGATGCCGCCGGTTTTATGCATGGCGCCGGGCCGGCGTCACACCTTGCGGGCGCGGATTTCCCCGAGCAAGAGGTCGATCGTCGCGGCGACCGGCTTCGCTCCGATGTCGCCTTCGCCGCGCTTCCGCACGGAGACGGTGTCGCTCGTCGCTTCCTTCTCGCCGACGATCAGCATGTACGGAATTTTCTCGAGCTGCGCCGCGCGGATCTTGTAGCCCATTTTCTCGTTGCGCAGGTCCGCTTCGGCGCGGATGCCCGCGTCCCTGAATCGCTCGGCAACCTGCTTCGCATAGTCGTCAAACTGCTGCGACACCGGAATGACGCGCGCCTGGACCGGCGACAGCCAGAGCGGGAGCGCCCCCGCGAAGTTCTCGAGCAGGAAGGCGGTCATCCGCTCCATCGTGCTGATGATGCCGCGGTGAATGACGACCGGGCGGTGCTTCTGTCCGTCCTCGCCGACGTATTCGAGCTGGAACCGCTCCGGGAGCAGGAAGTCGAGCTGCGCGGTCGACAGCGTCTCTTCCCTGCCGAGCGCCGTCTTGATCTGCACGTCCAGCTTCGGCCCGTAGAACGCCGCCTCGCCCTCCGCCTCGAAATACGGCAGCCCGAGCTCCTCGACGACCTCCTTCAGCATGCGCTGCGAGTTCTCCCACATCGCGTCGTCCGGGTAATATTTCTCGGTGTCCTTCGGATCCCGGTACGACAGCCGGAACCGGTACTCCTTGATGCCGATATCTTTGTAGACATGCTGGATGAGTTGAATGACGCGGGCGAACTCCTCCTTGATCTGGTCCGGCCGGCAGAAGATGTGGGCGTCGTTCAGCGTCATCGCGCGGACGCGATGCAGGCCGGTGAGCGCGCCGGACATCTCGTAGCGGTGCATCGTGCCGAGCTCGGCGATCCGGATCGGCAGGTCGCGGTAGCTGCGCATTTCGCTCTTGTACACCATCATGTGGTGCGGGCAGTTCATCGGGCGCAGCACGAGCTCTTCATTGTCCATCTGCATCGGCGGGAACATGTCCTCGTGGTAATGGTCCCAGTGGCCGGAGATTTTGTACAGCTCGACATTCGCGAGCACCGGCGTGTACACGTGCTGATAGCCGAGCCGCTCCTCGAGGTCGATGATGTACCGTTCGAGCGTGCGGCGCAGCTTCGCGCCGTTCGGCAGCCAGAGCGGCAGCCCCTGGCCGACCTCCTTCGAGAACGTGAAGAATCCGAGCTCGCGGCCGAGCTTGCGGTGGTCGCGCTTCTTCGCTTCCTCGAGCAGATGGAGGTATTCGTCGAGCTGCGCCTTCTTCGGGAACGCGGTGCCGTAGATGCGCTGGAGCATTTTGTTCCGCGAATCGCCCCGCCAGTACGCGCCCGCGACGCTGAGCAGCTTGAACGCCTTGATCCGGCCGGTCGACGGCAGGTGCGGCCCGCGGCACAGGTCGAAGAACTCGCCCTGGTCGTAGATCGTGATGACCGCGTCCTCCGGCAGATCGTTGATCAGCTCGAGCTTGAGCGGATCGCCGAGCTCCTCGTAGATCCGGATCGCTTCCTCGCGGCTGACGACGCGGCGGCGGATCGGCAGATCTTCGGCGACGATTCTGGCCATCTCCTTCTCGATCGCCTCCAGATCCCCGGAGGAGATCGGACGGTCCAGATCGACGTCGTAGTAGAAGCCGTCCTCGATGACCGGCCCGATGCCGAGCTTGACGTTCTTCTCGCCGTAGATCCGCTTGAGCGCCTGCGCCATCAGATGCGCCGTGCTGTGGCGCATGATCTCGAGGCCGTCCTGCGTATCGGGCGTGACGATCTCGAGCGTCGCGTCCTCTTCAATCGGGGCGTAGACGTCAACAAGCTTGCCGCCCACCTTGCCCGCGACGGCGTTCTTCTTCAGTCCGGGGCTGATCGAGCCCGCGATTTCCTCGACGGTCGTTCCCGCGGCGTACTCCCTTACCGCGCCGTCCGGAAACGTGATGCGAATCGACATGGTCAACAACCTCCCTGGAAAATAAAAAAACACCCGCCCCGTAAGGGACGAGCGCTTGTCAGCCCGTGGTTCCACCCTTGTTCGCGGCCGCCGCCTCCATGGCAATGAGCGGGCGTCCGCCTCAGGCATCCGGTAACGGAGATGACCCGGTGCGGCTTACTGGGGGCGGACCCGTTCAACCGCACGGCTGATGAAGGGGTATTCCCGCCTGGCGCCGGGAGGGAATTGCAGCCTGATGTTCCCTCTCTCTGTACCGTGCCGGACGACGGGAACATGTCTTCGTCGTCGCCGCTAGACATCCTGTTATATGACGTCATTATACTCACGGCTTGCGGCACGGTCAAGGGATGCGGTTCCGGCGCCCCGCGATCAGTTCAGGACGGCGCCGGTCAGCGGCAGGCAGGAGCCGCAGCCCGCGCACACGGTCACCCGCCCGGCGAAAATCGCCCCGATCGTCCGCACGACCGGCAATTCCGGATCGCGCGCATGCAGCTTAATCTCCCGGGGCGAGATCGCGAGCAGGCAGCTGACGACCATGTCCTCGACGTTCAGCTCCTCCTCCGCGAATTCGGCGAATTCGGCGGCCAGACGGCCGCCGGCGGGATCGATCGGCCGGAACGCCTCGTCGTACAGCGCGAAGCCGCCGTCGGCCTTGAGCACCAGGTTCACGGCGGCCGTCCGGGGCTGCTGCCGGCCGACGAACTCGCTCAGCAGCCCGACGAATTCCCGATATTGCCGGTCCATCACGAATTCGTCGACCGCGGCTTCCGCCGCCTCGGCCAGCTCTTCCCAGTACTTGTCCAGCCGGAACGTGATGTAGCCCTCCAGATGGAGCGACGGCCGTTCCTGCAGGTAGGCGAGCAGCTCCGCCGCGATGTGCCGCTTGCGCCGGGTCGCTTTGTCCCGGTCCGGACATTCCCGCTCCGGCCCGGCTTGCGCGAGTGGGCCGCTTGCGTCCGCCGGGCCGTCCTTCCGCTCCGGGCGGCCGCCGAGCATCCGCATGCACAGTTCCGCGATCCGTTCCACGTCCTCGTCGCCGCACGGATAATATTTGCGGATCATGATCCGGATCAGTTCCGGTTCGACCGAGGTGAGCACGTACTCGGCCATGCCTTCGGCGGCGCGGGTGTGGATCGCGAGCCGCTCCCGCTCGTCCGGCGCGGCGCCGTCGCACCGGTAGACGATCAGGCCGAGCGCCGGAACGGTCTCCAGGCGGCCGTCGATGCGCAAATCCGCGAAGGATTCGCCCAGACATCGGGTGAGCTCGGACAGCTTGTCTTCGGATGCGGCGGACAACCTGACCTCGAAGATCTCCATGGGCCCACTCCTTTCCTCGATGACAGTATATGGCCGCCGATCGGCGGATATACGAAGAAGGGAGCGGCACGTCTTGAAAAACCAGGCAAGACGAAGCCCCGCGCCGGGTACCGGAGCGGGGCCTTAAATAACCGCATCGGGCGGGATATTCAGTTCTGCATGACGAAGTCGCGGGTGACACCCTCGGACTCGCTGAACACCTTCAGGATCTCGTAACGCGTGTTGCGCTGCGCCGGAATTTTGCCCGCCTGGCGGATCAGGTCGAGGATGAGCGCGATGTTCACCTTGTGCGTCGTGCCGGCCGCCGAGACGACGTTCTCCTCGATCATCGTGCTGCCGAAGTCGTTCGCGCCGTAGCTGAGCGTCAGCTTGCCGATCTCCGGCCCCATCGTCACCCAGGACGACTGGAAGTTCTTGATGTTGTCGAGGGCGATGCGGCTGATCGCCAGCGTCTTCAGGTACTCCTCGGGCGTCGCCTTCTCCCGCTTCAGGTTCGTGTTGTCCGGCTGGAACGTCCACGGGATGAACGCGAGGAACCCTTCCGACTTGTAGCCGTTCGCGATGCACTCGTCCTGCGCGTCGCGCACGCGCAGCAGGTGCAGCGCCCGTTCCTCCAGCGACTCGCCGAACCCGATGACCATCGTGGCCGTCGTGTTCATGCCGATCCGGTGGGCCGTCTTCATCACTTCCATCCATTCGGTCCACGAGCCCTTGAGCCGGCTGATCTTGAGCCTCGTCCGGTCGTCGAGGATTTCCGCGCCCCCGCCCGGCAGCGAGTCGAGGCCGGCTTCGTGGAGCCGGCGCACCACTTCCTCGAGCGGCAGGCCCGATACCTGCTGCATCTTGCGGATCTCCGCCGGCGAGAACGAATGCATTGTGATGCCGGGGAACCGCTTCTTGATCTCGCGCAGCAGATCGAGGTAATACGAGAACGGCAGATCCGGATGCGTGCCGCCCTGCATCAGAATTTCGGTCCCGCCGACGTCCACCGTCTCCTGGATCTTCCGGAAGATCGTCTCGTTCGGAAGCACGTACCCCTCCGGCGATCCCGGCGGGCGGTAGAACGCGCAGAACCGGCAATAGGTGTCGCAGATATTGGAATAGTTGATGTTCCGGCCGACGACGAACGTCGTGATCGGTTCCGGATGGAATCGCTTCATGATCGTATCCGCCGCGGCGCCCATCTTCTCGATTTCATCGCTTTCGAACAGCGTCACGATCTCTTCGAGGCCGAGTCTTCCGCCTTTCAGCGCCTTGTCCAGTATGCGGTCCACTTGGCTCATTTCCCGGACCCTCCTCATCCCGGCCGGCCGATCCGGCCGCGTGCGTTGTCCCTATCATCGTAACACAAACGGGTCTGTCGCGTCGACTGACAGACCCTTTGCATGGTGGCGCATATCCTTTCGATTTGGTGCAAAAAGGCACCAAATTTTACAAACTTGCCGAACCGTCTGTTGTTTGGTGCAAATCTGCACCTGATTTGATGGTCCGGCGCCGGAACGGACTGTATCAGGTGCACTTTTGCACTTGATTGGCCTTTGTCCGCACAAACTGGTCGGATTTGGTGCACATTTGCACCAATTTGGCCGCTGGCGGGCGCAGGGACGCGTTGATGGTCGGCACATGACAGCCTGACCGGCTCCGCAGCCCGCAAGCGCCATTCTCCCGCCCGACGCGGTCTGCCGCGCATCCGGCCGTCACCGCACACGTCCGGTGGACGGCCCGCCGCGGTCTTCTACCGCGCGTCCAGCCGGCGCCGCGCCGCCGCGGCGAACCGCTCGAGCGCCTCGAGCAGCACCGCGCGCGGGCACCCGAAATTGATGCGCAGCCAGCCCGCGCCCTGCCGGCCGAACACCGAGCCATCGCTGAACGCGACGCGCGCTTCCTCGTACATCAGCTTCTTCAGCTCGGCCGGGTCCTCCGAGATCGCGCGGCAGTCGACCCACGCAAGGTAGGTCGCCTCCGGCTCCATCACCCTTAGCTCCGGCAGCCGCTCCTTCACAAAGGCGGCAAGCGCGTCCCGGTTCTCCCGCAGGTAGACGAGCAGCTGCTCGAGCCACGGCTCGCCATACCGGTAGCTCGTCTCCATGCCGGTCACGCCGAAATAGCTATCCATGTGGATCGACAGCCCGAAGCGGGCGGTCCGCACATACCGCCTGCGCAGCTCGGCGTCCGGCACGACCGCCGCCGCGGCCTGCAGCCCGGCGAGATTGAACGTCTTGCTCGGCGCGAAGCAGGTGATCGAGCGCTCCGCGTACTCCGGTCCCAGGCTCGCGAACGGCACGTGCCGGTGCGGCTTGAAGACGAGATCGTGATGGATCTCGTCGGACACGACGATGACGCCGTGCTTCAGGCAGATGTCGCCGAGCCGCTTCAGCTCGTCAGCGGTCCAGACCCGGCCGCCGGGGTTGTGCGGGCTGCAGAGCAGCATCAGCTTCGCGTCCTTCGCCTGCTCCTCGAGCAGGTCGAAGTCGATCCGGTAGACGCCGTCCTCGATCCGGAGCGGATTGTCCACGACGGTCCGCCCGTTGGCGCGGATCACGTCGTAGAACGGGTAGTAGACCGGCGACTGCAGGATGACGCCGTCCCCCGGCTCCGTGAAGGCGTGGATCGCCGCGGCAAGCGCCGGCACGACGCCGGGCGAGGACACGAGCCAGTCGCGCTCGATCTTCCACCCGTGCCGGCGCTCGAGCCAGCCGGTCACCGCTTCGTAATAGCCGTCGGTCCGGATCGTATAGCCGTAGACGCCGCGCTTCGCCCGCCCGACGAGCGCCTCGACGACTTCGCGGGGCGCCTCGAAATCCATGTCCGCGACGAACAGCGGCAGCACGTCCTCGCCGCCGAACAGCGCCTTGAGCTGATCCCATTTCAGCGACGACGTGCCGCGACGGTCGATGATCCGGTCGAAATCGTATCGGTATTCGCTGTCGTATCGTTGTCCGTTCGCCATGCCGCTCATGCTCCAATCTCCCGCGCCGCCTGTTCCAGGGCGTTTCCGAGGTCTTCAATCAGATCGTCCATGTGCTCGATGCCGACCGACAGCCGGAGCAGCCGGTCGTCGACGCCGACCGCGCGCCGGATTTCCTCCGGAATGTCCGCGTGCGTCTGGACGGCCGGGTACGTCATGAGCGATTCGACGCCGCCCAGACTCTCCGCGAACGCGATCAGCTTCACGTGGCGCAGCACCGGCTCGACGAGCCGCGCGTCCTTCACCCGGAACGAGAAGATGCCGGTGTACCCCGAAGACTGCCGCTTGTGGATCCCGTGGCCCGGATGATGCGGCAGCGCCGGATGGTAGACGTCCGCGACAAGCGGATGCTCGAGCAGAAATTCGGCGATGCGCAGCGCGTTCTCCTGATGGCGCTCCATCCGCAGCGCGAGCGTCTTCATCCCGCGCATGAGCAGCCAGGAATCCTGCGGGCCGAGCACCGCGCCGATCGAGTTGTGCAGGAACGCCATCCGCTCGGACAGCTCCTTGCCCTTCGTGACGATCAGCCCGGCGAGCACGTCATTGTGCCCGGCCAGATATTTCGTCGCGCTGTGGATGACGATGTCCGCGCCGAGCTCCAGCGGACGCTGGAAGAACGGCGTCATCAGCGTGTTGTCCGCGATGACGATGAGGCCGCGGGATTTCGCCCATTCGCAGGTCCGCGCAAGGTCGGTGATCATCATGAGCGGGTTCGTCGGCGTCTCGATCAGCACCGCCTTCGTGCTGCCCGGGCGCAGATGCGCCTCGAGCGCTTCGATGTCGTTCGTGTCGATGTACGACGCCGTCACGCCGAAGCGGGACATGACCTGTTCGATGAGCCGGTATGTACCGCCGTAGAGATCAAGCGATACGAGCAGATGGTCGCCGTGCCGAAACAACGCGAAGATCGTCTGCAGCGCCGCCATGCCCGAGCTGCAGGCGAAGCCGGCGTCGCCGGATTCCAGCCCGGCCGCCGCCTCCTCGAGCACCTTGCGGGTCGGGCTCTTCGTCCGGGCGTAATCGAATCCGGTGCTCTGGCCGAGCCCGGGATGGCGGAACGCGGTCGCCTGGTAGATCGGATAGCTGACCGCCCCGGTCACGGGGTCCTGAACCGAGCCGATTTGGGCCAAACGACTTTCAATTCTCATCATTCAGAGCTCCTTAATCATGTATTTTGGTTGAAAAAGTCGCCGCGCGGCCCGGAGGCTTGCCTGTACCGCGTCAGCGACACTTCCGTTCGGATCAAATGCCCGCTCCCAGCTCGTACGGCGTCTGCTGGTACACGTAGTAGTTGAGCCAGTTCGAGAACAGCAGGTTCGCATGCGCGCGCCACGAGGACAGCGGCATGCGCGTCGGATCGTCGTTCGGGAAGTAGTTCTTCGGCACGTTGATCCGGAGGCCCTTCGCCTTGTCGCGCTCGTACTCGAACTTGAGCGTCAGCGGATCGTATTCCGAATGCCCGGTCACGAAGATCTGCCGTCCGTCCTTCGAGGCGACGATGTAGACGCCGGATTCCTCCGACACCGACAGAATCTCGAGATCGCCGACCTTCTCGATGTCCTCCCGCCGCACTTCCGTATGGCGGGATTGCGGCACGTAGAACAGCTCGTCGAACCCGCGCAGGAGCGGAACGTTCCGCTTCGTCACGACATGCGGGAAGACGCCGAACATTTTCTCCGGCAGCGGGTACTTCGGAATGCCGTAATGGTGGAACAGCCCCGCCTGGGCGCCCCAGCAGATGTGGAATGTCGAGGTGACATGCCGGCGCGACCAGGTCATGATCGCCTTCAATTCTTCCCAATAGTCGACTTCCTCGAACGGCAAATGCTCGACCGGCGCGCCCGTGATGATCAGGCCGTCGTAGTACTGGGCCGAGATCTCGTCGAACGTCTTGTAGAACGTCGCCAGATGTTCCGCCGGCGTGTTCTTGGACACGTGCGTCTTCGGATGCAGCAGCACCACCTCGACCTGGAGCGGCGTGTTGCCGATCAGGCGAAGCAGCTGCGTCTCCGTCGTCTCCTTCGTCGGCATCAGGTTCAGGATGGCGATGCGGAGCGGACGGATATCCTGATGGAACGCAACGGTCTCGTCCATGAAAAAGATATTCTCCTCTGCCAAAATCTCCTTCGCGGGCAGATTGTCGGGCACCTTGATCGGCAATGCAGGTCACTCCTTCGCTCGGTTCGACCACTGCTTATGGAGCTCTTCTCGGCGGCAAACTGAAGGCCCTTTCCCGATCGAGAAAGGGCCGAATGGTTGTTGTTCACCCGCCTTCCTCATCTCTCGGAAAACATGACATTTTCCGCAAGAATTAGCACCGTGCGGTCCGCCGGTTGCCGGGCTTCATCGGGCTCGTCCCTCCGCCTGCTCTTGATAAGAAAGTGGTCTATTCGGTTGTATTGGGGTATCGATTACCTATACTTTAGCGTATTCCGGGGGCGGCGTCAAGAAAAGCTTGCGCCGCGTCCGCGCGGGCCGCGCGCGCCCCGGAACCGGGCGCCGCGGGCGGAAAGAGCCGCGTATTCCCGTCCCCGATTGCCGCTTGTATCGAAGGCTTGGCCGGGAGTATACTAGACAAGGATTGACACTCCGGACGAAATCTGTCCGGAGCGGCAAAACGCGCGCGAAGGAGGCGGAATCGGCAGGATGGGCAGTGAGGGACCGGATATACGACACGCACCGTATGCTACGGTTGCCGCCGGATCCGAATCCGCGGCGCGGGACGGTCGTCCGGACGCATCGGTCACGGACTGACGCTTCATCCGCGCGCTTCCGGCGGCGAACGGCGTTCCGACGGGACGCCGCAAGTTTCGCGGAAAGGAGCGAGCGGGATGAAAACGCGACTTGTGCGCAAAGGCGTCTTCACGCTGATCGACGACGTCGCCGCGGCGATGAACCCGCCGGATGAAGGTTTCTACTGGATCGACGCCGACGTTGACGAGCTGGCGGCGCTGCAGCCGCTGTTCGGCCTGCACGATCTCGAGGTCGAGGACTGCCTCAGCGAGGAAGAGCAGCGGCCGAAGCTGGAAGTGCACGAAGGCCATTATTTCATCGTCATCAATAGCATCCGTTTCGACGACGAGGAAATTTTCCTGCGGGCGCTGAACATTTTTCTCGGACGGCATTACATCATCACCGTCACGCGGCAGAAAATCAACGAGCTCCGATCGGTCAAGCCGATTCTGCTCGAGGAGCGGGTCGACCGGCCGGATGTCTTCCTCTACCACCTGATCGACCGGGTCGTGGACAACTACTTCCTCGTCGGCGACCGGATCGAGACGCGGATCGACCAACTGGAAGAAGACATCCTGATGCACACGAAGAAGAGCCATCTCGAGGAGATCATCAGCCTGCGAAGCGAGATCCTGTGGCTGCGCAAGGCGCTCGGCCCGCAGAAGGACGTGCTGAACGCGCTCAACAAGCGGGATCTGAAGCTGATCGACAACCAATTGCAGCACTACTTCGGGGACATCTACGAGAACGCCGTGAAAATTACCGAAGCGTTCGACACCTACCGCGACCTGATCGGCAACCTGCGCGAGGCGTACCAATCAAGCCTCGCCGGACGGGCGAACGAGATCATGCGGGTCTTCACGGCGCTCACGACGATCTTCATGCCGCTGACGTTCATCACGGGCATCTACGGGATGAACGTCGACAATCTGCCGGGCGCGCATTACCGGTGGGCGGCGTACGGGCTGCTCGGGCTCATGCTCGTCGTCGGCATCGGCATGTTCTATCTGTTCCGGAGGAAGAACTGGCTGTAAAAGAAAAACGGGCTTGTCCGGACCGTGGAATCGTCCGCGCAAGCCCGTTTTTTGTTGTCGCATCGCAGGGCGCGTCAGACCGCGACCGCGGGTCCCGCGTCCCCGTTCCCGCCGGCCAGCGCTTCCTCCCGCCCCTTGGCGAGATTGACCAGCGTGAGCAGCAGGATGCCGATGACGAAGAAGGCGAGCACCGCCAGAACGCCGAGCCGGACGGACCCCGTCAGCGTGCCGACGAGGCCGAACAGGAACGGACCGGCGCTGGCCGAGAACTTGCTCGACAGACTCAGGAAGCCGAAGAACTCGGCCCGCCTGGATGGCGGCGTCAGGTTCGCGTAGATCGAGCGCGCGATCGCCTGGCTGCCGCCCTGCACGAGCCCGACCATGATCGCCAGCGCGTAGAAATGGAATGCCTTCGTCATGAAATAGCCCAGCATGACAATCAGCACATAGATGAACAGCGACAGGTACAAGGCCCGCTTCGAACCGAGGCGCACGGCCAGCCGGCCGAACAGGATCGTGGCCGGGTAACCGACGAACTGCGTAATGAGCAGCGCGATGATCAGATGGGTTGTGCCGATGCCGATCGTCGCCCCGTAGATCGACGCCATGATGATGATCGTGTTGATCCCGTCGTTGAAGAACCAGTAGGCCAGCATGTATTTCGCTAGCTCCGGGTATTGCCGGATGCGGCGCAGCGTCTCCAGGTTGCGCCTGAAACCCGCGCGAATGACGGCCGGCAGCCTCGCCGAGCGGTTCGCCGGCCGGTCCTTCACCGCGCGCAGCAGCGGAATCGAGAAGACGATCCACCAGACGCCGACCGTGACGAAGACGGCCTGGGTGGCCGTCGTCTTGTCCGGAAAGCCGAACATGGACCAGCCCTCGATCATCGCGATGTTGAGCGCGAGCAGCAGGCCGCCGCCGAGATAGCCGGCCGCGAAGCCGCGCGCGCTGACAACGTCCCGGTCCCGCTCCGGCACAAGGTCGGGCAGCAGCGCGTCGTAGAACGTGTTCCCGCCCGAGAAGCCGATCGTGCCGAGGATGACGAGCAGCGACGCGAGCAGCCAGTCGCCTTCCCCGATGAAGAAGGAAGCCAGGCAGGACAACGCGCCGAGGAAAGCGAAAACGGACAGGAAACGGACCTTCGAGCCGCGGAAGTCGGCGATCGCGCCGAGAACGGGCGACAGCGCCGCGACGCACAGCATGGCGATCGTCTGCGTGTACCCCCAATAATACGCGGCCTTCCCGTCGGCCAGGCCGGCGCCGGCCACGCTCTCGTAGAACACCGGCATGACGGCCGCCATCATGGTGGTGGCGAATGCGGAGTTGGCCCAGTCGTAGGTCACCCAGGCCCGGACTTGTCGTTGGTTCATGGCCTCCCCTTTCCCGCGGCCGCTTCCGAGCTTCCGGCCGCTGTCCCATCTACAACTTCGACGCGGCCGCCGCCAATCCTGCCAGGCCCCCGCAAGAAGGTGTCCGCCCGTTGCGGCGCCAATCCACAAATTGCCCGCGGCGTGGCGATCCCCTATAATAAAAAAAGGTGAGCATCGCCACATCGTCCATCATCCGGGATCATCGCGAGAAGGGGGGAACTGCGCATGAACATCAGCCAGTTGGAGACGCTGCTGACGATCTCCAAGACGATGAGTTTCCGCAAGGCGGGCGAACTGCTCAACCTGACGCAGCCGGCCGTGTCGGCCCAGATCA
>Ga0310826_100805_pt1 | contig 23910 bp, 20 predicted proteins | sample WT_ome_FD_201306 | JGI IMG/M metagenome (GOLD analysis project Ga0310826, IMG submission 201306) | Sorghum-adapted microbial communities enriched on wild type (WT) sorghum from Joint BioEnergy Institute, Emeryville, California, United... ... | reverse complement strand
GTCCGCCAGGATGCCGAAACGCTCCGCATGCCGCGTCGCCTCGAATTGGTGCGCCGCCTGGATGAGGGCCTTGGACGGAATGCAGCCGACGTTGAGGCAGACGCCGCCCCACTTGCCCTTGTCGGCGATGATCACCCGTTTTCCCAGCTGCGCGGCGCGAATGGCCGCCACGTATCCGCCCGGCCCGCCGCCGATGACGAGAACGTCGATTTCGACAGAAGCGTCGCCCACGACCATGGGTCACACCTCCAATAGCAGCAGCTCCGGATCGGCGAGCAGCTGTTTGATGCGATTCAGGAAACCTTGCGCCGTGGCGCCGTCGACCAGGCGGTGGTCGAAGCTGAGCGACAGGGCCATGACCGGCGCGATGGCGATTTCGCCGTTTTTGACCACCGGTTTCTCGGCGATGCGTCCGGTGCCGAGAATGGCCGCCTCGGGCGGATTGATGACCGGGGTGAAAAAGAGACCGCCCGCCGAACCGATGTTGGTGATGGTGATGGTGCTGCCGCGCATTTCATGGGGCGCGAGCTTGCCGTCCCTGGCCCGCGCGGCCAGGTCCCGGATTTCGCCGGCGATGGTCCAGATGTTTTTGCGGTCGGCGCGGAAGACGACCGGCACAAGCAAGCCCTGGTCCGTATCGGTGGCGATGCCGACGTGGTAGTGCTTTTTCAGGACGATTTCCCCCGCCTCTTCGTCGAGCGAGGCGTTCAGCACGGGGAATTCGCGGCAGGCGGCGACCAGCGCCTTGACGATGAACGGCAGGTACGTGAGCTTGACGCCCTTCTGTTCGGCGATGGGCTTCGCCCGTTCCCGCAGGGCCACCAGCGCGGTCACGTCCGCCTCGTCCATCAGCGTCACATGCGGCGCGGTGTAGGCGGATTTCACCATGGCGGCGGCGATGGCCTTGCGGATGCCTTTGAACGGGATGCGCTCTTCGGCCGCCTCGTCCGTCCGCGCGCCGGGCGCCGACGCAACCCGGCCCCCGGCCGGTTCGACCGGCGCCTCCCCGGATGGTGCCGAAGCGGGCTCGCCGGTTCCGCTCCCTGCCGCGGCCGCCAGCACGTCTTCCCGGGTGATGCGGCCGTTTTTGCCGGTGCCGCGCACGCGCCGGAGGTCGACGCCCTTTTCGCGGGCCAGCCGGCGCACGCCCGGCGTCGCCAGGATCGGGACGTCCGGCCGGTCCGCATCCGCCGGTCCGGCCGCGTCCGGCGCACCGCCAGGCGCAGCGCCGGTTCCCGCAGAAGCACCCGTGGCCGCCGGTGCCGCGGCGCCAAGCGGTTCGCCGCCGGGAACCCGCGCGGCAGCCGGAGCCCGCACGCCGATGGCGTCGTCCCGGGCCGCTTCGCCGCCGGCCGGCGCCGGTGCCGGCTTCCCGGCATCTCCGGTACCCGCCGCCTCCGGCTGTCCGGGAATGTCGCCTTCGGCCTCGAAGACCGCCACCAGTTCCCCGACGCGCATCGTCTGCCCTTCCCTGGCCAGCACCTCCAGCACCTTGCCGTTCACCGGGCACGGCACTTCCACGATGGCTTTGTCGTTTTGCACTTCCATCAGAATATCGTCGTCGGTCACCGTCTGTCCCGGCGCGATGCGGAGCTTCACGATTTCCCCTTCGTGCAGCCCCTCGCCCAGTTCCGGAAAACGGTATTCATACCTGGCCATGTTGCGGTCCACCACCCCGCCTCAAAATTCCAGCACCCGCCGCACGGTGCTCGCCACGCGCGCCGGCGTCGGCAGCCATTCGTCCTCGATCTGCGCGAAGGGATACGCCGTATCCGGCCCCGCGCAGCGCAGAACGGGCGCTTCCAGATGCAGAATCGCCTTTTCGTTGATCTGCGCGATGATCTCCGCCGCGGCGCCGGCCGTCCGCTGCGCTTCCTGCACCACGACGGCGCGGCCGGTTTTTTGCACGGAGCGGACGATGGTGTCGATGTCCGGCGGCATGATCGTGCGCAGGTCGATCACCTCCGCGGACACCCCTTCCTTCGCCAGCTCATCCGCCGCTTTGAGCGACGTGTGCACCATAAGACCATATGCCACAATGGTGACGTCCTTTCCCTCGCGCACGACGCTGGCCTTTCCGAGGGGCACCGTGTATTCGCCCTCCGGCACTTCTTCCCGGTAGGCGTGGTACAAATTCAAATGTTCCATGAAAAAGACCGGGTCGTTGTCTCGGATGGCCGAAATGAGCAGTCCCTTGGCGTCGCGGGGATTGGACGGGATGACCACCTTCATGCCCGGCGTCTGCATCGCCAGCCCTTCCAGCGAGTCGGTGTGCAGTTCCGCCGCCTTCACGCCCCCGCCGAACGGCGTGCGGAACACGATGGGCGCGTGGTAGCGCCCGCCGGAACGGTAGCGCATCCGCGCGGCCTGGACGAACATCTGGTCCGCCGCCTCGAAAATGAATCCGACAAACTGGATCTCCGCCACCGGACGAAACCCTTGCGTGCCGAGTCCCACGGCCAGACCGGCGATGGCCGACTCCGCCAGCGGCGTGTCGAACACCCGGTGCTCGCCGAATTCCGCCTGCAGTCCTTCCGTCGCGCGAAACACGCCGCCCGCCTTGCCGACGTCCTCCCCGAACACGAGCACGCTCGGGTCCCGCGCCAGCTCGGTGCGGAGCGCGTCGCGGATCGCCTCTTTCATGTTCATGAGCGCCATGCCGTATTCCCCTCTTTCCCCTGCGGACTTTCCGTCACACAAAATCCGCTTTCTGCTCTTCCAGATGCGGCGGCGTCCGCTCGAACACCGAATCGATCAGGCCGGGAACGGTCATTTTCTCCGTTTGCTCGGCTTTCCGGATTTCCTCGTTCACCGTCCGCTTGGCCTCTTCCCTTACTCGGGCCGTTTCCTCTTCCGACCACAGCCCCTTCGCTTCCAGGAATTTCCCGAAGCGGACCAGCGGATCCAGCCGGCCCCAGTCTTCCTCTTCGGTCTTGGTCCGGTATTTCGAAGGATCGTCGGCCATCGAATGCGGGCGGTACCGGTAGGTGACCGCCTCGATCAACGTCGCTCCTTCCCCGCCCCGCGCCAGTTCCGCGGCTTCCCTGGTGGCGGCGTACACCGCCAGCACGTCCATGCCGTCCACCTGCACGCCGCGAATCCCCGCCGCGACCGCCTTGTGGGCGATGGACAGGGCCGCCGTCTGCCGGACAAACGGCGTCGTGATGGCGTAGCCGTTGTTTTGCACGAAAAAGATGACCGGAAGTTGGAACACGCCGGCGAAATTCAATGCTTCATAAAAGTCCCCTTCCGAAGAACCCCCGTCACCCGTATAGGTAATCACCACACGACGCTCGTTCTTGAGCTTGAACGCCATGGCGACGCCGCCCGCGTGCAGCACCTGGGCGCCGATGATGATTTGCGGCATCAGGACGTGGACGTCCTCCGGAATTCTCCCGCCGTGCTGGTGTCCGCGCGAATACAGAAACGCCTGGTGCAGCGGCAGTCCGTGCCAGACGATTTGCGGCATGTCGCGGTAACCCGGGCAGATGAAGTCGTCCCTTTGCAGGGCGAACTCGCTGCCGATCATGGAAGCTTCCTGGCCCGACACCGGCGCGTAAAAGCCGAGCCGTCCCTGCCGTCCCAGATTGACCGCCCGTTCGTCCCACGCCCGGGTGAATACCATCCGGCGCATCAGCTCTTTCAACTGTTCACCGGTCAGCTGCGGCATCAGGTCCGGCCGAACGACGGAACCGTCCGGTGCAAGGATGCGCAGCGGCTCCACGGGTTTGGTTTCCACGACATGGGGCGCGGCGAGAACACCCTTGGCCGCCGGCTTGTCAACGATGGCTTTGCTCATGAGGATTCACCCCGTTCCGTTCATGAAAAACGGCATCTGTTTCATATTTATTATATACCTGTTTCATAAATCCGGTCAAAGAAAATTCAAGTTATTTATATAATATAATCAAAAGTCCATTTGTATTATGTTATTGATACACATTAACAAAAAATATAATACAGTTGCATCTTCCTCCATTGTTTTTCCCAACCATCCGTCCGGGCATGCATGAACCGGCCCGCACTCCAGTCGCGAACCGAGTGCGGAAGGGCATTGCCGGGTTATCGAATGAAGGCGGCGACGGCGGTGGAAGGACAACAGGGAGACGGATCGGGAGGTTTCCGCGCAAAGGGACAAACAAAAACCACCTTCGCGCTTTGGCGTCGGTGGTCAATCATGGCGGGCATTGAAATTACTCCGTCAAAAAGTCCATATGTATGATTTTTCATATAAATTCGGCCGATCGGCGCTGAGCCTTTACCCTCCCGGGCCGGGGCCGGTGCCGCCGGCGTCGCCGGAGCGCAGCGAGCGGCGCGGCAGCTTCCATTTGTAATGCACCGACAGCATCCGGAACAGCACCACCATGGCGAATACGACCAGAAGCTCCCAAGTGCTGCGCAGATTCAGCAGGCCGATGGCCAGCCCGGCCAGCAGGGCCCACAGGGCGTAGATTTCGTCCCGCAGCACGAGGGGCTTGCGCCCGGCCAGCAGATCGCGGATCATCCCGCCGCCGATACCCGTGAGCATGGCCGCCACCATGACGGCGGTGACGGGAAACGCCTTGTCCACCGCGTACATGGCGCCCTGCACGGCGAACGCGGCCAGCCCGATGGCGTCGAAAAACACGAGCGCCCTCATCCACTGCGTGATAAACGGCAGCGGCAGCACAAACACGATCAGGATCGCCAGCGCCGCCGCCCCCAGATAAAGACCCTGGCTCCAGAACACCGACATGTCGATTTCGATCAGCAGGTTGCGCACGATCCCGCCGCCGAAGGCGGTGGCCATGCCGAGAACGAACACCCCCAGAATGTCGTATTCCTCTTCCATCGCCACGATGGCGCCGGAGACCGCGAACGCGATGGTCCCCACCAAACCCAGAATCTCGAAGATGTCCAACCGACCCACTCCCAGGGCATTGCCGCATGATGCATGAGGCGTGCTATACTTGATTCTGGCCGCCCGGTTTCCGAAGCGACCTTCCAAACAATCATTCATGGAAAGAAGTGGATTGCGATGTTCAACAGGGCGTTGATCTTTGCCGGCGGCGTCCTGGGCGCCCGGGCGCTGAAGACGCTCCGGCCGGACGATTTCCGCATCGGCGTCGACAGCGGGGCGCTATTTTTGCTGAAAGCGGGCTATCCGCCCCATCTGGCCATCGGCGATTTCGACTCGGTCACCGACGACGAGCGGGAAGCGATCCGCGCCGCCGCGACCGAATTTCGCGATTGCGACCCCGTGGCCAAGGACTGGACGGACAGCGAGATGGCGGTTCGCGAAGCCCTGCGCCGCGGCTTTGAGCGCATCATGCTGTGGGGGGCGATCGGTTCGCGCTTCGACCACAGCCTGGCCAACGTCCATCTGCTCAAGCAGGCCCACGACTCCGGAGCCGAACTGATCGTCGCCGACGAAAACAACGACATCCGCCTGTGCGCAGACCGCATCCGGATCGGGGCGGAAGACGGCTTCAAATACGTCTCCCTGCTCCCCCTGACGCCGGAGGTGCGCGGCGTGACCCTGGAAGGGTTCCGCTATCCCCTCAAAAACGCCACCCTGAAACTCGGCTGGTCCCTCGGCGTCAGCAACGAACTGGAAAGGATCACCGGTTCCATCACGGTGGACGAAGGGCTGCTCCTGGTCATCCGCAGCCGGGATTGAATGAGAATGTTTTCATCTTATTTTAAGAAAACGCTTTTTTTCTTGCCAAACGGGCCTTTCTTTTCTAGTTGGAAAAATATATGAAAGTGCAGCCATGATATACTTCAACCTGCAAGGAGTGAGGCTACAGCAAAGGACGAAAGGAGCGCATCATCACATGCAACTCAGCTTGACGTTTCCCCGCAAGTTGATCGCCGTCATGCTCGGACTGTTTGTCGCCTTTGCGGGCATATCGGCGATGGGACAAGCTCCCGCCGCCTCCGCGGCGACGAAAGCCGACAATATCCTCGCCCTCGGCAAAAAATTCCTGGGTACCCCCTACAAATTCGGCGCCCCGTCGGGCGTCACCTACGCCTTCGATTGCTCCAGCTTTGTGCAGTACATTTTCGGCAAATACGGCGTGAAACTGCCGCGGACGTCGAAGGCCCAGGCGACCAAGGGGGTTTACGTGTCCAAGGCCAACCTGAAAAAAGGCGACCTCGTGTTTTTCTCCACCTCGAGTTCCGGCGGCGCCATCGGCCACGTGGCGGTATACGCCGGCAACGGCAAAATTCTTCATACTTACGGAAAACCGGGCGTCACATATTCGAATCTGAATTCGTCCTGGTGGAAGAGCCATTATAAGACGGCCCGCCGGGTTCTGTAACCGCGGATTTCGGCTCCGCGCCATCGGATGGCGCGGGGTTTTTGCTTTCCGGAAGCTTTTGCCCGCCCGGACCGGAACCCGGCTTCCGGTTGTTTTCGCGATCTGTCGGAGCGTCCGCGGCATGGAAGCGCAGAAGCTTGCGGGGAAAATGGATGGCCACCGTCGTCCCCTTTCCCGGCTTGCTGAAAACTTCCACCGTTCCCTCGTGCAGATCGATGATCCGCTTGGCGATGGACAGCCCCAGGCCGCTTCCCCCCGTGGAACGGTGCCGCGCCGTGTCCACCCGGTAAAAACGCTCGAACAAAAACGGAATCTCGCTTTCGGGGATGCCGATGCCGTAGTCGGTCACTTCCAGCTGGACGCCGTTTTTGTCGCTGCGGATGCGGATGTCGATGGGCTGCTGGCTGTACTTGATGGCGTTGTCAAGCAAAATGATCAGCATCTGGCCGATCTTGTCCCGGTCACCGTACACCCAGACGTGGTCGGGGCCGCGCACGCGGATCTCCCGGCCGAACGCCTTGCCGAGGGTCTGCCCCATCTCCTGCACCAGTGCCGTCAGATCGAACCGGCTCGGATGGAGCCAGCCTTCCTCTTCCGATTCCGCCAGCATGAGCATGGACTGGATCAGCTTTCGCAGGCGTTCCGTTTCGCGGGACACGGCCTCGATCGCCTCGTCGCGGATCTTCTCGTCGTCTTTGCCCCAGCGTTTGAGCATGTCCGCATAGCTGCCGATGACGGTGAGGGGCGTTTTCAGCTCGTGGGACGCGTCGGCGACGAACTGTTTCTGCCGCTCGAAGGTGCGGTCCAGACGGTCGATCATCTGGTTGAAGGCGCGGATGAGCTGCCGGAGCTCCACCGATTCTTCCCGGCCCGACAGCTCCACCTGGCGCAGCTTGCCGCTGCGGTCGATTTCCCGCATCGTCTGCACCATCTGGGAAATCGGGCCGGTGAGACGGCTGGTAAACCAGTAGGTGCCGAAAATGGCGAACACGATGGCGCCGGCCGTGGTGACGGACAGCACGACCACCAGAATCTGCAGATAGCTGTCCAGAACGGCGAGCCGCCGCGCCGCTTCCACGGCGCCGGCGTACATGCCCTCTTCGTAGATGGGAGTGGAACGCAATATGACCCGGTGGCCGTTCAGCATGGTGGTCTCGGAATACACCGAACGCTTCCCGAACGGCGGCAGCGACAACAGTTCCTGGTCGTATCCCACCTGGTTGAGCACGTTTCCGTTTTCGTCAACGACCCGGATGATTTCATTGGCGGCATACAGTTCCCGGAGCAATGCCGGGTCTCTTACGTCGACGCGGTTTTCCCGCAGGGAATCCCGCACCAGTTCCACCTTGCTGGTGAGCAGCTGCAGTTCGCTGCGCGTCGTCACCCGGATGACGAAAAAATAGACAAAAATGTTGTAAAAGATCAGGATGAAAATGAACCAGAAAATCGTAAACAGCGTAAAGCGGGTGCGGAGCGTCATTTGTCAGGCTCCTTCAGCATGTAGCCGACGCCGCGGACGGTGTGGATCAGCTTGTGGCGGTAACCCTTGTCCATTTTTTGGCGCAAATAACGGATGTACACATCGACCACGTTGGTGTCCCCGATGTATTCGTAGCCCCAGACGTCGGTCAGGATTTCCTCCCGCGTTTTCTCCTTGTTCTTGTTCTGGGCCAGATAGAGCAAAAGCTCGTATTCCCGCGGCGTGAGCTCGATCAGGTGGTCCTTGCGGTAAACCTTGCGGGTGATGAGCTCGATGGTAAGGTCGGCCACGCGCAGCGTGTCCTCGCCTTCCCCTTCGCGGGACTGGCGGAAAATCCGGAGCAGGTTGCGCACCCTCGCCAGGAGCTCTTCCATGGCAAAGGGCTTCGTCACGTAATCGTTGGCGCCGTGCTCAAAACCGCTGACCTTGTCCGGCACGGTGTTCCGGGCGGTCAGCAGGATGACCGGCACCCGCTGGTCATGCTGGCGCAGCCGGCGCAGCACCTCGATGCCGTTCAGCTCCGGCAGCATCACGTCCAGCAGGATCAGATCCCATTCGCCGGAGAGCGCCATCTCGATGCCGGTTCGCCCGTCCCGGGCCAGACCGGTCCGATAGCCTTCGTGATTGAGTTCCAGCTGCAATATGCGGGCGATGCCTTCCTCGTCTTCGATGATCAGTACGCTTTCTTTCTCCCTGGCGCCCGTCAGGCTCATGAATGATTCACCTCTCATCCGCCTCCGGCATACGTCTTGCTCTTATTGTAACATTGCAGCCGCATCCGGCGCATCCATTGCCGGAAAGAGGCTTGTCCATCCGTCCAGCAGGCCGCGCCACGCCCGTTCCATCGCTTCCGCGTGCGGGGCGGCCGCCGGAACGGCCGTGCCCTTCCACACCGCGTCCGCCACTTCGTGCGGCGGAAACTGCGGCAACAGGACGGCGGGCGGCACGGGAAAAAGCTCCAGCCAGCTCTGGCGGCTCCCGAACCGCTGATCCCGGTTGCCCACCCAGTGCACGGGAATGCCCTTCTCCATCGCGATGCCGACGGCCGCCCGGAGCGCGTCCCGGCGGCGGTCATTCCATTTGGACGGCGTGCAGTCGGCCACGATCAGCAGTTCATCCGCCCGGGCGGCCAGATGGACGGCGCGGGACGGCGCGTCGCCGGCGCCGGAACCGTCCAGCAGCACGAGCGGAACATCCAGTTGCCGCAGCCAGTGAAAAAAAGGCGGTTCCGGCTCCGGCACCGGCGGCGCATCCGGACGCAGCGGGAAAAACGCCGCCGAACCGCGCCGCCACGCCGGTCCTGAGGGTCCCATGCCGCCGGAGGGCACAAACACGGCGCGCCGGGGCATCCGCCGCGACCCGTGCAGGAGTTCGTAGTGCTCCGGCCCGGCGCCGGGACATTCCACCACGGCGTGCGTCCACCCGCGCCGGGAAAGCGCCGCGGACAGGCTGAATACGGCAAACGTCGCGCCGGCGCCCGGATAGGCGGGCAGCACCGCCACAACGCGCGCGGCGCCGGATCCGGACGTTGCCGCCTCCGGATAGTCGTTTTCGCCGGCGGCGAGAGCGAGGGCCGACAGCGCGGCGCGCACTTCTTCCGCCCCGGCGGGCCGGTCCGCCGGATCGTCCGCCAGCAGCCGTTCCAACAGGGCGACAAATTCCGCCGGCACGCCGGCCGCGCGCAGTTTCGCCGGCCAGCCGGCGCCCCTTTGCGGGGCCCGTTCCCCGCCGGAGAGCAGATAGTAGGCCAGGGCGCCGAGGGCGTACAGGTCGGCCTGCGGGCCGGACGGCCCGCCGCGCAGCTGCTCCGGAGCGGCAAATCCCGGCGTGCCGAAGCGGACGGTGTCGGAAGGGGTGTCCGGCCGGTGGCTCCGGGCGATGCCGAAATCCACCAGCACGGCGCAGTTCGCCGCGTCGATCACGATGTTGGAAGGCTTCAGGTCGCGGAACACGACGGGCGGTCGCTGCGCGTGGAGATAGGCGAGCACGTCCGCCATCTGGACCAGCCAGCGGAGCACCCGCGGAAAAGGCAGGCGCCGGCCGCAGCGAACGAACCGTTCGGCGAGGGTCTCTCCTTCGACATATTCCATGACGATGCAGGCCGGATGGCCGTTTTCCGGCGGAAAATAGTCCACGATTTCCGGCAGCAGCGGATGCCGCAGGCGGCAAAGCATCTTCGCCTCCCGGACGAACGCATCGCGTTCCCCCGGAAGCGGCCACGCGAATTTGACCGCCCGCCGTTTGCGGCCGAGGCGCAGATCTTCCGCCAGGTACACGCTGCCCATGCCGCCCGCGCCGAGGGGCGCGACGATCCGGTACCGGCCGCCGATGACCGTTCCTTCCCCCGCATGCATGCTCCGGTCCCCTCCTTCGGACAAACGCGCATCGCCGGACAAAAAAAGCACCGTCGAAAATCGCGCGCATGGCGCGGTTTCAGGCGGTGCGGGATGCTTTCCCGGCGCAACGGATCGGTTCCGGTTTCCATTGTAACTTTATCCCGGCGATGACACAACTGCCAAAATTCGGCACCCAACTCGGCGATAAAAAACGCGGGATGGCCGTCCTCAGGCTTTCTTCCGCATGACCAGCGTGACTTCGTCCCGGTTGTGGAACAGCTGCTTGACGTGACGGATATCGAAGCGGGACGAGTAGCTTTCCGTTACTTTGGCAATCAGGCCAAAGGGCGTGCGGTCCATCAGCTTTACCGTCACGACGGCCGGGGCTCCGGCGGTAAGCGCGTCGGCGTGGGCGATGACGATGCGGCATGTGCGCAGCGGATCCCAACTGATGTCGGAAAGCAGGAGGTCAAAGGAGCCTGGCGGAAACGCGACTTCCGCGGCGTTGCGCCGGACGTGGCGCAATCGGGGATGGCCGGCCAGCGAGGGATGCAGGTCCGCCGGGTCGACGGCCGTCACCTTCGCCCCGCGCTCCAGCAAAATCGACGTCCATCCGCCGGGAGCGGCGCCGAGATCGAGGGCGTGGACGGTCCGCTCCAGGGGAAGGCGGAACGTGCGCTCCGCTTCCAGCAGTTTGAAAGCCGCGCGGGAGATGAGCCATTCCTCCCGGCGAAAGCGCATGGCGCCTCCCGGCCAGTCGGACAGATTGTCACCCGGTCTGGAGACGCCCATGTACAGCGTGGTTCTGGCGGCATAGCCGGACAGGATCCAGTCCGCTTCCCGGGGCACGATTTCGGCGCCCGCCTCGGCGAGGGCTTCCGACGCCGCCTCCCTCGCCGCGGGCAGGGACAGCGGGCTGTCCGAAGCCTTGCGGAACTGCACCGCGACTTTCCGTCCCGCGGTCAGGCCGGAGACGGACGCGGCAAAACCGGCGATGGCCCCGCTCACCCCTACTTCGTCTTCCGCAAGGGCGAGTTCCGCATGGACGGGAAACAGATGCCGGAGAAACACCGGCTTGAGTTCCCGAATCCGCATCATCCACCCGGTTTCGCTTTCCTCCGCATTAGGCACTTCAATGAGAAACGCGTCCCCGTCCGGCGAGAGGCCCCTGAAGCGAACCCGCGGGTCCGCCCTGCGCACCTCTTCCATGGCCGGCGCCGCGTAACCCGGATTGGCGGTGCCCACAAACGCGGACATCAGGCGTCCGCTCCCTGCCGTACCGGCCGGCCGACGCGCATCCACGGCCGGTCGTCTTCCCAGGCGATCGCCACCGGAAGCCCGTAGGTTTCCCCCAGCGCCTCCGGAGTCAGCACCTCCCGCTTCGGACCGGCCGCCAGCATCCGCCCGGAAACCATCAGCGCGGCGTGGGTGAACAGCGGTACAATTTCCTCCACATGGTGGGTGACGTAAAGGATAGTGATGTCGGGCCGCGCCATTTCCCCCAGGGCGTCGAGGAACCGCTCGCGTTCATAAGGGTCAAGGCCGGCGCAGGGTTCGTCCAGAATGAGCAGATCGGGATTCGCCATCATTGTGCGGGCCAGCAGCGCTTTTTTCCGCTCCCCTTGCGAAAGCGTGCCGAAAGGCTGCTCTGCCTTGTCCGCCAATCCCGCGCGGGCCAGTTCTTCCAGCGCGCGCCGATAGACTTCGTCGTCCACTTTTTCATAAATGCGCAAATAGGCAAACAGCCCGCCGGCCACGATCTCCCAAACCGGGTCGCGGAGCGTGAACTTCTCCACGAGGGACGGGCCGATGTATCCGATGCGCTTGCGCAGCTCCCGGAGGTCGACGGTGCCGTATACGTGGCCGAGCACTTCCACTTTGCCCGATGTGGGGAAAAGAAAGCCGCAGATCATCTCCAGCAGCGTCGTTTTCCCGCAGCCGTTGCGGCCGAGCAGCACCCATTTCTCTCCCTTGCGGACGTGCAGATCGACGCCTTTCAGGATCATCCGGTCGTCGCGGCGCCAGGTGAGCTGTTGCAAATGAATCATGTCCGTTCCTCCCGCCCTTCGGGTTGTTGTCCATCCTGCCACTTTCCTTCGGCTATGGCCCGGCGGACTTCATCCGGCATCGGACCGTCATGGACGACCGTTCCCGGCGGCGCCGCGTCGCGCAGCGCCTTGAGCATCCGCGCCTTCCCCATCGGACTGGACGAATGCACGTACACTTCCCGGGGGAACCGTCCGTGGACGATCATGCTTTCCACCACCGCCATGCCGTTCGGGCTGTCCGGTCCCAGTTCGTAATCGAGGGAAAGCACGCCCACGTCGCATTCCATGAGCAGCGTCACGCACTCTTCCGCCGTGCGCGCAACGACAAACCCCTTCGGGCAGGGGCGCAAATCGTCAAGAAAGACGTGGATCAATCGCTCTCCTCCTCGCACCACCGCCTCAGGAGGGCCATCTGTCCGGCGTACGGATGGCCTTCCGGTACGGGCGTTTCCAGGAGAAGCGCCGCGCGGCGAATCTCCGGCAAACGCAACAGGTCGCGAAAACCCGCTTCGCCGATTTGGCCCGCGCCCACCGGCGCGTGGCGGTCCCGCCGGGAACCGCACGGATGCGGCGAATCGTTGCAGTGCACCGCGGCGAGCGCCGCGAAGTAACCCGACCCGCGCGCGCGTTCGGCGAACTCGCGTCCGTTCCTCCCGTCCCACTGTCCGCTGGCGAACAGATGGCAGACATCCAGGCAAAAGCCCACCGCTTCGGGCCTTTCGCACAGCTCGCGGATCTTTGCCAGTTCCTCCGGCGCAACGCCGAACGTCCCCCGCTCTCCGGCCTCGTTTTCCAGCAGGATCTTGGCCTCTCCCCGCCAGTTTGCCAGCACGCGGTTGAGCCATCCGATGACGTTGCGGTACCCCTGCAGAGGATCGTTTCCCCGCCATGCGCCGAAATGCACCACGACGCCGACGGAACCGCACGCTTCGGCGACGGCAAGATCGTTCAGCGTGCTGAGCACCGACGGTTCGGCGGCCTCGGGGTCCGCGGCGGGGTTGACCGGATAGGGCGCGTGCGCCACGGACACGATGCCCTTTTCAAGGCAAAACGCGCGGCACGCGGCCGCGTCCCTTGGGTCGAAGTTTTTCACCCGCAGGCTGCGGGGGTTTTTCGGGAAATACTGAAACGCCCCGGCACCCATTCGCGCCGCCGTTTTCGCCGCTTCCGCGTAGCCCTTGCGAATGCTCAGATGTCCGCCCGTCCTGATGTCGGCCATGGCCGCGATCCCCGCTCCGTCATTCGAAACTTTGGCAGGACGGGCAGAAATAGACGTGGCGGGACGACACCGTTTCCCGCCGGATCGTTTCGCCGCAGCGGGGACACGCCTGTCCTTCCCGGTTGTGGACGCGCAGGTGCTTCGCATAGCCTCCGGTCAGGGTGTCGCCCACGTGAAGCGGCTTTTCCATGCATCCCCCGGCTTCCACCGCTTCCTCCAGCACCAGCCGCATGGACTTAAGCAGGCTGCGCCGCGCTTCCGGGGGCACATCGGCCGCCCTGGCCAGCGGGGAAATCCCGGCCTGATGGCAGATTTCATCGGAGTACCGGCTCCCGATGCCGGCGATGACGCGCTGGTTGGTCAAAACTACCTTGAGGGAGCCCTGGCCCGCCGCCAGCGCTTCCGCAAAAGCGTCCTCTCCCAGGCGGGGATCAAAGGGCTCGGGACCCAGGGATCGCAGCGATTCCGCGGCCGTTTTGGCCGGCAGGTGATGCAGGTAACCCTGCGCCGGGATGCTGAAAAACAGGCGATTGCCATCGGTAAAGCCGATGATCGCCGCAAAGCGCCCGTCAGGCTTGTCTCCCTTTGCGCCGTAACGAAGGTAGCCGCCCGGCGGCAGATGGAGGACCAGCCGGTAACCGTCGTCCAGGTGGAACAGCAAAAATTTGCCCCGCCGTTCCACGAACAGAATGCGCCTTCCGCGCAGCGCCCTGTCGAATTCGTCCGCTGTCACGTTGACCGGGCGGGGGTTATTCAGGATGGCCTCCGCTATATTCAAATCGCATACAAGATCGCCAAGCCGTCTGCGGTAATGTTCCATCTCGGGCCATTCCGGCATGCGTATTCTTCCCTTCCCAGATGTCGCTCGTCCGTAACATTATACCTCACCGCATCGGATCAGTCACGGCTCGCGGCGCATTTGCGGCGGAGCCGTTCCACGCGCCGCCGGAGCTCTTCCCTTGCCCACGGGGCGCGGGCAGAACCGCGGGACATCGGCAGGGCGGCGGCCAAAGCCAGCGCGCGCTCCGCGTAGATCAGCGCCGCGGCCGGGTCCTTCCGGCGGTGTTCGTGATAGATGGCGAGCCGGATGTGCGCATCCGGCGGCGATACCGGCGACCGTTCCGCCAGAGCCGCCGCCTTTTCCCACAAGGGCACCGCTTCGTCGAAACGCCCGTGCCTCCGCCACCGTTCCGCCGCCGCGAGCAGCCAGCGGAACATGCCGGGTTCGTCCCGCAAGGCGATTTCGCGGTACAGCCGATCGGCCTGCTCCTTGCGGCCCTGCGCGTCCAGCCAGGCGGCGGCGCCGAACAGCTCCGCCGCCGACCATTCCGCGATTTCCCGCGGGTCCGCCGCTCCGCCGGCCAGCCTTCCCAGGTGCACCGCCAGGGAAGCCAGCGTCAGCAAATCCAGCTCGTTGTGGGTCAGCACGCCCTCCATATGGGTCGGGTCCCCGTCTTCCAGAAAGCGAAAGTAGAACGAAGGGGCCAGCGCCCCCGGAATGTCGCCGGTGCGCTCCACCCCCAGCCGGTATTCCTCGATGGCCGCAAGCCGGCACGACTCCAGCGCGTTGCGCCACAGCGCGCGGGACGGCGGCAGCAGATCGAGATGCAGCGGGCCTTCCCCGGAAGGCCGCCAGCCGTTCAGGACAAACCGGGTGACCAGGAGCGGCCAGTCGAACGCCCGTCCGTTGAAGGTGGCCAGATGCGTCCGGCCTTGCAGCCTGTCCAGCAGATGAGCGAGCGCCGCCGGCTCTTCCCCGGGATGGCGGATGAACAGCTGCTCCAGGCGCAATCCGCCATCCTCCACATAGGCCAGTCCGATCAGAAACGGGAAGTTCCCCGTTCCCACGCCGAGTCCCGTCGTCTCCAGATCGAGAAAGAGGACCGATTCCGCGCGGGGCGGCCGCGCGGAAAGGTCCGGAATGCGGCGGTTTTGCCGCTCCGTCACCGGAGCAAGGAGAGGCAGCGCCCACACCAGGTCCCCCAGCCGGTGGCGCCCGTGCCTGTGGCCGGCGGGATACGCCGCTTGGCGGAGGAGGAACGCGCCCCATTCGTTGCGCGCCTCGGCGGCGCCCATCGCCCGCCATCCGTCTTCCCGGGTTGCCGTCGTGCCTTGTCCCGCCGGGGCGGACACGGCCTTGTCCTCCGCGCCGGTCACGCCGGTTCCGCCGCTCCGCGCTTCTGCCTGCGAGGAGAGCGGCGTTTCCGTCTGCGGGGAAATTGGAGCTTCCGCCTGTGACGAAAGCGCGCCGAACGCCGATCTCGCGGCGCCCAGCCGGATCAGCCGCTCGCGCAGCGTGCTCATGCCCGCACCCCCGCCAGGGTGCGCCGGAGCAGCTCCAGCGCCAGCTCCTTGCCCCGTTCGCCGGTTTCCCCGGCCGGTCCGACGCAGGAAGGGCAGCCGCTTTCGCAGTCGCAGCCGGCGATGAGGCGTTCCCCTTCCCGGAGCAGTTCCGCGTGCAGGTCGAACAGCTTTCGGCTGAGCCCGATGCCGCCGGGATACCGGTCGTAGAAATAGATGGTCGGGCGCTTCGTGTGCACCGCCTTCACCTGCGGCACCACCCGGATATCGAACGGGTCGCACATCAGGTGCAGCGGCGCCAGCCGCCCAAGCACGCTGGAAACCCCCAGCAGGGCCGACTGCCGTTCGCTCTCGCTTTGCCCGGCGAAGGCTTCGTCCGCGAAGGCGAACCAGTAGCCGCAGGTGTGCAGTTCTTCCTCCGGCAGATGGATCGGGCCGGAACCGATGTTTTCATGGGTGCGCAGGCGGATTTTCTTGAATATGGTCGGCCTCGCGGTGACGGCGATTTCCCCGTACTGCCGGGTGAGCGCCCCGTCCGATGTTTCCAGATCGACGTGCAGCACCTTCAAATCCAGCGCCACGTTCGCGTCGGTGAAATAATCCACGTCGACCTGCCGCACATAGGCCTTTTTCTCGGGATAATCCAGCTTTTCCACCTGATATTGCACGCCTTCGTGGATGTAGATCGCTTCCTCGTGGATGAGGGTCGGCGCGCTGAAGCGGTCCACCTCGCCGATGACCTTGTGCCCTTCCGTGACGTCGATGATGACGAAGTTTTCCGGTGACGCGGTGCGCAGGGACACGTTGTTGGCGGGAAACGCCTGCGCCATCCAGTGCCAGCGATTGCCGGCCCGGTGGACGACGCGCTCCTGCGCCAGAAATTCCAGCATGTCCTCCAGGGATTCAGCCCCGAACGCCTCGCCCGCCTCGAAGGGCAGCTCGTATGCGGCGCATTTGAGCTGGTCCAGCAAAATCAGCAGGTTGTCCGGATCGATGCGCGCTTCCTCCGGCGTGAGGCCAAAAAAGAATTCCGGATTGCGGACGAGAAACTGGTCGAGGGGGTTGCTTCCCGCCACCAGCACCGTGATGGAGCTGCCGCGGCGGCGTCCCGCCCGCCCCGACTGCTGGAGCGTGCTGGCGACGGAACCCGGATAGCCGTTGATGACGCACGCCTGCAGCTCGCCGATGTCGATGCCCAGCTCCAGGGCGTTGGTGCTGACGACGCCGCGGATTTTCCCCGAGCGCAGGCCGCGTTCGATTTCCCGCCGCTGTTTCGGCAGATAGCCGCCCCGGTAGCCGCGGATCGTCTTCGGGCCGAGTTCGTTTTTCACCAGTTCCTGCAAATAGGTCAGCAAAATCTCCATCCGCACCCGGCTGCGGGCGAACACGATCGTCTGGATGCCGCTCCGCAGCAGATCGGCCGCGATCCTTTGCGTTTCCAGCACGCTGCTGGCACGGATGCCCAGCTGCCTGTTCACCAGGGGCGGGTTGTAAAAGACGAAATGCCGCTCCCCCGCCGGAGCCCCGTTGTCGTCGATGAGCCGCACCGGCTCTTCCAGCAGGCGCTGCGCGTGTTCCCGGGGGTTGCAGATCGTCGCCGAGGCGCACAGAAACTGCGGCCGGCTTCCGTAGAACCGGCAAATCCGCTTCAGCCTGCGGATGACGTTGGCCACGTGGCTGCCGAATACGCCGCGGTATGCGTGCAATTCGTCAAAGACGACGTATTTCAGGTTTTCGAACAGCTTCACCCATTTCGTATGATGGGGCAAAATGGCGCTGTGCAGCATGTCCGGATTGGTGACCACGATGTGGCCCGCCAGGCGGACGACCCGCCGTACTTCCGGCGGCGTGTCCCCGTCGTATGTATGGGTCTTGATGTCCACATCCATCAAATTCGCCAGTTCCTGCAGCTCCGCCACCTGGTCCTGCGCCAGCGCCTTGGTCGGGAACAGGTACAGCGCCCTGGCGCTGTCGTCCTCCAGGATGCGCTGGAGCACCGGCAGGTTGTAGCAAAGCGTCTTGCCGGAAGCGGTCGGCGTCACCACGACGAAGTGTTCTCCCGCGGCTGCCGCCGCGAAGGCTTCGGCCTGGTGCGTGTACAGGCTGGCGATGCCCTTGCGGCCAAGCGCTTCGGCCAGCTTCGGATGCAGCGTCTCCGGAAACGGCACCGTCCGCGCGGGCCGCGCCGGCGTCGTATGCCAGTGCATCACGTTCGCCATGAACTCGGGGCGATGGCGGATATCGGCGATCCACTCCTCCACCGTCGCCGCCCGGCCGGTCCATCGGTTCACCCTGATCCGCCCCCTGTCGCCTGATCATGTTTCCATTGTACAGAATGTATGTTCGCCACGCAATTCCCGCGCCGTGTCCCAATTTGGCAAACGGAATCGAACGGAGGAGGCCGACCCGCCGTATTCCCCTTCCTCCGCCCCCGTTGCGACACGTCCTGTCGGCTCCTGCGCTTTCCCGGGAAAAGCGAAGAGCATAAATTCCCTTTTTCCCCGGCATCCTATGCGAGAACAAGCCTTCCATCCCCCAAAGCGGGCCTTCCGCGGCGAATACCGGGGATCCCGCGGAGCATTCCGAAGGCGGCCCGGCAAAGATCCCGGTGACGTGGCGAAAAAATTCAGGGAAGCCCCGAAAGAAAATCCAACGGAACCCCGGACCGCGGACGAATTGCCGGAAAAGGAGGTGTACCCATGGCCAAGCCGGACGACCGGTCCGACAACGTGGAGAAACTGCAGGAGATCGTGCAGAACACCATCGACAACCTCGAGGAAGCGGAAGACTATCTGTCCGAACACGCGGAAGAGCTGAGTCCGGAGGAAATCCAGGCGATCACCGAGAAAAACCGGAACCGCCGGCAGAGCATCCGCGGCCTGCGCGAAGAAATCAAGGACGAAGCCGCCGCCCGGCGCTCCAGGAACGAAGAATGACAGCGCGGCCGGCGCGGACATGCGAAAGCCGAACCCCCTGCCGGGAGGCCGCCGGGAAGAAGCGGCCGCCGGAGGGGGTTTCGTTTGTTCCATTATTTTATGATATTAATCATTCATGACGTTAAAATATCTTGCCTGCGGATGGGCGAACACCATGGCCGACACCGACGCCTCGGGATCCATCATGAACCCTTCCGTCAGCTGCACCCCGATGTCCTCCGGACGCAGCAGATCAAACAGGAGCGTCTGGTCTTCCAGATTCGGACAGGCGGGATAGCCGAACGATACCCGGATGCCCTGGTACTGGGCGGCAAACCGCTGTTTCATCGTCATGTCGGGCGGGTCCGGGAATCCCCACACGTCCCGCATGAGCTGATGCGTCCGCTCCGCCATCGCTTCCGCCACTTCCAGCGCCGTCGCCATAAGCGCGTGGGATCGCAGGTAATCCCCTTCTTCCTTCCACCGGTTGGCCTGTTCCTTCGTCCCGTGTCCCGCGGTCACGACGAAAAATCCGACGTAATCCATCACGCCGCTGTCCACGGATTTCAGGAAATCGGCGATGCACAGGTGCGGCTCGGCCGGCTGCCGCGGGAACGAGAAGCGTTTGAGCACCCGCGACGGGTCTTCCGGATCGTATACCAGGATGTCGTTGCCGTCCGATTGCGCGGGAAAGAAGCGATACACACCCTGCGGCTTCAGCCAGCCGTTCGTTTCCGCTTCGGCGATGACGGTTTCCACGGATTCACGGAGCCGGACCGCCTTCTCGTCTCGGGCCCTGAGCAGCTGCTCCACGTTGCCTTTCAGCCCGAGATGATGGCCGAGCAGCATTTGCCAGTTGACGTAGGGCATCACGTACGACAGCGGATAGTCCCTCAGCACGTGACGATCGGTATCCGGCGGCGTGAAGACCGGCGCGCCCGGATCGACGGCCGAAGAGCGGACGACGGCGGGGCCCGATCCTCTTTCCCTTCGCCCTTCACCGGCCGGCGAAGCGCGGGAAGCCGAACGTTCCTTTTCCAGGATATCCCGCTGCGCCGGATCGGACAGCCGGTTCGCCAGTTCCAGCCCTTCCATGGCGTCCTTGGCGTACAACACCAGGCCGTCGTATTCCGGCGCGATCCGCGTGTTCACGAACTTGCGCGTGAGCGCGGCCCCGCCCACCAGGATGGGCACGTTGATGCCGGCATTGCGCAGGTCCTGCGCCGTCACCACCATTTGCTGCGCGGATTTGACCAGCAGCCCTGACAGCCCGATATAGTCCGGCTGTTCGGCGCGGTACGCTTCGATCAGCCTTTCCGGCGGCACCTTGATGCCCAGGTCCACGACCCGGTAGCCGTTGTTGGACAGGATGATCTCCACCAGGTTTTTCCCGATGTCGTGGACATCGCCTTTCACCGTGGCCAGCAGCATCTTGCCCTTGACGGCCGTTTCCGTCTTTTCCATTTGCGGCTCCAGATACGCCACGGCCGCCTTCATCACTTCGGCGCTTTGCAGCACTTCCGCCACGATCAGCTCGTTGTTGTTGAACAGCCGGCCCACCTCGTCCATGCCGGCCATCAGCGGGCCGTTGATGATCTCCAGCGGCGTGTATTTGGTCAAGGCTTCGTCCAGATCGGCGAACAGCCCTTCCTTGCTGCCTTCCACCACGCAGCGCGCCAGCCGTTCCTCCAGCGGCAGAAGGACGTCCGAGGCCTTCTCCTTGGCCTTCTTGTCCCGGAAGGCGGCCACGAAGGCGGCCAGCGTTTCATCGCCGGTATCGTACAAGAGCCTTTCCGCCAGTTTCCGTTCCTCTTCCGGAATCGAGGCGTAACGCTCCAGCTTTTCCGTATTGACGATGGCATAGTCGAGGCCGGCTTTCGTGCATTCGTACAGGAAAACGGAATTGAGCACTTCCCGGCCCGCGTCCGGCAGCCCGAACGACACGTTGCTGACGCCGAGAATGGTCTTGCAGTCCGGCATGGCTTCCTTGATCAGCCGGATCGCTTCGATGGTCTCGCGGGCGGAGCCAATGTACTGTTCGTCCCCGGTGCCGACGGGGAACACCAGCGGATCGAAAATGATATCCTCCGGCCTCAGGCCGTATTTGCCCGTCAGAAGTTCATACGACCGGCGCGCCACGGCCAGCTTGTCTTCCCGCGAAATCGCCTGCCCGCGCTCGTCGATGGTGCCCACCACCACCGCCGCCCCGTAACGGTGGACGAGGGGCGCGATGCGGGCGAATTTCTCTTCTCCGTCCTCCAGGTTGACGGAATTGATGATGGATTTGCCCTGGACCATCTTGAGCGCCAGCTCGACGACGCCCGGATCGGTGGTGTCGATCATGAACGGCACCTTGACGATCCGCGCGGCGCAGGCCAGAAACCGGCGCATGTCTTCCGCTTCGTTTCGATCCGGATCCTGCAGGCACACGTCGATGATCTGGGCGCCGTTTCTCACCTGGGCCCGGGCGATCTCCGCCGCTTCCTCGTATTTGCCCTCGGCGATCAGGCGCTTGAACTTGCGGGAGCCGAGCACGTTGGTCCGTTCCCCAACCAGGTACGGGCGGTTCGCGTCTTCCAGATACACCGTCTCGATGCCGGAAACCGCCGCCGGATGGCGGCCTTCGGCCTTTCGCGGCGGAACGTCCCGCAGCGCTTCGGCGATGGCCCGGATGTGGGCGGGCGTCGTGCCGCAGCACCCCCCCACCACGTTCACCCAACCCTGCTCGGCGAATCCGCGAAGCTTCGCGGCCAGGGATTCGGGCGTCTCGTGGTAGCGGCCGTTTTCGTCCGGAAGCCCCGCGTTCGGGTAGCAGCTCACCGCGATATCGGCCATGCCGGCCAGCGTCCGGATATGGTCGCGCATCAGTTCCGGACCGGTCGCGCAGTTGAGGCCGATGGAAACGGGCTTCAAATGTTTCAGGGACACATAAAAGGCTTCGATGTTCTGCCCGGCCAGCGTCGTGCCCGTGGGCTCGATGGTGCCGCTGATCATGACGGGCACTTCCCGGCCCGCGTCCTCAAACGCCTGGCGGATGCCGACGCCGGCGGCCTTGACGTTCAGCGTGTCCTGGCACGTCTCGACGAGCAGCGCGTCCACGCCCCCTTCCAGGAGCGCCGCCGCCTGCTCGCGATAGGCTTCCGCCAGCGCGTCGAAGGTCACGCCTCCGGTGACGGACAAGGTTTTCGTCGTGGGTCCCATGGAACCCGCCACATAGCGCGGTTTGTCGGAAGACGAAAAACGCTCGCAGGCTTCCCTGGCCAGCCTCACCGCCGCCAGGTTGATCTCCCGCGCCCGGTCGGCGATGCCGTATTCCGCCAGCACCACCGAAGTCGCGCCGAACGTATTCGTCTCGATGATATCGGCGCCCGCCTCAAGGTACGCCTCGTGGATGCCGCGGATCACGTCGGGGCGGGTCAGGTTCAGCATTTCGTTGCAGCCTTCCAGCGCCTCTCCGCCGAAATCCGCGGCCGAAAGGCCGGCCTGCTGGATCATGGTCCCCATGGCGCCGTCCAAAATGAGAATCCGCTCTTGCAGCAGCTGCTGCAAGGGCGGCTTGGTGACACCGGTCGCGCCGTTCATGGCAACGCCCCCCGTTTCGCAAACCTGCGCCTTTCCCGTATCACGCCGCGGCCATACCGTCGACTTCGGGAACCTGCACCTGAACTAACTTTATCTATGACTGCTCAAGCAACATCTATGCCTTCTCAAGCAACGCCGGCAACTCCGCAAGCGACCGGATTTCCCACGTGGGGACGATGTCTCCCTCACGCGGGACGCCACGGCGGTTCACCCACACCGAGCGCATCCCGACGGACCCCGCGCCGAGGATGTCGGTGGTCAGCCGGTCTCCGACCATCACCGTTTCCTCCTCGGTGACGCCGTGCAGATCCATGGCGTGGCGAAACAGCCGCGGAGACGGTTTCCCCTCGCCGAAAGCGCCGGAAATGACAATATGATCAAAATAGGAAGCCAGCTCCGGCACCCCGGCCAGTTTCTCCCTCTGGAGACTCGGCGATCCGTTGGTGAGGAGCAGCAGCCGGAACCGGAGGCGCAGCCGGTCCAGCGTGGACAGCGCGTCCTCGAACAGATACGGGCGGCGCCTCCGCTCTTCCATGAAGCGCGCCGCCAGCTCGGCCCCCAACCCCGGGTCATCGGCGCCGACCGCGCGCAATGCGCGAGTCCACGCCTCGTTCCGGTATATCGGCGCGATTTCCCGCAGCTTCGCGAACATCGGATGTTCCGTGTCCTCGAACCGGGCCCAGAGGGCTTCAAAACGGTTGATGCCGATCATTTGCGTAAACGGGTACGTTTCGAAACTCTCGTAAAGCGCCTGCGTCTCCCGTTCCACCGCCGAAACGACGGCTTCCGGATCGGCTCCGGTCCTCTCCGCGGCCATACGGGCCGCGGCCTGCAGCGATTCCCGCACGCTCCGCTCATCCCAGAGCAGCGTGTCGTCCAGATCAAACCAAACCGCCTTGACGGTCATCTGACGGTTCCTTTCTTTGAGGCTTCTATTTCGTTCCGGCTTCCAGGTCGATCCGGTTTTCCTCGGCGAAAATCCGGAGCCGTTCGCTCATTTTTTCGATGGGATACAGGTTCATGATCCGCGAAAACACCCAGCGGTTGCCCTTGACCGATTCCACGACCACCGCGCCGGGAAGCAGGATAATCCGGCGGATTTCCTGCGCCTTGAGGACCTTGTATCCGGTGAACCGCCGCGTCTCCAGCGTATTGCGGGTCACCGTCAGGTAAGGACGGCGAAGCAAATAAACCACCGCAAGCACCACATAGGCCGCCACCGTCCACCAGAACAGGTCGCCGGGGTCCGTCTCCCAGGGTTTGGTGAGATAGATGAAAAACGCGTTGATCAACAGGAGAACCAGCGGGATCATGTAGCCGATTCCGCGGAATTTCACGGGTTGCCCGAGTCCCGTGGCAAGAACCTGTTTGCCTTGTTTCTTGAGCCTTTGGTTGAGCTGTCTGGTGTTCTTTCGCACTTTCCGTTCCCAAGTTCGGGACATCCCGATTCCCTCCCGGCCGTTCGGGCAACTTCGGCTTGAATCCGACCTCTTCTACTTTTACATTTGACCGGAAAGGTTGTCAAGGCAAACGCGTCGTACGGGCGGTAATCATGATGGACGGTTGTCCGGGGATGTTCCGGCAATCGGAAAATGGGCAAAAAAAACTACGACTGACCAATTAACTAACAAGGATTTCCAATCCCTCTGTCGAAGTAAATGAATAGCCAATTGCGACGGAGGTTTTTCATGATGCCGTTACCCAAAAATCGAGTGGTACCCGAA
>Ga0310826_100796_pt1 | contig 24061 bp, 24 predicted proteins | sample WT_ome_FD_201306 | JGI IMG/M metagenome (GOLD analysis project Ga0310826, IMG submission 201306) | Sorghum-adapted microbial communities enriched on wild type (WT) sorghum from Joint BioEnergy Institute, Emeryville, California, United... ... | reverse complement strand
TGGTCTACGACACGAGCATCCGCGACTGGTACCTCGACCGGCCCTTGCCGAACCTGAACAACGGCTTCGGCATCAGCAAGGACGCGAAGGACCCGGTGCGCATCATCAAGTTCCTGGACGCGCTGATCACGGAAGAATGGCAGAAGATTCTCTCCTGGGGCGAAGAAGGCATCGACTATCTGGTCGACGAGAACGGGCGTTTCTACCGGACGCCGGAACAGCGGGCTCAGCAGGAAGATCCGACGTGGAAGCTGGCCAACAGGGCCGACGCGCTGTTCGGCGCACTCCCGAAGATCGAAGGCACGTTCAGCGACGGCAACGCCACGTCTCCGGGCAACCAGCCGGAGGAATTCTTCGACTCGCTCAAACCCGAGGACAAGGAAGTTCTCGAGGCGTACGGGGCCAAGGTGTGGACCGATTTCTTCTCGCCCTCGCCCGAAAACCCGGTGTACTATCCGGCATGGCAGATCGACCTGATCGACGGTTCGGAAGCGGCAATTGCGGGTCAGCAGATGACCGATGCGTCGCTGAAATATCTGCCGCAGGCCATCATGGCGAAGCCCGGAGAGTTCGACAAGGTCTGGGACGAGTACGTCAAGGCGTTCGAGAAGATCAACGTCCAGGCGTATCTGGACCGCATCAACGAACAACTGCAATGGCGGATCGAGAACTGGTCCACCGAATGATGGTTCGGGCAGAAGTTCGGAAAGCACGGGCTGACCGCCTCGTGCTTTCCGAATTCTTGTGCCCGCCTTGACCTGGATGGAAGATGCGGGAGGTGTGTGGATGGCGGTTGTTGCGGAATCGTCCGCGCGGGAGGACGGCGCGGCTCCGGGCGCCCGGAGGTCGTCCTTCGTGCGCCGGATGAGGAACCAGACGCAGCTGATCCTGATGTCGGTGCCCATCGTGGCATACGTGATTCTCTTTTCCTACTACCCGATCTGGGGCTGGACGATGGCGTTCCAGCAGTATCGGCCCGGATTTTCGTTCTGGGAGCAGGAATGGGTCGGGTTCAAACATTTCAGGTTTCTGTTCGGCGACGCGGCGTTTCTGAACGTGCTGCGCAACACGGTCGCGATGAGCCTCATCAACATGGTGCTCGGATTCGTGACCGCGATCTCGTTCGCCATTCTGCTCAATGAAGTGAGGCAGCGCTTCTTCAAGCGGACGATCCAGACGATCTCCTATCTGCCGCACTTCCTGTCGTGGATCATCGTGACGGGCATCGTGGCGAACGCGTTGTCGGTGGAAGGCGGCATCGTCAACATCGTGCTGATGAAACTCGGCATCATCCGGGAGCCGATCATGTGGCTGAACGAGCCGCATTATTTCTGGGGCATTGTCGGTGCCGCGCATGTGTGGAAGGAAGTCGGGTGGAACGCGATCATTTATCTCGCCGCCATGGCGTCGATCGACCCGTCGCTGTATGAAGCCGCGGAGATGGACGGCGCGAACCGTTACCAGAAGATGCTGCACATCACGCTTCCGGGCATCAAGCCGATCATCGTCATCCTGCTGATCATGAATCTCGGCTGGATCCTGGAGGCGGGATTCGAGGTGCAATATCTGCTCGGCAACGGCGTCGTCATCGACTGGTCCCAGACCATCGACATTTTCGTGCTCAAGTACGGGCTGCAGATCGGCAACTATTCGCTGGCGACGGCGGCGGGTATTTTCAAGACGGTCGTCAGCATCACGATGATTTTCGCGGCCAACACGATCGCGAAACGGCTGGGCGAGGAACGACTGATATGAGGAGGTCGGTCCGATGAGAAGGCGAACGCCGCAGCTGGAGCCAATTGTTTTCCATACGTTCAATACGGCGGCAATGCTGCTCCTGGCCGTCGTCACCCTGTATCCGTTTCTGAACACGCTGGCCGTGTCGTTCAATGCCGGCAACGACACGATTCGCGGCGGCATCTACCTGTGGCCTCGCGTATGGTCGCTGCAGAACTACCGGGCCGTGTTCGCGGGCGGAACGATTTACGACGCGTTCTGGGTGTCCGTCGCGCGCACCGTGATCGCGACCGTGATCAGCCTGTTCCTGACTTCGATGCTGGCCTATACGGTCAGCCGGAGGGAGTACGTGTTCCGCAAGCCGATCACGATCATCGTCGTGCTCACGATGTACTTCAACGCCGGGCTCATTCCGTATTACTTCCTGATCAAGGATCTGAACCTGCTGAACAAATTTCTGGTGTACATCATCCCCGGACTCATCAGCGCGTTCAACATGATCGTCATCCGTACCTACATGCAACAGCTGCCGGACGGACTGATCGAATCGGCGAAGATCGACGGAGCGGGCGATTTCCGCACGTTCATCTCCATCGTTCTGCCGCTCTGTCAGCCGGTGCTCGCGACGGTGGCGTTGTTCATCGCGGTCGGGCAATGGAACTCATGGTTTGACACGTTCCTGTTCGCCTCGTCGAAGCAGCATCTCAGCACCTTGCAGTACGAACTGATGAAGCTGCTCTCGTCGACCATGGTCCAGAGCACCAGCGCCGCCGCGATGTACGGGGCGGATCCGACCGCCCAGCTCAATCAGGTGACGCCGGTGTCGATCCGGGCCGCGATCACGATCGTGGCGTCCGTTCCGATTCTGGTCGTCTATCCGTTCCTGCAGAAATATTTCGTCCACGGGCTCCAGCTCGGCGGCATGAAGGACTGAGGGCGGCGTACCTCCAAGACGGCTGGTCCTGGCTTCGGCCAGGGTCAGCCGTCATTTTTATTTGAAAATTGGGACGAAAGAATCAGAAAGCGCTTCAACATTCTGTCGAAATAATAATGATAGACATCCGCTGCACGATTCAAAGGAGGTGAGAAAGGAAATGTACAGACGGATGCAATTTTTGCCGCTGCTCCTTCTGCTCTTTGCCGCATTCGCGCAGGCGGCGTCCGCGGATGCTTCTGAAAAATCGGTTCAGCAAAAATTCGATGAGTTGGTTGAGGCCGGATATTTCGAAGGCTACTCGGATGGCATTTCGGAAAGCGGTTCGATATCCCGGGCTCAATTGGCGAGATTGCTCGCCTTGCTGAATGGATTGGCGACGGAGGATTCCGGCGGGGAGAACTCGGGCTCCGGGGATTCATGCGGGTACTCGGATGTGGATCCGTCCGGATGGCAAAGCGACTACATTATGGCGGTCACGAAGGCCAAGCTGATGAATGGTGTCGGCGGCTGCAAGTTCGATCCTTACGGCGATGTGACGCACGAGCAATTGATCGCCGTGACGGTGAGGGCGCTCAACCTGCAAGTTTATGACGTTGATGCTGTCCAAGGCGAAGTGAGCGACTGGGCGAAACAGTACGTGGCGACGGCGCTCGAGAACGGTCTGTTCGGGCCAAGAGACGATTACACCGTTCCCGCCAATCACAATTCGCTGGTCGAGGCGGCCTATAACATGAATGAGCAGCTCGTCGAGGAAAACGGATTCGGCATTACGACCGCGAAACAGATCGGCGCGAAGCGGATTGAGGTCCGCCTGAACGCCCCGCCCGATCCGTCGGACATTGAGATTGCGGTCGTCCGTGGCTCCGATCGGATGTCCGTCGACGTCGAGTCGCTCGAATGGAGCGAGTACGGCTACCTGGTCGTCTTGCGGCTTGCAGAACCGCTGGACAGCGGTCCTTACGAGGTCTCCATTTCGGGTTCGGACTCGATTGACCCGAATCGGGCCGCGTACGAGTTCATGGCGGAAGCGGAGCGGGTGTCCAGGCTCGAATGGGGCGGACCGGATACGCTGCCTTACAACGACAATGTCGAGGTGCCGTTCTTCGTCCTGAACCAGTTCGACGAGGCGATGGACGCGAAGGACATCGAAATCTACTTCGCCGCGACCAACGCGTCGATCGAACGGATACCGGAACGGTCGGCGGTTCTGGTGCATCTGCTGGCGAAAGCCAAACCGGGCGACAACGTCGATCTTACCATCCTGTATGCAAAATCCGGGCTGTTCAAGACCAAAACCTATCAGGTCGGTAAAAGCCGGGTTGTCTCGGCGATCGAAATCGACGGCGTTCCGGCCGAGCCGCTGGAGTCCGGCCAGTCCGCGGAGCTGATCGTCCGCGCATACGATCAGTACGGCGGTCCGATCAAGGATGGGGATTGGCTCAAGCGCGAACTGGTCGCCAGTTCCGAGAACACGCGCCTGGTCATCGTCTCTCCGCTTGAGATGGACGGCTCGGGCAACATCGTCTTGCGGGCAAATGCGAGCGTGTTCGTCTGGGAGGATGCGACCGTGAACATCACGGTGAGCGCCCGCTCGGGTTCGGCAAGCGCAACGGCAACCCTGACGGTAAAGCAGACGAAGGACGCCTTCCCCGTGCCGATCGTGTATATTCCGCCCGGCAATCCGACGGTGACCGACGAAGTCTATACCGTCGGCAGCAATTTCGCCCATGTGACAATCGGGACGGACAATGCGACGCAGGTCTATTACTACTATGAAAGAAAAGGCGTGTCACCGGATGGGTATCCGGCATCCGAGGTCATGAACAAGGCGCTCGCGAAACAGCAGGGCGACAGTGTCGCCGTTTCGGCCGACAAGGCGTCGTTCACCCTGTTGGATCTGGATTTCGGCCGGGAATATGAACTGTTCGTGGTGGCCGCCAATTCGTCGGGCCGACTCTCGGACGTGCAGGTTTACGAATTCTCGACGGATTATCTGAGCAGTTATTTGAGTCTGGTGTATGACGGGAGCAATCCCGACACGGGCAGATGCGTCTTCGTATTTGACTCGAGTCACGAATTCAACCCGAATGCCTACTACCTGCTCGCCGACCAGCCGGTTCACGCGACAGCAAGTGAAATCATCGACCGCGGAACCAAGGTTGACGACGGCAAGTTCGTCTTCGAGCTGAACGGTCGGGTGCAATATCTGTACGTCGTCTATGATATCGGCGGAGAGTACGAACTGTTCGCCTACGCATCCGATACGTTCCCCGAGTTCTTATGACCGTACGACCATAATCATGCCGATGCCTGTCCTGGCGGCTATGCCGCCAGGGCGGGTCTTTTTTTATCTGGTCCACAAAATTGGATATCGTTCCGTGAATCAGGTATAATGGACACGAGCATCACGGCAGTCAAGGGGAGGGAGATCGCCATTGTATGGATCACATGATCTTTGAAGTCGGAACCGCATTGCTGCTCATTGCATTGTTCTCGCTCATCGCCGGCAAACTGAGAATGTCCATCATCCCTTTCCTGATCGTGCTCGGGATGCTGGTCGGGCCGCACGCGCCGGAGCTCGGCTTCATCGATCTGACCTTTGTCGGGAGCCAGGAAGTGATCCGGTTCCTCGGCAGAATCGGCGTGCTGTTCCTGCTCTTCTATGTCGGGCTCGAATTTTCCGTATCGAAGCTGGTTCGATCGGGCAAAAACATCGTGTTCGGCGGCTCTATTTATGTCATTCTGAATTTTGTGCTCGGCCTCGGTTTCGGATTTGTCGCCGGTCTTCCGCTCTATGAGACGCTGATCGTCGCCGGCATGATGTCCGTATCGTCGACGGCGATCGTCGCGAAGACGCTCGTCGATCTGCGCCGTACGGGCAACTCGGAGACGGAGCTCATTCTCGGCATGGTCCTGTTCGACGATCTGTTCCTGGCCGTCTTCCTGTCCATCATGTCCGGCCTGCTGCTCGGGGGCGCGACCTCGCTCGGAGGCGTGCTGCTGTCCGTCGGCATTTCGGTCGGCTATATGCTGCTGTTCTTCGTCATCGGCAACCGGGGCAAACGGATTCTGGACAAGCTGCTCAGCATCACGTCGAACGAAATCTTCATCATCGTCGTGTTCGCCGTGCTGTTCTTCGTCGCGGGCTTCTCGGAGAAACTGCATGTGGCGGAAGCGATCGGCGCGCTGCTGCTCGGTCTGGCGCTGTCCGAGACCGAACACAGCAAGCGCATCGAGCATCTGGTCGTGCCGTTCCGCGATTTCTTCGGCGCCGTCTTCTTCTTCAGTTTCGGTCTCAGCATTGACCCGACCACCCTGGGCGACGCCGTCTGGTACGCCCTGGGCGCGGTGTTGATCACGCTGGTCGCCAACATCGCGGCGGGCATGATCTCGGGCCGCAATGCCGGTCTGTCGCACAAAGCGTCGATGAACATCGGGCTGACCGTTGTGGCACGGGGCGAGTTCACGATCATCGTGGCGAATCTGGGAGCGGAAGCGTCGCTTGCACCGTTGCTGCAGCCGTTCTCCGCGCTGTATGTGCTGATTCTGGCGATTGCCGGACCGCTGCTTGCGAAAGAATCCAAACATATTTACGCTGCTTTGAACCGCGTTTTCGGCTGGAACAAGGCGAAAGAGCCGGTCAAGCAAGCGGGTACCGATTGAGCGGGTACCGATCAATTGGAACGGAGGATGTAGTGAGGATATGGCTACCATTCGCGAGTCGGACTTGCCCGGGATTGGCAAGAAATTTCAGATTGACGCCAACTCGGGGGACAGGCTGGTCATCGTCATTCACGATGATGGCCGAAGGGAACTGTACCATTTCGAGGATGACGATCCGGAAGAGACGATCTCGCAGGTAACGCTCGACGACGACGAAGCGAGACAGGTCGCATCCATCATCGGAGGCATGCAGTACAAACCGAAGGCGCTCGAGTCGGTCCAGGTGTCGCTTGACGAACTGGTCATCGAGTGGGCCAAGGTGGAGCACAACTGCCCGACCGTCGGCAAGACGATTGCCGAGCTGCAGGTGCGCCAGCGGACCGGGGCGACCATTCTCGCTTTCGTGGAGAAGGGAAGGCAGAAGATCAACCCCGGACCGGACGACCGGATTCAGGCCGACATGACGATCGTCGTCGCGGGCGACCGGCAGCAGATCAAGAAGTTCAACGAGCTGCTGCACAACGGCTAATCGCATATCGGCGGGGTGAAGAAGGCTGGTCCTGCGGGTCAGCCTTTTTCTTGCTTGTCCCGGGGCGATATACAGGAAAGGGGCGATCCGATGTACCGCTCGCTGGAAGCTTGCGTGCTCGATCTGGAGCGGCACGGCCATCTGGTCCGGGTCCGCGAGGAAGTGGATCCCGAGCTGGAGATGGCCGCGATCCATCTGCGCGTGCACGAAGCCGGGGGACCGGCGCTGTTGTTCGAGAATGTGAAGGGGACGCGCTACCGCGCCGTGTCGAACCTGTTCGGGACGGCCGAGCGCAGCCGGTTCATTTTCCGCCGCACATGGGAAGCGGCGCAGCGCGTCATTGCGCTCCGCAATGATCCGATGCAGGCGCTCAGGCAGCCGCTCAGGCATGCCGGCGCGGCCTGGGCGGCGCTGAACGCGCTGCCGAAGCGGGTGCGGGGCGCGGAAGCCGCGTTCGGGGAAATCCGGATCTCCGATCTGCCGCACCTCAAGTTCTGGCCGATGGACGGCGGGGCGTTCATCACGCTGCCGCAGGTGTACACGGAGGACCCGGACAAGCCCGGGCCGATGCACGCGAACCTCGGCATGTACCGCGTGCAGCTCAGCGGCAACGAGTATGCGCCCGACCGCGAGATCGGGCTGCACTACCAGATCCACCGCGGCATCGGCATCCACCAGCACAAGGCGGCGCGCAGGGGGGAGCCGCTCAAGGTCAGCATTTTCGTCGGCGGGCCGCCCGCCCATGCGCTGTCGGCCGTCATGCCGCTGCCCGAAGGCCTCGGCGAGCTGCTGTTCGCCGGGCTGCTCGCCGGCCGACGGTTCCGGTACGGCTACGACGCGGACGGCTTTTGCCTGAGCGCGGACGCGGACTTCGTCATCACGGGCGAGATCCGGCCCGGCGAGACGAAGCCGGAGGGCCCGTTCGGCGACCATCTCGGCTATTACAGCCTCGTCCATCCGTTCCCGTTCATGCGCGTGCGCAAGGTGTACGCGAAGCGGAACGCGATCTGGCCGTTCACGGTCGTCGGCCGGCCGCCGCAGGAAGACACCGCCTTCGGGGAGCTCATCCACGAGCTGACCGGCGACGCCGTGAAGCAGGAAATTCCCGGCGTGAAGGAAGTGCACGCCGTCGACGCCGCGGGCGTGCATCCGCTGCTGCTCGCGATCGGCAGCGAGCGGTACACGCCGTATGCGGAGCTGCGCCGGCCGATGGAACTGCTTACGATCGCGAACCGGATTCTCGGCACGGGGCAGCTCAGCCTGGCGAAATATCTGTTCATCGCCGCGGAGGAGGACCGGCCGCTCAGCACGCACCGGATCGGGGAGTTTTTCGGCTGGGTGCTTGAACGGATCGACCTTAGGCGCGACATTCATTTCCAGACGAACACGACGATCGACACCCTCGACTATTCCGGCACCGGGCTGAACGAGGGCAGCAAGGTGATCTTCGCGGCGTGCGGCCCGAAGCGGCGGAGCCTGTGCGCGGAAGTGCCGGAAGCGCTGCGGGAGCTCGGGGCGTTCGGCGGCGCGAAGCTCGTCATGCCGGGCGTCGTCGTCCTCGAAGGTCCGGCGTTCGCCAGCTACGGCGAGGCGGAGCGGCAGGTGCGCGGGCTGACGGACGCGCTCGCTTCGCGCGGGCCGCTCGACGGATGCCCGCTCATTGTGCTCGTCGACGACAGCGGGTTCGCCGCCGAATCGCTGCGCAACTTCCTGTGGGTGACGTTCACCCGCAGCAACCCGTCGCATGATCTGTACGGCGTGAACGAGCATTACGCCTGGAAGCACTGGGGCTGCGACAACGTCGTGATCGACGCGCGGTCGAAGCCGCACCATGCGCCGCCGCTCGTGCCCGATCCCGACGTCGAGAAGCGAATCGACCGGCTGTTCGCGCGCGGGGGCAGTCTGAGCGGCATCCTGTAGGCGGCCGGGACCGCGCGGCCCGCAGGCCGCGGGTCCCTGCAGCGCGGGCGCGGTGCCGGCAGGAGTTTCGACACGGGGCGTCGAATCACATGGGGCAAAGATCTGCCAAGGAGCTGGGAAACTTGTACCTTCATCTGCTGCAAAAACCGGAGCACAAAATCGCCTTCATGCGGCTGGCGCGCTTCCTGGCCGGCGCGGACGGCTTCGTCGCGAGGAACGAGCGCAGCTATCTGCACGCATTCATGGATGAACTCGGGTTGGCGGGGGAGTCGGACACGTCTTCCGACGATCCGGCCGACGTCGAGGCCTGGCTCAAGGGGATAAAGGACGAGCACGTGAAGCGCGTGTTCCTCGCCGAACTGATGCTGCTGGTGCTGGCGGACGGCAACCTGGGCGGGCACGAGCGGAAAATTCTCGAGGACGTGAAGCGCGTGTTCGGCTTTTCGGACGAGGTGTTCCAACGGTTCGAGGACTGGGCGCATCGGATGGATCAGCTCAGGACGGAGGGCGTGAAGCTCATTCTCGATCCGAACCGGGCACGCAATTGACCGCATACGCAAGCCTCCCGGCGATGGCGGACCGGGAGGCTTCCTTGTTCCAGTGCGGGCGTCAGCGGGCGGATGCGCGCCAGATCCGGAAGCCGAACGGCTCCAGGGCGACTTCCATTTGGCCGCCCGGGGCGTCCGCGGTCTCGCGCGTGCGGACGTCCGTCCACGTTCCTTCGCCGAGCGTGAGCCGCACCGACGCGGGCTGATCCTGGTTGTTGATCGCGATCGCGTACCGCTCCCCGCCGGAAGCGCGCATGTAGGCGAACACCCGCTCGCCGGCTTCGGCGCGCAGCACGCGGAACTCGCCCGTGCGCAGCGGCTCCGCGCCGCGGCGCAGCGCGATCAGCCAGCGGTAGAATTCCAGCAGATCCCGGTTCTGGCGCGCCGGGTCCCATTCCATGCATTTCCGGCAGCCGGGGTCGTGGCCGCCGGTCAGCCCGATCTCGTCGCCGTAGTAGATGCAGGGCGCGCCGAAGAACGTGAATTGCGCGAGGGCGGCGAGCTTCATGAGCGCCGCGTTCTCGCCGCACAGGGTGAGCAGGCGCGGCGTGTCGTGGCTGCCCAGCAGATTGAACGCGACTTCCGTCGCCCGCGTCGGATAGGCGGCGAGCAGGCGGCCGAGCCGGTCGGCGAACCCCTTCGCGTCGAGCTTGCGTTCGACGAAGAAGTCGAGCACGGCCGTGGTGAACGGATAGTTCATGACCGCGTCGAACTGGTCGCCCTGCAGCCAGGGCAGCGCGTCGTGCCAGATTTCGCCGAGAATGTAGGCGTCGGGCTTGATCGCCTTCACGGTGTCGCGGAACTTGCGCCAGAACCGGTGATCGACTTCGTTCGCGACGTCGAGCCGCCAGCCGTCGATGCCGACCTCCCCGATCCAATAGCGGGCGACGCCGAGCAGGTAGTCCTGGACTTCCGGGTTCTCCGTGTTGAACTTCGGCATATGGTCCGTGAACGCGAACGTCTCGAAGGTCGGAATGCCGTCCTTCACGGCGAGCGGCCATTCCCGCACATGGAACCATCCCGCGTACCGCGACGCTTCGCCCTTCTCCAGGCAGTCCACGAACGGCGGGAAGGTGCGGCCGGCGTGGTTGAACACGGCGTCGAGCAGGACGCGGATGCCGCGGGCATGGCAGGCGTCGACGAGCTCCTTCAGCTTCGCGTTCGTGCCGAAATGCGGGTCGACCTTCAGATAGTCGCGCGTGTCGTATTTGTGGTTCGACGGCGCTTCGAACACCGGCGTGAAATAGATCGCGGTCACGCCGAGCTCCGACAGATAGTCGAGATGGTCGATCACGCCCTGCAGGTCGCCGCCGAAGAAGTTCGACGGCGTCGGCTCGCCGCCCCAGGGCTCGGCGCCTTCCGGATCGTTCGCCGGATCGCCGTTCGCGAACCGCTCGGGGAAAATCTGATAGAACACCGCGTCCTTCACCCATGCCGGCGGCTCGAATATGTCGCACGGGTTCACATAGGGGAACTCGAACAGGCCCTGCGGCGAGGCGGGCCGGTCCGGCGAGAATCCGCGCTCGGTCATCCAGACTTCGCTCCGGCCGTCTCCGATCCGGAACGTGTAGCAGAGCCGCCGGAACGGCGGCGTCACGAACGCCTGCCAGTAATCGAACAGCGCGTCGGAGGCGAACTTGCGCATCGGATGGAGGGCTTTCGTCCGATCCCACGCGTATTTGTCTCCGAAGAGCACGCTCACCTCCCGCGCGTCGTCGCGCTTCGTCCGGATCCTAAGCTCCACCGTGCCGGGTCCGCTGGCGCTGGCCCAATTCCCCTTGGGCCGGTGTTCGATCGCTTCAAGCAACATCCCGATCCCTCCCGATCAAGCATTCGTATCGGCCATGTTCAGCGCAACAAAAAAGGTACAACCCCGTGCGCGATCAGGCCGAGGTTGTACCCGTCAGGGTAGCATTGCCTTCAAATTGTCACTGCTTGAAACCAGTATAGCAGGCGGGATTTCGCGGGGTCAAGGGCTTGGCCGGAGGCATCCGCCGCCCGGAATTTCGGCCTGCGTCCGTTGCCGTCGGGCGGGGAACCGTATGGTTGCGGCAGGAAAAAATCGTCTCCGGCCGCGGCCCGTCCCCGAAACCGGCCAACGCTTGCGCCATCGCCCGAACCGGAAGCACACCTCCCGCATATGCTGGCAGCAGGACAAGTGTCTGCTTCTTCGGGGAGAGGAGGCGAAGGCATGACACGCGAGCAATTTTTCCGGACGTTGGCGCCGATTGCGATCCGCGTCCGTCGCGAAGGGTCGCCGCTCTTCGTGTCGGTCCGGCTGGCGCAGAGTCTGCTCGAGACCGGCGGGACCATTCCGTCGTGGAACAACGTGTGCGGGATCAAGGTCGGCGGCGGCAAGCCGAACGCATATTGGCGGGGCAAAACGGTAAACCGCAGGACATGGGAAGTGCGGGACGGGCGGAGCGTCGTCGAGGCGGCCGACTTCCGCGCCTACGACAGCGTCTACGACTGCTACAAAGACCAGGACCTGCTGCTGCAGCTGCCGCGCTATGCGCCGGTCCGCGCCGCCGGCACGCCGGATCGGCAGGCGGGGGCGCTGCAGGCAAGCGGCTACGCGACGGACCCGCGCTATGCGGACAAGCTGATCGATATCATGAACGCCCATCAGTTGCGCCGGTACGACCGGGAGGCGGACGAACCGCCGGCCGAAAACGCCGTGCCGGTCGCGATCGAGCTCGACGGCGTCAAGATCGCGGACGGCTTCGTGATCGGCGGCGTCACGTGGGGACCGGCGCGGGCGATCGGCGAGGCGCTCGGCGCCGTCGTCGGCTGGAGGAAGGGCGAGGTGCTCATCGGCGGCGAGCCGTGGCCGACGAAGGTGTTCGGCAGCTCGGGCCATGTGCCGGTCCGCCGGCTTGCCGAGTCGCTCGGCGCGCGCGTCGAATGGGACGGCGCCGGGCGAAAGGTCGGCATCTGGCGATGAGGCCGGAAAGGCGGGATCGACATGGCGCTCAACATCACGCCCGGGCTGGTCCTGTCGTCGGCGGGTGCGGTGATCGGCTCCGTGCTCTCGTTCGCGTACGGCGGCTGGTCCGAGGCGCTTACGGCGCTGGTCGTCGCCATGGGGGTGGACTACGTGACCGGCGTGGCCGCGGCGGTGAAGCGGAAGCAGGGGCTGTCCAGCGCGATCGGCTTCCGCGGGCTGACGATGAAGGGAATCATGCTGCTCGTCATACTGCTCGCCCACCGGATCGACGTGCTGCTCGGCGACGGATCGGCGGTGATGAGCGGCGCGATCTATTTCTATCTGGTCAACGAGCTGATCTCGATCGCCGAAAATTGCGGGGAGCTCGGGCTGCCGTTCCCCGACAAGCTGAAGTCGATGATCGCGGTGCTGCGCGACCGGCAGCCGCCCGATCAGCCGCCGGATCAGCCGCCCGATCCGCCGGCCGGCCGGAAGTGACGCCGGCGCGCCCGCGCCCGGCCGCCGCGTTCCGCCCACCCCCTTGACCCTCGCGCCGATTACCGGCTATAATAAGAACACATGTTCGCATGACGGAGGGATCGCCATGGCCGCGGAGATCAGCGGACGGACGGGCAGTGCCGGCACGGCGTCCATGCCGCCCGCCGCGGCGCCGAACGCTTCCGGGCAGCCGCGGGCCCGGGCCGGGCAACAGCAGGACGGAGCCGGGCGGACGGAGGACGAGTCCGCGCGTTTCGGAGCCGGATCCGGACGGCCGGCGGGCGGATTCGCGCGTCCGTGGGCCGGCCCCGGACAGCCGGGACGGCCGCCGCTGCAGAGCGACGACGAGCTGGAAGCCGTCAAGCGGTACGTGCTGCTCGGCATCGCCGTCCGCATCCTCGATCACGACATCCGCGTCGTCGACTCGTCGAGGCTGAAGCTGCCGCGCTTCTACGAGTCGATCCTGCGCGGACTGCAGGACCGGGCGCTGCTCGAGCTGGCCGCGCTGCGGCGGATGTTCCGCGCGTCCGGCATCAAGGTGTACGAGGAGCGGAAGGAGGAGGAGGGGCTCACGGCGGCCTATGTTTGCCGGGGCTACCACCATCATTTCACGATGCCGTGGAGTTTCGTGCGCGCGGAGGCGGAGCGGCTGCTGAAACGGTACGCCGCCCCGGACTGAACGTTCAAGGTTTTGTCACAATAGGGCGAAAACTTTGTGACTCCCCGCAGTTTGAGGTTGAGAAGTCCGGAGCATGTTGGTTAATATAAGGGATAGACATTTACAGCACAAAGGGGAGCACGTAGCAATGCACAAATGGATCATGTTCGGCATATTCATCGCGGCTTGCGTGTTCGGATTGTATCTGCTCGCGTTCGAGCTTCCGGAGAAGCCGGTCGATGAGTCGGAGGGTCTGCCGGAGGGCATGACGCTGCTCAGGATCGAAGCCTACAACGATTTCACGTTCGACCAGTCCGAATACCGCGTGAAGCAGGGCGAGAGCGTCCGTCTCGTGCTGAAGAACGTGAGCGGCGTCCACGGCATCGAGATCAAGGATCTCGGCATCAAGCTGGAAGGCGACACGCTGCAGCAGGACGTCGTGTTCGACCAGCCCGGCGAATACGAAATCGCCTGCTCGGTGGCGTGCGGAGTCGGCCATGCCGACATGAAGGCGAAGCTGATCGTCGAAGCGGCGTGACGTGCGGCGCCCGGCATAACGAAGGAGCCCGTGGGAAGGCGGGCTCTTTTTTGCGTGCGTCAGGCCGGAGCGCGGTTCTTGTTCCGCCCGCGCCGGATCAGGCGGTCCGCGACGAATCCGATCAGCGCGTAGGTGAGCAGCGTCAGCGCGTACAGGAGCAGGACGCTCGTCTCGTGGATGTCGACGATGAGGTCGGCCACCCACGCCGGCGGACTGAACATGAAGAAGAAAAAGTTGTGCGGATCGTACCCCGTATAATTGTACAGACAAAGCGCGAGCGCGATCAGGGTCATGACGGACGTGACGGGATATCGCATCGGGCGTGAAATCTCCTTTTGCCGGGCGGTTGCCCGGATTGGTTCTCGTGGTATATTATGTGACCGTAAGATCAAGGTCATGCATTTCCGGGAGGGATGTCGGGGTGATCACCCATATCGTGCTGTTCCGGCTGAAGGACCGCAGTCCGGAGAACATCGAGCGCGCGGCGCAGGTGCTGCGCGGCATGGAGGGAAAAATCGACGAGCTGCTGTCGCTGGAGGTCGGCGTCGACGTGCTTCGTTCCGGCCGGTCGTACGACATCGCGCTCACCGCGAAGTTCGAGTCGCTGGAAGCGCTGGGCGCGTACCAGATTCACCCCGTGCACCAGGAGATCGTCCGGTACATGAGCGAAGTCGGCGAGTCGAGCGTCGCCGTCGATTACGAGACCAATTGAGGGGAGCGGGTGCGACGGCATGAGCGACGTCTATGAAATGATGACCTATCTGCTGGTCATCATCATCAGCTGCATCGTGATGACGGTCTGGCTGAAACGCAAGGCGCGCAAGCGCAATTCGCAGTAACGGAGGAACGAACGGGTGTATTACGTCAACCGCGAACAGATTGACCTGCGCCTAGGCGCCCTGCCCGGCGTCGCCGACGCGCTCGAATCGCTGGCGGCCGACTGGCAAGGCACCGTCCTGCAGGGTCTGGCGCAGGAACGGGCGCTGCATCTGGCCGTCGAGATCGTGACGGACGTCGGCAGCTATCTGATCGACGGTTTTCTCATGCGCGATGCGGGCAGCTATGAGGACATCGTCGAGATCATCGGCGAGGAAGGGGTGTTCCCGGCCGAGCGCAAGGCGCCGCTCGCCGAGCTGGTCCGGCTGCGCAAGCCGCTCGTGCAGGATTACTGGAAGTGGGACCGCGCCGCGCTCCATCCGCTGACGCCCCGGCTGCCGGACGTGCTGCGCGCGTTCCGGCGGGATGTCGAATCGTATCTCGGACGGGAGCTCGGGTAGGCGCAGAGGAGAATCGTCATCGTCCCGCAGCCCGAAAAAATCCGCCGAACGGAGGAGCAGCCGACCGCCGATGTGAACGCCGCCGCCCCCGGTCAAGCCCGATTCGGACGCCGGTCAAGCGATCGGCGTTTTTTGTCGATTTACGAATAACGTGCCGTAAGGTACAATATCAATATTCAAACGACGACAAAAAGACGAGCGGAGGTGGGCGCATTGGCGGTGAAAAGCGGCAAGGAGCGACTGCCCGGCGAAGTCCGGCGGCATGACGGTCCGACACGGCAGACGGTGCTGAAGCTGCTGAAGACGCGGGGATCGGCGACCGCCGGCGAACTGGCGCGCGAGCTCGGGCTGACCGAGATGGCCGTCAGGCGCCACCTGACGGCGCTGGAACGCGACGGCTACGCGGCGGCGAGACCCGTGCGACAGCCGATGGGCCGTCCCGCCTATGTCTACGAGCTGACGGAGGAAGCGGAACAGTTCTTCCCGAAGAACTACCATCTGCTGGCGCTCGATCTGCTCGAGCTGCTGGAGCAGGAAGAGGGAAGAGAAGGCGCGGCGGGCCGGATGTTCGAAGCACGCCGGCGGATGTTGTACCGCCGGCATGCCGGGCGGATGGCGGGCAAGCCGCTGCCCGAACGGATCGGCGAGCTGGCGGCGATCCAGAACGACGGCGGCTACATGGTCGAAGTCGAAACCGCATCCGACCGCGAGGTGCTGCTCCACGAGTACAACTGCCCGATCGCCCAGGTTGCCGCGCGCTACGAGCAGGCGTGCAGCTGCGAGCTCGCGCTCTTCCGCGATCTGCTGGAGACGGACGTCGAGCGGATCGAATGCCTCGCCAAGGGCGGGAACAAATGCACTTATCGCATTTCGGTCAAATCATCATCTTGAAGGATCGGCGGGAGACGGCCTTCCGCCGATTCCGATTGAACACCAACTCCCGCTTGCGGTCGTCCGCGGCGGGAGTTTTGTCATGCCGACGAAGGAACATCAGGCAGACGAAAGGGAGCGGAAGTGCCAAGGGGGCGAATGGACCGTGAAAACGGCGGCACCCGATAAACGCGGCCGGTTGTCTAAAACGTTTTTATGAAATCAGGAAAAAATTTGCAGGAGTGAGCCAAACCTCAGGCGCCGTTCCCCGGATGGGACCGGCAGAAAGGCCGATTTATTGTCGTCTTGCAATCGAAGCGGTTTCATGATATAAAGGAAACGATAAAAACGTTTTTAATGGAAGGATGGGCCATATTGAAAAAGGTGACGATCCGGGACGTCGCTCGAGAAGCCGGGGTGTCCATCTCGACGGTTTCCAATGCGCTCAACGGCGTCGATGTGCTGCATCCGGAAACCAAAAGACACGTGCTGGAAGTGGCCAAACGGCTGAACTATGTGCCCAATCTGAACGGCAAAGTGCTGAAATCCGGCAAGACGAAGATGCTCGGCTTCTTCACGACCAGTGTGGCCGGACCGTATTTCTATACGCTTGTCGAATCCATGGCGCGCGAATGCGACCGGTTGGGCTATGGATTGAACGTGTTCGTGACGAAGGACCGGCAGATCATCATGAGCAATATCCTCGGCGGCCGTGTGGACGGCGCCATCATCTTCGAGGAAATTCGCGTAACCGATGACGATATCGCCCTGATGGAGCGGAACAAGATCAAAGCGGTGTTCCTGGACCGCATGATCCGGAACGAGACCATGGGCAGCATCATCTTCGACTCCTACGAGGACAGCTACAAGGCGACCAAATATCTGATCAGCCTCGGGCACAGAAAGATCGCCTACATATCCGGCGTCGATACGATGTTCGACAGCGTGCAGCGCAAGCAGGGATATCTCGATGCGCTCAGGGATCACGGCTACCCGAGCGACGGGGATTATATCCTGCAGGGTTACTTCGAAGAAGAAGGCTCCTACAATGCGGTCAAGATGCTGTTGCGCCAGCATCCCGCCAAAGTGCCGGACGCCTTCCTCGCCGGCAACGACCTCAGCGCGATCGGCTGCATCCGGGCGCTGGTGTCCGAAGGATTCTCGGTTCCGGAGGATATCAGCGTGGTGGGATTCGACGACATCGATATCGCGCAATATTTTACGCCGCCGCTGACCACGGTCCGCAACCAGATCGCGCGGCAGGGAGTGCTCGCCGTCAACCATTTGTACAACATGATCAAGAAAAAGGAACAAGGCAGAATCGAGAAATTGGCGGGCGAACTCATCGTGCGGGGTTCGACGCAGGTCAAGATTCCGAGGGATCCTTCGTCCTGAGCGCCCGGCCGTTCACCCGATTGGCGACAGCAACCCGGGGGCTGTTCGTGGAGGGCCCGGTATAGATCAAAATTAAAACGTTTCGATTTGTTAGCGTTTCCAGTTTTATTGTGTTTTCAAAGAGGGGGAACGTGAATGAGCAGAGCAGCCGCGGCGGGTCCCGCGGGCAAGAAGCCCCTGGGGCAGAGAGCGAAGCAGTTCGTTGTGGATTTTGGCCGTCAATGGGAACTTCAATCGATGATATGGCCCGGCGTCGTGTTCATGATCATTTTCAACTTCCTCCCGATCTACGGGCTGGTCATCGCGTTCAAGCAATACACGGTGATGGACACGTTTGAAACGGCTCCGTGGGTGGGGCTCGAAAATTTCCGGATCATCCTGGAAGACAAATTCTTCTGGGAATCCGTCGTCAACACGCTGGCCATCAGCTTGCTCAAGCTGGCCGTCGGCTTCGTCATTCCGATCATACTGGCCATCATGATCTTCGAAGTGCACTACCAGCGTTTCAAGCGAATCGTGCAGACGGTTTCCTATTTGCCGCATTTCCTGTCCTGGATCGTGCTTGGCGGCATGCTGATCAACTGGCTGTCGACAACCGGGCTGTTCAACGAGATCCTGCTTTCGCTCGGGATCATCTCGCAGCCGAAAAACATCATGCTCGATGCGGACAAATATTGGTGGATCGCGGTGCTGTCGGATATCTGGAAGGAAGCCGGCTGGGGAACGATCCTGTATCTCGCGGCCATGACGACGATCGACCCGACCTACTATGAGGCCGCCAGAATCGACGGCGCGAACAGGCTGAAACAGATCTGGCACATTACGCTTCCCAATATACGGCTGATCATCAGCCTGAATCTGATCCTGACGATCAGCGGGCTGCTCGGTTCGAATCTGGACCAGGCGCTGGTCCTGATGAACGCGCAGAACCGGGCGCGAGCCGAAGTCATCAATTCCTACGTCTTCCGGATGGGCATTGCGCAGGGCGACTTCTCCTACGCAACCGCCGTCGGCCTTGGCGTGTCGGTCATATCGCTCATGCTGCTGGTGATGGCAAACAAGGTGACGAGCAAACTGAACGACAATCAGTCCGTTCTGTAGGATGAAAGGGGACATGACGATGAACAGCAAGCCGGTCAGAGGCGATTGGGACAGCCGAATCTTCAACGCGGTCAACGTCACGTTGCTCACGCTGTTTTTGATCATCATCGTGGTCCCTTTGTGGAACATTCTCATCTCGTCCTTCAGTTCGGGCAAGGCGTTGGCCGAGGGCGGATTCATCTTTTGGCCCGGGGAATTTTCGCTTGAGAACTACCGCGCGGTTTTCAAGGAAGATCTGATCTGGAACGCGTTTTTCATATCGGTCGCCAAGACCGTGCTGGGCGTGGTGACGCACGTGTTCTTCTGCGCCATGTTCGCTTACGGGCTCAGCAAGAATGATGTGCGCGGACGCAAGCTGTATGTCGCCATGGGCGTCATCACGCTGTTCTTCTCCGGCGGGATGATCCCCTTTTACCTGCTGCTCAAGTCGCTCGGCATGCTCGACACGTTCTGGGTGTACATCATCCCGGCGCTGCTCAGTTTCTATGACGTGATCATCCTGATGAACTTCTTCCGGGGCGTGGAACCGGCCCTGGAAGAGTCGGCGAGGATCGACGGATTGGGCGACTGGAAAATCTTCCTGTACATCGTCTTGCCGCTTTCGCTTCCGGCGCTGGCCACGATCGCGGTGTTCAACGGCGTCGCGCAGTGGAACGATTTCATGACAGCCAGGCTGTATGTCAACGACGAAAATCTCTATCCGCTGCAGATGCTGCTGTATGAGATCATCGTCCAATCGCAAACCAAGAACATGCAGTTTACCAGCACCTATGTGATTGAGACGACGACCAAAGGCATTCAGCTTGCAACGATTGTCATTACCACGGTGCCAATCGTTGTCATATATCCAATGCTGCAGAGGTACTTCATCTCGGGCATCATGTTGGGGGCGGTCAAGGGATAAGAGGAGAAGACAACGGATGAGAAGCATGACGGACGGATGGGTTGGAGCAAACGGGCCGAACCATTCAAGTCCTGCCAGGGCATGAAATCAAGGGAGGGTATTCCATGAATCAATCGGCCAGACACCTGAAGAGAAAGCGTTTCGCATTCGTGGCGCTGATGCTGGCTTTGGCCATGCTGGTCGCGGCCGGATGCTCGTCGAAGGCTTCGAAAGGGAGCAAAAGCGCGGGGTTGGACTTCTCGATCGAAGGACGGTACGTGCCGGACCCTGACACGCCCGCGTGGAAGCTGGACACCAAAGAGGAAATCACGGAGCTGACCTGGTATGTCAACGCCGACTGGTGGAACACCGATTTCGGCAATGACGTGGTCACGAAGAAGATCAAGGAAGACCTGAAGATCAACATCCGTTTCATCACGGGCGATGACACGAAGCTGAACACGCTGTTTGCCGGGGATGAGCTGCCCGATCTGATCACCATCTTCAACGGCAACACCCAGATGATGAAGAAAGCCGGCAATTGGGCGCTGGCGCTGAACGATCTGGCGGACAAATTCGATCCTTATTTCTACAAGGTGGCCGCGGAGGATACGCTGAAATGGCATCAGCTGGAGGATGGCAAAACGTACGGCTATCCGAACTATTCCAATACGCAAGCCGACTATGACAGCGGATTCATCCCGGCGACAACGGCATTCATCATCCGCAAGGACGTATACGAAGCGTTGGGCAAACCGGATTTGGGCACGCCGGAGCAATTCGTGGCGGTGATGAACGAGATCAAACAGAAATTCCCGGACCTGATTCCGTTCGGATTCAACGCGGTCGGCACCGGCACGGGCCCGCTCGGCAACACGTTCCAGGACTTCCTGGGCGTGCCGCTGGAAGATGAAAACGGCGACTTCTACAACCGCAATCTGGACGAAGACTACCTGACCTGGATCAAAACGCTGAATACCGTTTACCGCAACGGGGCCATCAGCGACGACAGCTTCGCAGACGACGGCACGGCGTTCGAAGAGAAGGTCAAGAGCGGCAAGTATGCCGCGATTCTGATGGATGGCACGCCGCAGATGAGCGGGTTCCTGCAAATCTGGATGAGCGAGAACCCCGGCAAGGCGTATATCGCCATCGACGGACCGCAAAGCACGCTGGGCCGCAAGCCGACGCTCAATCAGTCGGGCATCTCGGGTTGGATGATCACGTACGTCACCAAGGACGCCAAAGACCCGGCGAAGGCGATCCAGATCTACACGTATCTGCTCAGCGAAGAAGGGCAGATGCTCATGAACTACGGCATCGAGGGCGAAACGTACAAGAAGAACGAAGACGGAACGGTCGAACTGCTGCCCGAAGTCAAGGAAGTGCAGCTCAACGACAACGACCGCTACAAGAAAGAATACCGCATGGGCGAATTCATGTTCTTCGGTCATGACCGCCACAAGGCGCTGAGCAAGGACTCGTTCGCGGAATCCATCAAACAGATGCAGGAATGGGGCAAAGGCAAACTGAAAGGCCATTTCATTCTGGAGAACATCGATCCGGACGCCGGCACGAAGGAAGCCCGCAACCTGACCGCGATCAACACCGAATGGGCCACGTCGCTCGTCAGCATGATTCGCGCCAAGAGCGACGAAGAGTTCGAAAGCGCATTGAACCATTACAAACAGTTCCTGGATGAAAACGGCTGGGAGGACATCGTCAAGATTCGCAGCGAGAAAATGAAGGAGAACAAGGCGAAACTGGGCATGTAATCCGGCCGGAAATTGCATCACGTGGAATGGAAAACAGCCCGAAACCTGGTGGATATCCTATGCGAAACTTCATCATCTACGAATCCGCTGGCGAACATGAACTGTTCGTGCAAAAACAATTGCGGGAAATGGCCCCGCCGAACGCGGGCAAGACGCGGAAGACCGTGTTCATCGATGACAGCCGGACGTATCAGGAGATTGACGGCTTTGGCGCTTCATTCACCGATTCGGCGGCGTATCTGATCCATCAGGTGCTCGAGCCGGACAAGCGGGCGGAGCTGATGGTCCGATTGTTTGATCCGCAGGACGGGATCGGATTGTCCGTGCTTCGCAATCCGATGGGCGCCTCCGACTATGCGAGGGATTTCTACAGTTATGACGACATGCCGCCCGGCGAAGCCGATCCCGAGCTGAAGCGTTTTTCGATCCGGCATGACGAAGCGGACATTGTCCCGCTGCTGAAGGAAGCGCTGAAGCTCAATCCGGACATCAAGCTGATCGGTTCGCCATGGAGCCCGCCGGGCTGGATGAAAACCAGCGGCTCGATGATCGGCGGCAGGTTGATCAAGAAGTATTTTCCGGTGTATGCGGAATATTTCGTCCGGTATATCCAGGCGTACGCCGCACATGGACTCGACATCTACGCGGTGACCCCGCAGAACGAGGCGCTGTATTCGCCGGGACATTATCCGGGCATGCTCATGCCGCCCGGGGAACAGGCCGAATTCATCAAACATCATCTGCGGCCGGCCTTTGACCGGAACAGGATCGGCACGAAGATCCTGTGCTATGACCACAATTGGGACCGGCCGAATTATCCGCGCACCGTATTGAAACGGGCGCATGACGAGGTGGACGGCGTCGCCTGGCACTGGTATGGCGGGCGGCCGTCCGTCCAATCGAAGATCGCGGAGGAATTCCCGGACAAAGAAACGCATTTCACCGAAGGATCGGGCGGGGAATGGATACCGCCCTTTGAGCCCGCCTTCTCCAACGTCATGCGGATGGGCATCGAGATCCTGCGCAACCACAGCAAGTCGTTCGTGTTATGGAATATGGCGCTGGATGAGCACAACGGGCCGTTCGTGCCCGGCTTCGGCAAGTCGACATGCCGGGGCGTCGTCAAGGTGGACCAGCGCACCAAAGCGCTGACCTATACGCTGGATTATTACGCGCTGGCGCATTTCAGCAAATGCATACGGCCGGGTGCGAAGCGGATCGAATCGGCCTCATATCCCCGAAGCATCCGTTCCGTCGCTTGCCGGAACAAGGACGGTTCAATCGCCGTGGTGCTGTTCAACGACAGCAAGTCTGCGGTGGGCACGGATCTGGTGCTCGGCGGCGAAACGGTCGCCGGCTTCGCGATGAAGCCGAAAAGCGCCGTCACGGTGTTGATGCGCAACTGAACAAAGCGGGCGGGAGGTATCCTCCCGCCGCTTTTCATTTTCCATCCATATGTTCGAACAGCCGAAAATCGCCGGACCGGATCACCTTCCGGAAAATCCGCAGCAACCGCCCGTCACGTTGTGTCAGGACAAGCGCCCGCCGACTATAATGGCTATACGAATTGGGCATTCGTCCAGAATGCGGCCGAAGGGAGGGGCGGATATGGCGGAATGGAGCGCGGCCGTCGCCGCGGCGTCGCTCGTCGTCCTGTCCATCGCAATGTTGGTCGCCGTGCGCGGCTTCATGAAGCGGCTCGGCCGTTTCGAGCAGACGATCCGGAGCATCGAGGCCGAAGCCGTGCCGCTCATGCGCGAGATCCGCGGGCTGGCGGCCGAAGCGTCGCAGGTCGCGCGGCGGACGGGCCGGCAGGTGGAACGGCTGGACCGGCTACTGGAGGCGGCGCGGCAGTGGGAGGGAGCCGTCCGCCGCTCGGCGTCGACGGTCAGCCGGATCGCCGAGACGGTCGACCGCGCGGCGGCCGACCACGTCGAACGGGCGATCCGCAGCGGCCGGGCGCGGATCGGCGAGACGCTCGACTGGGCCGAATTCGGCTGGTCCGTCTGGAAATGGTGGCAGGCGAAGCGGGCCGAAGCGTCAAACTCCGGCCGCACGACGGACGACATGCGCGATCCGGAATGAAAGGAGCGATGAGCGTATGGCAACGAAACGCGAGATCAAGGGATTTCTGATCGGCACGGCCGCCGGCGCGGCGATCGGGGCGGTCGCGGCGCTGCTGCTTGCGCCAAAGGAAGGCAAGGCGCTGCGCCGGGACATCGCCGAAGGCGCGCGCAAGACGGTGAAGGCGGCCGGCGAAGCGGGCGAGAAGGCGGGCAGGTTCGCGGCGGACCTGATCGACGCCGCGGCCGTATGGCGCCGGAAGAAGCGGGAGGGAGCGGAGGAGGCGAAGGAGACGAGTGAGGAAGCCTCCTCCGCCCCGGACGGTCCGGCGGATGCGGACGGCGAGCTCCGGAATGAAGCGGTCTGAAGCCGCATCCGTTCCGGACAGTCAGCGTCCATCCGCGCGGCGCTTCGCGTTGCGGTATTCGGTCGGCGACAGCCCGCTCCATCTGCGGAACTGCTTCGAGAAGTAGAGCGGGTCGCCGAAGCCGACCGACGAGGCGACCTGCTCGACGGGCAGATCCGTCATCAGCAGCGCCGCGGCGCGCTCCATCCGGATTTTCAGCAAATATTGCTTCGGCGACAGGCCGACGGCCCGCTTGAACATCGTGGAGAAATGGGTGCGGTGATAGCCGAACGAACGCGACAGCCGGTCGATCGAGATCGGCTGCGCGTAATTGGTGGACAGCAGACGAACCGCCTGCGCGATCTGCCGCTCCATGTCCGAGCGGCTCTCCCTCGC